>Ga0163147_10004253_pt1 | contig 18374 bp, 12 predicted proteins | sample OliLakLV19MP6G1_FD_148597 | JGI IMG/M metagenome (GOLD analysis project Ga0163147, IMG submission 148597) | Freshwater microbial mat bacterial communities from Lake Vanda, McMurdo Dry Valleys, Antarctica- Oligotrophic Lake LV.19.MP6.G1 | ecosystem: Environmental > Aquatic > Freshwater > Lake >...
AGTAGTGGATTATCTTCCATACCCTACAGGCCTACACAGCGATGAGCCCTTACGGGGTTGCCACGCCCCTTTGGGGCTCGCAATGACGGTATGGCGTGTGTATCCTTTATCATTTAACCATCAATCTTTAGGTAACCACTCTCAAAAGACTATCAGCTGTTAATATATAACATTATAGAGTTTTGAAAGAAGTCTATTCACTAAGTAACTCATGTAGTGCCAGCCCCTTGCCTGTTAGATACCAATGTCAGGGTATTCATAGGCTTGTATGTGTGCGAAAAGCATAGAAAATTCGTAGAAATACAATTGCGAATACCATGTATAGTAACCAAGAACTAGTAGCGCATTTAATAGCACACCATCGGCTTATTACTCCACCTATCATTGCCGCTTTTCAAGCCATCAATCGGCAGGACTTTGTTCCGGACAGCCAAAAAGAATGGGCTTATCAAGACCAAGCGTTATATATTGGTCATGTTGCCCCTATTTCTCAACCTAGCACTGTAGCTTTTATGCTAGAAAAACTAGCGCCCGCTGCTGGAGATAAGATTTTAGATGTTGGAGCAGGTTCTGGATGGACTACAGCGCTATTAGCCCATATTGTAGGTCCACATGGAAGTGTATATGGTGTTGAGATTATTCCACCGCTCGTAACGTTTGGAAATAACAACTTGCATCTGTATCATTTACCACATGCCCATATAGAAGAAGCTACGGAGACACTTGGATTACCAACCCAAGCTCCCTTTGATAAAATTCTGGTTTCAGCCAGTGCTGCAGCTGTTCCGGATACACTCCTATTACAGCTAAGGATAGGAGGTATGTTGGTAATTCCTATCCAGGAAGCCATTTGGTAGGTTAGAAAGCTATCTGATGCACAAATTGATATTCGTAAATACCCCGGCTTTGTTTTTGTACCCTTACAAAATGTATAAGTAGTTGGCCCTTAGCAATTCCTTAGACAGGAACAAATAGGATTGTAGAAACAATTTCGCCTCCCGCTGTACATACTTTTTGGCTACCACCCAAAAAGTATGCAAAAAAGTCACCGCTGTCGAAAAATGCCTAAAATTAACTCCTATACTTATCTTGTAGGGAAACATGACAAACTAAAGCTGCAAAGCCCTCACATTGCCCTAGTTCTCTTCGCCAAAGGCACGCTGCGTGGTGCCAGGAGCTACTCCTGGCACCATTGAGTGTAGGGAGTGAGCTCCCTACACCACTACGCCATTTTTCAAAGGCGGATCTTTAGGTTAATTTTTCCTGCAAGGTTTGGGGGAAATGTCTAAATTTCTTTGCAAGCTTTTTGCCTTTTTTTTAATAGCTTTTGCCCTAAAATATGCTTTTAAATGCTTCTCTAAAAGAAGGGTTAGTGTTGTTAAGGATTAACTTAAGTAATTCTATTCAATCAACAAGGATAATTCTTAGGATACATAAGTTGAGGCAACAAGTCGTCTCTTATTAATGAAGTAAACACCCAAGAGGATTACGAGCATCCCTACATAATGCCCCCCCATTAATACTTCTCCATCTAGAATGCCCCACATAATAGCTACAAGGGGATTAAGGAAGGACGTTAAGCTAGCAAAAACAGGAGAAGAAAGCTTAATTAATTCAGTAAACAAGACCTGCGCAACGCCTAAGCCAACCACTCCTAAAATGAGTATATAGCCCATAGCTTGGTAAGCACCGTTAACAGTGGCAAGTTTAGTTGGAAACGCTGTCTGTGTAAAGAGGATAATACCAGCCATGCTACCTACGAATAATAAAGAAACACTGGCAATGGTACGTGAATCAAGGTTGTGTAAATAAAATTTAGTTAGGTTAATATTATTACCATACAAAAAGCTCATCAACACAGGGATGACTGCATAGTAATTAATACCACCAACTTGTCCCTTTGATTCCACGAGTACCAGGAGCATGCTTCCTATGATTCCTAAAATAGCCCCTAGTGCCTCATGTCGATGGATCTTCTGCTTGTAGAAGCTTACCCCTACCAACAAGACAAAGACAGGCGTCAGTGAGTTAAGTATACCTCCCACAGCACTAGTGAGATGCATTTGGGCTTTAGCTCCTAAGAAAACAGGTATGAAAGTTCCTAGCAGCCCTGAAATAAATAGCCATTTACACTGCCCCAAGGTCAGTTTAGATAATTGAGGTAAGGAGAACGGCAATAAAACTAGTGCGCCCGCAACAAGACGCAACGTGGCCACCTCAGTAGGCGAAAAGACTTGTAATCCTTTTTTGATAAGTATGTAAGAACTGCCCCATATACAAGACAATAAAATGAGAAAGAGCCAAACTAACAGCCTATTTTTCTGATGTTTCATAATCATATTCATATTCAATGAATCTATAAAGGTAGTACAAATGCACATAAGGAACTTCAAAAGCTGCTTGGAAGTAGTAGGGACTAGCTAATTATTTAGTAAGTTACGTCCTATACATGAAGCCGCTCATGGCACTCATGTACTGTTGGTAAATTGAAATAAAAAATACTAGATTCGTGTGCTTAGCGAGGGAACATAATGAGCCACAAGCTTATTGATTAATAGCTTAAAAAACATATAATCATGAAAAAATACATCCTACTTATCAGCATTGCGCTAGCCATGATAGCTGTGTGGCTTTATAGAAAAAATAATAGAAACGTAGAAGTAAAGTCAGAAAAAGTATTAGCAATAGCCAACAATGCTCCGGTCAAAGGACTAGATCCTATTCAGACAAGTGATGTATACATGTCACAAGAAGTATCTAAGATCTACGAAGGATTATTGGAGTATCATTACCTCAAAAGACCTTTTGAACTATGTCCCAACTTGGCAGCGGAAATGCCGACTCTATCAGCAGATCAGCTCGTTTATACCTTTAAAATTCGACAGGGGGTCGTTTTTCACCATGATGCTTGTTTCCCTCATCAACAAGGTAGAGAGCTAACAGCTGCAGACTTTGTATATTCTCTCAAACGGTTAGCAGATCCCAAGCTGCAAGCTAGCGGGTTCTGGCTCATTGATGGTAAAATTAAGGGATTGAACGCCTGGAGAGAACGATATACGGATGGTGCTACTGTCGACTATCAGCAGGAAGTAGAAGGCCTGAAGGCACTAGACAAATTCACGTTACAGATTACACTTTCAAGTCCTTATCCTTTATTTTTGTATTCGCTTGCAATGCCTGCTTGTTTTGTGGTAGCTCACGAAGCCGTAGCCCATTATGGGGAAGAGTTTGTAAACCACCCACTAGGTACGGGGCCTTTTATGCTAAAAAAATTCAGCACACAAGATACCAGGCTCGTTTACCACAAAAATCCTACTTTTAGGGATAAGTTCTTTCCAAGCGAGGCCGCAGAGGAGTATAAGCATATGCTTACCTATGCCGGCCAGAAGCTCCCCTTAGTAGACCAAATCATCGTCCATATCCTACCAGAAGTACAACCTAGGTGGCTTAAATTCCAAAGCGGACAGATAGATATAATTGACCTTTCAGAAGACAAGTTTGCTTCCGAAGTGGTGAAGGATAACCAGCTTACCCCAGCACTACAAGAAAAAGGAGTCAACCTATTCTGTGTACCACAATTGTTGACCTGCTATATGATTTTTAATATGGCCCATCCCCTCTTCAAGGATAATATTAAATTACGCCAAGGGATGTCGTTAGCCTTTGACAGAGAAGGTTATAACCAGCTGTTTTATAATTCAACAGCTATACTTGCCCAATCAACAGTACCTCCAGGACTCGCAGGTTATAGAGAGGACTATAAGAATCCTTACCTAACCTATGATCTTGATAAAGCCCGCGAATATCTAGCTGCCGCTGGCTATCCAGAAGGTAAAGGATTACCCGAAATTACTTTGGACATCCCGGCGGAAATAGATTCCAAGCAAAAAGGAGAATTTATTCAAAGTTGCATGGCAAAAATAGGGATCCGTATTCAGTTGGTAGAAAACCTTTTCCCTGTGTTGATAAACAAAATAACGACTAAATCTACCATGTTGCATTATATGTGTTGGAGTGGAGATTATCCAGATGCTGAAAACTTCTTACAGCTGTTTTATGGTCCTACGCAGCCCGGAGGTATGGGCTCTAACATGAACCATACTACCTTTAATTCCTTGTATGAAACAGCAAGTAAGTTACCGAATTCACCAGCTAGGACAGTGCTCTACGAACGGCTCAATCAAATAGCAGCAGAACATGTCCCTGCTATGTATACCGTACACCCACCGCATGTGTCTTTGAATCATAACTGGTTAAAAAATTACTGCTGGTCTAACTTCCATTATGGTACAGAGTTGTATTGGGATATAGATGTAGCTAAAAAGAAATAAATTGGGTGTCGGGGCAGCCCTGGCACCATTACCCAACTATATAATCATGAAAAAATATATCCTACTTATAAGTATTGTAGTAGCCATAATAGCTGTGTGGCTTTATAGAAAACACAATAGAAGCGTAGAAGTAAAGTCAGAAAAAGTATTAGTAATAGCCAATGATTCTAAGTTGCAAGGGCTAGATCCTATTCATATAGATGACGTATTCACGACACGAGAGATAGCCAAGGTCTACGAAGGATTGTTAGAATTCCATTATCTCAAAAGGCCTTTCGAATTATCCCCTAACCTAGCAGCGGCTATGCCTACTGTATCAGAAGATCAGCTAGTTTATACTTTTAAAATTCGGCAAGGCGTTATGTTTCAAAATGATCGTTGTTTCCCTAATAACAAGGGTAGGGAGTTAATAGCTGAAGACTTTGTATACGCTTTCAAAAGGCTAGCAGATCCGAAACAGCAAGCCAAAGGTTTTTGGATCATTGACAATAAGATTAAGGGGCTCAACGCATGGCGACAAAAGTATGCAGATGCTACTGCTGCTGATTATCAGGAAACAATAGAAGGTATCAAGTCACTAGACCGATACACTTTACAGATTACCCTCACGAGCCCTTTCTCTCAGTTTTTGTATGCTTTGACACTGCCCCCTTGTTTTGTGGTGGCCCACGAAGCTGTATCCCATTATGGCGAAGAGTTTATGAATCATCCTGTAGGTACAGGACCATTTGTCCTAGAAAAGTTTAGTACACAAGATTCCAAGCTTATTTATCGTAAAAACCCAACATTTAGAGATAAATTCTTTCCGACCGAGGCGGCAGATGAGTATAAACACATGCTTGTGTATGCGGAACAGAAGCTACCCCTTGTAGACCAAGTGATCGTCTATATACTTCCCGAAGTACAGCCTAGGTGGCTGCAATTTCAAGGCGGACATATAGACGTCATTAATCTTTCATCAGACAAGCTGGGTTCTGAAGTGGTGAAGGATAATAAAATATCCCCTGCTCTTCAAGAAAAAGGGGTCAACTTATTTTGTGTACCGCAATTAGCAACTAGCTATACGGTTTTCAATATGGTACACCCCTTATTTAAAGATAACCTCAAATTACGCCAGGCGATGTCGTTAGCCTTTGATGGAGAAGGCTATAACAGGTTATTCTATGATTCAACAGCTATACTTGCCCAATCAACAATACCTCCAGGGCTTGCAGGCTACCAAGCAGGTTACAAGAATCCTTATTTGACCCATGACCTTACCAAAGCCCGAGAATATTTGGCTGCAGCTGGTTATACTGATGGAAAAGGGTTACCTGAAATTACCTTAGACGTATCGTCTAGAACAGATTCTAAACTGAAGGGAGAATTTTTTCAAAGTTGTATGGCAAAAATAGGTATCCGCATCAAGATAATAGAGAATCTTTTTCCTGTGTTGATGAACAAGTTAGTAACCAAATCTACCATGCTGCATTCTATGTCTTGGACTGCAGACTATCCAGATGCTGAAAACTTCTTACAACTTTTTTATGGGCCTGTACAGCCAGGAAGTATAGGGTCTAATATGAATGACCCTAGTTTCAATTCTCTTTATGCAACAGTAAGTAAGTTACCAGATTCACCAGCTAGGACAAAACTATATGAGCAAATCAATCAACTAGTAGCAGCATATGTACCTGCCGTCTATACCGTACATGCTCCACATATCTCTTTATATTATAGTTGGGTGAAAAATTACTGTTGGTCTAACTGCCACTTTGGTACAGAGCAATACTGGGATATAGATGTAGCACAAAGGCAAGCGGCTGCTAAAAAATAGGAGTGTCAGGAAAAACCCTAACACCACATGCACAAAATAGGCATTGGGGGTTGATGGGTAGGAGTGTAATGATATGGAGGCACAAGCGGGTTGCCAGGGCCACTGCGTAGCCTGGCAATGATAGCTTGCTCCATAGCAAAATAGATTATGCAAGAAGCCTAGCGTATTGATGTTTAACCTATAATAACCTATGAACAAAACAAGAAGATTACTATATGTGGCAGCCTTGTTGGCAATCATTACAACCTGGTATTTCATCAAAAAATACCATACCGCTGCTGTACGGCCGCCAAATGAAAAAGTATTACATACTGCTATTAATGCTAAAATTCAAAGCCTAGAACCCACTATAGCGCAGGACTATTATACTTGCAAGGAATTAGCAAAGGTCTATGAAGGGTTATTAGCGTACCACTATCTCAAAAGGCCCCTGGAATTAATCCCCAACCTAGCAGCGGCTATGCCTACCGTGTCAGCAGATCAATTGGCATATACCTTTACCATCCGACAAGGAGTCAAGTTTCACGATAATCGTTGTTTTCCCAATGGGAAAGGGAGGGAGTTAACGGCTCATGATTTTGTGTACGCTCTCAAACGGCTAGCAGATCCAAAACAACAATCTTTAAACTTTGGCTTATTAGAGGGCAAAATCAAAGGACTCGACGAGTGGCGGCAGAAATATACAGATGCTGAACAAGTAGATTACGCGGAAGAGGTAGAAGGATTAGTAGCTTTAGACGATCGTACCTTACGTGTTACACTCACCCATCCATGGCCCCAGTTCTTATATACCTTGACTACTGCCGCTTGTTATGTATTTCCTCCTGAAGCAGTAGCATTTTATAAAGAAGAGTTTGGCAATAATCCTGTAGGCACAGGTCCTTTTTTGATGAAGACTTTTAAGCCAGAGCACACTACCCTTACCTATTATAGAAACCCTCATTTCCGAGCTACCTATTTTCCTAGCGAAGCAGCACCAGCTTACCAACATATGCTCGCTTATGCAGGTAAAAAATACCCTTTGTGGAAAAAATAGTTACCAACATACTACCCGAGGGACAACCCAGATGGCTCTCATTCAACAAAGGTCACCTAGACGTAATAGATATTTCTAGGGATATGATTGCCAACACAGTTATACAGCATCAGGAGCTCATACCAGCCTTAAAGGCCCATGAAGTACAGCTATTTCAAGAGCCAGAATTAGGAACAGGCTGCATTGTATTCAATCATGCTGATCCGCTCTTCAAGAATAATCTGAAGTTGCGGCAAGCACTGTCCATGGCATTTGACGGACAATAATATAATCAGCTTTTCCACAATGGATCAGCCACTTTAGCACAATCTATCTTACCGCCAGGAATAGGAGGGTATCAAAAAGATTATGTGAACCCTTATCGCAAGTATGATCTTCAAAAAGCTAAACAATACCTAGCTGAGGCTGGTTATCCAGGAGGGAAAGGTCTTCCTGAAATAACGTTGGATGTTTCAGCTACTACAGATGCCCGACAAAAAGGTGAGTTTATTCAAAAATGTATGGAAAAGCTAGGTATACGTATTAGCGTGATTTCTAATACCTTTCCAGAGTTAGTCAAAAAGATTGATACAGGCTCAACCATGATGCATACGATCAGTTGGGTAGCATATTATCCTGATGCAGAAGTTTTCTTAAAGCTATTCTACAGCAAAAACCCAGTAGGCATTGGCATTAACTATCATCATCCAACCTATGACGCTCTGTATGAACAAGCTGTAAACATGCCAGACTCTCCGGCTAGAACAAAGCTTTATGAGCAGCTCAACCAATTTGTAACAGAACAGGTACCTGTCATTTATAATATGCATCTTAATAAGATAGTCCTTTGCCAGGGTTGGATCAAGAATTACCTTTTATCAGACTGTATAAATGGTACAGAGATATATATGGATGTGGACATGGCTCAAAAACGAAAAATACTGGATAAACTACACCAAGAAGGCAAGTGATAAGAAGAATTTAGGAGTGTCCGGGAAAAACCCTGACACCAAAGTTAGGAGTATCGAGAAGTCACCACTGTGCCTCATTGCGATGTCACTGCGAACTCGAAGAACCGTAGCAGAGGACCGTGGCAGTCTATAGGGGCGTGGCAGCCTGTTACCACTATATGTTGCAGGAATGAGTTCCTGCAACCACAAAAAAAGGAGAAGTTACCACTATATGTTGCAGGAATGAGTTCCTGCAACCACAAAAAAAGGAGAAGTTCACTATATGTTGCAGGAATGAGTTCCTGCAACCACAAAAAAAGGAGAAGTATACCACTATATGTTGCAGGAATGAGTTCCTGCAACCACAAAAAAAGGAGAAGTATACCACTATATGTTGCAGGAATGAGTTCCTGCAACCACAAAAAAAGGAGAAGTTACCACTATATGTTGCAGGAATGAGTTCCTGCAACCACAAAAAAAGGAGAAGTATACCACTATATGTTGCAGGAATGAGTTCCTGCAACCACAAAAAAAGGAGAAGTATACCACTATATGTTGCAGTGAGTTCCTGCAACCACAAAAAAAGGAGAAGTTCACTATATGTTGCAGGAAGTCATTCCTGCAACCACAAAAAAAGGAGAAGTTCACTATATGTTGCAGGAATGAGTTCCTGCAACCACAAAAAAAGGAGAAGTAAATCATTGCTATGGGCATCTATCACTATACCATCAGGCGCTTGTTGTATACCATTCCCATCCTCATGGGGGTTTGTATGCTTATCTTTTTGATCTTCAATGTAGTAGCAGGGGATCCTACACCGTTGTTATTAGGTAAACATGCAACTGCTAAGCAGATGGCTGCATTGCGCCATGAACTAGGTTTAGATAAACCTTGGTTTACTCAGTACCTAGACATACTCAAGTCTGGCTTTACCTTTGACTTTGGAAGGTCGTGGGCCAGCAAACAAAAAATCATTGCTATGCTGCAGTCAGGGGCTTGGGTATCTCTTACCTTGGTTATACCCGCATTTATAGTTACTGGTCTTCTATCCATAGGCATGGCCCTGTTAGCTGCCTTCTATAGAGGGAAATTCATAGACAAAACTATGATACTCATCACTGTGATGTTGATGAGTATTTCTGCACTGACGTATATCTTATTTGGTCAATGGCTACTTGCCTATAAGTTAGGTTGGTTTGAAATTGCGGGCTATGATCCCCATTTCCCTGAAGTGCTCTCCTATATCGTTCTACCCAGCATCATCCTGGTCATCCTAAGTATTGGTTCTGATATGCGGTTTTATAGAACCGTTATCCTCGACGAAATGCATCAAGACTACGTGCGTACTGCTAGAGCCAAAGGGCTGACAGAATGGATTGTCCTGAGTAAACATGTTCTCAAAAATGCGATGATTCCCATTGCCACCAACTTGATTATCCAAATTCCTTCGTGGCTACTAGGAACCATCTTAGTAGAGAGCTTCTTTGGGATACCAGGCTTGGGAGGCATCCTCCTCCATGCGATTAATAACTCAGATTTTCCCGTCATCAAAGCTATGACCGTGTTATCTGCTGTATTTTATATTGTCCTCAATGTGGCTACAGATATACTGTATACCTGGTTAGACCCACGTATCAAATTATCCTAGCAATTCCATGAAAAATTTGTTCACAGCATCTATCTGGCTACAACCTCTGCAACGTTTAACGAAAAGCAAGCTCACTACCATAGCATTGGTAATTGTCTTGGCTTATACCCTTATAGCCTTATTAGCTCATTGGGGTGTTGTAGCAGGTGATTGGAACACAGAGGTTGGAGAATCATATGAAACACCTAGTAGACAGCATTGGTTGGGAACGGACATCTTCGGCAGAAGCGTAGCAGCCAAAATCATCAAAAGCACCGAGATGGCCATGAGCATCGGCTTTGTAGTAAGCCTGATAACCATTGTGTTCGGTGTAGTGCTAGGTGCCCTGGGCGGCTATTTTGGAGGTATAGTGGATGAGCTGGTTAGCTGGATCTGTAGTACGCTTGCCTCTATCCCGAATATCATGCTGCTGATAGCTTTTACCTTCATCTTGGGGAAAGGGATCCTAGCTGTATATATTGCCCTTGGTATGACCAACTGGGTAGATGTATGTAGGTTGATTCGAGGAGAAGTAATCCGACATAAAGATAGGGAGTATGTGCAAGCAGCCACTGCTATTGGGGCAAGTAACCTGAGCAAGCTATATAAGCATATCTTACCCAATGTGCTACACATTGTCATCATCCAGGTTTCAGCTATCTTTCAGATTGCTATCAAATCAGAGGTCATCCTTTCCTACCTAGGACTAGGTGTACAGAACAGTCCCAGCTGGGGGGTGATGATTAACGATGCCAAGGTAGAACTACTAAGTGGCGTATGGTGGCAAATTACCTTTGCTACGCTGGCTATGTTTTTGATAGTGCTTGCTTTTAACATCCTGAGCGATGCTTTACGTGATGCGTTAGATCCTAAATTAAGAGGAAAGTAATGTATGCTTGAAAAAATATTAACCGTCGAGAACCTTGTTACCCAACTGGCAACTGATCAAGGACCTATCTTGCCTGTCAATGGTGTTTCTTTTGATGTATACAAAGGAAAGACGTTGGGTATTGTAGGTGAATCAGGGTCCGGCAAATCATGCGACTGATTAACCCACCTTTGGGTAATGTCATTGGAGGGCATATTTGGCTAGGTGATCAAGATTTACTGCAGTTGTCAACTAGAGAGATGCGGAAAGTACGCGGTAATCAGATAGCCATGATCTTCCAAGAACCTATGACCTCCCTCAACCCTGTCTTTACCATTGGTTACCAGATAGAAGAAGCTATACAACTTCATCAACAGCTTGGTCGGCAAGCAGCGCGTGCTCAAGCCATCGAGTTACTCAACTTAGTGGGTATTCCTGCCCCTGCAAATAGAATTCATGAATATCCCCACCGGCTTTCTGGGGGTATGCGACAAAGGGTCATGATCGCCATGGCATTATCTAGTAAGCCAGCAGTCCTCATTGCCGATGAGCCTACTACAGCGTTGGATGTAACGATACAAGCGCAGATCTTGGACCTCATGGGTAAGCTACAAGAAGAACTAGCTATGGGGATTATCCTCATCACCCATGACCTAGGGGTAGTAGCGGAAGTATGTCACGAAGTAGCAGTGATGTACTGTGGCAAGATCATAGAAAAAGCCCCTGTTCAGGAACTATTTGCTCATCCTCAACATCCCTATACCCGTGGATTGTTATCGGCTATTCCTTCATGGGAGGGGGGGAGAACCCAAGTTCATAGGCGTTTAGAGACTATCAAAGGCATAGTACCTTCTTTGGATCAGTTGCCTATGGGCTGTAGCTTTCAAGATCGTTGCTATAGGGTACAACCCAATTGTAGAGGTAAACAAGGAATTCCTCCATTGGAAGAAAAAAAGCCAGGACATCTAGCAGCGTGCTTTCACCCGTTATTAGAACGTCAGGAAGTTGTAATTGCGAGGCCGCAAAGCAGCCCTGGCAAATCCTGACCCCACTGAACCGTACCATCCCACAACACCATGGAAGTAAAACGAAATGAAACTTATTTAGAGAGTCAGAAAGTAATTCCTGACATCACTGAAACTTTACTAGAAATACGTAACTTAACCAAGTATTTCCCCATCAAGAAAGGAATCTTCAACCAAGAGGCAGGATCAGTACGTGCCCTAGACGATGTGAGTTTGCGCATCAAAAAAGGAGAAACCTTGGGGCTGGTAGGGGAATCTGGCTGTGGCAAATCCACGCTCGGGAAAACATTATTACGACTCATTGAGCCGAGTGCAGGTCAAATTATCTTTGATGGGGTGGACATCACGCAACTGAATGCTAAAGGAATGCGCGCCATGCGGCAAAAGATGCAAATCATCTTCCAGGATCCATATGCAGCCCTTAACCCCAGGATGTCGATTAAAGATATGCTAACAGAGCCATTGAAAATCCACAATCTTTGCACCACGGCGGAAGAACGAAGCAGAAGGGTTCACGAGCTATTAACCTACGTTCAGCTACCCAAAAATGTGCTTAGCAAGTATCCACATGAATTCTCTGGTGGACAACGTCAACGCATTTGCATTGCCAGGGCATTGGCCGTCAAGCCTGAATTTATTGTTTGCGACGAATCTGTCTCAGCCCTCGACGTCTCTATCCAAGCCCAAGTGATCAACCTACTAATGGATCTACAGCAGGAATTAGGGCTCACGTATTTATTCATCGCCCACGACCTGAAGGTGGTAGAATTCATCTCTCATCAAGTAGCCGTGATGTACTTAGGTAGGATCGTTGAGCAAGCTTCTGCGCAAGACATATATCAACACCCACAGCATCCATATACGCAAGCGTTGCTGTCAGCTATTCCGATTCCAGATCCTACCTACAAAAAAGAGCGTATCATCTTGCAAGGGGATGTACCCAGCCCTATTACCCCACCTGCAGGATGTCATTTTCACCCTAGATGTTGGAAATGTACCACATTATGCCAAGAGCAATATCCGGAAGTAACACATCTAGATGAATCGCATTGGTTTAGGTGCCATCATCCGCTGAGGAAGTAAGCACCCCTACGGTGAAGACCAGAAGCACCCCCTGATACTACCTTATAATAAACTTCTTGTAAGCAGGAAGTCTAATGCATAAATTTGCATACCGTACTGATTTTTTATGAAACAACAATATCCTGTATATAAGCAACTGGACCTTGTCCAGATAGCACAAGAGATACATGCTTTTTGGCAAACCCACCAAACCTTTGCTACCTCTATAAACAACCGAGTAGGCAAGCCTATTTTTACCTTTTATGAAGGTCCTCCCTCTGCCAACGGAGAACCTGGTATCCACCATGTGTTGTCTCGTACCCTGAAGGATATATTTTGCAGATACAAGACCTTGCAAGGTTATCAGGTACAAAGAAAAAGCGGTTGGGATACCCATGGACTACCCGTAGAACTACAGGTGGAAAAGTCATTAGGCATCACCAAAGAAGAGATTGGGAAAAAGATCAGCATAGCAGACTACAATGCGCATTGTCGCCAGACAGTGATGCGGTATAAGTCTCAATGGGAAAAGCTAACAGCCCAACTAGGGTACTGGATAGATACCGACCACCCTTACACTACCTTTGATGCAGACTATATAGAGTCTCTCTGGTCTCTCCTCCAACAGTTTTATCAAAAAGGGCTGCTATATAAAGGATATAGCATACAACCGTATTCTCCAGCGGCAGGGACAGGATTAAGTTCCCATGAGCTAAATCAACCTGGGTGTTATAAGCCAGTAAAAGACCTCACCGTGGTAGCGCAGTTCAAACGCCAGAACCCAGAAAATGCATATTTCTTAGCATGGACTACCACTCCCTGGACCTTGCCAGCCAATAGCGCTTTGGCAGTAGGAGAAAATATCCAATATGTCCAAGTACAGACCTACAACCCCTACACCCATCAACCTGTACAAGTCATCCTAGCTGAAGCAGCATTACCTCGTTATTTTACACATCCTTTTGATAGTCAAGCAGTACAACAATATAAACCAGGGAATACACCCATACCTTGGGAAATAATAGCGCGTTATCAAGGTAAAGACTTGGTAGGGCAAACCTATGAGCAGCTCCTCCCCTATGTACAACCCACCGCACCTGCTTTTCGAGTAGTGGCAGGTGATTTTGTGACTACGGAAGAAGGAACAGGGATTGTGCACATAGCACCTACTTTTGGATCCGATGATATGCGGTTGGCCCAAAAGTTAAATATACCCGCTATCACGGTTGTGCGAGATAGCAAAGAGGTTCCCATTGTAGATAAACAAGGGCGCTTTGTAGAAGAGATTACCGACTGGGCTGGAAAATATGTGAAGGAAGGTTATGAACCTGCGAGTGTAAGTCAGCAACCCGACTACAAATCCGTAGACGTACTGATTGCTACCAAGCTCAAACAAGAGAATAAGGCTTTCCATGTAGCTAAGTATGAACATACGTATCCACATTGTTGGCGTACGGACAAGCCCATCCTATACTATCCCCTTGACGCTTGGTTTATACGTACTACCGCCTACAAAGAGCGACTGATAGCACTCAACAAAACCATCACCTGGAAGCCTGCTTCAACAGGTGTAGGACGCTTTGAAAACTGGTTAGAGAACTTGGTTGACTGGAACTTAAGCCGGGATCGTTTCTGGGGAACTCCTTTGCCCATCTGGCAAACGGAAGATCAGCAAGAGGAAATTTGTATGGGCTCTGTACAAGAGCTTCGGGAAGAGGTAGCCAAGTCCATCGCTGCTGGATTTATGCAAGATCCGCTACCAGCTGAGTTAGATTTACATCGTCCGTATGTAGATAACATCATTCTAGTAAGTAAGTCTGGGAAGAAAATGTACCGAACACCTGACCTGGTTGATGTTTGGTTTGACTCAGGGGCTATGCCTTATGCACAATGGCATTATCCATTTGAAAATCAAGAGCTGTTTCACCAGCACTTCCCAGCTGATTTCATTGCAGAAGGGGTAGATCAAACACGAGGTTGGTTTTTTACCTTACATGCTATTGCGGTGATGTTGTTTGATAGTGTGGCTTTTAAGCATGTCATCTCCAATGGGCTGATCTTGGATAAGCATGGTAATAAGATGTCTAAGAGACTAGGTAACTCCATTGATCCTTTTCAAATCATCCAGCAGCATGGACCTGATGCCCTACGCTGGTACATGATTAGCAATGCGGCCCCCTGGGATAACCTCAAGTTTGACGCAGAAGGGTTGATAGAGATCATTCGTAAATTCTTCTTTACCCTCTATAATACGTATAACTTTTTTGCCTTGTATGCGAATCTAGATGGCTTTAGGGCTTCAGATGAATCTATACCGCTTGCAGCAAGACCAGAGATAGATAGGTGGATACTTTCTAGACTACATAGCCTCATTCAGCTTGTCACCACCGAACTAGATGCTTATGAGCCCACTAAGGCGTGTCGCGCCATTCAAGACTTCGTGGTAGAGGATCTCAGCAACTGGTATGTGCGATTGAATAGAAAGCGCTTTTGGAAAAGTGAACCAAGTCCTAACAAAACTGCTGCTTATCAAACGCTCTATACTTGTTTGGAAACTGTTGCCAAACTAGCTTCCCCTTTTGCCCCTTTCTATGCAGATCGGTTGTATCAGGACCTACAACTTCAATCAGACGAGGCACTTTCTGTACATATAAGTGATTTCCCACGAGCAGACCTAGGGGCTATTGACTCAGCTTTAGAAGCCCAAATGCAGCAAGCACAAACGATCGTGTCATTGATACACTCGCTGCGGAAGAAACACAATATTAAAGTCAGGCAGCCCCTTACCAAGTTGATCATTCCTACTACAGACAAGACCATACAAGCACAAATAGAGGCTGTAGCAGGCTTGATATTAACGGAAACCAATATCAAGCAAATAGCCTACATGGAGGATCACAGCGGAATCGTTACTAAAAAGGTAAAGCCTAACTTCAAACAGTTGGGTCAGCGGTATAAAGCACAACTGAATGGTATTGCTACTGCACTTATGGAACTTACTCCTGTTGATATTCAGCACTTGGAGCAACAGGGGGCTATGAACCTGCAAGTAGGCACGGAATCGATCCACTTAACGTTGGTAGATGTGCTGATTGTTTCAGAGGATATACCAGGCTGGTCTGTTGCTAGTCATGAGGGCATAACGGTAGCTATGGATATCACCATTACGGAGGAGCTGCGGCAGGAAGGCATAGCCCGGGACATCGTCAATCGGGTGCAAAACATGCGAAAATCCATGGACTTGGCTATACAAGATAAAATCCAATTGACCATAGCTACACCAGAAGCTTTTGTACAAGAAGCCATAGCCGCTCATAAGGGCTATATCTGCCAAGAAACACAGGCTTTGCAATTGGATGTAGTACCCACTTTATCTACAGGGGAAGAGGTAGAAATAGATAACTATACTTTACGCATTCAAGTGGGGGTGGTTTCAGGAGCTCACTCCTGAAACCATAAATGCCATCTTACAGCACTCGCTCGGCTAGAGCCGAGCGAGTAATAATATATACTCAAGCCATCTGAAAGTTAGAAAACTAACTTAATAGGAATGTTGTTTTAACTGGATTCCTGCCTTCGCAAGAATGACACCGCGGTCGTTAATACTAAAACTTCGACCAAGAATGAGTATATATGCTAGGTTGCAATATAGCTTATGTAGAATAAATCTACTTATAGTGACTAAAACAAATGAAATTGATGATGTATCACAAATAGTCGTCACTCGGCTGAAACTAAACGACTGTGTATTTAAGCTATAGCTTGGTTCAAGCGCTATCGCTTGGACCAGGTTGTAGACTTGGAGGCACAAGCCAGAAGGCTTGCGCCATTGAGGGGACGACTTAAGAGGAATACCTTATTTTTTTGTGGACTTACCCTCTTCTACACCTTCCTCATCTTTAACAACTTGCAAGGCTGTAACCCCTCCAGAAATAATAAACTTCATCACTTCTGTACCACTCAGACCTGGCAAAGGCTTCACGATTTCTTTGGGTACAATATATAGTTCTCCAGAAAAACTGTAACACTGGGGAACATAAACAGCAACGTTTCCTGGAAGATTTAAGCTTTCTAAATCGGGTTGCGTTATAAAACCAATTTTCTGTATCATACGCTCTAGATTGACCGTTACTAATACGGGCTTATCGAATTTCTTTTTATTACCTACAAAAGCAGCTATTAACTCTTTGAGAGAAGTATAAATCAGACTGATCAAGGGCACCTTGATAATGAACTTTTCGATCGCATCAAATATAGAAAGTACCAACAAGCTGCTCCCTAAATAGCCAAAAAGTGTAATAGCAACTATTGTGATGATCATCCCTAACCCAGGAATGTTGATTCTGATGATGCGATCCATCCAGTTGATAGCTATTGATATGATATAGCCTGTCAATGCAAAAGGTACAATGAGAAGGACCCCACGGATAAAGTACTTGAATAGGGTATTGACCAGCTTTTTATCAAATTGAATGTTCATAGGCAGCAACTAGATAAGATATTTAATTCATAAAATTTGAATAACTAGGTTAACCCTCTCTATATTATCAAAGCTATATATGGGCGGTTGCTAGTAAACGGTACGCTAGGTAATTTAAGGATTTCTTTTGTAAAAAAAATGGATATGAAGGAGAAGTCGTTATTGCAAGTTATTGCCTGTGTTGTTCGTGGAATACCTTCCTACTATTGTCGACTTAATTCTCTCTGCAAATCCCTTTCTTTGATATGCTGGCGCTTATCATACAGCTTTTTACCTTTCGCCAAGGCAATTTCTAGCTTGGCTCTATTATTGGCGTCAATAAACAGCTGAATAGGTGCAATCGTCATTCCTTTTTCTTTGTTTTTAGTAAGCTTATTGAGCTCCTTCCTTGTCAAGAGCAACTTCCTTTCTCTATTTTCCTCATGATTATAAATGTTCCCTTGCTCATAGGGGGCAATATGCATATTCTTGATCCAAAGCTCACCCTGTACCAAGTAGCAATAAGCTTCTTGTAAGCTTACTTTTGCCTTCCGAATAGACTTGATTTCCGTTCCAGTTAATACAATGCCCGCTGTATACTTATCTAAAAAAGTATAGTTAAAGCTCGCTTGCTTATTTCGGATCACAAGACCTGTGGTTTTGTTTTTAGGGGCAGCCATATGAGGTTAAAAGGAATAGCATGAGAAAGTATTTAGGAGTGTTCAGGAAAATCGCTAATATATGTCATTCTATGTTTGTCGAAGGTAATAAAATAGTTTAAAAGATAATTAGATTCGGGATTTAATTGCTTTTTCTTTTGGTTCAAGTATAGCAACCAGCTGAAGCTGACGGTCTATTTTGAAACCACTTCACTATTCATACCTAGTTTCCCCAATTATTGATCAAGTCCTTAATCTCTTGGTCTTTACCAAGATCTGCTGCTGTTTTGTTGTCGTTATTCTTGATGTTTTTATCAGCTCCCTGAGCCAGGAGTAGCTTGGCAATTTCTTGCTGTCCTTGACTAGCAGCCACATGTAAAGCTGTATTGCCCTCATTATCTGTTGCATTGGTATCTGCCCCTTTGTCGAGGAGGATGTGGACTACTTCTTGATGGCCACCCTTGGTTGAAAGATGTAAAGCTGTCTCTTCTTGAATGTTTTTGGCATTATTGACATCAGCTCCATCTGCTATAGCTTGCTTTAACATGTCTACATTACCCGT
>Ga0163147_10004254_pt1 | contig 18372 bp, 19 predicted proteins | sample OliLakLV19MP6G1_FD_148597 | JGI IMG/M metagenome (GOLD analysis project Ga0163147, IMG submission 148597) | Freshwater microbial mat bacterial communities from Lake Vanda, McMurdo Dry Valleys, Antarctica- Oligotrophic Lake LV.19.MP6.G1 | ecosystem: Environmental > Aquatic > Freshwater > Lake >...
AGGTATACCAAGGCTGGTAAGTCGCCACTGAGGCCTTGGCACAGAATCTAATCCAAAGTCAGTACTACCTACCTATGGGTTACAACATCAGTAACTACTTCAGTGGCGACTTACCAGCCTTGGTATACCTGGTCGAACTACGAGCAACAAGCTTTGTTCACCCCACCCTCGCTACCCAAGCAGTGGAAATGGCGAAAATTATTACCAACACCTACGGTGAACTTGGTTTGATCCTACACCTAGATCCAGAACCCGGTAGATTTAATATAAAACGAGGGGAGCACGACATTACAAAAGTGAACTAAACAAAAAGACCGGCAGCGGTCTTTTTGTTTAGTTCACTAGCATGATTAGAGTTTACTACCAGAGACTATTTCTTCTTAGGAGTTTTTGTTTTAGCTACCACCTTCTCACTTTTTGGTACGTAACCAACAATATTGTTTTTATAATATCTTCCACCAATCTTTTGGTAGTCTTTTTTTGGTTTTGATGACAAGGTTGAAAAAGATAGCTGAGCAATCTGCATCCCCGGACGAAGGACAATCGGCACATTGTTTAAGTTACACAACTCTAGAGCAATATTTAGAAAGTGACCTGGGTTTACGATACTAGCGGAATTGTGTACCAAAAGACCAATCCGAGCCAAGCTAGACTTCCCATTTACTTCGATCAAATAGTGATCACTACCGAACTTCTCTTTAGAATAGCCTAGTATAGAAACTCCCGGATGTAGAACAAACTCTTCCCCGTCGGCAACCTTGACAGTCTTAGTCTTGGGAAAAATACCTTTGACTGGATCAATGGCAATCGTCGAATGTGCTTCATTTACAATAAAAATATTTCCAAGCTGGATGTCATAAGTAGCTGGTTGCAAAAACTTAGGATCAAACGGCTTAAGAAAAATCTCTCCAGAGAGTACAGCGGCATGGATGTCTTTATCTGACAAAAACATAGGTATTAGTTATTTAAATAATTTTGATATAAAACTCGAAAACCATCATCTTCAAAGGTAGCAAACAGTTCGTCCTTAGTATTTTCTTCGGTGAAGACGAGGTTTGGTACTGCGCGAGCAATCACTAAAGGCATGCACTCATCGACCTCACCCGACACCACGGTGGCAGCTGCTGCTAGTCCGTCGACAATGTTTGACCGCTCGTGCTTGATTGCTCGACCAAACAAGTCGGAGCGACCACGATGATCCTGAAGTGGCCTGATACCCCACCAAGATAGCGCCACTCCAGTCGCTCCATAGCGCAAAACTGTTGATTGACTATCGATAATAACTATACCAAAATATTTCAATTGTTTCTTTGCTTTTATATATTCGTATAAGTTTTTGGCGGAAAGAAACAAATCTTTAGGTAAAAGAATTAAGTGGCCATCACCATTACTTTCGTCGATTCCAGCAGCGCCAATGAAGGTGTTGTGGGCCAATGTCAGTGGAGTATTGTAGTAATCCCGTGGAATTATTACATCGGCCTCTTCTTGGACCAGTTTTTCTTTTAAACCTTCTGCTGTGGGTATACAAGTGCCTTCGTGAATCGCCACTACTTTAGAAGACACCATCAGAACATCTCCTTCAGTAAAATCGCCCAGAGACCCGTCTAGCACCGACAGGAGGTCGTCTTGTGGCGGCTGCATAACTCTGGTCTTGATAGGAATAAATTGCATGAAGGTATCTTACCAATCTAAGGGTAAATATACAAAAGACCGACGCTCGACTGAACTGGGTCAAAAATGAGCCTTACAAAAGAGACCGTGTCTTCTTATATTTTGGTAATATGAGAAGAACTAACTCCTCGACCGAGCAAGCTCTCATTTTCCCGTCTTTTCATTCGTCGCTCGGTGCTTTTTCGTAAGTTTTTGTAATGGGCAAAAAATACTTCACCGAGAATATCAACTCCTGCATAGACACTTTGCACACTTATTTTATGAGTACGCAGTCCTAACTGTTGCCAAAGAAAATTATTGATTTTCACAAACAAATCCTTGGATATAGTCTGGCACACGGATTTGGTTACTCAGCGCTCAAACTGAACCACCAGCCCTAGGGCTTTCCTAGGGCTGAGACACTTACCGATACACTTCCCGTCGGTGTTGCACACGAAGAATGAGCATAGTTCGCCCTTCAATATCAAAGAGCGCAAGAGATAGTTCCCAACACGCAGACGATACGTCCCCATGGCACTATTAGTGAGATTTTTCGCGACCGACGAAAGGTCGCCAAGCGACGCCGCGTAGAGCAGCTTCTTTCCGAGTCGTTTGCGCTCGATGTGCTCAAGTGCGTCAATACTTTTAGTATCTCTACGGACTTCCTAGTAAGTCCTACTGTCACAAAAGCCCGGCGCCCCAAAGGGGCGCCGGGCTTTTATTTTGTAGAAGTGAATTATTCCACTTCAACCCCCATAGAGCGAGCAGTACCCACTACAATCTTCATAGCCGCTTCGATAGAAGCCGCATTGAGATCAGGCATCTTTACCTCAGCGATTTCTTTAATTTGCGCTTGAGTAAGCTTCCCTACCTTACTGTCTAGGTTTTTACTTGAACCTTTATCTTTACCAATTTTTTTCAAGATCAAACGTGACATTGGTGATACTTTAGTAATGAAAGTAAAAGTTCGGTCGTCATAAACAGACAACTCCACTGGTACAATTTCACCCATCTTGTCTCGAGTTTGTTCGTTAAACTGATTGACGAACTCTCCAATGTTAATTCCCGCTTGTCCCAATACTGGTCCTAAAGGTGGAGCTGGTGTTGCCTTACCGCCGACAGCGTGAACCTTAATTTTCTTTACTAATTTTTTAGCCATGATTTTTATATGGATTAATGTTGTAAGCGGACTTGTTCCATAAGCAAGTTAGCCTTTGAAGCTCGCGTATCGTACAAGAAAAAACAAGGTTTTGCAAGGTAAAGCCCACAAGCTTTGCTTTCGGGCTTTACCTAAAGAAGTGTATAGTTGCCTGCAGCTCCTTAAACCTTCTTAACTTGGAGGAAGTCCAGCTCTACTGGAGTCTCTCGTCCAAACATAGAAACCAGGACTTTGACCTTACCGCTCTTTTCATCCACCTCTGACACCCGACCTTCGAGATCCTTAAACGGTCCATCAACAATCGTAATAATGTCATCAGCCACCAAATCAAGCTTGTGCTTGACAGTGTTGCTAGACATTTGTTTCATCAGGGCGTTGTATTCTGCTTCAGTAAGAGGAACTGGTTGAGTGCCACTACCAACGAAGCCGGTGACGCGTGGGGTATTTCGTACCACATACCATGATTCATCGTCCACAATCATCTCTACCAAAACATACCCAGGATAGACTCTCTCCTCTTCCACTACTCGCTTGCCTCCCTTAACGCGAATCTTTTTCTCTGTTGGTACAACTACATCAAAAATCTTGTCACTCATCCCTAAAGATTCGATTCGTTGTTTTAGGTTTCTAGTGACCGCATTCTCATACCCAGAGTAAGTATGAATTGCATACCAGTTTCTTTCACCTGTACTTTGTTGTTTTGCCATATCTTAATTATTAGAAACGATTGACAATAAAATTAATCCCCTCACTAAAGAGAAAATCGAAAGCGCTTAAAAAGAGGGAGACCAGAACGGAGATACCAATAACTAAAATTGTATACAGGAATGCTTGCTTTTGGGTTGGCCAAGTGACTTGCTTCATCTCGGCGATGGTCGCTTTGAAGTAATTACTTAAATTGCTCATAAAATATAGTTTACCAAAATAAAAACGCCTCTAAGGCGGATTACCACAATTATACCGAGATTTGCTTTAATGTAAAGGCGGTCCGGTGATTGAGGCTATGTTTACGAGCTAAATCCTTAGGTAACAGCATAAAAAACAAGCGGGCCGAAGGCCCGCTTGTTTTTTATCTATTCCAATGCACTTAATTAATTTTGTAGGTCAAACTAACGCGGCTAATAGTAGTATTTTCACCCACTGGTATCTCTGGAGCATCAAACGAAGCAGCTTCTGCCACAGCTTTCATGTCACCACCCATATTGTAAGGATAAGGTTGGACACCATGCTCTTCTTCGTAATAGCTTATCATCTCACCAAGGGTTACTCCGAGATCTTTAGCTAAAACTATTGCTTTGGCTTTTGCCTGAACAATCGCTAAAGCTCTAGCTTCCGCTTTCAAAACTTCATCATCATCAATCGTAAACGAGAGACTGCTGATATTGGCCACTTTTTTGCTGCCAACCAGTGAGATTAATTCTCCGGCTTTATCTAAGTCACGCACTTTAACTCCAATCGTTTGACTGACTTCAAAACCATCTTGTACTTGTTCTTGTGGACAGAATGAATCTCTAGGGCACAGTTTGGATTCATACTTATATTTTGGATAAAGATTATAGCTCTCAGTCTTTATATCTTTTTCCTCAACACCGGCCGCCTTTAAAGCCGAAATCACGTCATTAATTTTTGTCCCAGAAGCTTCGAGTGCCAAAGCCGCATCCGCACCACTTTCATTAACTGAAAAACTAAAGCTGCCAACATCAGGCACTGCCAGCACTTCACCTTCTCCAGTAACAGAGATAGTAGTTGGACCAAGGTAATCAGACTGTTTTAAAGTAACGTACGTATACGCACCTAAGGCAGTGACCACACCAACCAATACCAAACTCGCTAATAATTGGTTGTATCCTTTGCTAAAAATTGTTTCGTGCATAAATATTAATATTTAAAATAATTTTGTTAAGGTCCTACGAATCATCTGACGCACGGCTTGAGACAAACTGGTACCATCACCACAAACTGAAAAAAAGGCTTCTTTATCTTCAGTCGATAATTGTGACGGGCCTGACTGGTCTGTCATTAGATAATACATCACGGAACCTTCACTATCAACATGCCCTAAACCGAGTGCGTGTCCGAATTCATGGGCAATGACCCGAGTAAGTTCAGTGGTTTCGCTAAACTTGTAGATATTTATCCGGTCTCGTTTAAAATCTCCTTGAGTATAAATATCAAGGTTCCCGTAGATTTCATTGTACTGTAACACCTCTTCGTTGTAGCGCTCAATTAACCGATTCCCTCTCTCTCCTTGCTCGTTAATCGCCATGATTCGGCTATTGAGCGCTTTTTCCTGATTAATTAGCCTAGCCAAATCGGCCGCTAAATCTTTTTGTTTACGTTGGAGTTCAGCGTAAACTTCTGGACTGGCACCACCTTGTTGATTGACACTTTCAACCTCTTGGTTGTAAACACTTAAGTGGCTCTCGTACCGATTACGATCTTGCTCGTACTCAGCTTGCTGAGCTTCATATTGCTTGGCACTAATTTTAACTTGTTCTAAAATTTCTCGACTCTCCGCCTCCTTACGATCCAGAGCATTGCGCCACTCTTCTTCAGTACTTGCTAATTGCTGTCTCTCATCATAAATAAAATTTAGCGCAAAGGTCGCTGTTTCGTCATAAATAAATAAGTTCCGACCGACGGAATTTTCCCATACCGCCTCAGCGTCAGCCAAAACATTCTTGGCTTCATCATCTGTAATAGTAAAACGGGTATCAGTGTCTCCTAGGCGATAAGCAATTGGTACCGGACAAATATTAGCGGTGCTCACATACCAATAACTGGTACTAAACACTATCGTAAAAATCAGTAAAAAAGTAAGTAACGCGCGCATGTATCAAAATGATAACAGATTATCTGACATATAAATAAAGGCAGAGGGCGGGGACTGCGTTGTCGCGAAACGTAGTCCCTGCTCTCTGCCCAATTGTTGCTGCCTGCTACTTCTATATAATACACGGCTCTCCATTCTGAAAAGTGTAGCTTTCAACAGCTTTGGAAAAACCTAAAGGCATTAAAGGCGGCCAAATTGGCCGCCTTTCCTCAGAAAGAACTAATTATTCTTTTTCTTCGGACTTTTGGGTCTGGTCTTCATAATGGCCTTAAGCACTTGCGGTAGCATTGCCAGCCAGTGATCTATTTCCTCAATAGGCTTTTTTTCATAGATCCAGATTATCATCGCCGACCGCACATAGCGCTGATAAAAACCATACCGTCGCACAAAAAAATGGCATTTAGACCGCAACTGCTCTGAAGCAGACCTATTTGCGGCATTTGATACAAAGATCTCGCCGACCTTTCTTATCTCCCTTAGTGGAGGGCTGGTCAGACGGCGGTGATGATTTCTCGTAGACGTTACACGCGTAACACTTCCCATAGTGTGGATTCCTTCGTGTGTATCCCTGAACAATAGACCCAGAAATTAGTTTGGCCGACAGGGAGTATCGTGGAATGAACGCTTGCCTAAGACATTAGTACAGCGTCTTAGTGCAGCATCAAAACTACGCGGCTCATCTATATCATCCTCATTCCGCATACGGGGGTCTTCACTTACTATGACTGGTGACGATGCATGCTCCGCATGGTCCCTATCTTTATCATCTGACATCTTTCTTTTCTCCCAATGTACGTTGTCGCCCTCACATCACCATGACGTGAGGTACAATTTTCATCTTACTACTTGAAAAAAATTTATCAAGTAGTAAGGGGTGCTTAAATTAAATAATAAAACAAAAACTCGTGGCCATCGGCCACGAGTTTTTGTTTTACCTATCCGCTAGATGTTATTGCTACCACGACCACCATAATGGTGACGCAAGCGACAATAACTGTTGTTTGGAACATATAATATGTTTCATTAACTATACCCACTTATCCACTTGCTACTATTCAGTAGTGAGTGTATTCTATGAATATAGCTTCAGATTGCTATTAATTTTTGAGGAAGCGGTTCTTAAGACCGCTTTTTCTTATGTCCGATGGCCATAAGACGTGTTTACCTCCTCCTCGTAAACCCCTCTCCTACATCTAAATAATTAGACAGAGGAGAGGGGCGCCGAAGGCGCCGCTCTTTGTTTTACTCACCTCCTTCCCTACTTCTTATTATCCGTCAACTTTTTGCGCACCATCTGCTGTGCCGCATTCATGCTGTGTTGGTAATACAAAGCTTTCACCCCACTCTTCCATGCCCGCATATAAAGTGCATTAATTTCTTTTGCAGTCACGTCAGGCGGCAACATCACATTGAGTGATTGCCCCTGGTCAATAAATGGCTGCCGGGCGGCCGCTTGATCAATGATGGCATTTTGATCAATTTCTGAGAAAGTCCGAAAGACGGCCTTTTCATTATCAGACAAAAAGTCTAAGTGTTGTACTGATCCGTCATTATCACGAATACTTTCCCACACCTCTTTAGTATCTCTACCCTTTTCAGCCAACAATCTAAGAATGTTAGGGTTCTTAATCGTCACCTTAAGTTTGGCCACGTCTTTTACATAACAATTACTCCAAACTGGCTCTATTCCTTGAGAAACTTGTCCTAGAATAAAAGCCGAGGAAGTAGTCGGTGCAATTGCCATTGTCGTAGTATTGCGACGGCCATACCCTTTAAGTACCACTGGCTCGCCGTAGAGCTTACCCATTTCCGTACTCGCTGCCTTAGCTTTTTCTCCAATTAACTTAAAAACCTCCACGTTAAGTTTGGCAGCTTCCTCACTTTCAAACGGCAACATTTTAGACTGCAACAACGAATGCCAACCAAGTACTCCTAGTCCAAGAGCTCGATTCTCTAAAGCAAATTTATAGGCTCGCTCCATGAAGTAGAAAGCCTGCTGCTTTTGCAGATCTTTGGAATCACGCAAAGCCTCAAGTTTAGTACAAAATTCACTCATGACAGCATCAAGGAAGAAAGTGACCGTCTCAACCAAATCAGTATCTTTCCAATCATCGTAGAAAAGAACATTGATTGAAGAGAGACAACAGACAAATGACCAGTCTTCTTTGCTCGGCAACATAATTTCACTACACAGATTACTAGCTACGATCTTTAGGTCCTTATCTTTGTAGACATCAACAGTATTGTTGTTGGCATTGTCGGTAAAAAGAATGTACGGAAAACCCATCTCACCTCGCCTTTGAATCACTCTGGCCCAAATGGCTCGTTTCTCTTCGTCACCCGCCACCATTGACTCTAGCCAGGCGTCAGTCACTGTCACGGCGTGAGTCAGACCCTGAATTGGATTGCCTTCAGTAGCAATATCCAAAAATTCTAGAATATCCATATGCTCAATCGGCATATAGGCTGCCAAATTACCACGACGCACTGAACCCTGACTGACCACATTAACCATAGTATTAAAGAGTTGCATAAAGGTCACTGGACCATTGGAAGACCCGGTATCACTGATCAGTGCACCTCTAGGACGGAGATCTCCAAAATAAGCCGAGGTGCCTCCCCCATATTTACTCATCATGCCTACCTCACCGGCGGTATACATGATGCTAGCCATATCGTCAGCTATATAAGAACCAAAACAACTGATTGGCAGGCCGCGCCCAGCGCCAAAGTTACTCCAGACCGGCGACGAGAAAGAAATCCAGCCAAGGCCCGTATACTTCACAATCTTGTCAGCGAACCCTGGTTTGTTCAAAATCTTTTCGGCTGCCTCACCAATAGCTCGCACTCGTTCTTCAGCTGTCTGACCTGGAGCCAGATAACCCCGGGCTAAAAATGCTCGACTATTTTCATTCAACCAGTACCAGGGTTCCATACAGATATACAATTAGTTAATAGTAGACAAAAATGCTCCGTTAAAATAAATCTTCACTCGTCACACTGGCACTCCGCTTATTATAATTGATTGATCGCTTTTGAAAGAAGTCAACGTGCTTGGTCGCAATCACTTCGTTATCAAACCAATCAGTCTCTTCAAGCAAAGCTTCACTCACCTCAAAGATACGTGGCAAGCCGATAGCTACCAGTGAATTATTGAAGCGTTGTTTAATAAACTCTTTAACATTAGCCGCCGGCATAAACTCAAGCTCACCCGCTTCGTAGATCCAGTCGACTACCTGACTTTCGGCCTCATAAGCATCTTCGCAAGCCTTAATAATCATCTCCTTGCAAGCGTCATCAAACCATTCTGGATGCTCTTTTTTGATGATATTGATGATATCAATTCCAAACATGCCATGAATCTGCTCTTCTTTGGAAGTTGCCTCCACCGCGTTACTAATGCCCTTAAATAAGTTTCGATGCTTATTGAAAGACATGATAATTAAGAACTGAGAGAAAAGTGAAACGTGTTCAATAAATAGTGAGAAGAGCAAGACTGAGTGCATATACTGACGGTTCTCATCAGTGCGCGCTAGGGTAATCGTCTTCTCCAGATATTTAATTCTTTTTTGAATAATCGGGACTTCAGTAATTTTTTCAAACTCCGAATTGAGTCCTAGGATTTCGAGGAGATGGGAATAGGCATCAGCATGTCTCACTTCACTTTCAGCAAAAGTAAATCCGACCGCGCCGATTTCTGGCTTGGGCATCTTCTTAAAGATATCACCCCAGAAAGTTTTTACCGCCACCTCAATCTGAGCGATGGCCAGCATAGCGTTCTTTAGAGCATTACGCTCAGCTGGAGTCACGTTGACATGGAAGTCATTGATGTCACTCGTATAATTAAATTCAGTGTGAATCCAATAGGAGTGTCTAATCGAGTCGGCGTAATCGTGAAGTTCTGGGTATTCGTAAGGCTTAAGGTTGGTGCGCTTCTTGAAGATATCCCGTTCGCGCAATTTTTTGCGGGCGTTACGGTAGATGATATAAGCTTTTGCCGTTTCAAAGTAACCAAGCTCCATCAAAGCTTGTTCGACTAAGTCTTGGATTTCTTCTACCGCTGGATACCCATCAACACACTTCTGGGCAATTGGATCGTCGCTTGGGGCAGTCGCCGCTTGCACACACATAGAGACAGTTTTCTGGTGCACCAACTCAGCTACTTTTTTAGCATCCTCCACTTCCCCTTCTTTGGTTTCGTACAGTGCCTTCAAAATCGCGCTTTGAATTTTATCAATTTTAAAAGATTGCACCGAACCGTCACGCTTACGAATATTGATGATTTCCATACTCCGATTATTGCTAAGAAAATTAATAAGATTCAGTTAATGAGTACTCAATGAATCTCTCACAAACCTAATTGTTGGTGCGACAATCTAAGATTGCTCAATTAAGTTTAAGAAAGATGGCTTAGCTACAGACAACCCCACGCAAAACGTGGGCAACGGATTGTTGTATCATACCTTACCTCCGACACACGGTGGAGAGACTCGTGCGTACCTAGATAATACCATTATCTGACAAAACGTTTATTTTTGCTCATGGCTTAAAGCAAGACTTTTTTACTTTCCGCTGTAGTTTTTCTGTGGATAACTAAAGCGGTTACCAAGTTAGAATGATTTTCTGACCAGTTGGGTACTAGTCAGTAGCAAAAAATGTTTTAGAATTCGAAAAACAGAATTTTTTGGATGGTTGGGACATTCTAGAATCTAACGCTAAAAGACCGGACACCAGTCCGGTCTTTTAGCGTTATTCTAAACTCTCCCACTATATTTACTACCGCCGCTGCAAACTATCGCGAATTTCTCGGAGTAAAAGTACTTCTTCTAAAACTTCTTTTGTTTTCTCAACCTTAATTTCTTCATCCTTGTTTTTCTGCAACTTGGCTAAGGCCTTAATTGCCAAAAAGATAGCCAGTGCAATAACGATAAAGTCAAAGATGCTTTGGAGGAAGAGTCCGTAGGTTAGCGCTGATTCTCCTATTTTTAATGACAAGCCACTAAAATCAACCCCTCCGAGCAAGACACCCATAAGTGGCATGACAATATTCTCGACTAAGGAAGAGACAATTTTTCCAAACGCTGACCCAATGACAACCGCGACTGCCAAGTCCACTACATTGCCACGCATGGCAAAAGCTTTAAATTCTTGAATAAAGTTTTTCATAATATTTGTTATTAACTACACCTAATTTTACCCTTTAAAACATGATACTACACATTAGTGAGTGTGTGAGTGTCCATGATTATGACCACCGGCATCATGCTCGTTGACAGACTTATCTTTAAAATACCAGGCCGCCATCACGGTAGTAAGTGGCACAGCTAAAAGGAGACCGATACTTCCGACCACAATTCTTAAAATCTCCGCCGCCACAATTTCTTGATTAATCAGTACCATCATTGAAGCTTCGGAATAAGAAAGAAACAAAATCAAAGGCAACGATACCCCAACATATGCCAAAGCCAAAGTATTAACCAAAGAACCAACATGGTCTTTCCCTACTCGCAAAGCCCGCAGATACAATTCTTTGAAACCAAAATTTGGATTGGCTGCTTTCAGCTCTTGTACGACTGACGCTTGAGTAATCGAGACATCATCAAGGACACCAAGTAAACCAATAATTATTCCGCCAAGTAGAAGTCCAGGCAGATCAAGTGTCCCACCGCTAGCAAAATTCAGATAAACAGAGGCGTCATCACCAAAGCCAGTGAACCGCATCCACGAAACCCAGAACCAAGCAATCAAACAAGTAACCAAGACAGAGCCGAAAGTACCCAAGAAAGTAATAAAGACTCGAGGTTTAAAACCATGGGTCAGGAAAAGTGACACGCTTAAAATGATTCCCGAAATAGCTATGCTGGTTAAGGCTGGAGAATAACCTGCTAAAAGAGCGGGAATCAAAATAAATAAAATTGAACCAATACTCAACGCCAGACTCAATAGTGCCCGCACGCCTTGGAGGCCAGAAAGCCAGACCACCAAAACAATAAAGACACCGACAATTAAGGCGAGCGGCAAACGACGTTCCACATCTTTGAATAAATAGTATTCCGTACCATCAATCGCCAAGAAGCGATCAACAAAAATCTTGTCGCCCGCCGAGAGGACCACTAAATCATTACCAAGACGAACTACTTCCCCGGATTTTTCTCCACTCTTTAGTAGTACTCGCATTTCCTGCACTGTCGTACTGGCTGCTGTGCCCATAATAATTCTTTCGTACTGCTCCAAGATTTCTAACACCTCGGCATTGACTGTTTCTTGAAATTCTTGATGTACTTCCTGGGCTAATAGCTCTTGTGGCAAAAAGCAAAAGATTAACAAAAAAATCGTTCCGATGGTTAGTTTTATCATCATAGGTGATTTTCTTATTTACAATCGTCTAAAAAAAGAACCTGGCTAGATAGAAGCCAATACCAGCACCAATCATAAAGGTGAAAAATAGTGTGGCCATTAGGGGCTCAGAATCCATAGTGAATATTTAAAAGTGTAGCACTATTGTTTTTGATACTCAAACCAAGACTCGACTTTTACTACAAAAATAGGTATAACTATCCGCACTGACTCCGGCCTAAGGCTGGGTCAAAAGAAACATGGCGGCTATGGTGTAACGGTTAACACTGGAGCTTGTGGAGCTCTCAATCAGGGTTCGATTCCCTGTAGCCGCCCAGATATGAGATGCCCCTTCGGGGGCTTTTCTCATGTCTGGGCGGCTAAGGTAGTGCCCTGCGGCACTACCGCCAGGGAATCGAAGACCGCAGTGATGTGAGCTTGCGAACGAACGAGGCGGGGTCGAGAACACTTAGTAGATTTGGAGTCGCAGACGAACAAATATACTTAGTGCTTCGTGACCGAACTTCCCTGTAGCCGCCCAGCATTGTGAAGAAGTTTTTATAGGGTTTTTCTTGATACCCTAACTGGATGTTAGAACTGGACTATATTGTAGTGATATAATAAATTGATGCACAAGATCAACTTACAGAAATTCTCAGAGCTTACGTCTAAAAAAACAGGACGAGAAATTATTTTTTCTACTATCGAGAAGATTGGTAGTGGGTACCACTCTGATGGATTTAAACTTACGACAAAAGAAGGGGATTCGTTTTTTCTAAAGTACATAAAATCTCACGACCTCGGGTTTGAGTTCCCTGAACGACAAGCAATGACGCTCATGGTAAGTAACGCTATGGAAAAACGTTCTTGCGGAGACAGCCCAGCTCCTATTGGGGTTATTGTAGTGAATGGCGAAGAAGGTACGATACTTCCAGAACTCACTGAGTCTTCAGAGATATATCACCTACAAGAGTTTGGAGGTACGGGTATCAGTTATTCGAAAATACTAGAACAGAACTACCCGAAATCAAAAGTCGATGATGACGATATAAAACAATTGGAAATGATTTCAGATAAATTGATTAGTATTCATTCTACAAAACATCAATCGCAAGACAAGGTTCAACTAGATGCTGTATACAACGATGGATTGCGTAACATACTTACACACCCAGAGTTATCAATCATGGTTTTGTCGGAATTTCCTGATGACTATCCAATTCTCGACCTTGATGGGCAGAAAGAAATCATTTCTTTGATGTATGAAAACATAAAGACTTGGACAGGGCGGAGTGACCGCTTGACCGCACTACATGGAGATTTCTGGGGGGCAAATATTTTCTTTAGAGAGGATGGAAGTCTTTTTGTGATCGATTTTTCAAGAATTCCTTGGGGTGACCCAGCTATAGATGTTGGGTGGTTTACTGCAGAATTATTGTGGAAATATCACGACACAGGAAATAGTTATTATAAAGAATTGACTGAGGAGTGGCTGAATATGTATCAGAAAAAGACGGGAGATACTGAGGTGCGGAAGGCAGTGCCTTTAATAATAGGTTGGACGGGCATTGTTCAAGTATATCCAAGATGGTTCCCTAACCTAGACGTAGACAAGAGTAAGAAATTCATAGCCCATATTAAAAAAATCTTAAAAGAAAAAGAATTTGTATGGAACGATTAAAACAACCCTCAGAAAGTCCCAAGAAGAAGCTTAAAGTTGACGTTGTTCGTCACGGACCTTCAATTTATCGTCAGCCTGAATGGTCTGATATAAATACTGCCGATGACCTTAATACTGTAGGAAGATATGAAGATGGCTCAATTACAGATGAGGAACTAGCTAAAGGAAAAGGAGAGGCTATTGCTATAGTTCGAGCTTCAGCAGAAGAAATAGCTGACAACATAGAAGAAGATGAAGAGGTTGCAATCTGGTCTTCTCCAACAGGTCGCACGCTTGAAACTGCGCGCATTATACGCGATGTACTAAGTGAAAGAGGGATTCAAGTGAGAAGTAAGGGTAATGCTTCAGAACATGGTGTTAAAGTGTTTGATCGAATCGGAGAGGTAAAAAATTTCTCATGGGAACTTTTTGAACCACTCATGAGTGGTGGAGAAGTTGAATTTGATGGAGAAAAATTTACTATTGATAAAAGTCTCTCAAACCCAAATAATATAGGATATCCAGATTACTTCACATCTGATGCTATCAAAGATATTCCAGAAACAGCTATGGATTCCTGGTCTAAAAAGTATATTGCACAGATAAAAGAGTTTGAAAGTTTTGCTGATGTTTCTGAGCGTATGTCCAAGACACTTCAAAAAGTTAAGAAATTGAATGATAAGAAGTATCGGATAATTCTGGTCACGCACGACGCTCTCACTGGTGCTCTTGTGAAAACCTTTTCGTCTGGAGAAATGGGTGGAGTAAATCCTGGGCAATTTCTTTCGTTGGAAAGAAGCGATAACAAACTTGTGGTGACTCGTGTAGGAGATGTTTTTGAAGGAGACAGTGAGACTGATGTAGCAAACTAGAAATCAATAGACAAATATAATTGTAGAATATAAATACCAACATCTCCCAACCTCTCAAACACGGTTCGAACATCCTCTACGACGTCGCCCTACTGCCCTAGATTCTCTAGGAACTATATAAATAGAGATAATTTGGTTCGACTAAACGATGGTTTTTTGATGTGTACTGTCCGTAGTGGAACCTGCTATAATTTATAATATGATCAAATATGGATACACGATTCTTTACGTTGAGAATGTAGAGGAGACAATTGCTTTTTATACAAAAGCGTTTGGCTTTACGCAAAAACTTCTTACTCCAGAAAAAGACTATGCGGAACTAGAGACAGGCGACACAGCACTCGCTTTTGCTGCTCACAGTGTCGCAGAGTATAACGGAGTTGCAATCACTAAGTCAGACACATCACTTCCTTCTCCTGCTTTCGAAATTACCTTGGTAACTGATGATATTGAGAAGACTTTTAATCAGGCTGTTGAGGCGGGAGCAGTGGTTGTAAAACAACCGGAGCAAAAACCTTGGGGACAGGTAGTTGGCTACGTTCGAGATATAAATGGTTTCTTAATTGAGCTTTGTACAGCAGTAGCTTAATACCACCTGAACACTGGCCTCGCCTCGCTTAACCACCCGAGACATAAATCTTGGAATTGGTTCCACCCCATGGACAGTACGTGCCCAAAATGCAGAGTCCCCTTCTGGGGATTTTTGCGTTATGGACGGCTAAAGAAGCAAACTGCTTTGCTTTTGGTCCGGGAATTGAAAGCCACAGTGATGTGAGTTTACGAACGAACGAGGCGGGGTCGAGAGTGCTTAGAAAAATATGAGCTTGCGAAATATTTTACTTAGTAACCCGTGACCAATTCCCGGTAGCGGCCTAGCGGTAAATTTCACTAATAAAACCTTTTGACAAAAAAGTTTTATTAGTTTGATCCAAACCACACCCTGATGAAAATTAGGAATGACGTAAGAAGTATACCGCGTAAATAATCACCTGAAACGCACACCTTCTTTTTCTAAGAATTCCCGTGGCGTTAAATAGTTAAGACGTTTTCGTGGACGGTTATTTAATTTAGTAACCGCTCGTTGTACGTCACTGTTTTTAATACTAGCAAAAGCAGAACCTTTCGGGAAATACTGTCTGAGTAGACCATTGCAATTTTCGTTTGCACCACGTTGATGGGGTTTTCCTGGATCAGCGAAATAGACCAAAGCCCCAGTATCTCTTTCAATTAGTTTATGAAGGGCGAACTCAGTTCCATTATCGTAGGTAATTGATTTGCACGGTACGTGCTCAAACTGTCGTTTGGCCTGGCGATGAATAGCGTCAGCTCCACCTAGAGTCTTGGCAGCTATTAAATACCCGCTCAATTTATCAACGTAGGTCACAATACGGAGCTTTCGTTCGGCTCCAAGAACGGTATCACCCTCCCAGTGACCAACCGTCTTAATCCTGGGTCGTTCGTGAATGGAACGTTTATTAGCTTGATACCGACTCGGTATACGTTTAGTGCCATACTTCCGTCTACGCTTGCCGTGACGACGTAGGTGCTTTTTCAGAGCTGTGTGTCGATCGAGATACCGATAAATAGAACTCACTGATGAGATACCATATCGTTCGACGATCTGATCTGGTGACCAGTCTTGTATGAGGCCACTATGTATTTTGTGTCTCAGTCTCAAACTGCTATCTATCTTTCGATAAGCAACCCGAGAGTTCGTTCGTCTTCGCACCGCTAGTCTGTGTGCTTGATGCACTCCATAGATACCTTTGCTGTTTCGATTAACTTCTCGACTGATAGTACTTGGATGAGTCCCAAGGACTCTAGCTACTTCACTGTATGAATACTTCTGACGCAATAGAGCTGCTATACAAGCTCTATCTGATTGATTAAGATGTTGATGCATATTCCCCGTGTTATTGAATTGGTTTCTAACAAAACTATTCTGACACGGGGTTGTGCGTTTCAGGTGGGGATTCAAGCCGACTCGTTGACTTTTGCGCGTTTGTGTTATATAGTCCTCAAGGAACCTGGCGGACGCTAGGTGATGCAAACTCCTAACACCCTAAAACGGGAAAGGAACAGTACCATGAATATCTCACACAAGGCCTCAGCAATGTCCTTCTCCAATAACGATGGGTTGCTCGCTTCCTGGAAGCAAGCTGCTCAATTCGCCGGTTCGAAGGGACGTATCGCGACCATTCCTGACATCGTCATGGCGCGGATGAATGCTCGCTTGGACGCGCAGGTTTGGAAATGCTGGTACACAACCAACAGTGCAGAGTACTACGGTTTATCCAAAACCGGCAACCGCATCCTGATTGTTGCGCACGGCGTTGGCCCCATGGCCACCCTCGACGGTAAAATGGAAGCCTATCGCTGGCACTACGGCGAAAAGAATCGCAAACGCCAAGGAGGCCGTATTACCAGACAGCAATTCCTCGATCTCGAGGCCGGGAAGTACGGTGAAGTCAGCGTCATCGACTTTGATAGCTATTACCGCAGGTACAGCTACCCGTTCTTTCAGTTGTTGCGGTTTTACCAGCTGATCAACGATCCGCTCGTAAAAGCCCGTCTCGGGCCGAATGCGGAAGCCTACCTCACCGTGCACCTCAAAGGTGCTCGTCAGTGGCATCGCATTCAGGCTGGGTTGATGCCGGAAAACAAGTTTCAGCTTCCTGCTGATACCCATAAACGCTACTTAGATCGGCGTCATTCGCAGCATGAGCGTGACGGGTCGTGGAATTCCGACCCTTACCTGCTCAAGCTCGAAGGTGCAGCAAACTGCCCCTACTTCGGACATGGTCACCGCATTCCCGAGGAAGGATACGCAATCGCGCACATCATCTCGATAGGGAGACTCTGCCACCTCCGTCACGAGGGCGGTGAAAGCCTCACGAACGACATCGGCTGTCACGAGTGGTCAAGCGGTGTGAGCTTCGTCGGCATCATCGCTGGTGGTAGCACGAAGGATGGGATCGCCGAAGGTCCGGACCCGCGAGAAATCCTCTGGAAGCACTGGAAGAAGCTTTTACGGCCGGTTGTAAAACCGGAACCGGTGGGGTTCGTCAAGATGATTGAAGTGGGCAAAAAGTGGTTCACCGAATACCCCAAAACGGGGGAACGGATGGATACCGGCGAGCCCGAATACCTCGTAAAAAAGTGGGAGAAAGTCGGCGGACCGGTCCAATTCAGCACGACTGGAAATGGATCAGTGTTCTTCAAATACGGCTTGAAGGAGGTGCAACGCTTGGCACCGACTGGAGCAAACGCCTACGACATCGTCGGCGACCCGGTGCCTGTCGAGAAGATGCATGTCTGCACAGTGCAGTTCTACAAGGTCGAAGCCGACACCACGAAGCGGCTGGTGCGCGAAGACGAGCTCTCTCGCGACTATGAAACGATGATGTCGCTATTAGCCTCGTAGGAAAGCAACCTTAAAGCAACTCAGTGTCCCGGTTAACCATACCGGGGCATTTTTATACAAAGACAGGAATATAAATACTCTCGTTCCCTCTTTGCTCAAACACAGTTCGAACATCCTCTACGACGACGCCCCAAAATAATAGAGTCCGACTTTTTGTCGGGAGTTTTTTGCGTTGGGGCGGCTAAAGAAGCAAACTGCTTTGCTTTTGGTCCGGGAATTGAAAGCCACAGTGATGTGAGTTTACGAACGAACGAGGCGGGGTCGAGAGTACTTAGAAAAATATGAGCTTGCGAAATATTTTACTTAGTAACCCGTGACCAATTCCCGGTAGCCGCCCAGCGAAATGAAGTATATTTTATAGGGTTATTTTTGATACCCTACCTAGACGTTAGAACTCTATAGTTAAAGCTTTGTGGTCAGACACAATATCATCTAACC
>Ga0163147_10004256_pt1 | contig 18369 bp, 31 predicted proteins | sample OliLakLV19MP6G1_FD_148597 | JGI IMG/M metagenome (GOLD analysis project Ga0163147, IMG submission 148597) | Freshwater microbial mat bacterial communities from Lake Vanda, McMurdo Dry Valleys, Antarctica- Oligotrophic Lake LV.19.MP6.G1 | ecosystem: Environmental > Aquatic > Freshwater > Lake >...
GCCCAGCGCCGCCTGTGTGCCGCCGTCCTCGCCCTCCGGGCCGCCACCCCCTGGCGCGCCTGGCATGCCGCCTGGCGGTTGCTGCTTGGCCGCGTCGGCTTGCTGCTGCGCGTGGTCGCGGATCGCCTCGTAGTCCAGCTCCAAGGGCTCGGTGAACATCTCGCGCAAGGCGTTGAAGTTGCTCGCCGCCCACTCGATCAATCGCGCCTGATTGTCGGGGTCCATCACCTGCATCAGCGCGCTCAGCAGGTCGATGATCGCCTTCAGCTTCGTCTCGGCGACCTTCACCTTTTCGCTCTCGGGTTCCTCGACCAGGCTGGGCCACGTCGCGGTGAACGAATTCTGCCAGCGGGTGAACGCCTGCTCATAGGTGACCGCCCCATACTCGTTGGGGAATTGCGCCTGCACCGCCGCGTAGAAGTCCCGGTTCCATGCCCGATGCTGCACCACGCGATCCATGAACGCATAGAGCGGCGCCATCGCCTCGCGCACGCTCTTGACGTATCGCACGATCTTGGCTGCATCCTCGGTGCCCTCGCCGAACCCCTCGGCGAATGTCTCCTCGTTGAGCAGCTTGGCCGGCATGTCCGCGGCAAGCGCGATGTTGGTGATGATGTTGTCGCGCGCGAATTTTCCGGCGCCGTCGATGTTCATCAAATTCAGGCTCTCGATCGACTCCTCGGGCGTAATGCCGATGATGTTGTCTGTCTCCGCTTCCTTAATCATCTGGCGTTTGGCCGCGAACATCTTCTGCATCAGGCGGTCGACCACGGACCCTGCCGGTTTCATCTTGGCGATGATCAACCCCGCCTTGCGCGCGACCATGTCGTCGGTGATCATGGTCGAGATGAACGACTTCAGGGGATAGAGCGCGCGCTGGAATACGCTGCGGCCGACGTAGCCGAATGCGGAGCCGGTGTACGCGATGTAGATCGGTTTTTCGTGCATCACGACCACGACCCGGCTCCGATGCCAGGGGTGCCCCGACACGGTCACGCCAGCGACCTTCTGGAAATCGGGCGACTGCGGATCTTGGTTGAGCACGAGGCTGCCCGCTGTATTGAGCGGATCGAACGTGGAGATGAAAATCTGCTGCTTGGCCAGCTCCGCGAAGTCGATCGGAGCGTTGGTCGCCACGCCGACGGCGCCTAAGCCCAGTGTGCCGACGCCATAGGTGCGCGCCAGGCTCATGGCGGTGGCAATGTGCTGGTCAGCGCGCAGGTCTTCCCACTCGCGCAGGAACGCGTCGCGAACCGTGTCCTCCGGGCCATCGGGGATCGACAGGACGCGCGCCTGCGACTGCGCCAGGTTGATCGGCGTGTCGACCATCTTCCCCCCCATCGGGTGGTAGAGGTAGAGCGTTTTGCAGATCTCATAGCCAGCGTCGGCGCCGGGCACGATGTCGTCGGTCAGCAGAACTTGCTGGAGCCGCGAACCCAGCGCTGCGCCATTGATCGAAATCGTGCCCGACATGATGGATCAGCCCTGGCGGTCGCTGTGGCGGCTGCCCAGCAGCTGGCTATGCACGTCCAGGTGCCGCGCCACCGCGGCCCGTGCTTCGGATGACGGGCTGATGAGGTCGGCGATTGCCATCGCCTCCTCCATCGTCAGCATGATGGCGGTGCCGTCCGCACGGTTGAGCCCAACGAGTCCCTGGTGACGGAATGCTGTGCAGTGGGCCATGGCTTCCTCCGATGAGATCGGGCTCATCAATCTCACGGATTTGCGTGCATTGTCACGCCTATCGCGAAACAAAGAGCGCCATGGCGTGCAAAAGCCCCCGGCAGCACCCAATCGCTGCGCGCTGGCCGGGGGAAGTTTAAGGGAGGAAACATCCGCCCGCGTCACACGGACGCGGCTGCATTCCATAGCATGCGCGGGCCAAACCACACCAGTGCGATGTGAACCGCTCGAGGTCAGAAGCCCTCGTTGTTGCCGAGAGCGATCGCCACGGCATAGGTGGCGGTGTCGAGCAGGTCGTCGGCGCGGGTCGCGGCCGACTTGTCGCCCACACGGTAGGACAGCAACTGCGCCAGCATGTGGTTCCGTGTGGCGTTCTTGAACGTGACGGTCTTCTCGTAGGCGTGGCGACTGAACTTGATCTCGCCCCGGTGGAAGTAGCCGCTGACGCTGATCGCGCGCGCGTCCTTGCCGGCGGCTGTGATCTTGCCTTCGATGGCGATCGCGTTCCAGCCGCGCCTCAGGGCTTGCTGGATCAGGATCGTGCCGCTGCCCTTGTCCTCGATCCAGACCGGCGGCGTGCCGTCGCCCGGCTGCGCCATGCGCGCGCCACATGCGATCGCCAGCTCGACGCTGCGCGCGAACACGCTCGGCAGCCACGTCTCGAGCATCGCGCCCTCAATCTGCACGATGTCCCAATCCAGCAGCACCAGCGGGTGGCCGCTGAACTGGCTTCGGGCCCAGTAGCTCACCGCGGTGCCGTCGTGCGCCGCGCCGTCTTTTATCGCCGTGTCGATGACCGCGAAAACCAGGTCGCAGTGCGTGGGCCATTCCACCGGTGCGCCGCGCTCGAGCAGCTTTTGCTCGTCGAAAAACGCCTGGCCTGACCAGTCCACGAATTCGGCCAGGTATTCCTGGCGCCACACCAGCGGGTGGCTCTTTCGCTCGAGGTCGATCAGCTCCTGGCGCGGCAGGTAGGGGTTGGCGTGGCTCGGCGCGTGAAAGTCGCGGAAGCCGTATTTCCGCGTCTGCGTGCGGATTTGGTGGAGGCAATTATCGGGGTTGGCGCCGGCGGTGTTGGAGAGCGCGATCGCCGATCCGCGCATGTCGACCAGGGTCGGCCGGATGGCTTGTTCCCAGATGTCGATCATGTTCGGCCGCGTGTAGGCAGCCTCGTCGATCAGCGCCAGCTTGTATTTGCGCGACCGGCCGGCGCGGGGGTCGTCGAGCGACCAGAAGTCGATGCGGCCTCCGCCCAGGGTGCGGATGACCTTTTCCTGCGCGTTGGCCCGGGTGACGATCGGGTCGAGGATTTCCCGGATCTCCTGGTACGTCTCCGCGATGATTTTGTAATTCGGCGCGAAAAAACCCACGGGCCACTTCTTGCTGGCGCCGTCGCACGCGAGGGTGATCGCATAGTTGGTCTTCCCCCACCGTCGCCCGCAGCGCATCGCGACGAACCGATAGCCTTCTTCGAACGCAGCCACCTGGCCGGGGTGAAGCGTCGGCAGGGCGATGGTCGGCATCTATCGCACTCGCCCTCGCGCCGGGCTTGCGCGCTGTTTGACCTGTGGATAGATTCGCAAAACGCTCCCCCGCCAGCGCGCGTGTGGATACAGAGCGATGCGCTGGAGTACAGCACGCGCTGCCGGTCGCGTCATTTCCCCTCCCCCGGTTTGGCCGGGTCGTCGCCTTCGTGCTCGCCGGGGATCTCCAACGCCCCGCGCACCGGCAAGCCCCCCGTCACCACGATCTCCTTCGCGCTGGCCTCGTCGTCGCGGTTGCGCGGACGCTCGGCCTCCAGCCACTCAGGGAACCGCCGCAGCCATATCTCCGCCGCCCGCACCGACGCGCCGTTCAGCCCCTTGGCGGTCGCCTTGGCGAACAGCGACGCCACCACCGCGGCAGTGGCCTCAATCCTGCCGTCGTCAATGTCCTGGCGAAACCACCGCGTCAGGCAATGCCGCTCACAGCCGATCACGCTGGCGATGTCCTCCAGGCTTGCGCCCAACGCCGCCATCCGCTTGACGAATGCGCGGTCCTTGTCGGTGACCTGGAACCGCGGCCGGCCGATGCGCGCCTTGATGTCGTCGGCGTCCGCCAGCATCCCGACGCGCTTGGTCACGGGCTGCTTTGCGCCCCTGCCTTTGGCCGACCGATCCTTCTTCGCCTTCGTGCGGCGAGGTGACGCCATGATTGCTCCATCTGCGTGCCGCTCAATGCGAAAACGGACCTCAAGCCTGTAGCCCGCGCCTCCAACATTCGTCTAGCAGCACGTTCGCACGCGAGTCGGCACAAAACGATGCGCGCTCACCTTCCCCGAAGATACCTTGTGTGCAATGGCCTCGGCACTCGACTGCTATGTGCTGGCGTCTGTATCGGGTGGTTTTGTCTTGCTTGTGCTGTGTGGCGCGGTGCGTGCGGTCGTCTGTATTGCGTCGCCACTATGGAGCGCGTGAGGTCTGGACTGTAGTGGATGCGGCTGGTCCGTTGGGGTTGATTTGCGTCGCGAAAACCCATCGCGAGAGCCTTAAAAACCTCTGGACTGCTGTTGATGATCCGAGCATGAGTGCGTCACGGACGGCGATGGTGCCGGACAAGCTCAGGAATCAGGAAGATGGCGAAGTTGAGTGATGCGCAGACGGCGACGCTGACACGGGGCGCGCAGCGCGATGACGGGTTGCTTTCGCCCGCGCCGAAGACGCCGCCGCACATGGCGCTTGCGATGGCGAACAAGATGCAGGCGGCAGGGCTGGTCGAGGCGGTCACGGTGCTGGTGGGCGAGTCGGTGTACTGGTCCGATGACGCGGGGCAGGATTGGGGCTACCGGGTGACGCCGGCGGGGTTCACGGCGCTGGGGATCGCGCTGGTGGAATGGCCGGCATATGCCCTGGGCCCCATCAACGACGCGATCAACGACGTGATCGACGCGGCGCTTGCGGACGAGCCCGCGGCGAACGAGCCCGCTGCAGACGAGGCAGCTGCAGACGAGGCGACGCCGGCGGAAGGCCTGGCCAGCGAACTGGCGCCTTCGAAGGACAAGCTCAGCCTGCGCGACACGGTGGCGACGTTCCTGGCGGCTTGGGATGCCTGCACCGCGCAGGACGCCACGGACAACCCGATCAGCCGGGCGGTCGCGCAGATGCGGCTGGCCATGCCGACGGCGAAGGGGCCCAAGGAGGCGAAGCCGGCGGGCGAGGTCGGGACGCCGCGGGCTGGCAGCAAGACGGAGATGGTGATCGCGCTGCTCCGCCGGCAGGGCGGGGCGACCGCTGGCGAGATCGAGCGTGCCACGGGGTGGAGCAACACATCGATGCGCGGCTTCGTCAGCAGCTTGAAGACCAAGCGTGGCTTGGATGTCGGCGGCGCAAAACACGCTGGCGAGCGTCGCTACTGGATCGGGGATGCGAACGGGCCGTCGCAGATCGAGACGCCGACGGCGACGGCCAAGGCTGCGCCAGGCGAGCCCGCTTTCTGATCACTGCACGGGGCGGCGATGGTGCCGCCCCGTTTGGCTGCCAAGCACAGGAGGATGCGCATGTCCCGCGCACGACGCCACAAACCCGCCAGGACCAACACCGCGCCGATCACATGGATTCTCACGGGAGAATGGTCGGCGCTCGACAACTTCTACCACTCGCCGATCGACATGCCCGGCATCGGCCAGTGCGCGACGGTTGAGCACGCCTTTCAGGCTGCCAAGGCCACCGACCCCGAATACCGCGAGCGCATTCGCTTGGCGCTCACTCCTGGCACGGCAAAAGCGCTGGGGCGCAGCCGAGAAGGCCACAGCTATCGTCGCGACTGGGAGCGAGCGCGATTCGGCGTGATGCGCACCGCGCTGGAGCTGAAGTTTTCGACCTATCCCGACCTGCTGGCGCGGCTGCGCAGCACCGGGGCGCGCGAGATCCAGGAGGGCAACACCTGGGGCGACACCGTCTGGGGCATGGTCCGCGGCGAGGGTCAGAACTGGCTGGGCCGCATGCTGATGGACATCCGCGACAACGGCTTTCGGATTGTGCATCCGAATAACGTCTCCACCTAAAAAACCACTCGACTGCACCAGCAACACCGAGCATGGTCCCTGCACGGACGGCGATTGTGCCAGCCAGGAGGACTCGAACATGCCCATTTCCGCCACTGCCATTCCCGCCAGCCAGAACGAGGACTGGGGCTTTTTCGGCACCATCAGGCACCACGCCGAGCCGCGCGCTGCATGGGCGCTGGCGCTGCAGATCGTGGCCGACGCCACTGGCTGCAGCCTCGACGAGGTGCGGGCTTTCCTCGACAGCCGCCACGGCCGCCACTTCGCCGACGAGGTCAGCGCCCGCATCACGGAGGACGCCGGCCAGAACGAGGCGGCGATCCGGGCTGCAACGGCGAGCTGGATGGCGTACCGGATCACTCGCCACAACAGCAAGATTACCGGCATCCCGATGGGCTTTTCCTACCTGGCTGGCTACGTGATTGCGGCAGCCATCGCGGACGACGCCGCGCAGGCGGAAAGCGCGCCATGAGCGACCTCCACGACAGCCTGCTGGCCGACATCGCGCGCAAGCACTTCAGGGTGGAAACCCTGGAGACGCGCAACCGGGACAGCCTCGACTTCCACGACGTGGCGGTCTGGGCGATCCGCGACGCGCTGCGCGAGGCCTACGCTGCAGGCGTGGCAGCCCAGGCTCCCCCGGATGCGGGGGCTGGCTAAGCCCAGGCTCCCCCGCCCGCTACGCCGCCGCTGGGATGCCCCTGGCGGCGGCTACGTCGTCGATGGAGCCACCGTCGCCCTCCAGGGTGGCGCGCAGCCCGGTGAATGCTTCCCAGCGGCGCACAGCAACGTCCACGTAGGCGGGGTTCAACTCCATCGCGAGCACGGACCGGCCAGTGATCTGGCCCGCGATGATGGTGGTCCCGCTCCCGCTGAACGGCTCGTACACGGCTTCACCCACGCGGCTGTTGTTTTCGATCGGTCGCTGCATGCACAGCACCGGCTTCTGGGTGGAGTGCCCGGTTTCGGACTTGGCAGGCTTGGGTATCTCCCAGAGCGTAGATTGCTTGCGATCGCCTTGCCAGTGGCCAGTCGCACCAGCCTTGTTGCGAACGGCATACCAACACGGCTCGTGGTGCGGATGGTAGTGGCCACGACCGATGACGAAATTACTCTTCGCCCAGATGATCTGCGACCTGATGCCGAAACCCGTTTTCAGCAAACTCTCAGCAACGACTTGAGCCTTGTTGCCGGCGTGCCAGACATAGGCCACGTCGCCCGAAAACAACGCCCACGCTTCCGACCAATCCGCGCGGTCGTCGTTTAGAACCTTCCCGACGGCACGCCCAGCGATCGGCGTGCCGTCGGCTCGCAGCGCCTTATTCCGCCAATCCGCGTCATACTCGACCCCATACGGCGGATCGGTGACCATCAGGTGCGGCTTGGCGCCGGCGAGCAGTGCGGCGACATGTTCCGCATCGGTGCTGCTGCCGCAGCGGATGCGGTGCCCGCCGAGCAGCCATGTATCGCCCACCCGCGACACCGGGTTGGTTGGCGGCTCCGGCGCGTCGGCGTCGGGATCCTCGGTGCTGTCGGTCGCGGGGCCCGCCAGCAGGATCTGCAGGGCAACGTCGTCGAACCCCACCAGCGCCAGGTCGAAGTCCTCGGCGGCGAGCGCGCGCAGCTCAACCGCCAGGAGCGAGTCGTCCCATGTGGAGTTGAGCGCGATCTGGTTGTCGGCCAGCCGGTATGCGCGAGCCTGGGCGGGCGACAGGTGGCCCAGCCGGATGGTGGGCACGTAGTGCATGCCCAGGCGCTGGGCGGCCAGCACGCGCCCGTGGCCCGCCACGATGGCCCACTTGGCGTCGACCAGGATGGGCACGTTGAACCCGAACTCCTTGATGGATGCTGCGATCTGCGAAACCTGCGCATCGGAGTGCATTCGCGCGTTCGCGGCGTAGGGGATCAGCTCTGCGGTGCGCACCGACTCGATTGTCAGGTCAACCATTGGCGCGTTCCTCAGCGATCGCGGCGTAGGGCAGCAGGGACAGCACGGGACGCTGCTCGATGACGGATGCTGCCCATTGCGCGGGCGGCTCTGGCTTGGCGCGGCGCATCATATTCTCTCCATCAGATAAACAGGTCTCCACCTATAAAACCACTCGACGCCGCGCGTCCATCCTGCCATGGTCTGTCTTGCGACGGCGATGGTGCCGAGCGAATACAGGATCAGCCACACATGGCACATGAGATCGACATGACCAGCGGCCGCGCGGCGATGGCGTACGTGGGCGAAACGCCCTGGCATGGCCTCGGCCACAGCCTCGAGGCGGGCGCGAGCATCGAGACCTGGCAGCAGGCGGCCGGGATGGACTGGAAGGTGCTGCGCTCGAAGGTGCGCTTCGCCACCAGCTGCAACCCGGAGGTGCTGACGCTATGGGAGAAGCAGCACGTGCTTTTCCGCAGCGACACGAAGGCGCCGCTCGGGGTGGTCAGCGACCGCTACAACATCGTCCAGCCCAAGCAGGTGCTGGAATTCTTTCGCGACCTGACCGAGAGCGCGGGCTTTGCGCTCGAGACGGCGGGCTGCCTTTTCGACGGCCGCCGCTTTTGGGGCCTGGCACGCGCCACCGCGGACGTCGCCATGGTCGACGCCGCCGATAAGGTCGGCGGCTACGTGCTGCTTTCCACCAGCGCGGACGGGACGCTCTCGACCACAGCGCGCTTCACGACCATCCGGGTGGTCTGCAACAACACCCTGAGCGTGGCGATCCGGAAGGGCATCAAGGGCGAGGCCGCGAAGGAGGTCTTCACCCTGCCGCACTCGGCGGAATTCAACGCCGACGACGCCAAGGCGCACCTGGGGCTGGGCAAGCCCGACGAGATCCGCAGCGGCTTTTCGGACGCCATGGACCTGCTGCGCGGGCTGGCAGCCACGCGGGTCAGCGCCACGGACATGACCGAGGCCACATTGCAGCTTTTCGGCCACGACCCCTCGACCATGACTCCGAAGGAGATCGACAAGGCCGCCAAGGCACGCGCGGTGGCGGCGATCGGAGACATGGCGGTGACCGGCACGGGCCTGATGGGCGCCGAGCTGCGCGGCGGCAACGGCACCGCCTGGGGCTGGCTCAACGCGGTGACGCAGTACGTCGACCACGCGGCCAGGACGAAGACCCAGGATCTGCGCCTGGACAGCGCATGGTTCGGCCGCGGCGACGCGCTCAAGCGCCGCGCGACTCTGATCGCCCAGCGGATGGGCGACGGCTCGATTACCTTCGTCGAGCAAGCGGCCGACGCCGGCGACGAGATCGACGGCAGCAGCCTGCTCGACGCCGTCCTGGCAGCCACGCCCGCCATGGCCTGACCGGCAGCGCTGCCGGGATACGCCCACCCGGGGCGCGGCGATGGTGCCGCGCCCGACGCCACAGGATGCAAATCATGTTCGACTCCTTCGACACCTGGCTGCGCAAAGCGAGATTCGCTGAACTGACCCGCGCGCTGGTGGCGGCCGACCGCCAGCGGCGCCACAGCGCGCGACCCGCGCCGCCGGCCAGCGCCGCGAGCGCACGCACCACCCCGGCGCCACAAGCCGCCCAGGGCGCCCGAGCGGCGCGCCATGCGCCACACGCCATGGAGGCCGCATAGATGGCCCGTCGCACCAAACCCCTGCCAGTCGCCACGCTGAACCTCCTGGTGCGTGTCGTGGGATCTCCGCAGGTCGGCTACGCGGTCGAAGTCCACGGCCTCCTCGACACGGACGAGTTGCAGACGCCGAACCTGGCCCTGGCCCGGCACATCTGCTCGGCGGTGCGCGCCTTTGTTCGCGCCCAGCCGCCAGCGCGCCAGCACCGCATGTTCGATCGCCGCGACATGGAACTCGCCAAGCAGGGTTTGGCCCTGTGAGCGCCAAACCCCCTCAGGAGATCGTCAGAATGAAACCCGCCACGACGACCTGCATCGCGATTGTTCCCATCCTTCACGAAACGGCCGCCGGCTCGCACCGCACGGGGAGCCTCTCGCATGTCAGCGAGGGCGATATCAGCAACCGGCTCGGCTTCGAGCCCGCGCGCCACACTGTCGAGGGCAAGGGCGACCAAGAATGGCGCTTCCTGGCTGACGGGTGTGCGTGCGCCATCTGGGATGCCAAGGGGTCCGGCCGGCACGAGGTCTGGTCGACCTTCGGCCCGGCCGAGGTGTTCACGTCGCTGTTCGGCTGGAGAGCCGTGAGGTGAGGAATTTATACGGCGGCACCTGCTACCGCTGCGGCACGCGGGTGGAGCCGGGCGACGGTCATTTCGAGCGCCACCACGGCGCCGACGGCAAGTGGCGCTCGCAGCACGCCAGCTGCGCGATCGCATGGCGCGGCGGGCCAGCCCCTACGACGGCAGAAGCACTGCAAGTGCGCCAGGCGTTCCTGGCGCGAACAACACAGCGGAGACCACGAGCATGATCACCCCCGACCTGGACGACAGCGGCATCAACCCGCCGCCCGGCCGCGATATGGCCGTAGGGCTGCAGCTGTACGCGCTGATGGTGGGCGGCCAATTCAGCGAGCAGACCATCTTTTCGACCCTGGTGTGCCAGGTGGCGTGCGCTGCGCACGACAGCGGCGCACCGGCATCGTTCATCCAGGCGCTGGCGAATGCGGCGCGGGATATCTACCCGACCGTCCCGACGATGCGCCAGGAACAGGCTGCGGAGTGGGCTGCCAAGCAGCTGGCCAAGCCGAGGAACCCCCAATGAGCGGAAAAATCGTTCGCTTCGGCAACTTCGTCGTGCCGTGGACAGCGAAATGGACGAGCGAGGACGACACTCACCGCAGCGTGGTGCGCACCGTTAAACTGGACGGTCACGCCATGCGGTTCATCTGCGAGGGAATCAACACCCCTGGCGTCGGCAAGCCTCTGTTCAAGATCTTGCACAACGACCGATGCCGCAGCGTGCTGCGGGATCGGGTGTGCCAGATTTGTCGCGCGCGGCTGCCCAAAGACCCGATCTGCATCAACCAGGGCGAGACGGATGGCATCTATCCCCTGATCAACGACGGACTGCCGATGTGCGTGCCGTGCGCGGCTTTGTCGCTGGCACAGTGCCCCGGGCTGCAGCGTGCGGAGACGGTCGGCCGGCTGCGACTGTGGCGTGCCTCGGCCTGGCTGCATGCACCGATCCTGCTCAAGCCAGTCCCGCATGAACGCGGTGGAAATCCGCATCTGAACGCGCTGCTCGCCATGGAGCGCGGTCCCGTTTTTTCCGGCGTGAAGCTGCTGCTGACCAGGTTCCGCGCAATCAGCGCGGATGAGCTGAGGGACATTACCCAATGAGCAGTCTGACGAAGCACCAGGCGCGACTCAAGCGCGGCGGGCGAGCGATGGCAGCCGCGATCGCTGTCGCGGGCGAGCTGCGCACGGGCGCCACGATCACCACCGCCGACGGCGTCTACGAGGTGACATCGGTCAACGACGGGGCGCTGCCGGGGGCAAATCGCCACCAGCGCCGAGCGGCCGCGGCCAAGGGGCGGAAGCGATGAGCCGGAAGACGCACATGGTCTGGCGCAGCAACCCGCGAGCGCCGACCGGCTTCCCGATCGCGGCCGTGGTCTGGATGCCGGATGGGCCCGCAATCGCTACCGTCGAACTGCTGTCTCGCGGCCCACCCGCTCATTATATCGGGAGAATCGGCGACCGCACGGTGACCGGATTCCACGACAAACCCAGCGCATGCCGCGCCGCCGTGGCTGTCGTCGTCGCGATGGCACACGATGCTTCGATTCGGAGGTTGCTCCATGCCGACTGGTGAGGGTCGCATGACTTTCGGGGAGCACAACCAGTGACAGAATTGGTTCGCAAGGACAGCATCGAGGAACTGATCGGCCACCGCATGCGTGCAATGGACCTCTACCTCCAGGGGTTTCGCGCCATGGTCGCTGCGGTCGAGGCGCACCGGCGCGCGTGCGTCGGGCTGCCCTCCGTCTCCGGGCTGCACTGGGAGGCGCTGCGCTTCGTGCACATGGAGACGCGTCAGCGCGACGAAGACAGCTTCGTGTCCAAGCAGCGCGCATCTGTCGACGGCGACATGTGGCGCGCATTCCTGGTGAACACTCGGCTGGGCAGCCTGATGGACAAGATCGAGCGCGACGCATTCGAGAAGGGATTGCAGAACCCGCCCGAGATCACGATCGACACAGTGATGGCCACGTTGCAGCGGCTCGCCGGCGACGCCGAGACCATTTTTCGCCGCGGCCTGGTCGACGCATTCCGGTCGCTGTCTCGCGAGCACGCCAGCAACGACGGCTTCACGGTCGGAGAGCGCATGGTGATCAAGCGGGTGGTGACGGTCACGCGCGTCAACGGCGATGCACCATGGGTGCACTTCAGCGAGTGGGGCGCGCAGGTGCTGCGCGATGTCGACCGCTGCCTCCACATCCTGTCGGGGCGGCCAGCGCCCAAGCACATGCAGGGGATCGGCCAGGCAGTGTACGAGGCAATCGGGCGCAAGGAGTGGGAGGCCAGCACTGACCTGGTGCGAGTCCGCTGGCATAAGAACGGCAATGGTCATCTGTGGGTGCTCGATCCGAAGCTGCGCGAGGACGTCAACCGCGAGATCGCAGCGTATTTTGGAGCGGCCGTCGGCCACCAGCCACCCCGCGCGAGCACCAGGAGCAACGCAAATGCCGACCGATGACGGACGCATGACCGCGGAGGAATTTCGCGCTGCGCTGGCGATGGTGGATCTGTCTGTGGCGGCCTTTGCGGACCTGCTGGTCGCCCTCGGCGATCGCGCCAACGACAAGCTGCGCACCGTGCAGCGATGGGCGGCCGGCACCCAGGACATACCTGGGCCGGTGGTAGCCCTCCTGCAGCTGATGGTGCTGCTGCACGACGTGCCAGCGATCACACCAGAGATGATCCGCGTCTGGCTGGCGAATGCAGAGACCGAGGAAACAACCGCGCCACCTTAAAAACCGCTCGACATGCCCGCGGAACGACGCCATGGTCATTCTGCGGACGGCGATGGTGCCGACGCAAAGACGGAGGTCCACATGGCCGCTTTCACCGCCAAGCCACTGACAGCCCGCCAGATCAAAATGCTCGCCGCGCGACAGAACCGCCCGACGCTTTACGAGATCGAGATCATCGCGCCTGACGGCCGCAAGGCTCTTCTCTGCTACGCCAGCCGCCGGTCCGCGTTGGGTTTGCGCCAGGGGTTGCTGGAGCGGGGCTCCGCCGTGGCTGTTTTCCTCGGCGCTCCAGCGAACGCCCAGATCAAGCCGGTCCGGGGCTGCATCGTTTTTAGCCACGAGGTCACGGGAGGCGGTCGGATACGCTACTCGAACCGCACCATGCGTGACGTGATCATGGCTGACACGCCCCTGCCCTACGTCGCGCAGGAGGGCTGAACGATGACCGCCACCAAGCTCGTGCATCCGACTATCCACACGAACGGCACCAGCCGAGAGGCCTTGCTCAACGACTACCGCGCGGCGCTCTTCGCGATAATGCGGGCGATCGACACTCTGCACGCGTCGGCTCCGAACGGCCGCGACTACTACCCACAGGGAGATGCTGCTTTCAGCACCGCACGCGCCCAGCACCTCGCGCGCATCGCGCTCATGGCATCCGTGTCTGAGGAACTGGAAACCCTCGCCCTCGCATGCATGGGCGAGGGCTGAACGATGACCAAACCGACCCGCAGCAAAGCGTTTCGTGCGGCCAAGCCAGGCCCTGGCATTGCCGATCGCGCGGCGGCTTGGCGGTTCATTGCCGCAGAGCCTCACGCCACGCTTGAGGGCATTCGCGCGCGCGCAATCTGCCGCTGCGGCGGTCCTCGCCACAACCTGATTACCGCCCAGAAAGGGACATGAGCATGGACACCGACATCGCTTTTGCAGCGCACCCAATCGGCGCGCTGTTCGCATCGCTTCAGCTTGAGCTGGACCACGACGGCGCAGATAGGGAGCGCTTGACGCCCGCTGGTGCGATTTGGCAGGTCGAGGGCGTCAAACGATACGAGTGCGACCGCGGCTCGGCCTGCGCATACACGCTGGGCTGCGCGGCCACCGGCGCTTTGATCACCGCATACACGCCGATCGCTGGCGTTCCCTACGGCCACATCCGCGACGAGATGGCTGACTTCCTGCCCATCACCCTGCCCAGCCAGACGTGGCTGACGCTGCTGCGCCAGCTGCGCGCGGGTCGCCGGGCGCAGGACGCGATGACCGATATCGCAACGGCGATGAAGGAACTGGATGACGCTCTGAACGACGAACACCAGGAGAATGGACCGCAGTCGCCGGATGCCGAGAGCTACAACGAGCTGCTCAGCAGGATCAGCGCGGAACTGCACAAAGCGGCGGATGGGACGACGCCATGAACGACACGCCCGAGTTTCACCAATGCGACCGCGGCCAGCGCCGTCCGCTGACCGACGCCCGCGGGATCTTCTGCTGCTATATCTGCCCTCAATGCGAGGCCGAGAAGCGCAGCCGCTTTCGCGCCGAGATCTTCACTGACCCGAATTACGAGGCCGACGACCTCGGCGAGGACAAGTGATGATGCCGTCGTGCCATGACATCGCGCTCGGCCATGCGCATAGCTCCCACCGCTACTGGATCGCGATCGCGCGCGAGACCCGCGCTGAGATGCCCTGGGAACGGTATGCCCACGCCCGCGCGCTGCGGTCGGCAGCATACTGGCGGGGCGAAGTCCGCAGGCTGCTGCACCTGCGCACTGCGATGGAACGAGAGTGGATGACAAGGAGGACCGTCTAATGGGTGAACGCGGAACGCTACTTCACCTGCGCGCGCTTGTGGCCATTCACGGCGGGCGCGTCGTGGTCGAGAAATATCCGTTTTCCGACACGATCGCTTCCTATGTTTTGTTCGGCCGCGGCGCTCGCCTGGCTCTGTGCGTCGATCGCGCAGGCTGCGTCGACATGTTCATGGTCGATATTTGGGCGGCCAAAGTGCAGGGGTTCGACACGCTCGCGAATGCGTCGTTCGACCTCCCACCGAAGCGCTCCGCTCCTTAAAAACCTCTCGACTTGCACACCATCATGCTCCATTGTTTTTTTGCACCGGCGATTGTGCCGGCGCGATGAGGAACTCAGCCATGTCGCACACGATGACCGAAGAGCAGATCGAGAGGCGCGCCGAACTCGCGATGGATGCGCTGGACAGGCGCTTGATGGCGGGCTCGATCGGGCAGGCGGCGTACAACGCCTCCGTGCGCAAGATCGACAACGACACGGCGACGGCATTCGCTTCCATGCGGAGGGCATGAGATATGAAGCACCTCGCCCACTTCAACGATGCTGATCTGAACACGACCTATGCCGATGCGCGCCGCGTCTATCGGATGGCATGGCGCGACTACCAGGCGGCGGATGGTCTGGACTTCATCCCCGCGATGGATGCATGGATCGACGCCGACCGCGAGGTCAAGCGCATCGAGGCGCTGTTCTCCAACGCGCGAAAGGAAGCATGAGCGATGGCCACCATCCCGGGGCCCTGGCACTACGACGGCCGCCGCTGGATTCGCAACGCGGCAGGCGTCGGGGTGCTGCGTGTGCAGCTCGGCGCCGACCTCGACGCCGTGCGCTGCGCTGCCGCGGCACCCGCGCTGCTGGCGGCGCTGCACGAGTTGCTCGGCACCTATACCGGCGGCGCTGACAGCCCGCTCGACGACCCCTACATCCGCGAGCGGGCGCATGCCGCGATCGAGGCCGCAGAGCCGAAGCCGGTGCGGCCATGAGCAACATCAGCACCATGCCTGCGGGTCGCTGGGAGCCGATGGCGCGCGAGCGCGCTGGAGCCGCAGCAGCAGACGCCATCTGGCACAATGCGCCTGGTCGGGTGTCCCTGATCCACGGGAACGCCGTGCTCGCATGGGCGCGTACCAATGGATGCGCTGGCGCTGACCAGCGGTGGTTGCTTCGGGTGTCTGGCTGGGATTGGCGTATCTGCAGCGATCCTCTCGGCTACCACGGCGCCAGGGGGTTCCTGACCCGAATTGGCGCGCGGGTCGAGGCAGAGGACATTATAGCGGCGGCTGCCGCGTGGCGCAGTTGACCCACCCCCAGGCCAGCCTCTGGGCGGCACCCAGGACGCGCGCCGAGATCGACATGCACCGCGTAGCCGTCGGCGATCGGGTCTGGTGCGCCGGGCGGCCTTTCGTGGTGTCGCACATTCTCCAGGACGGGAAAGCGGGCGTCGTCTACGACAGCCGAGCGCATCCGCCGCCGCAGAAAAATGGGACATCCCGGTGACGATGGCTGATCCTTTTGCCATTGCCGGACCCGCCATCATCAGCGTCAGCGGGGGTCGCACCAGCGGATACATGCTGCGGCGCGTCCTCGACGCCTCCGGTGGCGCGCTGCCGCCCCAGGTTCACGCCGTGTTTGCCAACACCGGCCGGGAAATGCCGGCGACGCTGGATTTCGTGCATGCGATGCAAACCCAATGGGCCGTGCCGATCGTTTGGATAGAGTTCACCGCGCGGCACAAGGACGGCTATCGCATCGTCAACCACAACAGCGCCAGCAGGGCCGGCGAGCCGTTTGCCGCGCTGCTGACGGCGCATTCTGGCCTGCCGAACCCGGTGCAACGCTCATGCACCACGGAGATGAAAATCCGCACGATCAAACGGTGGGTGATGGGCAGTTTGGGCTGGTCGCACTGGTCCAACGTGGTTGGCCTTCGGGCCGATGAGCCGGCGCGGGTGGAGCGCACCAAGCAGCCGCGCAAGGAACGCTGGACTGTGGCCACCCCGCTCGCTGACGCGGGAGTGACGGTGCGGGACGTGGCGAAGTTCTGGCGCGCGCAGCCGTTCGACCTCGCCCTGGCCGGAAAGTGGGAAGGCAACTGCGACGGGTGTTTCCTGAAATCCCGCGCATCCATCCTGCGGATGCAGGCCGATCATCCCGAGCGGATGGCGTGGTGGGCGGACATGGAAGCCATTCCGCGTGGAACGGCGGGGCGCGGTCGCACCTTTCGGGCAGATCGCGAGCCTTACGCGGTGTTAGCCGGTCTGGTGCGCGACATGCCGAGGCTGCCGTTTGACGAGACGATGGTCGAAGGCGGGGAAGAGTGCGGGGGGGGCTGCGGCGTATGACCTGGCAGCGACCCTGCTGGTGAGAGACGCCCCGCTGCTGTCTCGACTCGGATAGTGCAGCAGCGGGGTCTCGTCACGCTTGGCGCTTGCGGAAGCGGGTCGGCGCGCTCTGCGCGGGCCTGCGGCGCAGACCAGAAGCCGACGTGGCGACCTACGCCCGCACGAAAGCGAGGGTCAGACGGTCGTCGCCAGGGCCTGGATCTTGACCTTGGACTTCGGGCAGTCGCCAACGGCGGCGCCGAAGACGAGAGGCGAGTGCATCCACGGGCTGGCGTTGATGGTCTTGATCTCGCCGGCGGGGATATCCTGGATCGGTCGCATGGTGAACTGCATGGAGCGCTTCCTCTCGTGGTTGAATGATAGGCACGCAGGGGATTTATAGCCTGCCAGCAGCGGCGCAGTCCAGCACCGTTTGCACGCCGGAGTATCCTGTGCGGGCCATTGAGTTTTCACTCAGCGCAGCTCCCCCGCATCTCCACGCCAAGCAAAGCGCCACTCTGCCACGCTTATAGCGACCCGTGGGATTTTACCTCTCCACAGCCGAGGTGACGCCACGTTGCCGCAGCTCGCGCACCCTACCCGGCGGCGCGCGGGGCGGCAACACGGGCGCCACAGCGCGCCGCCAGGGCGCGTCTAGCCAGCGGGTGGCGCTACCGTCCCACCCACCAGCCGTAGGCCGCCCACGCTCGCCACAGGCACGGCGCCGTGCTGAAGCGGATGGGCGCCAGCCCGCCAGAACGCCTCCATCATCACCTTGCCCATCGCGGCCGCCACGCGCTCCGCCGTGACCAGGCGCCAGAAGCGCGCGCCGAACGCGCACTCCCGTGTGATGCCGTCGCTCGCGCTGATGCACGCGATCTGCCAGCGCAGCCCGCGCCGAACCACCACGAACGCATCCATGCGGTCATACGCGACTGCTGCCATCAGCCAGCCCTCCTGTTGCCGACCGGATCGCGCACAGCCCGGTCAAAATACGCCAGCGACGATATCTCGAGGTTTCCGCGGCGCTCCACGACGCGCCTGATTGTCGGGATGATCGTGTCCCAGGGGTCGAGCCCGTCGTCGAGCCAGGCGCAGAGCGGGCGCCAGTCGGTGCAGCGGCGAAGATCGTGCCATCCCATGATCTCGGCGACCGTCGCGGCGATGTCTCGCAGCATCCACGCGCCCCGGCATTGCTTCCGGGCCCCGTGCATCGACCTGGGATCAATTTCCTCGCCAGGCGCCAGGATGGACCAGCGATGCTCAGGGTCGGAAAGACGCGGCATCCACCGGGCGATGTCGCCGGCGGGCTCGGGCGGGATCGCCGTGAAATTCAGCCGCGCTGGATACGGGTTGTGCGGCAACTTCCACCCGGGCGGCGCAGGTTGCTGGGGGGTGTCGCGCACCGGGGCTACCGGAGACGACCGCCGGGTGGCCGGCGTGGCGAGGATGGCGTCTGGCCCGGATGCGGTGGCAGGCTGCGAGCCGAACAGCGCCTCGAATGCAGCGCCTGGCACGGCCTCGGCTTCGCACGCGCTCGCGCTCGCGTCTGCTGCTGGTTGTACTTGAGGGTTAAGTAAGGGATTGGGGGCAGGAGCTGCCCCCTCCCCCGGC
>Ga0163147_10004267_pt1 | contig 18344 bp, 18 predicted proteins | sample OliLakLV19MP6G1_FD_148597 | JGI IMG/M metagenome (GOLD analysis project Ga0163147, IMG submission 148597) | Freshwater microbial mat bacterial communities from Lake Vanda, McMurdo Dry Valleys, Antarctica- Oligotrophic Lake LV.19.MP6.G1 | ecosystem: Environmental > Aquatic > Freshwater > Lake >...
GGCGTTCCGCCGCATCGAGTTCGTCGGCCGCGGCTTCCGTGAGTTCCTCTAGGTCGCGCGCCAACTCCGGCGAATCGAGCGCTTCGACCCACAGCCGTTCGAGGGTGTCCAAATCGCCGCCGTCGAGGGCCGCGAGATACTCGAATGCCAGGGCATCGGGATGACGTTCACTCATGGTGCGTCCCCCCATCCACGCCGAGTTGCCGTTTGAGCATGTCGATCGCACGGTGCAATTGCACCCGCGCCGTGCCGGGTTTGATGCCGAGCGCGTTGGCCAGCGCGTTGCCGTCCATCCCTTCGATGAAGTGCAGTTCCAGTATGCGACGTTGCGGTTCGGGCAATCGCGACATCGCCCGTGTCACATCCTCGCCGCGCGGATCGATGACTTGTTCCCGCGCCGCGATTTCCTCCACCGGCACGTCGCCGGCACGCCTCCGCCGGCGCACTTCGATCCGCTGCAAGTCGCGCAGCGCACACGTCGCCAACCGCATCAGCCACGGCAACGCCGGCCGCTCGGGATCGTAACTCTCATGCGACTTGACCAACCGCTCGAAAGTCTGGCTAATCACCTCCTCGGCCACCTGATCCGCCGCCGCGATGCGACCGAGCACGCGATACACCATCAAGCGCACGCCCCGTTCCAGCGCGGGCAGCGCGTCGAGGAGCCGCGCCGGCACCGTCGGCCGGGCCGTCGCGGAACCCGGCGGCGCATGAGTGGATAGCGATGTCACCAGCCGGCTCCTCCTTCGCCCGCGAACGTGCTTCGCCCGATTATTCCCGATTTCGCCGCGAAGTGTTACGAAAAAACCGCCTTCCCCACTCGATCCGCCATCATTCTCATTCCAGCTGCATTGAGTCAGCGCCCGCGCTCCACCCCCGGCGTGGAACCACAAACTTTGTTGAATCACCCCAACAAAACTGGAATCAAACTCGCCCGCCTGCCATCCGCAGCGCACAACTTATTCAATGATAAGCACTTGCAGAATCCGGCGCGGAATCATGTAACGATCGCGAATCTCGCGACGAATCTTCCCCTGACATGCGAAAGCGCGAGGAACAATTTCTCGCAACGAACATTGACACGGAGCGCGAATGTGCGACCATCGGCGAGAAAATGGCCGTGTTGCGGCAGATAATGCGATTGACGAGAACTAGTCCGACAGGCAGATATTGCTGGGCGAAACATCCACGAAGTAGACGCCATGACTTTCGAGACGCCCCAAAATGCGAAGCACTTCGGGCCAACGGTCGCCGAACTGCTCGATTTTCTCCGCGTGCCATTCGGCGATGACTTCGTCCGAAAAATCGGGTGGATGATGAAGGTACGCGCCGGCGAAATCGAGGACAAACGGCGGCGTGACGATGCCCATTTCGATCACCCACAGTTCGTCGTCGCATCGCAACAGTTCAGGAATGTCGCAATGGACGACGCTCGTCACTCCCATTTCGGCCAAGTGACGGTATACGTCCCGTTCGCGTTTGAAGAACCGCTCGTGTTCGTGAATTTTGATGGCGGACTGTTTGCCGGTATTCTGGTTTTCAACGGCGAACACAATACCATGAATGCCGGAGCCCAGCCGCTCCAGCATTTTCAGTCCGGCGCGATGGCAGAACTCACGCGCACGCCGTTCGACATCGAGGCGATTGATGCTGGACACTGGAAGTACCAACGGCTTGAACCATTCCGCCAAAGTCCGGATTCAACTGGCCGTCAACGGCATTGTCTTCAATGTCGCCCAGCTGGGTCCCGATTTCATCGTCATCCGAGACCCGGCCGACCATCCTCGCTCCATCGCCGAACTGACCATGTCCATCGATGGCAGCCTTCGCCACTGGCCGGTCGATCTCGTCGATGGCATCAACATGAGCCAACGCAAGACGCGAATCGTCCCCATCTTGCCGCACGCCAACGGCCAAGCGTCGAACTGACGCGGGCGAATGCCCAACGAGTCGAGTGCCAAACCGCGCCCTTATCAACGGTAACGTGCATCGCCGTTGCACGCTTCAATTCGGCCACGACGGTGGAGTCGTGGAGACTAACGAAACAGCGTTAGAGCCGACAAACAGAAAACTCCCTCTTCAATCCGGCCGCAGCGGGAAAGCTGCGGGGCACGCCCTTGTCGGCTGTACCTACAACAATGCGATGCGGGCGCTGGGCATCCCCTTCGACTACGCGGCGGGGCACGCCCTTGTCGGCTGTACCTACAACAATAGCGACTGGTCGCCATCTCGGCAACCACACAAAAAGAAATCTCCCGAAAGATCTTTGAACCCAGTACACTGTTGGCTGCGTCTCTCTAATAGTAAACGCACTGAAGAGGGTTATCGGGTGGAACATCAATTCGACGAGATTCGGTCGGCGATTCGGCGCGGACTCTTGGCATGGACGAAGGACGCAGACCTTGTGGACGATGTCGTGCAGTCCGCGATTGAGAAATGCCTGAGATTCAAACAACTGAATGGCAATTTGCCGCAGCCGTCATATGCAGCCAAGATCGGTCGCAACGAGTTACGATCGCGCTGGCGCGCCTCCCGCGCGAAGTACCGGGTGACCCGGCCAATACCCGCGAACCTCGTGGGTTCCCTCGACGGGCCAGCGGCACCCATTGAACGCCGTGAATTAGCCCTAAGGGTCCAAGCCGCAATGTCAATGTTGAGCAGCGAAGAACGGCGGATCGTCGAGTTGCACCATATCGAGTGCACGTCGGTACGGTGTATCGCTGACGAATCTGATGTTCCCTTCGACACGATCAAGACAAGGTTACGACGAGCCAACCAACGTCTGCGAGAAATCCTTCACAGCGAATGTGATTGAAACTTCGCCCTTTGAACCGAGTACTTTTGGAACCTGCAATCAATGAGCGACATTGACTTCTTCACCGCGTTTGAAGCCTTGACGGAAAAAACGCCGTTTCCCTGGCAATCGGCGCTGTATGAGCTGTTCGTTGCCGACAAGATTCCGTCGTCGTGCAACATTCCGACGGGCCTCGGCAAGACTTCCGTCATTGCGATTTGGCTGATTGCGATGGCAAATCGACCCGACAAAATGCCTCGACGGCTCGTGTATGTCGTCAATCGCCGCACCGTCGTCGATCAGACGACGGAAGAAGTCGAGAACTATCGGCGACGGTTGCCTTGCATTTCCACGTTGTTTCAGCGATTGATCGAACTGTCTCATAATGAATCTGCGATTCCGTACCAGTTTCAACCGTTGGCACTCAGCACGCTTCGCGGCCAATTTGCGGACAACCGCGAATGGTCCATCGACCCGGCGCGACCCGCGATCATATGTGGTACCGTGGACATGATCGGCTCACGATTGCTGTTCAGTGGCTATGGCATTGGATTCAAACAACGCCCCTTGCACGCTGGATTTCTCGGACAGGATGCACTGTTGGTTCACGATGAAGCGCATTTGGAACCGGCGTTTCAGGACTTGATTGTCGCCATTGAAGAAGAACAACGACGCTGCACCGAACTCGGTCGATTCCGAGTCATGGAGTTGACGGCAACTTCGCGTGGTCGAGGCGAGGCCTTTGAATTGTCGCCTGCCGACGAGCAGAATGCCGAGATTAAGAGGCGTGTCGAGGCACGGAAGAAAGTCGAACTCCACATTCTGAAGGATGAAAAGAAGCTCGCCGATCAATTGGCGGAATTGGCGCTCGCACACCGGGACTCGGGCAAGGCCGTGCTGATATTCACTCGAACCGTCGATGACGTGTTGAAGATCCGCGACAAGCTTGCAAAAGAAAAGTTCCTCGTCGAAACGTTGACCGGCACCATGCGAGGGCGAGAGCGCGATTTGTTGGTCGAACGTCCCGGATTCAAGCGGTTTTTGCCCGCGCCGCCGGCCGATGCGGCAACGGGAACGGTGTTCCTCGTTTGCACGAGTGCCGGGGAAGTCGGCGTCAATATCTCCGCCGATCATCTCGTCTGCGACCTCAGCACATTCGAGAGCATGGCGCAGCGGTTTGGCCGAGTGAACCGATTCGGCAAATCGGATGACACGCGAATCGATATCGTGCATCCAGTGGTGTTTGACGCCGACAAAGTTTACGAGACTCGCCGTGAACGCACGTTGACACTGATGCGGTGCCTCGAAGGTGACGGAAATTCCGCCGCGCTCAACCGCTTGCCGCGCGAGGGGCGGGAAGCTGCATTTGCGCCGCCACCCACCGTCCTGCCCGTCACCGACATCCTGTTCGACGCATGGACCATGACCACGATCCGCGAACGGTTGCCGGGCCGTCCGCCAGTGGAACCCTATCTCCACGGCCTCGCCGAGTGGCAGCCGCCGGAAACGCACGTTGCTTGGCGGGAAGAAGTTGGCCACCTCACCGATGAGATGTTGGAACAGTATCCACCCAAGGACTTGCTTGAGGAGTATGCGCTTAAACCGCACGAGTTGCTACGTGAACCGAGTTACCGGGCCTTTAGGCACTTTGAAGCGATGGCGAAGCGGTTACGGGATTTAAGCGTTCCCGTTTGGCTGCTCGACGACGACGGCAAGGTCGAACCGTCATTCTGCCGCCGAAGGCAGGAGGCCTGAACTTGCAAGGGATGCTCGACGGCAGCCAGGACGGTCGCGAGGGCTTGGACGTGGCCGATACCGTCGATCGCAAGCGTGTCTGGAACGATGGAGCCACTCCGTTAGGGATGCGGAAGATTCTCACCATCCGGTTTCCAGGACCGAAAGACGACGAGGACACTGAAGGCGAAGCGTGGCACTGGTGCGAGAAGGCCAATGAAGGCGGGAAGTCGGCGCCAGAGCAAGTTCTTTGGCAAATCCACGTCGATGACGTAGTAACTCGGGCCAAGTCGATTTTGTCCGACTTGTCCTTGCCGGAAGAGGTCAAGCAGGCCGTCATCGTCGCCGCACAGTTCCACGACCACGGAAAGCGACGCAAGTTGTTTCAAACTGTACTCGGCAACTTCGATCCCAACCTGCCGCTCGCCAAGTCCGGCAGGCGGGGCGGGCGCATCGCCGAGACTTACCGCCATGAGTTTGGCTCATTGCTCGATGTCGAGTCCGAGCAAGATTTCCGATCCCTCAGCGCCGAAATGCGCGAACTGGTGCTGCACCTAATCGCGACGCACCACGGCCGCGCCCGCCCGCACTTCGCGACCGTCGAAGCGTTTGACCCCGAGCGTCCGCCTGCCGATGTTGAAGCGATTGCGACACTTGTGCCACAGCGGTTCGCCCGACTCCAGCGCAAGTACGGCCGCTGGGGCTTGGCTTACCTGGAGTCGTTGTTGCGTGCCGCCGATTGGGCCGCGAGCGCGAATCCGAGCAAGTTCGTGGAGGAGGCAAAAGCGTGATTCAATCATGGCAAGATCGTGACGGCCACGCCCGAGAACTGAGCGAAGGCCCGGTCAAACGTGACGACTTCGTATCCGCCGGCACCGGCGAACGCGGCCAAGTAGGCATCGTTCCACAGGTTTGTCGAGAATTGCGGGAGATTTGCCAGCTGACGCCATGTCACTTCAAGAGTCGAAGCCTCGATGGCAAAGCCGACGCGAGGATGAGCAGAAATGGAATCGAACAACGTCCAAACCTTGTCCTGGGTCACCGCGTCTTGTGGAAACGCCATCGGGTTATTCGCGAGGCGCAGGAAACCCATCTGGGTGTACCGACAAAAATAGCAAACCGGATTTCTCGTCGCGTCATCGAACCAGCTTCGCGCGGGTCGATGATGAACGTGCGAAGGGAGCATCAGCGCCAACCAGCAATTGATGTCAGGAAGATACATTCCATTGTCTCTTCAGTGCTTCGATCTCTTCGGCTTCGAAGATTTCGTGGATGCGCTCGTTCGTCAAGTGTACGCTGCCCGGCACGCCGCCCCGAACGATCGGCAACTGACCGGGAATCATCACGATTTCTGGTTCCGATCGCGAAGGCGGGGCCGTCGCTACGCACACGCGGGTTCCTTCCGGAAGACTCGCGCCGCCTTCGAGGACGACAACGCCGTTTTCGATGTGACCGAAGATTTCCATGCTTCAATTATCCGTCGAAGCCGTCGCGCATTCAAGAGCGATTGACTAGGCGAGGGAACCGAAAATGACCGAGCCGACGCCATCGATCACCGTAGCCGTGGACCCGACCAACCCCGGTCAGTTCTTCGCGTGCTGCGGCTTGCTGGAACTCGCCGATCGGCTGTGGCCGGGGGCGGAGGGGTGGTTTGGAGACGGCGGGCGCGAGTTTTACGTCTTATGTGACGGAACACTGAACAAAGTCCTTGATGCCCTGGTCGATTGCAACATGACCAACACGATGACTTTGGCTCAGCACGCTCGATTCAAGGAAATCAGTGTGATGACCTTAAAGGTTAGGAAGACTACTTCCGGCGTCGAGGACGAATACAAGGAACTAGACAAGTTGCTTCGCGAGGCCAGCATCGTTTTGCGAAAGCCTTTCAACATCACGCTGGATTGGTTCGCCGACGACCGCTCCGGAGGGAGTCGATTCAAAACGTGGGCTGGCCGACAATCGGTTCTCGATATTGCCACATCCATGAAAGACGCGATGAAGAGCATCGCGTGGCGAAACGAACACTGCTTGACGTTTTCTGTCGCGAAATGCGGCTTGCCGTTCAACTTCGATTCAAACCTCGGCGGGCAAGGCGGGGCAATTGATATCGGTTTCAGTTTCGACCCGCTAGCGTCAAGCGCTTTGACGCGGATCGACTCGTCGGCACGGCCAGCACTCGAATTGCTCGCGTTCATTGGTTTGCAGCGATTTCGCCCAACGGAGATCAAAGGCGAGAATCGGTTCCATTATGCCGCCTGGAATCGGCCGATGCCAATTCAAGTCGCGATGCCGGCCGCATGTGGGGCATTGCCAATCGCCGATGCGAGCCGGTACGAGTTCCGGCTGCTGTATCGCACGAAGTATCTAAAGAGTTTCCTGCCAGCCGTCCCCTTTACAGGAGTTTTCAATGAGTGAGTTGGCCAAGTTTGATCCGTGGCTGACGACCGACACCTTCGCGGCGCTCGTGATCCGCGAATTCCTCGAACCAGTCGAAGGGCCGGACGGGGTGTTCTTTCCGGCCACCTATGCGGCGGCAGAAGATAAGAGGGTATTCCCCGGCGGTTACAACATCGACCCTCCCGAAGGCGAGAAGAACGTATGTCTCGTTGACAGCGTCGGTTCCCAAGCGAACCGCATCGAACCGCTCTTCGCGAAGCCGGACTTCGCCCATCTCGTTCCGCAATACACGGTGAAGGCGGGCGAGAAATCAGTGAGCATCCTGGAAGCGGGCCATCGCGCCGGCGATGCACTCATCCGATGCACACCCTTACAGAACGACATCCATCAGGCGTTTAAGGCAGTGCTAAAGGGAGATGCGGAACCGCTCGCCAGAATCGCGCCGACATCGCTCGTTTTCGGCGTTTGGGACTCGCGCGATACACAGGCGAAAGTGCCGCGATTGGTTGCGTCGACGATTCGCGCATTCAATGTCAAGCGGCTCAAGCGGTCCGCACAGTACAATCCTCCGATCGACTACGCTGCACAAAGTGTCTTTAGCGAAGAAGACAAAGCCAAGGCGGAAGGTGATACCAAGAGCCCACTCGCGAAGCGCGGTTTCGTCCATGTTCCCGCGACCGGCTCCCACGGCGGCGTCATTGCCGAGGGCGAAATCCGTCGGGACGCGACCCTGAGTCTCGCCGCATTGCGCTTGCTGACTGTTGGCGGCGATCCAGAGAAAACGCTGGCTCTTCGGCGTTACATCCTCGGCCTGTCGCTCGTCGCATTCATTTCCCACACTTCGACGTACCTTCGTCAAGGGTGCAACCTCGTACCTAGCGAGAAGGCACGAGTGTTCAAACTGGTGCAGTCCAATGGGACGCGTGAAGACTTGAAGCTGGTCCCCTCGGATGCACTGCGCTTCGCCAGCGCCGTCGCTAAGGCCTTCAAGGTCACGGAAGGGAATGAGGTCAAGTTCGACCCGAAACTGGCGCAGGCGGACCTCAAGGATGAGACAGAGGCAAAGGGCAAGGGGAAAAAGAGCGCTAAGAAAGGCGAACCCATCGTGGTGACACAGGAGGGCAACGGATGAATTCCGTACTCTGCTTCACCCTTCGCTTTCTCGATCCGGAGCCGCGGTTTCATGGGCGGGGTGACGATGGCGAACTGGAATGGCCCCCTTCGCCGCTACGTTTCTTTCAGGCACTGGTATCCGCAGCGGCAACTCGCTGGCGCGGTGACATCTTTCGGGATCAAGCGCGGCCAGCGTTGCAGTGGCTCGAAGCGACGCGACCAACAATCGTCACGCCGCAAGCATTCGGCAAGAGTTTCGGCTATCGCATGTACGTCCCGAACAATTCAGGCGATCTCATGACGGCCGCATGGGCACGCGGCGATACCGATACGAGCATGGCCAAATTTCGAGTCGAGAAGGATGTACGGCCGACGCGAATGAACGGAGAAGCTGTTCATTTTCTCATGCCGTTGTCGAAAGGTAGCGACTGCCCGCACTTTGAAGTCCTGCGCTCGGCAGCCCGCTCAATCACCCATCTTGGATGGGGGATCGACATGGTCGCTGGCGATGCGTCGATCTTAATCGAGGAGGAAGCTGTCAAGGTGCCGGGCCATCGCTGGCACCCCGTGGCCGCCGGCGGCACGCCTCTGCGCGTGCCCGTACCGGGCACGCTTGACGCACTCATGAAGAAGCATGAAGCGTTCTTGAGTCGCTTGTCCCTTGATGGATTCAAGCCCGTGCCGCCGTTGGCGGCATTCAAAGTCGTCGGCTATCACTGTTCCACGTTGACCACTGACAAGCCAGCCGCATCGCGGCCGTATGCCGCGTTTGCCTTGCTGCAACCGAATGCGGAAGGGAATCGATCCTTCAACACGCAAACTCGCACCAAGGACGTTGCGGGCATGATGCGGAGCCTCGTCGGCGAGAGCGGCGGCAGGCTGGGGCTTAATTCCGAGGAAATTCGCACGCGGGTTCACGGTCACGATACGGATAAGACTCCACTGAAGGGCCCATCGGCCGAAGCACGGCTTTCGTACTTGCCGTTGCCTACGATTAATTCCGGCCTCAACAATCGCGTTGAATCAATTCGCCGCGTGCTGGTCGTAGGCCCTTCGGGTCAAGAACGCCTACTTGCTGACATTCAACGCCGCCTTTCGGGCGAGCAATTGCTCCACAATAATCAAGCGCTGGCAATGCTCACGGTGTTGCCACGTTCTGATTGGGTTTTGAAACAGTACGTCGGTTCGACGGAACAGTGGTCGAGCGTCACGCCCGTAATTCTGCCAGGGTACGACGATCGAGACGATGAGAAGACCGAGAAACTACTACGCAAGGCGTTCGACCATGCCGGCTTGCCGCAGCCGGTCGAGATTGATTGGCGATTCGTCGGGTTCCGCGCCGGCGTCGATCTGGTTTCGCGTTACATCCGACCCGAACATATGACGGGACCAGGTTACCACGTTCGCGTTCGTTTCCCCCAACCGCTCCGAGGCCCACTAGCAGTTGGCGCCGGCCGCTATCGCGGCTTTGGTCTCTTCGCCGCCGAATCCTAACGTCGCGCACGGATGCGCGCACACTCGGAGTTAACGCCATGGCCCTTGAATTGGCCGCGGGGGAGTATCTCCCCGCGCGCATGTTGAATGAGTTTACCTATTGCCCGCGGCTCGCGTACCTCGAATGGGTGCAGGGGGAGTGGGCGGAGAATCCGGATACGCTCGATGGGCGGTTCGTGCATCGGAATGCGGATCAAGTGGATCGTAAGGCCGTGCCCGTGCCGGCAGGGGAGGATGGAGATAGCGAGGAAGCGGATCGGTTTCATGCGCGGTCGGTGCGGTTGGAGGATGCCGAGTTGGGGTTGGTTGCCGTCGTGGATGTGTTGGAAGTGGAGGGGGCGGTGGCCACGCCGGTGGATTACAAACGCGGGTCCGTGCCCGACACGCTCGAGCAGGCGTGGGAGCCGGAGCGAGTGCAGCTTTGTGCCCAGGGGTTGCTCTTGCGGGCAGCCGGGTTCACTTGCACCGAAGGCATCCTCTGGTTCGCCGCGTCGCGCCGTCGGGTGATTGTTGAGTTCGATGATGTACTCGTGGTGCGAACCTTGGAGTTACTTTCTCAATGTCGCGAGATGGCCAAGGGCGGACGCATGCCGTTGCCGCTGGTCGATAGTCCCAAGTGCCCGCGCTGCTCCCTGGTCGGCATTTGTTTGCCCGATGAAACTCATTTGCTGCGCACGCTCGGCGAACGCTTGGATGACGTGGAGTTGGACACTGCCGAGGAACCCGTGGCCACGCTGCGGCAACTGCTCGCACCCAGGCCCGAAGCAACGCCGCTACACGTCATCGAACCCGGTGCCCGCGTCGGGAAGAAACAAGATCGGCTCACCGTCGATTACAAGGACACCAAACTCGCCGAAGTCAGGTTGAAGGACGTGTCGCAAGTCTGTTTGTATGGGCCGGTGCAAATGTCCACGCAGGCGTTGAGCGAACTCATGGATCGCGAGATTCCGGTGTGTTACTTCTCCGGCGGCGGCTGGTTTAAGGGCATGGCAACGGGGTTGCCGCACAAGAACATCGAACTCCGAATTCGCCAACATGCCATCCACGCCGACGCGGGGGAGTCGCTAAAGTTGGCCAAGGCATTCATCGTCGGCAAGATCCGCAATTGCCGCACGCTGGTTCGTCGCAACTCCGAACCTCAAGATGAGGCATTGTTGGAGTCGCTGAACCGATCCGCGATCGAAGCCGAGGCGACGGACAATGTCGAGTCGCTATTGGGCATCGAAGGCATGGCGGCGAAGCGCTATTTTGGAGGGTTCGCGAAACTACTGAAAGAGGAGAACGGTTTCACCTTCGATGGCCGCAACCGCCGTCCGCCGACGGACCCCGTCAACGCCGTACTTTCGTTCCTCTATGCCATGCTGTCGCGGGAAATGACCGTGGCGGCGATGTCGGCCGGACTGGATCCGTATCTCGGTTTTCTGCATCGCCCGCGATACGGGCGTCCGGCCCTCGCATTGGATCTGGCCGAGGAGTTCCGACCATTATTAGCGGACTCGGTCGCGATCACATTGTTCAACACGGGAGAGTTGGTGACGAGCGACTTCATCGCCCGCGCCGGCGCCGTGACGCTGAAACCGAACGCCAAGAAAGCCGTGGTCGGGGGATGGGAACGGAGACTCAATTCGGAGGTCACTCATCCGATCTTCGGCTACACGATCTCGTACCGACGAATCCTGATGGTGCAATCGCGACTACTAGGCCGCGTGCTGACCGGCGAATTGCCGCAGTACACGGCATTCCGGACGCGGTGAGGGCTTTTATCGGATTTTCCTTGACGAGTGAACCGAATACCACAAGATGGTGTCCATCGCAAGAGGGAGAGAATGATGCCGAAGTCGATACCCAAGTTTCCAGAAGGCTGGAAGAAGCCGACGCCCGATGTCGGCGAGAGCTATGACATCGAGCTAATCACGCCGATGTTCGGCGGTGGTGTGTCGACGCGGGTGAACGATCCGAGCTTTCCGATTCGCCCGACGGCGATTCGGGGTCAGCTGCAGTTCTGGTGGCGAGCGACGGTCGGGGCGCGGTACGAGTCTCGGCAAGAGTTGCGAACCGCTCAATCCGCGATCTGGGGCGACACCACGCAGGCGAGCCGCGTTCAGGTGCGGGTGGAGCAGATCGGAAAACCCAGCGATCCTAGAGCTTGCGCAGTCATCAAGCCGAACCACAGAGGAAAGGAACAAGTCTTCTGGGAACCACCGTTCCAAAACAACGCCTTGCCATACGCTCTCTTCCCATTCCAAGGCAAGCCGGCAAATCGAGAAGGGCCGAAAGTCGATCCGTCTTCCAGCATACACCAAGCCAGCTTCCGGCTAACCGTGATCACCGACAAGACCGTCGACTTTGCGAAGGACATCGAGCCAGCAATCTGGGCATGGGCAAACTTCGGTGGTCTAGGTAGCCGGACTCGTCGGGGCTGTGGGGCGATTCGTTGTCAGCGACTTGCACCGCAGAGCCTCGATACGATCGACAAATGGTATCGCGATCGCGTACCGGCTATCAGCGATGGCATTTGTGACTGGCCAACGATGCCCACTCAATTCCTTTACAATCCCCAGAGCGGCAAGCCATTCGATCAATGGGATCGCGTGATTGGTTTGCTTCGAGACTTCCGCCAGAAAGCAGGCAGTACCCCGGGTCACTCCCGGCCACCAGGCCCGGATCGATCTTGGTATCCCGAACCGGATACGATTCGCCGAATAATGGGAAGCTATTCGGAAGGCCACGACCCGGCGCTTCACCATTCCGGAGGAAACCCGCTCCCCAATGGCTTTCCGCGTGCAGAGTTCGGATTGCCGATCGTATTCAAGTTCATCGACGACAAAAGTGGAGATCCCAAACGAACAACTTTGCAGCCTTATGTGGGTGGACAAGAAACCGACAGCGGGACGCTTGATTTGCCCGACATTCACATGTCTGGCGGCGAAATCAAGGAACGCATGGCCAGTCCCGTGATCCTCAAGCCTTTGGCTCTCTCGAATGAAGTTGCTGTCGCCTGCATTCTTCAACTGCAAACGCCGGGTGTGAGACATGTCACGCTCATCGACGACAACGGTGCTGATCGGACTCCTCGGCATGCCGTGCCGGTTCAGGACGCGGCCTTCGCAGGGTATCCCGATTCACCGTTTCGGGGGCTGACAACCACAGGTTCGGCACTAGAAGCATTTCTCAATCTCGCAGCGCAGACCGCGGGGACGAACTCCACACATCCGAATACCGGCTATAGGAGGGCGCCCCGATGAGTCATCTCCTCGCCATCTCCGTTGGCCCCGTTCAAGAGTTCATCGCTGCGGCGCGGCGGACGCGCGACTTGTGGTTCGGTTCGCAATTGCTATCCGACGTAAGCCGAGATGTCGCAACGGCGGTCGAGGCTCAAGGCGGAGAGTTGATCTTTCCTGCCTCAACGGACGCCGAAAACGTCGCCAACGTCATTCTGGCGGAATTGCCCAGTGGCGATCCGAAGAAAGTTTGCGCGATTGCCAAGCAAGCGGCGATGGATTGTTGGAGCAGGTACGTCAACGATGCCTGGGCACAAGCTCATGGAGTCATCCGTAAGGAAATCTGGGATGACCAGAAGGACGACGTGATTGAGTTCTACGCGGCGTGGGTTTCTGGCACTCCCGACTACTCCGGCGACCGCGCCAAGGTGATGCGGTTGCTCGCCGGCCGGAAGAACTGCCGCGATTTCCCGACGGCGAAGGGGCGTGCCGGCGTGCCCAAGTCGTCGCTCGATGGGCAACGGGAGTCGGTGTTGAAGGACCCCGCCAAGGAGCGCTGGCCCGAGCGCTTCCGCGCCCGACTCCGCATTCGCGAAGGGGAACAACTCGACGTCGTCGGCCTGGTCAAGCGCGTAGCCGGTGGTACGCGGCCGTACCCGTCGGTGTCGCGGATTGCGGCGGACCCTTGGGTAAGAGGAAACAAAGACAAGCCATCATTCAGAACACTGCTTGAACTCTGCGGAGAGCTTCCAATTGATGTCTTGCATCGCCTCGACGAGAGCAGTTTTCCGCAATTCAAGGATTTCCCGTTTGAGGGCACTGCCGTTTATCGCAGCCGACATCACGAATGGGAAGAAGAAATCAAGGATGTCGATCAGGTCTCTCTGAGCTTCTTGCAGGACGAACTCGAAGAATTTCCGGAACCCAACCCGTACCTCGCTGTTCTCGTCGCGGACGCCGATAAGATGGGGGCGGCGATTTCGGCGCTGGGCACTGCCGATGCACACCGCGGGTTCTCGACCGCCTTGGCCGGGTTCGCCGCCTCCGCTCGGTCGATCGTCAATGCCCATCACGGAGTGTTGGTCTACGCCGGTGGAGACGACGTGCTGGCATTCCTGCCGGTGGACAAGTGCCTGGAATGTGCCCGCAAGCTCCACGACGATTTCGGGGAACGACTCGCGAAGTACGGCAACCCGACCCTTTCCGTCGGCGTCGCCATCGGCCACTTCATGGAGAACCTGGAAGACTTGCTCGAATACGGTCGCGCGGCCGAGAAGGCAGCGAAAAAGATCGAGGGCAAAGATGCCTTGGCCGTGCATCTGCACAAACGCGGCGGCTCGCCGATTCGGATTCGGGCAAAGTGGAGCGACGACCCCGACGAGCGGCTGCTCAAGTTTGCCCAATTGATGAACAAAAAGCTTATCCCAACAAAGTTGCCTTACGAGCTGCGGGCGATGTCGAAGATCTACGAACCATGGACAATCGGCGCGGACGAAGCGATTCGACTCGATCTGATTCGCTTGATCGCCAAGAAACAATCGCGCGGAGTCGAGACCGTGCGAAAGGAACTCGAGGGCTATCTGGACGGAATGAACGCAAGCAAGTTGCTTGCATTCGCTGAGGAATTGCTTGTTGCCCGGCAAATCGCCGCGGCGCTGCAACAAGCGGGCGGGCGACCGACTTTGGTCGGGGAGGTGGTGTCGTGAGTGTTCGTATCTTGCAACTGACCCCGCACGACCCCCTGATCGCGCGTGATGGCCGCCCCTTCGGCGCGGGACAAGGCAACCGGATGCGCGGCATGCCCTGGCCGCTGCCTTCCGTCGTCGCCGGGTCGTTCCGCACCGCATTGGTCAAGGCGAATCCAGCATGGGACTTCACTTGGCAGAAGTTCAAACAAGACGACTTGCTCAAGATCGCCGTCGCTGGGGTATTCCCGGTTCACAATCGCGAACTTTACCTTCCTGCTCCAAATGACTGTGTCTGGGACGAGACGACGGACAAGGTCCATCGCGTCCAACCGATCGAGTTGGGGAAGGATGAAGGCGTTGATTTCCCGATCGACGGATTGTGGCCGGTTCGTCTGACTCAGAACCAGGCGGAGGTAGACTTCAAGGCGAAACCGACTCCGCCGTGGTGGCCTTTGAGCAAGCTGGCCGATTGGCTGACCTCCGGCGAAATCGAGTATAGGCCGGACTGGTTTCGCAATCATTTTCTCAACGCAGCGGTTCAATCGATGCGCGATCACGTCTGCCTGGACGCCGATCGTGGGGCCGCGGCCGAAGGGCAGATCTTCGCGACGGCCGGCTTGAACGTGACACACTTGCCGCGATTCTACGTCAAGGGTTCTGAAGAAGAGAAGAAGGCCAAGAGCTTCATCGAGCGATTCGCGGAAGTCTCCCTGTCGGCAAGGATTTCGATCCCGGATTCGGAGACGGCGCTAAAGCTCGACCAGCAGTTCGATATCTGGCATCCGCTCGGGGGCGAGCGCCGACTCGTCCACTGGCATCACAACGGCGATCAGAATTTGTGGACCTGTCCTGCCGCCGTGAGAAAAGCACTGGCCGGTGCGCCACGAATCCGCATGGTTCTGGCCACCCCGGCGCTCTTCAAGCAAGGCTGGAAGCCGGATTGGCTGAACGATCAACTCGAAGGTTGCCCGCCGAGAACCAACGTGAAGCTCAAACTCATCGGTGTCAGCAACGGCCGATGGAAAGCGGTTTCGGGATGGTCGCTCGCACCGCCTCGCGGACCGAAGCCGATCCGCCGCATGGTCCCGGCTGGGAGCGTGTACTTCTTTACGACGACTGACGACACAACACCACTCGCGGATCAATGGCTCCAACCGATCAGCGACGACGACCAGGAACGGCGCGACGGCTTCGGCATAGCCGTTTGGGGAACATGGTAACAGACACCGACAATGGGGAACGACGACATGCCCAACACACGCATCTATTGGCTACACGCCCTCAGCCCGACCCACGCGGGAATCGGTCGCGGTGTCGGCTACATCGACTTGCCGATCGACCGAGACAAGGTCACCGGCTGGCCGATCCTTCGCGGATCGGGATTTAAGGGCGTATGGGCCGATCATTACGCCCAAATGCTTCTCAAGCCCGAACAGCGGGGAAAGGACGAACGCAAACTCGACACACACGAGAGCAAATTGTTGAAGGCAGCCTTTGGCATCGCCGGTGACGACAACAACTCCAACTCCGGCGCTCTGATTCCAACCGACGCGAAACTCGTCTGCCTACCGGTGCGGAGCTTTCGCGGAACATTCGCCTGGGCCACGTCGCCACTTTGCTTGCGGATGCTCCACCGAACACTGACCCTGGCCGGTGTCACCGGAGTACCGAAAGCGCCCGAAGGAATCGATGAAGGGCAAGCGCACCACACTGCCGCAACGGCACTTGTCGAGAGCAGCAGCATTTACCTGGAGGACCTCGACTTCACCGCTCAGAAGTGCGAAACGGCATCGGAATGGGCCGAGAAGATCGGCGAATGGGTTTTCGGCAAGGATGATCCGTGGACCAAGGAGTTCCAGAAACGCTTCGTCGTCTTGCCGGATTCCGCCTTCGACTTTCTCTGCGAAACCGGAACGGAGGTCCATACGCGGGTGCGGATCAACGACGACACCAAGACTGTAGCCCAAGGACAACTCTGGACTGAGGAGTCGCTACCCGCCGAGACAATCCTCATGGGCTTCGTCCAATGCGATCGAGTGTTCGGCCGAAACGGCGAGGACATCACGCCGGGCGGATTGCTCGACCGCTTCGCCAAGACCGCGCTCACGTTGCAAATCGGCGGCAAGGCGACCGTCGGTCGGGGACAAGTCCGCTGCGTATTCGCACCCGTGAATGGAGGTGACCGATGAGCGTTCACACCCGCAGCCAACGGCTGGCGCAAGCTGCGTTTCCGTGCATTCAAACTCGCCACTCGGAGATGAACGAGAGTGATTTCAAAGAGTATGTGACCATTGCCAAGAAATTCCCATCCTTGGTTCATACTTGCGGGCTGGCCCAAGCAGTCGCTTTCTATGAAGCGAAAGGAAAAACGAAACCCGGCAAACTGGAGAAGCTGCACATCAGATATTTGAAAGATCTCGCAACAGTTATGACTGCAGTTGGTCACCAGCAAGTCGGCACAGTTGACCAATTGGCCAACAAAGTTCGAACTGAACCGCTCACCGGCTACCTTCGTCTGAGCCGCGATGCGATCAGCGCCGCCGGCTGGTTGAAGCGCTACGCCGAAGCGGTCGCTCCCGCCGAAGTGGAGGTGGCAAAATGAATGCGATTCGCGATAGTCTGCATCCGCTCATTCCGCATCGTGGTAAACGGGATTCGCATCCGGGGCTATTATTGCAGCGTTATCTTCACGAATCTGCCACGGGTGATGAAGGCAAGCCTGAGCATAAACGCCAAATCATGGATGCGGCGATTGCTGCTTCAAGGAATAGCGACGTGCAGGCCCTGTACAAGGCAACCTTTGGACGCTGGCAGAGGTCGTTGCCGGAATCGACCCTCGCGAACGAACTGCAAGCGCTCGGGCGGCTCATCGTCGGCCTCGGCACGGAGAACGTCCTCGAAACCGGCATCCGCCTCCACCACACCTATGGCATGCCGATTCTACCCGGGTCGGCATTGAAAGGACTTGCGGCTCACTACTGCAACCAAGTGTGGGGGCCGACTGACGAGAAGTTCAAGAAATGCGGCATCTACCACGATCTGGTCTTCGGCAACACCGACGACAGCGGCTGCATTGTCTTCCATGACGCATGGCTAACGCCGGATTCGCCGGAACCGCTGAAGCTCGACGTGATGACGCCGCATCACCCGAAGTGGAACAATCTGGAAAACCCCGTTGTTCCAACGGACTTCGACAGTCCTGTTCCGGTGCCCTTCTTGTCGGTCGCGGGCAAGTTCCATGTCGCGGTTTCCTGGCATGGCCCCGCCAGCGACCAAGCCCGATGCTGGACGGAACGATCGCTTGAACTGTTGACCGATGCTCTCGGCAACTGGGGAATCGGCGGCAAGACGAGCAGCGGGTATGGGCTATTTGACCTGGAGCAGCTCAAAGCCGATCGGGAAGCACTCGCCAAGACTCGCCACCTCCAGGAGCAAGAAGCAGTGCGACTTCGGATACTCGAAGCCATGTCACCCATCGAGCGGAGCATCAAGGAGTTTCTGCAGTCGCACCCCAACAAGCAGTCGCCGGAGTACATGAAGCTGTTCGAGGAACTCAAGAAGGCCGCGGGCAGATTTGTTTCGCCGGAAGATCGTCTTGAAGTCGCTAAGCGAGTGAAGACAGGAATGATCGAGGCGAAGAAGTGGAAAAACAAGGACAAGGATGGCGAACGGAAGGCGTTTATTCAGCAGATATTGGGGGAGGAGCAATCATCATGACTCGATATATTCTCTCTACCGTTGGTACCAGTTTGCTAACCAACAACGCTGGTGACTTGAATACGCTCTTGCGAGCAACTGCAAATTTCAGAGAAACGGACCTATCTGCCGAGCAACGCGACGCGATCGACAACCGCGCTTCAGCTGTAAGTGAACTGTTGTGTTCCAAAAACATGACACAGCACC
>Ga0163147_10004271_pt1 | contig 18338 bp, 17 predicted proteins | sample OliLakLV19MP6G1_FD_148597 | JGI IMG/M metagenome (GOLD analysis project Ga0163147, IMG submission 148597) | Freshwater microbial mat bacterial communities from Lake Vanda, McMurdo Dry Valleys, Antarctica- Oligotrophic Lake LV.19.MP6.G1 | ecosystem: Environmental > Aquatic > Freshwater > Lake >...
TTGGGGCTAATGCCTTGTGCATTGACACCGACTGCCAAAACCAAGATGATGAGACTCACCATCAATAAAATGATTTTTTTATACATAAGTAACTCCTTGTAGGGTTGTTTCTAACGTGTTATTTCAATGATAGCTCAAAATGGAAAATATTGCTTGTAATTTGAGGGAATTGCCAATTGCCCCTATCAAACCAGATAGGGGCAATTATAGTGATTATGGGCATGTCCCTTGTTGTAAGGTATAGACAACGCTATAGACGTTATCGCTTTCGATTTGTTCTGCGACTAAGCCTTCTGGGTCTATGGTGACACGGAGTTCGTGTGGTTTGCCCCCATTGGTGGCAATCACCCAGTTATCACTGCCCACGACATAATTTTGACCAGGGGCGAGTGGGGGAATAGTTCTAAAGAATGAACTTTGCAACTGACCATTATGGAAATCTTGGAAAAGCACGGTGGCGCTTACTTGGGTGTTGCCTGTGCCGTTGTTGGTGATATTAATCAACACTTGGAATGGCACATTGCAGGTGGGATTTTCTGGGGTAATTGCGGGCAGAGATGCCGCCAAATTACCACTCACAGGGATGGGTGTGGCAGTGGGTGGCACAGGGAACGGTGGTGGGTCTATCCGTGTCAGACCTGCTGTACTGCCACTGGTTGTAACCAGTTGTGGCGAAATAAAGCCACGTCTGCCATTTGATAATTCGATAAAATACCAACCAGTACCTGTTGAGCTAACACCCAAGATGCTGGCACTTTGCCCATTGAGCAAAAATCCGACTACTTGATAGGCAACATCATCGCCTGTGCGGACATTGGCATCAATGGTGGCGGTGGCGGTGGCTGAACGTGTTGCCGACGGGGTGTTGGTGGCAGTGGTTGGCAAAACGGCGAGTGGGGTGGGGCTGGTTACCAATTGCGGATTTTGGCTGATGAAGTTGCTGGGTGTGTTTTCGACACGCAACGGACTCACCACAAAGTAGGTGGCGGCTTGCCCACGCACATTAAGCGTGAGGCGCAATTCATATAGCCCGTCCGCCATGAGGCTGGTATCCCATGTGCCAAGCACATTATTGGTGACAGGGGATGTTGTGGGGAGCGATGCGGGTGTCCATGCGGCATTGTTGATGACATTGGGCTTGTTCACCACAGGACGAAATTCCAAAAAGTAATTGCTCATATTGGCAACATTGGCACTCCCAAACACGCGCACTTGCCCGCGTAGGGTATAGATAGGCGGTGGGAAGCTAATATTGGCATTGGCATCTATCACCGTATCGTCATTGGGTAGAATCGTTTGGGCAGATACTGCCAATGGCAATGCGAGTAGGGCGATGAGTAGGATAAAAATCCATTTTGTGCGTGACATCATAATCTCCATTAACAGCCACCGAGCAGAGTATAGGTCATGCTGGCGCTATTGTTGTTTTTATTGGTCTCTGCAACACGATTTTCTGGGTCAATGGTCACGCGGATGGTATGGACTTGTCCGCCACCCGTGTTGACAGTGGTCAAACCACCCACCACAAAATTGATGTTGGGGTCAATTTGGGGCAATACGGTGGTGAACGATGCCACTGTCACCCCATTGACAATATCTTCGATATAAATGGTGGCAGGGGTGTTGGTTCTGGCGGGACCTGCATTGTTGATATTGACCAACACATTAAACGCCACGCCACAGCTTGGGCTACTGGGTTCTACTTTGGGTGGGGATGCGCTGAGGTCGCTTAATCCAGATGTGTTTGTGGTGGTCGTGGTCGTGGTTGTTGTTGGCGTGGTTGGTTGGGCGGTGGGTGTCACCACTGGCACATTGGTCAAATCGCCTGTGACAGTGACAACACTAGACCCCACCCAGCCGATGCGCCCATTGGTCAGTTGAATCTGATACCAATTGCGACGGCTATTGATGCCGATAATAGAGGCACTCTGGTCGGTGGCTAGGACGGTTAAACGGCGAAATGCGGTGCTATCGCCTGCACGGACATTGACATTGAGGTCAGCGGTAACGTATGGCTCACGAACGGGGATGGTTTCTTGTGCCGATACACTAATAGCGATGCTCATAAGCAATACCATCAGCCCAATAAGGGACAAAATACGAGTTTTCATAAAGATATCTCCAATCTTAACAAATTGTAACGATGATACCTTTATTATATCCCCAATTAACCCCACGACTAAGAAACGCTTACACCACGATTTGCCTACGCTAGTCTTTTTCTAGGGTGCGTTGTGTCATGATTAATGCCCCCGCAATGATGCTGATGGACAAAATAACCGGTATCACCGCATCAATCACCCATTGTAGCCACCATGCCCATCCCAAAAAGCGGGCGAGGGTGAGCAACAGAAAATAGAAAAATATAAAGATGGTCGTGGCTAAGACGGCGCTATTTTTTGATTTTGTATATGCCCCAAGCATCACCCCAACACTGGCGACCATCACCATTTCGAGCGGGACACGCACCAGCGAGGCGAGTAACATCGGCAATGCCAACGCTTGTGCAACATTGGGATAGGTGGCGGCGTTGAATTGCAAGAAATAAAATCCCAATATCACCATCGCGCCCATAGTACGGGTATAACTGGTGATGTCTTGCAGGTCATCCATCCGTCGCCAGACAGAGGCAGAAATTTTGCTCAAAATAATTTCCATCCCCGTAAATGGGGTGGTACGCAAAAGCGTGAGGCTATCGTGGGTATATTCGCTCACCATCGCCCCTGCGGAATCGGAAATAATTTGTCCCAATGTGCGGATATACAGCCATAAAACCGCAGGAAATACCACCGCAGATACCAATGCCAACGGCACAAAGAGGACATATAACAAATCTGACCCTGTGAGGCTTAATCCCAAAAATACGGCATAAATAATCACCCAATTGACAATAGGGCGAATTTCTGGCGGAAAAACACGCCAATGCGCCCCCAATTGACGGCGGATAATGGGGTTACTGCGCCTTGCCCACAAGGGGAGCGATTTATCGAGTGATACGGTGTCATTGGTAGACAGCCGATTGTCTAATTTTACTGATTGTGTACTCATAACAAATCTCCTTTATAGCAGAAATTATAATGAGCCAATGAGAATCATTCAATCATTTGGGTGGAATATGGTAAAATCTCCACAATTTAACTGGTCTATTAGGATATAACGATGGCTTTTGACACACGTTTTGCCGAATATTTCGATTTTTCAGAGGACGACCTCATCGCTAACCGTGTGGGGCAAATTTCCCCACGCCAAAAAGACCGTCTGGGACAAGAAGATACCCTAGAATCACTCGACTTGGGATGTGCCTTATTTATTTTATTGGCGATTGGCATCATTGGGTTGGTAATTTGCGGTTTGGTGTTTAATATACGAGTGTATTTGGATACATTTTTGAGCGCATTGCCATTTTTATTGCCGATTGGCTTATTGCTGATGGGCATCATCCTGTATGTTAATCATTTGGGCAAGCGGGAACGCCGTCAAAAATACCCGATGCCCGTGAGTGCGCTCAGGGGGGAATGGTCGCTAGAAAAAGTGGAAGGACGCTCTTATGACCGTCATTATGTGCGGATAGACGGGCTACGGCTCAAAATTCCTATTATGGTATACGACATTTTGCGCGGATTAGCCCCACAAACCCCGTTGGTCATTTATATTGAATCGGTGTGGCAAAAAATTGTGGCGATGGAATTTGATGATGCAGAAGGAATTGACTCATGAGTGAATTTTTGAGTGCCAAAGAGTATTTGGCGCGTGGTGATAAACACTATTATGCGGGTCGCCCAAATGAGGCGATACCAGACTACACACAGGCAATCTTTCTGATGCCAGAGGATGCCACCGCCTATACTAAGCGCGGATGTGCCTATATTGATACCGACCAATATCCCCGTGCCATTGCCGATTTGGGTGAAGCGATTCGCCTCAATGCACAAAATTGGCTGGCATATCATTATTTGGGGTTGGCGTATTATCGGCTCAAAGACGAGGCGCGTGCTATTGTCAATTTTGAAAAAGCGATTCATCATCACCCACACGATATGCCGTCTTATATCTATTGGGCGTTGATTTATGTGGGTAAACGCGATTATGCGGGTGCGATTGCTATTTATGACCGTGCCTTGCAAATTAATCCCGATGAGAAGATGATACACGCGGTTAAGACATTAGCGATGCGAAAATTGGCAGAGGGATAAATAAAAACCCCCTCAGCCACAGAAGTGCAGAGGGGGCGTAGGGACGCGCTTCTGCGCGTCCACTGGGGTTATCAAATTATTACCATTTACATTAGTTCAGGGTGGGTTCTGCCTGATTTTCATCGGCATTTTCCATCAGTAATTCGCCCTTATCATCCACCGTGAGGCGGACCATACTGGCGAGTGTGAACTTGCCACCCAAGATACCATCAGAGAGGGCATCTTCCACTTCATTTTGGATGAGGCGGCGTAGTGGGCGTGCGCCATACTCTGGGTCATAGCCTTTGGTGGCAATCCATGCCCGCGCTTCTTCGGTGATTTCGAGTGTGATGGCATGTTCGATGAGGCGATTGCCAACTTTGATGAGTTCCAAATCCACAATTTGCTTAATTTCGTCTTGTGTCAATGGACGGAACACAATGGTGGCATCCACCCGATTGAGGAACTCTGGACGGAAGGCACGCCGTAATTGCTCATTGATCTTTTTCTTGAGTTCTTCATAACTCTCGCGCTCGGCGGCGGTGGCATCGGTTGGCAAGCTAAAGCCCAAATTTGCCCCGCGCTTAATGGTATCTGCGCCGATATTGCTCGTCATGACGATGAGCGCATTACGGAAATCTACCCGTCTGCCCCGCGCATCGGTCAATTGACCTTCTTCCATGATTTGCAACAGCATGTTAAAGGCTTCTGGATGTGCTTTTTCGATTTCATCGAATACGACAATGCTATAGGGACGGCGGCGAATGGCTTCGGTCAATTGACCAGCATCTTCATAGCCGACATACCCAGGAGGTGCACCGACTAAACGGGCGATAGAGTGGCGTTCCATAAATTCGCTCATGTCCAATTGAACAAGCGCGTCTTCACTGCCAAACATAAATTCCGCCAGTGTTTTGGTGAGTTCTGTCTTACCAACACCGGTGGGTCCCAAGAACATGAACGACCCAATGGGGCGGCGGGGGTCTTTTAGACCTGCACGCGCACGGCGTACCGCTTTGCTAATGGCGCTGATGGCTTCGTGTTGCCCAATAATGCGCTTGTGGAGGGCATTTTCCATCTCCATCAATTTGGCAGTTTCTTCGCCAGCGATTCGCATAACGGGGATACCCGTCCACATTGCCACAACTTCGGCAATATCTTCGCCAGTGAGTCTTGGCTGATTGGTTTCTTCGTTCCAATTCGATTTGAGGTCGCCCAAAATATGCGAGAGGGTTTGTTGACGCTCACGCAATTCGGTTGCCCGTTCAGAATTTTCATCTTCCTCAGTGAGCAAGCTGATTTCATCATCAATATCGGCTAAATCGAGTTCCATACGGCGCACTTGGGCGGCTTCTGGACTCTTGTACATCCGCAGACGGGCGGCAGATTCGTCAATGAGGTCAATGGCTTTATCTGGCAAAAAGCGGTCTGGGATATAGCGTGCCGAGAGGTGAGAGGCTTGCTCAATGGCTTCATCGGTAATTTCGACATTATGATGTTCTTGATAGGGGATTTTAATCCCTTGCAAAATTTCGATGGTCTCTTCGATAGACGGTTCTTCCACCAAAATTTGTTGGAAGCGCCGTTCTAAGGCGGCATCGCTTTCGATATGCTTGCGATATTCGTCTAATGTGGTCGCACCGATACATTGCAATTCACCGCGTGCGAGGGCAGGTTTGAGGATATTGGCGGCATCCACACTGCTACCAGCAGAACCAGCACCGACCAGCATGTGAACTTCGTCTATAAAGAGGATTGCATCAGATGTTTTGAGTTCTTCAATCACGCGCTTGAGGCGTTCTTCAAATTGCCCACGATACATCGTGCCAGCCACCAATGACCCCACATCCAATTGCAAAACACGCTTGTTCATGAGGGGTTTGGGGACATCGCCCATGATAATCCGTTGTGCCAATCCTTCGACAATTGCGGTCTTACCAACCCCTGGTTCGCCAATGAGGGCGGGGTTGTTTTTTCTGCGCCGAGATAGCACTTGGATAACCCGTTCAATTTCGGTTTCGCGTCCCACCACAGGGTCTAGCTTGCCCTCTTTTGCCATCTCGGTCAAATCGGTTGCGAGTTGGTCTACGAGAGGGGTTTTTTCTGTGCCACGCCGTTTTTGTGGCGGTTGCTGTGGCGTTTTTTCTTCGGTATTGCTCTGCGGTTGCATTGGGCTTTCCTGAAGCACACGGCGCGTTTGGCGACGGACTTCTTCTGGGCTAATGCCGAGTCGTTTGAGGACATCTATTGCCACACCCTCTTGTTGACGTACCAGTCCCAATAGGAGATGTTCTGTGCCGATATAATGATGACCCATACGGCGGGCTTCATCTACGGCGAGTTCTAGCACCTTTTTTGTACCTGGAGACAAATCAAGTTGCGTGGGGGATGTCCGTGTGGAGGCACGAGTAAGGCGCTCCACCAATTCTTCTACACGGCGAGGTTCTAATCCCAAGTCGCGCAGAACACGTCCTGCCACACCACCTTCTTCACGCATCAGCCCCAAAAGTAAATGCTCTGTGCCGATGTAATTATGATTGAGCCGTTCCGCTTCTTCTTGCGCCAGCCCCAAAACGCGCCGCGCCCGTTGTGTGAACCGTTCCATTTTATTCGCCACGGTTATTGCCCTCCGTTGGCACTCTAAACTTACTTGTCCATTATTCCGATATTTTTAGCGATTACAGAATCAAGTTATAGATGAATCTCATTATAGCAGAGGTTTTTATCCCATAACATTCTAGTATAGCGCCTCTTCATTAGAATTCCGCCAGTATTTTTCATCTGAGGGGTTTGTGTTTTGTTACAATCAATCTTTAGATAACCCAAATTGCTCGCGGATGGTCTGAGTCTTGGCTGTGATAATGTCATAGACAAGACAATCTTGCATAACTTTGAGCCTGTCATCGCCTCTTAGGAAGGTGAGTTCCCCTGCTTCATTGCGTGAATTGCGATAGGGGGCGTTCACAAGGTCATCGGTCAATGGCAAGACGGGTAAGCCATGTCCAGAATCTTTTCTGACAAAAAAAGCATTATGGCGCATCCGATTACATGCCACCAGTTCATATCCCTTTTGCTCTGCCAAATGACACAAAGCGGGCAATGATGCCCCATAATATAAATCCGAAAAATGTTCTTTGGTGCGTGAAAAATCGGCTTTATAGGGGACAGTAACCGCATGTTTTGCGCCAAAAGTGGCGTTATATTCACAGATAATCATGGTTGGGTTGACTTCTGTAACTGCGTCCCAAATCCAATAATCGTTGCCATCAATATCAATGCTTAAAATACCCAAATCGCCACTAAATCCCGCCTCACGGAAAAGGTCATTGAGGTTATCTTTGGTGATGAAGGCTTGCATGACAGTGAGGTCAAATGTCCATGCGACTTTATCCCGCTTGATATATTCGATGAATGCCTCCTCGCCATCGAGTACCAAGCCACGCCAAAAGTCGTGCCTGAGTAAAAATCGTGTGCTAGATTCGATATAGGTCTCTACCCCAAACTCAATGAATGTTTTGGGGATATTGGGGATATGTGCTAACAAAAATTGGATAATGCCATCTTCCCCTGCTTGCGAAAAAACCGAAAATTCCACCTCGCTGGTGGGGGTATTGGCTGGCAGAGACCGCACACGTTGGGCATGTAAGCCACCAAGTAATATCGCCATAGTTTCATCGCGCATAATCATGTCATACGCCAGCGATAATGTAATGGGATATTTGGGTTTTGGCTTAAAATCAATGAGACTATCGCTAATTTTGGCATCTATAAGACCAATATGGTTGTGGACATTGCCAAATTGTTTATTGAGATACGTGATAATTGGGCGTGCAATTCTTTTGAGCATGATAAACCCTCCTATGGGGTGGCTATTGCCAGAAGTTGGTCATAGTAGGGGCTATCTTTGCGGATGGCAACCCCCATTGGCAGGCGCACTTGCCCTGCTGTGAAGTAAGTATATTGTTGTATAAACTGTGGATGGATAAGGATGGCTTCTATCATCTCGATATAATCGGGATAGGGCAGATAGAGTAAATCTGGGCGATAATCGTTAAGCAAACCATCGGCAGAAAACCCACTGAGCGCAAAACGGGTGTCATTGAGTCCCGCGAGGTCAATCACCCGCCACGAGAAATTTGCCACCGCCACCGCGCCGACTTCGGTGGTGGCAACGGTAATATTATCCACATCGGCAAATTGCGCCAACCGATACCACCGTGCATCATGGGGCGGATAATCGGTGATTTCGTGCTGGTAAATAAACCGATAGGCTTCATACAGTGTGTTAGATACGCTCATTGTGGTGATGACCATCACCCCCATGACCATCCCCAAGCGTAAATTTTGTGATAAAAATTGCCATAATATCATCAATAGTCCATAGAGGCGTTCTGTGAGCGATATAACCCCAATACATGCCAACCAAATGATAATCGGCAGGGTGGGGTAATAAAAACGTTGATGCTCTGGCATGATTTGGGTCACAAACAGGGCATAATAACCAATATACCCCACCATCCCCGCGATGAGTCCAATTTCGACCCTGCCAATGCGCTTGATGAATTTTTTATGGTTGGCAAAAATGCCTGCCACAATCAGCACTATCAGGATGCGATTGCTATAGATATATGCGCCCAATTGGTCAATGCTCACCGCCACATACTGATTGGCGAGATAACCATCATCAATCCCGCCACTTTTGGCGAAAAAAGGCAATGGTAATGCCGAGCCAAAATAGAACTGTGCCATCAGCATTTGCACAACCAAAATGATGATGGTGATGATTCCCATGAACAAGGCGAGGCGACGGTCTTTGTCGGTTTTGGCAAAGATGAATAGGGATAGTGGCACACATGCCGTAAACAGCATTACATCGGGGCGGACAGCAAACCCCAAGCCGCCGATAATCCCCACTATCGCATAAATCCAAAACTTTGGGGTATATTTTGCCCACTGCGACAGGGCAATATAGAGGGTGACATACAACAAGACGGTGGTCGTCCCCATGCCACTGGTGAAATGATGGAGCAGGTTGGTATGTGCCGATAATCCTAGCACCAACAAGCCCCACATCAGCAATAAGTGACTGAGATTTTTATGTCGGTTGGTGGCGATAAATCGGCTTATCACCAATACCACCCCAAAAAACAGCCATATCAAGCCATAAGCGGTGCTGGTATTTTGGACGGCATCAATGGGGTTTGATTCTCTGTCACCATTTGCCCAGACCAGCCCGCCATAGACCAATTCGGTCATGCCGAATACGGGTGGCTCGCCGCTATTCCAAGACCACACCCCAGTTTTATCCAGATTATGGGCATAACGGGCAAACATGAGTGCATCATCCCATACAGTGGGCTTATCATCCAAAAAGCGGGTGGTGATACTTATCCCCATGCCGATGAGAATGATTATCGCCAGCATACTGACGATGCTGATAATCGGATGGATATTTTTGAGGGCGGGCATGAATAGGCTCATGCAAATGCCCATGATGAGCAGGCATAGCGCCAAAAAAATAGGGTCATACACCAACACACGCACCTTAAAATCGTAGTTCACCGCCGTGTCATCGGGCAAAATTACCCGTAATTGGGTAAAGATGCCATTGGGGGCAGGCAAATGACAAAAGGTCTGTGATTCTGGCGCAACGACACCGTTATTGTTGATATAAATCCCGCGTGTGTTGGTCATATCCCATTGGGCAGACAAGCATTGTGTGGGGAACAACAACGTATCACCGCCTAACCGAAATGTGATAGTGGTCTCACCTTGTTCTGTGGTGTTGGGGATGATGGTATCAAATATAAGCGGGTTGGGGCGCAGATATTGGGTATAAAGTAATCCGCACAGAATAATCAGGATGCCGATAGTGACTAAATTTTTTCGTGATAGGGTATTCGTCATGAGGGGATATTGGTAAATGCGAAGGCGTGAAAAGGATAAACCGCGTTTATCCTTTTCACGCCGATGCTTATTGACCAGACATATAGCGTTGCAAATCGCGGTCTAACCATTCTGGCGAGTTGACTCGCTTGAGGCTGAGTCCGAGACGGCGATTTTTCACATCAATTTTCACCACGCGCAAGTCGAGTTGGTCGCCTTCTTTGACCACCTCTTTGGGGTGCATCACGCGCTTATCCGATAATTCGGATATGTGAATCAGACCTTCAATATCTTCGGCATCCACCAAACGGGCAAATGCGCCGAATTTGGTCATTTTGGTGACAGTCGCCTTGACCAAATCACCGACTTGATAGGTGGTTGCCACATCGTCCCAAGGGTCGGCTTCTTGGCGCTTGATGCTCAAGCCGATGCGACGACGTTCACGGTCTACACTAATCACTTCCACTTTTACCGTTTGCCCAATTTTGAGAGCTTCTTTGGGGTGGGTGACATGTTTCCATGAAATTTCGGTCAGATGGACAAGACCTTCTGCGCCACCAACATCCACAAACGCACCAAAATCTTCGAGGCTCACCACACGACCATTGGCAATAATTTGCCCAACGGTCAATTCGTCTATGAGCGATTCTTTTCTGCGCTCACGGCGTTCACGGGCGGCGGTACGCTCAGATAAAATCAGGCGGTTACGGCTACGGTCAACTTCCATGACCTTAATGACGATGGGTTCATTGACCATTTTGGCATAACGGTCTTCCATCGTGCCTTCACCGTTTTCGAGCAGACGCTTGCGGTCATCGCTAATTTGGCTTTGGGGGATAAACCCGCGTAGCCGTCCAAAGCGCACAATGAGTCCGCCTTTATTATAGCCAGCGACATTGGCTTCGTAGGGTTCTTGAGATTTATGAAAGGTCTCTGCCCGTTGCCAATCGAGTTCTTCGATAGCACGATTGACAGACAGAATGATTGTCCCTTCATGCGAATGGGGGTTCACCACATACACAGCAATGGTCTTACCTTCGGTGAGTTCTTCCAAACTTTGGCGTGTCATCCGTTCCAATTCACGACCCGGAATCATGCCCACAGCCCCTTCGCCCAAATCTACCGTGACGGCAGTTGGCAAATGACTGGTAATGACCCCTTCTGCCAAATCGCCACGCTTAAAGCGTGATGATGTAGTTTCTGGGGTGGGGGAGGGTTGTACCTCGTCTTGATGAGACACCTCATCGCCAGCCGAAGGTGCTTCTTCTTGATGAGACACCTCATCGCCAGCCGAAGGCGCTTCTTCTTGATGAGACACCTCATCGCCAGCCGAAGGCGCTTCTTCTTGATGAGCGTCTTCATCACTCACAGAAAGCGTTTCTGCCACTTCAGATACTGGTGTGGCTAATTCTTCTACAGGCTCTGTAGAAGGTGTCAACACGTCTTCATCTTGTGGTGTAGATTCCATAGATGGCTGTTCCATATCTTTTTCGTCCATCCCTGCTGTCTCTGAACTCATAATAGAAGCGATATATCATCGGGGAAAATTTCCCAATTGGATATATCTTCCTCCTTCCGGAAAATTGTACGTTGGCAATTTTTAGCCTATTGGCTACAGAACCTTCATTATACCCCTCATGATGTAATGTTGGCAAGCGCCCATTTTACCCAAAACGGTTGGGATTTATTCGTAGATGCGCTATGATTAGACCAGTGAAAATCATCAATTTTAGGATGACAAAGATATGTCTGAATGGACAATCGGAACTGCCTTAAAAGAGGCAAAAAAGCGCCTTAAAGAATTTTCTGATAGTGTGTCTTTGGATGCACAATTGCTTTTGGCAAGTATTTTGCGCGTAGAACGGTCTTATATCATTGCCCATCCAGAAGCCCCTCTCACCGATGAACAAGTGAATGCCTATGCCATCCTCATTCAACGCCGTATCAATGGTGAGCCATACGCCTATTTGGTGGGGGAACGCGAATTTTATGGGCGTAAATTTATCATCACGCCCGATGTCCTTGTCCCGCGTCCAGAGACGGAGCATTTGGTCGAACACGCGATTTTGATGGTGGAAGGTTTTTATAAAGACCCTTCGCAAGTCCGCGCCATTGATATGGGTACGGGTAGCGGTGCGATTGCCATCAGCTTTGCCTTGCGTTTTCCAACTGCCACCATCTATGCCAGCGATATAAGCCCACGTGCCCTTGCTGTTGCCAAACGCAATGCTGATTTGCATGGTGTGACCAATATCCAATTTTTGGAGGGCAGTTTGTTAGAACCCATCAAAGATAATGACCTCAAAGTAGACCTCATTTTGTCGAATCCGCCCTATATTCCCAGTCGTGAACTAGACCGTTTGCCCGTGAGCAAATTTGAGCCACGCCTAGCATTGGATGGTGGCGATGATGGGCTGGCATATTATGGCGATTTATTCCCCCAGGTACGTGAGGTGGGAATTCCCCCCATCCGCATGTTTTTGGAAGTGGGGTCTAGTCAGAGCCGTGATGTGATTCAATTGGCGCGTGACCACCTTGAAGTGATATTGATAGAGGTCATCCCAGATTATGCCGGTCATGACCGTGTGGTACGGCTATCGGTGAAATAGGGATGCAACTTTGCCCGTTATAGGGGTGTTTTTGGGGTGTATGTTCGTTTTTATTGAACATCATGTTCATCAAATCACAGGTACACGGGGCAATATTCTTGCATACACTCGTATTTATTCGTAGTGGCATGAATGGTCATGCCCACCTAATCTCAATAAGGATTTTTTTTCATGCGCGAAAATTTTCTCATTCAACCCGATGTCGTTTTTCTCAATCATGGCTCATTTGGGGCGTGTCCGGTGCCTGTTTTTGAGGTGTATCAGGGATGGCAACGGGAACTCGAATCGCAACCAGTCGAATTTATGGGACGGCGTTCCGATAAATTGCTCGATGAAGCCCGTGTCCCACTGGCGGAATATTTGCACTGCCACCCCGATGATGTGGTCTATGTCCCCAATGCCACTGTGGGCATGAACACCGTTGCGCGGTCAATTCCCCTGCAAGCGGGTGACGAAATACTCGGCACAGACCACGAATATGGTGCAGTGGATTTGCTATGGAATTTTATCTGCGAAAAGACAGGCGCGACTTATATCCGTCAGCCAATTCCATTGCCCATGACCAGTGCAGAAGATTTTGTGGAACGCCTATGGAGCGCTGTCACCCCACGCACACGGGTTATCTCTATTAGCCACCTCACATCACCGACTGCGCTCATTTTTCCGATTGCAGAAATCATCAAACGGGCGCGGGAAGCGGGGATTTATACCCTCATTGATGGCGCACATGCCCCGGGTCAATTGCCCCTCAATCTCACAGAACTAGACCCCGATTTTTATACGGGTAACTGCCATAAGTGGATGTGTGCGCCAAAAGGGGCGGGTTTTTTATATGTCCGCCGAGACTTGCACGCCATGATAGACCCGTTGGTGGTGAGTTGGGGCTATCAACCCCTCACAGGGCAAGCTGTCGGTGGCGGATTGGTGTTATCGTCTGCTACCACGCGCTTGGTGCAACAAAATCAATACCAAGCCACCCGTGATATTTCTGCATATTTGAGCGTCCCAGCCGCCATAGATTTTCAAAATCACCATAATTGGGATGCACAACGGGCGCGGTGTCATGAAATGGCTATGGCTACACGCCAACGTATTGCAGACCTCACAGGCTTGCCGATTGTTGCACCAGAGGCGAGAATTGGGCAGATGTTCATTGCACCCTTGCCAGAGACCATAGACCCATTTGTGTTTAAGCAACGGCTGTATGATGAATTTATGGTTGAAGCGCCCATTGTGGTTTGGAACAATAAGCCTTATATCCGTGTGTCTTTTCAGGGATATAACACCCAAGCCGATGCCGATAAGCTCATCACCGCCCTCCAAGCCTTATTATCAGATTAGGAGAAATTGTATGTCTGTTGACCAAGAAAGCCATGCCCGTCTATTGGGATTATTGCGCGATGTGCGGGCAGAAGTCCAAAATTTACGCACCACCCTCATGGAAGTGTTGGGCAAAGAATTGATGAATGATGTGGCGATGCGTGCGCGTGAAATTATTACCACCCTACGAGCGCGTCAACCGATTTATGACCGCAATGTCAAGCAAATCAATGTGCGGATTCGTGAATTGCGGTCTCTGATGAATAGCACCGCCTCGCTCTATAGTCGTTATGGCGATGACATCACCACTATCGAAAATTTTTGGGAGCGTGTGACACTTAATTGGCCCCCCCCACCTGCCAAAGAAATTATCCCAGAAACAGTGGGTAAAGAGGCGGTGGTTATCAACCCCGATGAAGAAATCACAGTGGCTAATTTTATTTTGCGCTGTGCCAAAGAAGCGGTGGACGATATTGATGATGTAATTTATCAGACGGCATTGCTCACCATTCCAGAACGGCTCAATTTGCAATTGGAGCAAATCCGCATCGGTCAGGCGCTCGATTTTCATGCGGCTTTTAAGAATGAAATTCCCAATGATGAAGGTCGCCAAAAAATCATTGAATATTTGGGGGCGCGTCCTGTCCTCATCCAAAACGGGGTGATAGATGCCTCGCAGGGGGTGGTCTTTCATGCCTCATCTAGTTTTGCCCGCCGTCGTCTGAGCTATCTGTTCATCACCATTACCATCATGCTTGGTGCGTTGATTGCCGTGAGTGTTGGTGAATTAGGCAATTTGCTCAATCTCACCGAATGGATAACCGTCCCGGGTGGCACACCCAATTTGCTCGTCACCTATTTGTTTATCATCGTGGGCGCGACGGTGCATATCGGCATAGATGGCATCAAACAAGCGCGTAGCAACGACCCCAAACAAGCATTTTTGGCGATAGACGACTGGTTCACATGGATTCATATTCATGAACGGGGCATCATTATGGGGATAGTCTCCATGTGGATAGGCTTTTTGGGATTGGTATTCCTCACGGGGAGCGCCGATTGGCAAACTGCGTTTTTGGTGGGCTATAGCCTCGATAGCTTTGTGGATATTTTCTTGCAACGCTTCAATACCAATATCACATCAAAATCCAGTCGGGTGAAAGTGGTTTAAGAACGATAAAATACAGGTTTTGGCTATCGGCGTGGATGATAATAGACACGCCCAAGCCATGCTATAATGGGGCATATCAGGAGGATAAACATGAGAAATTATTCGCTCAAAGAAGCGCAATTGAATTTAGGTCAACTGATAGCCGAAGCCCAAGAGGGGGAAACCATTATCATCTCTGATGAACAAGACCATGTGGTGCAAATTGTCCCTATCAAAAAGACCAAAAAAGCCCGCCAAGCGGGGAGTGCGCGTGGGCTAATCCAGATGTCAGAAGATTTTGATGAGTATATGTGATGCCCTATATCCACACCTGTGAATTCCCAGTACGGCATTATGAATGTGATGCCTATGGTCATGTGAATCATGCCAATTATCTGCGTTATATGCAAGAATCGGCGTTTTCGGCTTCTGCCTCTGTTGGATTTAGCGCCCATCGCTATGAGGTGCTTGGCTTGCAATGGTTGGCATACGAAACCGATGTGGAATATTTGCAAGCCGCGCGTTATGGTGATGTGGTGACGGTCAAAACATGGGTGGCAGATTTTCGGCGCGTGCGGTCTCTGCGGATGTATGAGCTATTCGTTGGCAACAAGCGCGTGGCACAAGGCTCTACCGATTGGGTGCTACTCGATACCAAAGCCATGTATCCGACCACCATCACCCAAGAGATTATTGAGGCGTATTCACACGGAGAGGTGGTATCTGAAGCGCCCCGCCGTGAATCATTGCCACCCCCGCCAAAAATGCCCGATGGCGCGTTCAAACTGCGTCGGCGTGTGGAATGGGATGATATAGATGCGGCGGGGCATGTGAATAATGCCGTGTATCTGAATTATGTGTCAGATTGTGGGATGCAATCGGGGCGGGCAGTGGGCTGGGATATGGCAAAAGTCCGCGAGATGGGTTATGGTCAGTTTGCGCGACGACATCAGATTGAATACAAAGCCGCGGCACTCATGGACGATGAACTCGACATTAGCATGTGGATGAGCGATAGTCGGCGTGTGAGTACCATGAACTATTATGCCATCCGCCGTATGAGCGATAATAAGCTCATCGCCAATGTGCGAACTTTGGCGGTGTGGATAGACCTCACCACAGGGCAACCGGTGAGCATTCCCAAAGCCTATTTAGAGGCTGTTGCCCCCATGATTGTTGGTGGGGCGGGTGAATGATTGCAATTCGGCTTCGAGTTCGGCGCGTTTTTGGGCGCTCGCATCTCTGGCGGCGGCGAGTGTTTCATTGAATCCAGCTTTGATGCGTTGACGGAGTTCTGCGCTGGTTTCTGGCACAAATAATGCCACACCCGCGACACCTGCGCCTGTGCCTGCTAGTATACCAATGATGAGTGTGATAAGTTTTTTCATAGTGATAGTATCCCTATTGCTATTTTTTATTGATTATATCCCAAAGGAGAATTTTTCCCATGAGCAAACAAATCGTTCAGACCAATAATGCCCCTGCCGCCGTTGGACCCTATTCCCAAGCCGTGATTGCGGGTGGGTTTATGTTCCTCGCGGGACAAATTCCACTTGTCCCAGAAACAAAGGCACTGGTAGAAGGGGATATTCAGGCACAAACCCGCCAAGTGCTAGAGAATATCAAAGCGGTTGTGGAATCGGTGGGAGCAACATTGGATGATGTGGTCAAGACCAGTGTGTTTTTGGCAGATTTAGATGATTTTGCCAAGATGAACGAAATTTATGCCCAGTATTTCTTCCATAACCCACCCGCACGCTCAACCTTTCAAGTAGCAAAATTGCCCATGCGTGCCAATGTCGAAATTGAGGCAGTGGTCAAATTGCCCGATGTCGTGGATGCTGTGAGCAATTTGAAGATAGACTGATTTTGCTTGTGTGGCGGATGATGTCTGTTTGCTATCCGCCATATCCTATTGCCTAATATTTAGCCCCTATGAACTCATCTAAATAGGCGACATCTTCCCTGCGGGAGACATAAATCACTTTAACATATTCTGAGTTAGTGGGGATTTTTATCGTCCAATGCAGATTAATTTCGTCACATACATATTTGAACAAATCTAAAATATCTTCTGATTTATTGGCAAACATATAGCGCATATAATTTGTGCCATTGACGATGTTTTGTGAACGACACCCGTCTGAGTGATATAACCCTCTGAATACCTCTAATGGAAATTCATCAATAATGGTTTGTTGCCAATCCTCAAAAGTAAGTTTGCGGTCATGTTTTTTGCCAACACCATGTTGGGGAAATATTTGAACCAAATGAGTGCTATACACGGTGATATATACACAACCAACTGAGGAAATAATACTCACATTATTCTTTGGCAAAACAATATTGATGGTATCCACACAAGTTTGAATCAACCCAGTATATCGCTTATCTTGTGCGATTCTCATGCGGTAAGAACGCTTATTTGGCATTAAATCAATACTGCCATCACCCAAATATGTCCCCAATAAATAGGCGTATGCCTTGCGCCATTCAGGGTCTTTTATGGCTACCTCAACAGGACTATCTAAACCAAGTGTTTTTTGCTCACTTAAACATTTATCAAAATTCTCAACAGACCCATACCGTTTGATACAATCCTTGACAGTCCCACGCGGGATGCCCAAATCTTCTGCGATATGAGATTTATTTTGGGTGACAGTTTCCCACATCACCAAAATAGCCCGATATTCTTCTTGTTTTCGCATGACCCATACCCCTCTGCTAATATTTAGCCCCAACGACCTCATCTAAACAGGCGACATCTTCCCTGCGAGAGATATATACATTGTACGAACCGTGTCTATAACGGGCTTTTTTCGTTGTCCAATGCACATTGATTTTATCGCAAACATATTTGAATAGTTCAATCAGGTCAACAGACTTATTACTGAACATATAGCGCACATAATTTTTGCCTTTGACGATATTCTGTGAACGACATCCATCTGAATGATATAATCCGCGAAAAACTTCTAACGGAAACTCATCAATAATAGTCCATTGCCAATCCTCAAAGGTGATTTTGCGGTTATGTTTAACCCCTTTACCATGTTGTGGGAACAATTTAACCAATTGGGTGCTGTTAACGGTAATCATCACACACCCTACTGAATTGACAATAATGACCTTATTGGTAGGTAAAACAATATTGATAGTGTCTACACATGCTTGAATTAACCCCGTATATCGTTTGTCTTG
>Ga0163147_10004273_pt1 | contig 18331 bp, 11 predicted proteins | sample OliLakLV19MP6G1_FD_148597 | JGI IMG/M metagenome (GOLD analysis project Ga0163147, IMG submission 148597) | Freshwater microbial mat bacterial communities from Lake Vanda, McMurdo Dry Valleys, Antarctica- Oligotrophic Lake LV.19.MP6.G1 | ecosystem: Environmental > Aquatic > Freshwater > Lake >...
CCCCCGGCCCCCAACGAAACGCTGGGGGAGGATGCAGCGGGGTCGCATGCTCGGAGTGTTAGGCCTCTTGCATCCTCCCCCAATGCTCTGCATTGGGGGAGGGGGACCATCGCGCCTCGCGATGGTGGTGGGGGGACGTTAGTCCGTCGCCGAGGCCTCGCGTCTCGTCGGCGTCTCGCGCACGAGCGCTTACAAGTGGCTGTCGCGCTTCCGCGAGAGCGGATGCGCGGCGCTCGAGGACAGGAGCCGATCTCGCCTCACGCAGGATCGCGCGCGTCGGCCGCCGAACTGCATTCGAATGCGTGTGGCCGTTGTGCCTTCGCAATCGCATGATCCACGAGTACGACACCATTGATGCCTCAATCGTGTGGACGATGGTCATTGAGTACATCCCGCCGCTCGTCGCCGAGCGTGAGCGGGCGCTGGAAGCGTGGCCCGCGCTCCGAACTCGGGATGGTCGCCTGCGCGACCGTCGCAAAGTTCCTCGGCGTCGTCGAATCGGCCCGCCGGGCCGGGGAAGCGTGAGCACCAAAGCGGTTCGCGCAGACCGCGCCCGCACCAAACCCGGAAGTGACTACTCCGGCTCAATTTCCCGATCCTCGACGTAATCACGGAGTGATTGTATTTGACTCGGAGGAGGCACCTCTCATTCGTCTCGCCCGGAACGCCACTCCGCGCTGCGCGATCGCGTACGTCGCTTCGCACGCTGGCTGTACCCCTCGCTGAGGAGATCCCAATGACGTGGAAGAACCGATTGACGATCGTGGTGCTCGCAGCTTCGACATCGTTCGCTCTCGCGGGGACAGGTTCCGGAGATGTCGTCTACGTCAAAGCCTCGGCGGCCGGGAGCAATGACGGATCGTCGTGGGCCGACGCGTTCACGACATTCAACCAAGCCTTGGAGTCGGCGCAGCCCGGCGACCAAGTTTGGTCCGCTCTCGGCACCTACCCCGTGCCGACCGACTTTGGGTTCATCGCACCGGTCGGCGTGTCGCTGTTCGGTGGCTTCGTCGGCAACGAGGTTGCCGTCGGTCAGCGGCTTCCCACGAACCGTACGCATCTGACGGGCTTCCATCCATTCCGCGCCAACGTCGTGCTCACGCTCGACGGTCCAACGCGCGGCACGGTCGTCGACGGCTTCAAACTCGACGGAACGCTCACGATCGACCACGACGGCGGCGGCTTGGCCATCCACGGCGGAACGGTCACGGTGCGCAACTGTCTGTTCATCGACAACATCGCTGGCAGCGGCGCTTGCGCGTTCCTCTCGAACGCTGAAGCGACCTTCACCGACTGCGAGTTCGACAACAACTTCTGCCAGGTCGGCGACGGTGGTGGCATCGAGGCGGTCGGACGCGGCTCACTCGACGTCACGAACTGTCAATTCCGTGACAATCTTGCTTGCGAACTCTACGGTGTCTGCGGGCGCGGCGGCGGCATCTTCGCAGACAGCGGCATCGTTCTTCGCGTGCGTGATTCGCTCTTCGAGCGGAACCGTGCCTACAACCTCGGTCAACAGCTCGTCGCCACTGGTGGAGGAATCGCTAACCGCTCGTCAGACGCACGCATCGACAACTGCACGTTCATCCGGAACGACGCGACGCTTGGTGGAGCGATTTCAAGCGAAGCACCGATCGCCATTGTCAACTGCCTCATGGCGTGCAACCGCGCCGTCGAGCCGCCAGTCGCAACGCCATTCGAATCCGGGCAAGGCGGCGCTGTGTTTGGACCCGAGGGCGTTCCAATCACCATCACGAACTGCACGATCGTTGCAAACTGGTCGAAGCACACTGCGGGTGGATTATGGATGGACGGCACCGTCGCGAACACGATCTTGTTCTATAACGTCTCGCTGGTTGAACCCGGCGATACCCCGGAGCCGCTCGCCGAACAGCAGTCGCAGGGCGACATCGCGTTCATCTCTTGCACCGTCGAAGGTCTTTCGGTACCGAGCGCCGAGCATCCCGGAACTATTTCAGCGAACCCGAAGCTCCTCGCGCTGCCCATCCTCGCCAACCCGACGGCGTTCTATCCGACCTACACGCCGGGCGACCTTCATCTGCAAGACAATTCGCCGTGTACTGACGCGGGCGACAACAGCGTCGTGCCTGTTGGTGTCACGGTCGATCTTGACGGGGTCGCGCGATTCGTTGATGACCCAGCCGCTCCGAACGTTGGTGTGGGAACGCCGCCTTACGTCGACATGGGCGCCTATGAGGTGCAGTTGATTGCCTTGCCCGGCGACCTCACCGGGGACGGTTCCGTCGACGGTGCCGACCTCGCCGTCCTCCTAGGCGCATGGGGACAGTGCGGCAATTGCGGCACGTGTAGCGCCGACCTGAACGGAGACTGCATGGTGAACGGCGTGGATCTCGCGATCCTGTTGGGGAACTGGAGCTGAGGTCGATGCGCCGAATCCGACGAGAATCGCGCTGGCATTTGACGAAACGTGGGGCAAACTGTCCCGCGTCGCTAGAAAACGCAAGATTTTCGTTCGTTCCGTCGGAGGCTAGCGGCTCGAACTGCGCCTTGCTTGATGGTGGGTGCTGCTTTACGGCTGCGTATCGCTCGGCCATCGGCACTCGATTGTGCAAGGAGAAGTTTGGCGTGAACTCGGCTCGCGACGATGGTTTGTTCGGCGCCGCGCGCCGCGCTGTATTGAGCCTGTCCTGTCTGACCTCGATCCTCGGTGCCGCTGCCACTCCAGCCGCGTGAGGAGCGGACTACGAATTCATCAATGTCCTCGACAGCTGTGGGACCTTCAGTACGCAACTCGCCGGTCCCGATATCAACAACGGCGGCGATGTCTCTTTCCTCGCCTACGTTCCCGGTGCATTGGGCGATGGGGGCATCTATCTCACGCAGCAGGGGGTCCCGGTGCCGCTCGTCGATCACACCGGACCGCTCGCCTTCGGTGTCGCGAACAACCTTCTGTTAGCGACGAGTGTGAACGACAGCGGCAACGTTGCTTTCTCGACGCACGTCGAAGCTGTGAGCGGCGTCGGAATCTGCACGATCCGGCTCGGTGAGCCGTACAAGAAGGTGATTCAGAAGGGCGACGCGCTCTTCGGCTCGACCGTCAACAAACTCTTCTTCGAGTCGCGCGGTCTCAACAACAGTGGCGACATCGCCTTCCGCTACAAGCTCAACAACCTCGTGGAGGGAGTGGCGATCGCGAGGAATCTCTGGGCGAGCATTCCGGGCGACATCGATGGCGACGGCGACGTGGACGCTTCGGATCTCGCCGCACTGCTCGACGCGTGGGGGACCAGCGATCCGAGCGCGGACGTAGACGGCGACGGCACCGTGGGTCCGATGGATCTTGCGTTGTTGCTCGGCAACTGGGGCACTGAGACGGCTGCGGTCCGTGGCACGAGTCAATTGGGCTGCTCAGCACGACGTTCGACTTTTTCTGGCGCGGCTAGTGCGGAACTCTCGCTGTTGTGGGTAGCGCGTCGCAGTGTGCGTCGCGACGAACTCATTCTGGAGAACCGCATGAACCTTTGTACATTTCTCAGCGCGGTCGCTGCGCCGATCCTCTCGCTTGCGACGATTTCGCCTGCTGTAGCCGTCTCAACCTGGGATCGAAGCGCCGAGGCCATTTCGATCCTAACGAAACCCGGCGATCCTGCTGGGTTGTATCGCATTACCGGTGCCTTCAAGGTCGAGGCAAACGATGTGAGCCTTCTCAGCCTCGATACCAAGGTCACGATCCTGAAGAACGGTACGGCCATCGCGTCGCAGGTCTTCGACATTCAAGCGAGCGCTGGTGTCCTCGGTGATTGCGTGGCGTGTCCGTCACCGAACACGTGCGTTTGTGCGGAACCGAACGGGCCGTGCTCGTGCAGCGCTCTCTGGCTCACGTACAGCGTTCCCAGTGCGACGCCACTCGCAACAGGTGATGTCATCAAGTTGCAGCTCGCCAATGCATCAGGCAGCGTGGCCGACGCGAACCTCGCCAACGACTCGATCTCGCGCACTTTCGACGGCGCGATTTCGTTCTGGAATCGACGACTGCACTCGGCTGAACTCACTCCGACGCCCTGCCCGGGCTCGGCGAATCTGTATGACCTCTCGTTCGTCGCATCAGTCAACTTCAAGGGACTGACCGGTGCGGTTCCCTTCGACGGCAAGTTGACGTTGTTCGTGGATGGCGTCGTCGCGGCTTCAGTCGGTTTCTGCTCCGACAATCCTTGGATCGCGGCACCGAGTGCGCCGTGCAACTTTGGTAGTTGCGGCGGCGATTGCGGCACCGGCTCCTGCGCCGGATCGAACGTCCTTCTGACCTGTCAGGATATTGAACTCTACGGCGGTGCGATCATAGCGTGCGCCTGCGCCAGCGATCCGTTGTCATACCTCATTTCCGGCATCGCGCTGCCGGGCCTCGCGCCGGGAGCGAGCGTGAAACTTGTCTTCTCGGGAAATCTCGCGTCGGGGTTGCCGGAGATTCCGCTTCTCAACGACGACAACACCGTCGCGGTCGCACAGGTAGGGCCACCGCAGCGCTGCGTCGCGGACCTGAACGGAGACGGCGAAGTGAACGCTGCCGACCTCGCGATAGTCCTCGGCGCTTGGGGGACTTGCCCGCGATGACGGGAAGCCCCATCCCGCCGCGGATGATCCACGCCCGCGCGGGCGTCGAATGAAATCGACCCACTCAATGGGTTGGGTCGACCCACGCTGAACGCGTCATAGAACCTTTCCATACGATCGCGTCGCCGCGGCGAAAGGTCGATCGGATACGCAGCAGAAGCGAGCCGTAATCGGCTTCGAAGAGCTCAATCGCGCCAGCCTATTCGCTGCGCGGTTCGGCGAGCATCACGCTGACGTCCGGGCTCTCGTCATCGGCAAGCGCCGAGAACGGAAGACTCAACACGACAGCTAGAACCAGCGAGGCATCCCTGTTGGCCCGGAGTCCAACAGAAAACTAACAAAGACACGAAGAGGGACAGAGGACGAATCCTCTGTCCCTTCGCTTTGTGTGAATCGTTAGCTCGGCAGCGTTAGCCGCCGCACTGGCACGCACCCCCGCATGGGAACTGCGACTCGCTCACGCAAATGCCGTCCCACTCAGCTTCGCAGCAGACCGGATCGATCTCGCACACGCATTGCGTGCAACCGGGTTGATCGCATCCGCCGAACCCATGCGGATCGCAGCAACTCGACTTCGGGCACGTTCCCCAACTTCCGAGCACGATCGCGAGATCCGAAGCATCGACGTTGCCATCCAAATTGAGGTCGCTCGGGGGTTGGTTCGTGTTCCACGCGCCAAGCACCAACCCGAGGTCATCGCCGCCGACCGAGCCGTTGCCGTTCACGTCACCGACGCACGGCACTTCGACCACGGCGCGGATCGAGTAAGTGTTGCTGAGATCGTTCCATTTTCCGGTGGCCGCAGAGGCGATCTGGGCGTAGTCCTCATCGCCGTCGTTGTTCGGCTCACCCGCGTTCCATTTCGTGTAGCTCGATGCCTCGCCGTTGACGGTCTGAAACGCGCCTTCGACGGCTTCGTCATGGCGACCGATCCACACGGCGATGGGCGTGCCCAGCGCGGCGTTGCAGACATTGATGCGAATCCACTCGTTTTCAGCCGCGCTCCTAACGATTGCTAGGTAGCCGCCGAGCGACGTCGCGGTCTTCTGCGCCTCGCTCCACGCCGCTGAGTCCAGCACGTAGTACCGATGCTTGTTGCTCGGATTCACGAATGGACCTGCAACCACCGGCGGAGCACACAGTGAGTTGGCTTCGCCCACACAGATACCGTCCCAACCGATGTCGCAGCAGAACGAGTCCAACTCGCAGACGACGTGGCAGCACGACTCGTCGTTGCAGCCCGGTCCATGCGAGAGGAAGCATGAGCCAGCGCTCGGTCCGCAGATGGATCGCTCCAATTCGACGACGCTGAACGTCGCTGACACGGAACCAAGATCGTTCCAGTCCCCGTTACTCGCGGCGAATGTCACGAAATCCTCGTTGCCCTGATTGTTAGGTTCGCCCAGAATCCAATTCAGGTACGACGATTGTTGACCGCTTTCCCACACGAAGGTGCCTTCGCTGACCTGATCCGTCAGGCCGAGCCACACATCATGCGCCGGAAGACCGGGAACGTTGTTGGCGAGGTTGCGTCGTAGCCACTCGTTCTCGATGCCGTCGTTGACCGTGACGAGTTCGCCGCCAAGACCCGCCGCAAACGCTTGGCAGATCGCCCACGTCTTCGGGCTGGTGAGTACATATCGATGACCCGTCGACGGATTGATGATGCGCGACGTCAAGGGGATTTGAACGCAAAGCGCGACAGCCTCGCCGACGCAGACGCTGTCCCACGAAACCGCACAGCAGAATGAGTCCGCTGCGCACACCGACCCACAGCAGGCGGCGTCGTTGCACATCGGTGCCCCATGCGCGAAGAAACACGATTCGGCACCTGGAGTTCCGCACAGCGCCGTCCCCTGCTGAATCGTCACGTTGTAGGTGAGACTCTCGCTGCCAGTTTGACCGGCGCCAGAGAGCGTCGCGTTCATGTCGATTGTTAGCACGTACTCGCCGTTCGCGAGGCTAAGTGTCTGGTTCCAAGCGCTATCGCTCGTGAAGCTGAGATTGACTCCCGGACCCACGAACGTGATCGCTCCATCGGTGCCGGTCTCGTCCAGCATCCCCAAGAACGCAAACGGCGTCGTCACGCCGGTGCCGAGCCCGCCCACCTTGAACTTGATCGTCTGTAACTCGTCGGAGATGGCGTGCCCAGCACCAGCAGCCTTCGTTGCGGACAACGTCGCGTTCGCCGTGAAACCGGTGGTCGCATTGCCGGGGCCGAGCCCGATCCAATTCGAGTGCGCGTTCAGACACGCCTGCGAGTTGCCGTCGGTTACGCATTGGTTAAAGTTGATGATGGTCGTGAACAGTTGCCCCGGATCAATGTTGTAGCTGGCCTCAACAGGGTCACCGCGTCCGTTCCACGCCGAAACGTTGCCCGCGCGATTGTCGGCGGTCGCTGTAATAGAAAGGGCCGCGATGGCCGAGTCGGAAAGAAAACTGAGGACGCTCAATCCGCTCAGAAGTGTGTGAGTGCGCATAGTTGGTCGTTCCTTGAAAGGTGATGTCGCCCGCGCCCCGACCGCTCGCGAAAGGAGCGCGGCGCCGGACATCACCTAGCCGACGGACCGCCAACGATTGCGACAAGGATTCCGAGAGAATGCGCTATTCCAAGCAAACACCGTATTAGGGCGCTCTCCACACCCGAAACGCTCGATCACCACCGCCGGTGGCGAGGTAGTCGCCGTCGCGCGAGAAGCGCAGCGCCCAGACGAACGACGTGTGGCCCGGCAGCGGAACGACTTCGTCCCACCTTGATGTGTCCCAGACGCGAACGAGTCGGTCTCGGCCGCCCGACATCAGACGCGAACCGTCCGGCGCGAATGCGAGCCCAAAAATCTCGCCAGTGTGTCCCCGCAGCGCGCGGATGCGCGCGCCCGTGCGGGCATCGCGCACCACAATCACGCGCGGCTCGTCGTCGCTTGGAGCTTCCTTCATCGCCTTCGTGCCCGCGAAGATGGGTTTCTCGCCCGCCAACTCCGTCTCTGACGACGCCGTCGCGATCGCGACGCGCCCGTCGGGCAGCGTGCCGAATGCGAACGAGCCGCCCGCCGTCGGCGCGACGCGCAGAAGCTCGCTGCCCTTCTCGCCATCGAGGACGACGACGACCGGTCGGCGCTGCGTCGGCAGCACATCACGAACGGCGACGACGCGACCATCGTTCGACGAGATCATCATCGAACTGATGAACTGCGGAAGTGGCGTCGGAATGACTTCGCCGGATGGGAGAAGACGCAGCCGCTGCGAGGGCGCCGAGTTTCCTTCAACCAGCGCGGCAGCGCGGCCGTCAGCGAGATAGCCCACCGATGCGACTGGCCCCTCGAAGCGCCACTGATCGGCGAGCGTCGCGTTGTCCACGTTGTTAGCCTCGTCGACGGACCTGAATCCGATCACATGCCCGTCGACGTCCATGACGACGATCTCGTCACCGCGCGGCGACACGGCGACACCCGTGAGTTCCAGTCGCGGCACTGTCACGACGTTCAGTCTTTGTCCCGTCGTCATGTCCCAGCGACCGACGGCGTGCGCCGCATCGACCGTGACGAGAATCGGCGCATCGCGGGCGATGTCGACAGCACCCCACGAACTCTGCGATGCCCGCATTTCACCCCAGGCAGCGCCAGGTGCGACTCGCCACGCTCGCACCGAGTGATCGAAAGCGGCGGACACCGCCCACGCGCCGTCGGCGGAGAAATCGACGGCGCGCACTCCTTCCGCGTGTCCGTCGAATGTTCGAAGCGGCTCGAGGGCCGGGACCGACCAGAGTCGCACCGTGTTATCCGCGCTGGCGCTGACCATCAAAGCGCCGTTCGAGGAGAATCGAACGCTCTGAATCTGATCAAGATGCTCGCGATTGAGTGCCAAAAGCCTGCCGGTAGCGACATCGAAGAGGCGCACCGAACGATCGGCGCCGCCGGTTGCGACGACTGCGCCGTCGTCGCTCAGGCAGATCGCATTGATGTCGCCGGTGTGGCCTGTGAGCGAAACGACGTGTCCGCTTCGCGCATCCCATACCACCGGAAGTCCGTCGGGCCCGCCGCCCAGCGCGATCAGCGCACCGGGTCCTGCGGCGAGCGCGAGATGACGCCCGCGATTGTGTACTTCGATACTAGCTTGCGCATTCGCTGTGTCAGCGCGATCGAGCGGCATGAAGCGAGCAACCGTTGGCCCGCCTGAAGTCGGTTGCACCAAGAGCGCCAGCGCCGTTCGCTCGAGGTTCAGCGCGGCCGCAGCGACGATGAGTCCCGCGTACGCCGAAGCTGGAATCAAACGCGCCGTCGAACCGTCGCCGGAACGAATCGTGATGCCCTCGGCAGCGAACCAAACCTCATTGCCGTCGCGATCGAGACTCCAGAGCGACGCGTCGGCGCTGGGGCTCGACGTCGTCGCGCGGCGCAGTTCAGTTGGCCAGTCTAACGATGTTATTGTCGCCGGGGCATACGCCAGCGCGCGGCGCACTGCAACCCAGGCGTCCGGATGCGAGACGTCCTCTGGTCGCGGTTGCCACGCGTCGATGTCGAGCGTGAGTCGTCCGTCGCTCTGATCGAGTCCGTGGCGCAGATAGCGCCACTCCCACCCGCGAAACTCTTCGGGCGCCGCTTGGAGATGTCGTTCGGCAGACACCACGTCGTGCGCCGAGAGCGCAGCGCTTCCGGCGGAAACGCTGGCGCGATAGGACTTCCAATCGGCGGCGCGGCGCTGGAGAATCGCCATGCCGGCGAAGATACTCGCGGCCGTCGTGCCAGCCGCGAGCGCGAGGATGGTCGCGACGGTGCCGAAGACGAGCGGACGATTTCGGCGCGTGAAACGATACAGTCGCTCGAGGCGCGTCGTCGGCTTCGCGAGAATCGGCTCGTCGCGCTGATATCGGCGCAGTTCCTCGGCAAGTGCAGCTGCACTCGGGTAGCGCCGATCGGGATCCTTTTCGATTGCCTTACTCACAATTGTCTCGATGTCGCCGCGCAGGCGCGGATCGACCAAGCCCAGACGCGTCGGTTCTTCCTCGCGCACGATGCGGGCTGCATCGGCGATCGGTCGGTCGCGCACGTCAAACGGTGGAGTTCCGGCGAGGAGTTCGTACAGGATCACGCCGAGCGCATACACGTCGGTGCGCGCGTCGATGAGCGACGGATCACCAGCGAGCTGTTCAGGGCTCATGTAGGCCAACGTGCCGAGGATCTGTCCCGCCGACGTGGCCAGCGTGCTGGCCTGCCCATCGCGCGCCGCGATGCGCGCGATGCCAAAGTCGAGAATCTTCGGTGTTGGCGTTGGCCCGTCTTCGACAACCAGAACGTTCGCTGGCTTCAGGTCGCGATGAACGACTCCCCGTTGGTGCGCATGATGCGCGGCGTCGCACGCGGCGGCAATGAGATCGGCAATCGCGCGAGGTTCAAGTCGATTGCGACGGACGTGTTCATCGAGCGTCGGACCGCGCACGAGTTCCATCGAGATGTACGGAACGGGATCACCACCGCGCGCAATGTCGACGATGCTGCCAGCCTCGTGGATCTGCGCGATGCCCGGATGCTGAAGTCGACCGAGCGTGTCGACCTCGCGCCGAAAGCGCCGTACAAGCTCGCTCGAGACCAAGTCGCTGCGCATGACTTTCAGCGCGACGCGCCGATGCGGCTGCTCCTGCTCCGCTTCGAAGACGACGCCCATACCTCCTTCGCCCAAGACGCTGAGTAGGCGGAATTGTCCGAGCTGGCGCGGCAAGGGTCCGAAGCGCGACTCGCTCGTCTCGAGATCTCCGACTGCAGCGAGAAACGCATCGTCGAGAAAACCAGCAGTCCGATCAGCGCCAGATTCTGCATCGAGTAGGCGCTTCACACGGGCGCGAAGCATCGGGTCATCGGCGGAGCACTCCGCGAGCACTCGCTCACGGTCCGCCAGCGGCAGCTCGACAAGCTCGTCGAAGACTGCTCGCTCACGACTGGCCGGTCGCTCATCCATTGCTCGCTCCCGGGGAATCGCCGCTCTCGCCGTGCAGCGCGTCGAACAACCAACTGCGCGCGAATCGCCAATCGCGCTCGACGGTTCGGCGCGTGATGCCTAACGCCTCGGCGATCTGCTCGGGGGCAAGACCTGCGAAGAAGCGGAGCATCACGACGTCGTGGGCCCGCGCGTCCGTCGATTGCAGCCTCGGCAGCGCTGCGTCGAGCGCGAGCATCGAATCTGCGGCGTCAGGTCCCAGCTCGCGGCTGTCCGCGATTTCGACATCGATCGACTGCGCCAGCTCGCGCACGCGCCGGTGTCCGCCTCGCCGCGCTCGTTCAACTAACACGTCGCGCATCGCTCGAGCCGCTGCGAAAAAAAAGTGCCGACTGTTTGCGAACGAGGCGTCGCGTCCGAGCAGTCGCAGGTACGCCTCATGAACCAGCGCGGTCGGCTGAAGCGTTCCGTGGTTTCCCACACGGCGCAAGTGCGCGGCAGCGATGGCGCGCAGCTCGTCATACACCAAGGGCACGATTGCCTCGGCGGCAGCTGCGTCGCCGGCGTTCACGGCTTGGATGAGTATCGAGAGATCACTCACGTGTGGTATGTTTCCGCGCGCGGAGGTGGTATCCGCACCTTTGAGGATACAGCCGACCGCGCGGTTGGCCGTCAGCTCCTATTCCCGAGCACAATCGCCAGGTCACTGCCGTTGACGATTCCGTCTCCGTTGAGGTCGCCAAGGATGGGCCGATTCGAGACGACGGAACCGTTCGCGATTTCGGTTGCCGAAAGCGCCGCGAGGGGAACCCGAGAAATCGAGCGGACGCCGAGCGGCGATTCGCTGTAGGCGCCGTGTAGGCGTGAGAGCATCGTGGACACACCTTTGCTCCCGGCCCGCCAACTCCAGATGCGGCCACAAGGCGCACGACGCTGCTCGGACTGACGTTTTGGTCGCGAGTTCAGCCGCAATTGCCGGCCGCTGAGCTGCATTCGAGTGGTGTGGCCGTTGCGTCTTCGTGTCCAGCATTTCGGGGACAGTCCACATCGCGCCTCGCGATGGTGCAGGGGGGACGTCAGGCGGGCGCACCCCCTCCACCACGGCTGCGCTTCGCTTCGCCGCGGTCCTCCGCCCCCCAACGAGACGCTGGGGGCGGATGCGGCGGCGCATGCTCCGAGTTGCACAGCACCCATGCGCCCACCCGCGAGTTCTAGATGCAGCCTCAAGGCGCACGACGCCCCTCGGACTAACGTCTCATTCAACCGTTCAGCAGTAGACGCCGACCGCCGAGCGGCACCCGAATGTGTGTGGCCGCTGTGGCTTCCCTCCAGGGGCGCGAGCGCCGAACCAGACGCCTCCGAAGAGACCCCTCGAACATGACTGCGGCGGCTTGAGCTCAGCGCACTCTCATCTACGTTATGCAGCTCGTTTCGTAGACTATTTCGAGTCGAGGCAGTATCGTCGCGCCTCACAGCTCGGTACCCTGACTGCGGTTAGCCGCTTCCGACGGAAATAGGCTGCGGTGTTAGGCTGACCAGTCTAATTCCGCGCACGTACCCACTCGGTGCGGGTTAATTACTAGCTTGGCGGCCAGCCTCTCTTGCCGCACTCCAATTCCATGCTCCGTTGCGCCCGCTGCGGCTTCGACCTGCGTGACTGCGATCCCGGCGGGGCATGTCCGAAGTGCGGCTGCCCCATCAGCGAGTCTGTAGCCGAGTCGCAATCGGCGCGGTGGCAGGTGACATGGCGCTCCGGATTCGTCCTCGCAACCACACCGATAGCTTGCATCTTCAGTCTCTCACCTGACTACTAGGAGTCTCCTGCATCACTCACCATTGCCGTCGTCGGACTCGGCGCGTGCCGTATCGCCGCGCTACACGCTCGTCGCTCCGCATCCAGAGGCGACGTGCTCATCTCCTACGCCGCGTTGGTGGCGGTCGGTATTGTGATTCTCCTCTCCATCCTAACGTGGCTCGGTGCTCCCTCAGCTGTTTTGGCGTCGAAAGCCACATCCTCGCCAGAGCCGCCTAACAATGCGCTAATGCCGACACGCACGTGCGGGTTACGATAGTCGCGAGGCTTTCAGCCTCGGCCGTAAGTGCGTGCAGCACAGCTCGTAGGTCGTTAGGCGGATGAGTCGACACCAGCCAAAATTCCGCAGATTTCGACGCGTCGCTGGATGCGAGATCGCCGGACTAATCACCGCGATCGCGGTCTCCGTGCTGGGGATTCTTCGCGAACCATCGCTCATGCGGTCGACGGCGCGCGGTGCTTTCGCCTCGACTGGCGATGCATTCTGGGACTGGTCTCTGTACTCCTTCTCCACGTTCGGCTGTTCGCGCTTCCGATTATCCTGATCCGGCTACAACGCCGCATGTGGCAACGACACGTCGGATCGCGGTCCACGGCCGCATCCGAACTCGCTTTCGCCTTGGGCTCGCGCGATCGCGCCGCAGGGCTTGCAGCGGCACGAGCGCACGTTGAGGCAGCAGATGATCAGCAGAGCAGCCGTGGCAGACCGCAAACTCCTTAAGGATGAGTCTGCTGTTCTGACTTCTGTGGCGGCTGTTCTTAAAACGAGCTACACCAACAGAGTTCGCAGTGCGGGTTAGTGAGGAAGGCAACGCATGGGAAGGGGCGGAGTCTGTGTTCCTTCGCGTTGACCGAGAGTACGATCTCGCCACCGCGCCACAGACAGTTCCCTATGCTCGACACCCGTCGCTCTCTGACCTCGATCGTACTCGCAGCCGTTGCGACATTCGTGACCTGTTGCGCAGCGCCTTCACCCGTGCCGAAGCCGCCAGAGGTCGCGGCGCGAACCGTGCCCACGGTGCCACTGCCCAGCGTCGACGAATCGAAGCCTCGCGGCTACCCCGGGATCCACAACGCGGTCGCGTATCACGATGGGTTCGTGTCCGGTAGCGTCCCCGAAGGTGATGCGGGCTTTGACACGCTTGCTGGAATGGGAGTGAAGACCATCATCAGCGTGGACGGCGCGGAGCCCGAGGTCGACAAGGCGAGCGCGCGTGGCATCCGCTACATCCACCTTCCGATTGGGTACGACGGCTTCGACGAGCAGCGCAAGCTCCAGCTCGTCCGCGCTACGCGCGATGCGATGGCCGATGGTCCGGTCTACATCCACTGTCATCACGGGAAGCATCGGAGCGCGGGTGCCGCTGCGACCATCGCAACGAGCCTGGGCTGGGAGTCGAGCGAGACGGGCGTCGAGCGGATGAAGGTTTCCGGAACGGCCCCGAACTACACCGGGCTCTACGCGTGCGCGACGAGCGCCGTGCCGTTGACTGTCGTCGTCATCGACAGTGTGCCAGCGGGTTTCCCCTCAGTCTGGAAGCCATCGAGCTTCGTGAAGGGGATGGTGGAGATTGACGCAGTCACTGAGCACCTCAAGACGATCGAGAAGGCTGGCTGGGTGTCGCCAGTAGACCATCCTGATCTTGTTCCGGCGGCGGAGGCGGGTCGGCTCGCCGACCTTCATCGTGTTCTCGCTGAGACTGAGTACTCCAAGCGGAAGCCAGAGGAGTTCATTGCGCTCATGCACGAGGGGAATCGTCGTGCCCAGGCGCTCGAAGACCTTCTTGTGAATGGTGAGAAGGACCCGGCGAAGCTAACAGCCCAGTTCAAGATGATGAGCGCCTCGTGCAAGGACTGCCACGTGAAGTACCGAGATTGAAGGCGCTCGCTGAGATTTATAGTCGACCGGCGTCTCCCTCAATCTGGCGAATCAGCCAGCGTCGAGGTCGGCGGCGGTCAGCCTCGGGTGACGCTGTAGTATGCACCAGTGCTGTGTTAGGCAATCCCGTTGAGGGCGACGGTAAGTGCGCCCGTAACGGGCTGCTAGCGCTTCAAGGAGAGGATCGTCCGGCGGCCTCCTCGTAGACCGCAAGGTTTGCAGCGAGCTCCGAGCGCCGCGGGACAAGTCGGGGATCGTCGGGCCATCGCGCCAGCGCCTCGCGTTGCAGTACGACCGCGCGACCTCTTCGGTACGGAGTGCCGATCGCGAAGTCTGCCGCGGCGACATCCAGAAGGGCTACGGAGTTCGGGAGTAGGGAGGCATCGCGCATATACGCCGTCCAAGAATCATCGCGCGGGTCAGACTCGACGTTGCGGATCTCAGTCAGCGCGCGGTCGGTGAGCGCAGCGGCGTCGCTCGGTGAAAGAATGGCGATCAGCCTCGCGAGTTGGGCGAGCGGCACCGCCTCGTCACGGATGCCCTTGAGTTCAGCGCCCTTCAGCGCGACCGCAACCGCTTCCTCACTCTCGCCCGACGCAACGAGGAGTTGGACACGAGCCGTCCACGCCCACCACGGCGGCGACAGACCGTCGACATGCGCGAGCGGGACGGCGCATGCGCGCTCGGCCGCTGTCAGCGCGGCGGCGTCATCCTTCGCATCGGCCGCCGCGATGTAGTCGTTCGCCGCGCCGCGCGACGCGAGCCGATCACGCTCGCGCCGGTTGGCCGCATCGCGCGCCGAGTCGATTCTCCAAGATCCATCGACGATGGCCGCGAGCGGCTGGTCGGCGTCGATCGGATGTCCGAACCACGCCAAACGGCTCTGCCGATCGATGATGAACGTGCGTGGCACAGCCAACTCGCGCAATGCGACGAGGTATCGATCGAGTGTTTCGCCTTCGACATCGATGGCGACGCTTCAGTCGCTCGCAGGCACGTTCCCAACGCGAGAAGGCAAGTTCGACGGATTGCGGCAGCCAGCCGCGTGGGCTCTGCCGGAACCCTGCAGCAAGCCGCAGCGAAAACGGCAGCCAACCCGCTCGTCGGATTGAGGGCGGACGGGGCTGCCGAACATTTGGCCGCGCTACCGGCCCCAGCACGATTTCCCGCCCGCTTCCCGTGGCGTGTCTTCGGGCCTCCTCAGCACGACCCCAGAAATGCGAGATAACCCGCATTTACAGGGGTTTTGCAATAAGTCGGGGTGACGGAATACCAGTGAGCTTTTCTTGGAATGCGTCACGGTCTGGGAGCTGGGCATTCGGCGTTTGCTCGCTGGAGACGCCGGTTGCGGCGGGAGGGTTTCCCCGCGCTTTGCCCCTTTTGAGGGCTCGGCATCTCCAATCCTGAACCGGCGCAGTCCATCTTGGATCAATGGTGGTCCGTGGTCATGCCCCTCGCCGCCTCGACTGCTTTGAGCGAATCGAGCAGACGCATCGCTCGCGCCGCGATCGGCTCGCGGTCGAGGGATGCCGGGATAGTCCGGCCGATGACCTCCTCCAGCGCCTGTGCCTGATGGAGGAGAACGCGGCGGCGATTCGGGCGCTGGGTCTGCCCCTCCAGCGTTTGCAGCGCTTCGACTAGGCGCGCAAGAACAGCCACGTTGCCACCGGCGTTCTGGCGGATCTGGTCGAAGGCCAGTTCCACCATGCTCACGAACGTGGTTCCGCGCGTAATGACCCGCAGTTCTCCTTCGTCAAACCGGCAGGGCGATTCGATGCCGCGGGCGCAGAGCCTGACGAGAATCGCGGTCAAGTAGTCGAGGGCCATCACCGCGGTCGTGGTGTCGTTGATCCCGGGCGAGAGCGCCTTGATCGCGACATCGACGATCTGTCGGATGCCGTAGGCCGCATCCTGGACTGTCGTCCGCTGCGCGTTGATGTCGTAGGCCGCGCTGAGGCGACTTATGACCGCTTGGGAAGGCGTGCCTGAATCGACCGCTGTGAGGATCGAGGCCAGCGGCATCCCCTCGACGACGAAGTCGCCAACGCGGTGCTCCATGCGGACGACGGCCTTCTGTTCCCGGGCGATGGCGAGGAGCGACTCGGCCTCTACACGCTGGATGTACCCGGTGCGGACGGCCGGTGTCGCGTGCCAGCGCCGCCGCGAATCGGCGCGCGAAGGGTCTTGGTCGGAGTAATACTCATCCTGGTACCCCACGCCCTCGGGGAACAGGCTGTCGATGCGCTCCACAGTCTCGGAAGCGATGCGCGACAGGATGTGCGACGCCTGAATCGTCGTCGCGATGTGGTGGATGAAGTAGATCAAGTAGCCGATCCCGATGAAAGCGAGCACGACACCGCCCAGAACCGCCATCGATGGAACGAACTCGATGTCGGGCCCTTCGCGGATCGTGCGCAGCACCACGAGGCAGTAGGCGAAGATGCCGACGAACACGCCCAGCACCGTCTGGTTGGTGCGGTCGTTCATGAAGTTGCGAAGGACTCGCGATGTGTACTGGCTGGAGGCGAGCGAGAGCGCCACCAGCGTGATCGAGAAGACCACGCCAGCAACGGTGATCATCGAGCTCGCCACGGCCACGAGCATCCCGCGGGCACCCGACGCGCCCGCGCCGAAAAGACGCGGCCAGTTGTAGAACACCCGATTGTCGATCAGCGTGTCGGCCTCGATCAGCCCGATCGCCAACAGCACGGCCAGCAACACCAGCATTCCGGGCACAAACCAGAGACTTGATCGAAGGGACTGCCAGACACTCAGCACTTTGGCCATGCAGCACGCGCCTTTCGGGAGTTTCTCGCCTAGAACGAACAGTCCAGAGTGTCCGACCTGTTTTTCGCCCGCTGAGGGTTACGGTGAGTTTGGGTCGTGCTGCGAATAGATACAGTAGGAGCGCGTTCGCTGCCGCACCTGATGCATGCGGTAGTCCGCAACGTGCATGAGTTGGCATTCCTCGGCAGTGCACGGCGGGATCGGGTCATGGCGGAATCTCATCGAGGCCGCCTTACGATGATTGAACCGAGTTCTCCGTTGCTTCATTGTTCAAGGAAGGATCTCCGCATGAATCGGATCAAGAAGCGCCAGCGTGTAGGATCGGGTTTACCGGGATCGCCAATGGTTGCCCCATCCGGTCCCGGAGCGGGTCCGGCGCGGCCCGCCGGAGTCTCGCCACGCGGATCCGGCCGCCTCAGCCGTGCCGTTCGTTCATCGCGGTCGAGCGAGAGTTCGGCGCGGCCAAAGCCAGCCCCGAAGTCTAAGCCCCAGCGCAAGTCAGCGAAGACAACGCGCAAGTCATCCCGGCGGAACAAAGACGTCTGAGCTGAGCGCTGGCGTCGAGATCGTCCACCCCAATCTGGGGAACCGCATTCACGATCTGTGTCCAGCAGTCGTCGCGGCGCGTGTCGATCGCTCAGCACCACAGTGATTCATTGCGCATCCGCGGGGAGTTCTGTTGGGAGATTGCATCATGCCCGGACCCTCGCACCGCCACCGTGGGGTTGTGTTGGCCATGTGTCTTGGGTGGGCGCTGTGGGGGCTTGCCGCGGTTGCCGGGGGGCAGGGCGCAGTAGGTCCCGGCGACGTTCCGCCGCCCCAACCCGCTCCGGCCACGGCGGCGGATATGACCGCCAGCGCGACAACACTGGCGATCGAACCCGTCGCGCATGATGCGGCGATCCGCGACCGGCTGAAGAGCGTGCTCGACGCCACCGGCTGGTTTCCCGAGTCACGCGTGCGAGTCGAGAATGGGGTTGTCTTTCTAGGCGGTCCGGCGAACTCCGAAGAACTGAAGAAGTGGGCGGGTGATCTTGCGCGGAATACACAGGGTGTCGCCGCCGTGGCGAACCAGATGGAAGTCGCCCGCGCGTCAGCCTGGGACTTCAGCGCGGCATCGAGCGGACTGTCCGGACTTCGGCAGGACATCGCCGGGGCGATGCCGATGGTGATGTTCGGGATACTCACCCTTGCGACGTTCGGAGTGGCAGCGTGGTTTGCAGCCCGGGGCGTGCGGGCCGTGCTCCGCGGGCGTGTTCGCGCCAAACTGCTGCGCGAGCTCCTTGCGATGAGCGCGGGCGTGACCGTTCTCTTTCTCGGTGCGTATG
>Ga0163147_10004274_pt1 | contig 18330 bp, 9 predicted proteins | sample OliLakLV19MP6G1_FD_148597 | JGI IMG/M metagenome (GOLD analysis project Ga0163147, IMG submission 148597) | Freshwater microbial mat bacterial communities from Lake Vanda, McMurdo Dry Valleys, Antarctica- Oligotrophic Lake LV.19.MP6.G1 | ecosystem: Environmental > Aquatic > Freshwater > Lake >...
ACTTTGTTACGTCCTGATCCCTATGGGCGTCGGATTGGGGCCGTGATCGCTGGTGGTTCTATCAGTCTTGCTGGAAACATCGTGGCCGAGGCTGGTGCCTTACTCGACGTCTCTGGTACCTCTTCGACGCTGGATCTTCCTCCCCTCCAAGTCTCGGGAGCATTGGCCAGTGGTGTTCCCAAAAACGCAGGACTAAACACCCTCCCGTGGGGCCAGCGGGGCAGAACGACCCGCGTGGATTCTAACGGAGGTCTTATTTCTCTAAAGGGGGGACAGGTGTTGTATTCCGACGCCACTTTGCTAGGCGCTGCGGGCGGACCAAGTGCCTACGGCGGACGTCTTGCTGTTTCTTCCGGGAATTATTACACGACCACAGCGCCTCGCACAGGCGCAGACATTAATCTCGTCGTCGAACAAAATGGATCGGCTTTGGGTTTTTTCTTTGGAGGCAATGGCCCTGCAAGCGGACTAATCCGGGATTCTCTGAGCGACCCGAGCTTGATTGGCTCACTTATTCAGAAGCCAGGAACGGGCTATTTTTCGCTTAGCCGCTTCGTTGCAGGAGGATTCGATTCGCTGGATCTTGGCTACGTCTATAACCAAACTGCGGCTCCCATTCCCTTCGGTGGAAATGTCGAATTTCGTGGTCCCATCCAACTCGATGCACGCGGTTTCGTTCGCGTTGCGGGTGGAGGCGTCATTCGGGCCAACGCCCCAGTATCCATTCGCGCGCAATACGTGGCGCTCGGGCAAGATTTTCGTCCGCCACCCCATCCGGCTGATTCCGTGCAGCCGTTTCGAAAGTTCGATGGCATTGTTTCCAGCACACACAATTTCTCTCCCACCGGCGGTGCTGGAAGCCTGAATGTCAACGCGTCGCTCGTGGATATTGGCACGCTCGGGCTGCTTGGTATCGGGCAAGCGAATCTCTCGGCAGGAGCTGGCGATATTCGTGGAAACGGGACGCTCAGTATGGTCGGCAATCTGACTCTGGATGCTGCACAAATCTACCCCACAACGTTGGCCAAATTTGATATTTTTGCCTACGACAATGGCCTCCTCAAAAGCACTGTGCAGGTCCGATCGTCGGGCACTCCAACCGCGCCACTTTCCGGCGGCGGCAGCCTCTCGATCTTCGCGTCAAATATCCTTCAGCACGGCGTCCTTCTCGCGCCCTTGGGTTCAATCACACTTGGGTGGGATGGACAGGATCTCGATCTTAATGATGGAGATCTTGATATGCCGCACGACGCTATTGCGGGCAATCTCCGAGTTACGCCGACCACGGATGTGCTCGAGCTTGGCCCTAAGAGCATCACCTCAGTCGCCGGCCTAGACCCTACGACAGGTGCGAATCTTCTCATCCCTTTCGGCCTAAGTCCGGACGGCCTTTCTTGGATAGATCCGCGTGGTGTAAACGTCACGGTTTCCGGCCTCCCTCAAAAGAAAGTCTCTCTCTCGGCCAATTCCGTCACCTCCCAAGCGGGTTCCTTGGTTGACGTGCGGGGAGGGGGCGACTTTTTCGCCTACCGTTGGCTCGCGGGAAATGGGGGAAGCGTGGATTTGCTCGGAGAGGCGACGTCAGATTGGTCGAATAGCGCGCGCTACACAGCAGGCGATTTAGTGCGTTTCGGAGGCCGCACATGGAGTGCCAGAGTCGCCACACCTTTGGTCGGAGTTCCCACGGCACCCCGGGAGAATCGCTTTTGGGCTCCTGTTGCCGAATCCTATGCCGTTATCCCAGGATACTCTAAACCCTTTGCGCCCTACGCGGCATTTAACACCACGGAGAATTCTAGTAGCCTCGGTGGGGCACCAGGATACATCTCGGGAACGCTCGGCCTTGGAGATCGTATTTCTTTGGATGGCAACTTAGCCGTCGCACCAGGAGACTATACCCTTTTACCACGTCGCTACGCGCTATTGCCGGGTGCCTTTCTCGTGACGCCGTTGTCGCCTTTTCCCATTGTTTCAGCAAGGCGTGAGGACTCTGCCACACTCATCAGTGGATATCGTTTCAATGGCTTGCAACAGATTAGCACACCAAACACACTTAGGTCAGCGTATGAAATCACGCCGCAGAGTGTTCTGACCGGACGCGCAAGCTACGACACCTTTTTGGCGACGCCGTTCCTGCGCACAGCGGCTCAGCGGCTTGAAGTGCAAACCCTCCAACCCCTGCCGAGTGATGCCGGGCGAGTGGTCTTTCAAGCCAATACCACGATGCAGCTTCGAGGCGGACTCGTGGTCAGTTCTCTTGCAGGTTCACGCGGAGCTTCGGTCGAAATTGGAGGCGGGAGCGACATCGCCTTGCTGGGGCCGAATGGCGTGCCGCCTGTGACCGCAGGAATTGTTCTACAGACATCCACTCTGCAAAGTTGGGGTGCTGAACGTTTGATTATTGGTGGGGTATCACGAGAGACAGCCACTGGGACGGTGGTTGATACCCGAGCGAGAAATCTCACTCTGGACAATGCAGGTTCTTTCCTAACAGGTGCGGAGATCTTCTTGTTTGCAAAAGAATCTCTCACGATGACTGCCGGTTCCTCAATTTCGGCGACAGGATCGCCATCCGTAGACTCCACTGCTCTCACAGTGATTGGGGATGGGGCGGCTGTCGGTGTGAGTGGTTCGCAGGACGTCTCCCTCTCGCGCATCGGACTCGCCGGGTCGTTACTACCCTTACTCACTGTGGGTGCTGGTGCACAAATCAGCGGCAATAGCGTAGTTCTTGATTCCACATACGGAAGTGCAATTGATGAGACCACCTCGATCTTGGCCGATCATATTTCTTTGGGCAGCGGCCAGATCGCATTGCTGCTCGCGCCGCAATTCGGCCCACTAGCGGGAGCTCTGGTTCCACAGCAACTTGTGATTGACGGGGCACTGCTTGCACAAGCTCAAGGAGCAAGGACGCTCAAGCTGTCCAGCTACCGCTCGCTCGATCTTTACGGCGCAGGGACCTTTGGCAGCAATGGACTGGAACAGCTCGTCATTTCTTCTGCGGGAATTCGCGCGTTCAATCAAGGCGCAGGAGTCGCACAATTCACTGCGGATAAAGTCGTCCTTGGAAATCCTCTCAACGTTGCGCCAGTCGCCGCACCCCTTGCCTTGCCAAGCGGATCACTGGTCGTGAATGCGGACACGGTAGAACTCGCCGCCGGGGACTTCCAAGTGTCGGGGTACGCTTCCAACTTGATCAATGCGAGCGGCGGACTGCTTGCCACGGGGAGCGGAGTGCTGGCGAGCAATGGCGCGCTGACGGTGCAGGCGCCGGTCATCACGGGCGCAAATGGCATTGTTTACACGATGCGTTCTACGGGTGCTTTAACCCTCGCCGCCGCAGCGACGCCCGCCAGCGTCGTAGGTGGCCTCGCCGCATCTCTCACTTTCGAGGGCTCCTCGGTTGATGTCGCAACAACCATCACCGCACCAAGTGGCCGCGTTCAAGTCCTCGCTAGCACGGGAGCGATCAATGTGACGGGCACGATTAATACCGACGGCGAAGTTCGCCGCTTCTATGATTCGGATCGCTTCAGCGACGGAGGTGAAATTTTGCTGACCTCACAACTTGGCAGTATCAACCTCGCAAACACGAGTCGGCTTTCTGTCTCAGGGGCAGCCGGCGGTGGCGATGCGGGGTCAATCTCGATTTCTACGCCTCTTGGCGCATTCTCCTCGCTTGGGCAATTGGTAGGTCGCGGTGCGCCTGGCAATGCTGGTGGCTCTTTCACGCTTGATACGTCGAGCCTTCCCGCCTTTGCAACTCTCGCAACAGAGTTAAACGCAGGCGGCTTCTCAGAGCGTCGCGATTTTCGGATTCGCACGGGAAATGTTCTTCTAAATGGCGATTCCACAGCGCGTCACTTCTCTCTCACCGCAGACCAAGGGGCGATCACCGTTACGGGAGCCATTCGAGCCAACGGCCAGACAGGTGGATCCATTCTCCTCTCAGCACGTGATGGCCTCACACTTGCCAGCGGCTCGCTGCTCGATGCCTCGGCTGCACGGTTTTCATCCGCTGGCCGCGGAGGGCAAATTAGCCTGCAAGCGGGTGCTCAATCAAATGGAACCGTCAACTTGGCGGCCTTCCTTGATTTGCAGTCAGGCTCCACCGTGCGGCTGGATGTGGCGGACTACGTCGCAGGTGCCTATACCACGCCGTTTTCTAGTGCATTTTTTGGAAGATTCGAAGGAACCCTTCATCTTCGCGCCCCTCGCAACATCGGAAATTCCGACCTCAACATGAGTTCGTTATCTACCCAAATTACGGGTGCTTCCGCGATCATCGCCGAAGGCTACAGGCTGCTCGATCTCACCAGCACCGGCGGACTCATCACGGGTTGGCGCACGGCGATTGCGGCGCTCCCTACGGCGGGCACCGTGCAGCGCACGATTTACGACAGCGCGAACGCGTTTCTCTCAGCGCCGAACCATGCTGCCATGCTCTCGCGGCTCCTTGGCGCTGACCCGCAATCGCTCACGTCGGCGCTGGTCATAGCACCTGGCGTAGAAATCATCAACCGCACGGGAAATCTCACGATCGGTCTCACAAACGCGACATCGCTGGGCACGGCGGCCCTCAACTCAGCAGATTGGAATCTCTCCGATTTCCGTTTTGGCCCACGACAGGCACCTGGCATCCTTACCCTTCGCGCCCGAGGCGATGTGGTCTTCAATAATGCATTAAGCGATGGCTTTAATCCCGCCGTCGCCTCATCTGCGAACGGGAATTCTCAGCTGTGGGTGGGCCAGCTCCGCAATGTCGCCTCCACACTACCCACGAATGTCCAGTCTTGGTCTTACAATATCACCGCAGGCTCGGACCTCCTTGCAAGCGGTGCGTCCAGAGTTTTGACACCTTCGATGCTTGGAACATCGGGTTCGGTGATCGTAGGCCAGTTCTACTCGGCAGTGCCAACCAGTGGAGGAACAGCAACCGGGTCGAGTGGCACGACGGCCAATACCCTACGCATCTCGACCACACCTGCCGATCTCGGCACGCGTTTTGAAGTTGTGCGGACGGGCACCGGATCCATCAATGTGAACGCAGGACGCGACGTGCAGTTGCGAAATCAATTTGCGAGCATCTACACAGCCGGCGTGCGGATACCGATTCCGCAAGATGTCTTCGCCGCTGGTGACTTCCGTGCGCCCACGTTCTTTTTTAACTCCGACCCCCTCTTGCCAACGAATCTTGGAGTGCCACAACAATTCTATGGCCAACCCATCGTGGACGAAGGGGGATTTAATCGGCGTATTCCCCAGTGGGGATTTGCTGGTGGGGATCTCGCAGTGCGAGCCGCGGCAAATATCGGACGTTATTCTGGATTGGATTTCAGTGGCACACCCATCGCCGATACCTCCCGGCAGATCCCATCGAACTGGCTCTATCGGAGCGGAACCATTGATCCCGCGACCGGGCTCTTTGGAACAGTGACCGTAGGAAATCTCGTGGCACCATTCCTTAGCACAACATGGTGGGTGGACTATTCAAATTTCTTTCAAAGCTTCGGAACGCTCGGCGGCGGCAACATATCGTTGGCTGCCGGGAACGACGTGGTCAACGCCGATGCTGTGCTCCCAACGACAGCACGCATGTCCGGTCGCAACGGGCTTGTAGCCCTCGCTCCCGACAACTCGAAACTTCTCGAACATGGAGGTGGTGATCTCGTGGTGCGTGCCGGAAGAGATGTGAGCGGTGGCACCTACTACATCGAGCGAGGCACCGCAGATATTAAAGCCACAGGGCAGATCACGACCAATGCGGCACGTTCGCCATCCTTCGGGATCCTCGATGGCAGCGCACCGCTAGATTCTAAGACTTGGCTGCCAACAACCCTCTTTGTCGGCAAAGCACAAGTCAGTTTGAAAGGTGGGCGAGATGTCTTGGTAGGACCAATTGTGAATCCCTTCTTGCTGCCTCCCGGCTCGAATAACAAGTCGTGGTATCGAACCTATTTTTCTACTTACGCGCCGGAATCCGCGGTCGCCATCTCCTCCTTTGGCGGAAGCGTCACACACCGCCTGTCGGTTACCTTGCCTGGCCAGACGACTTCGCAACCCACGCTTTTGGCATGGCTCCAGACACAGAATGTTTTTAATGAAGCTGTGCCAAATGCTGCGGCCTCTTTCTACCAGCCGTGGCTTCGCTTGGCAGAATCCCAAGTATCCAACATGGCGAGCACAGTGACGATCCACCCTCCCACTCTTCGCTCAACAGCTTTCAATGGCGACATCCTCATTTCTGGAGCGCTTAACCTCTTCCCTGCCCCTCTCGGCACACTAGAACTCCTCGCATCCGGCGCGGTGCTAGGACTTCAGCCAACCGGCATTGGTAGAAATGGCAGCGGCAACGCAGCGACGGCATGGGGCACGACTACGATCAATCTATCCGATGCATCGCCTGCTTCGATAGCCAGCGTGACGAGTCCTTCCGGTGTCCTCAGCACGGGACCATTCCTCGCGCAAATCTTTACCGAGACAGGCTCGTTCTCAGGTGCGAGTGGATCGGTTTCCGCCAAACGGAGTCTGCACGATTCGAACCTCTTTCGGTCTGCGGACACGCAACCTCTCCGAATTTTTGCTGGGGAAGGCGACATTTCTGGACTCACGCTCTTCGCCGCGAAACAATCACGCATCCATGCAGCACGCGATGTGACGGATGTCGCTCTCTACCTCCAAAATGCGAACCCAGAAAGCCTCTCGGTCGTCTCTGCCGGGCGCGATGTGCTCCCGTTTAACGAAAATTCCGAGCTGCGTTCTATAGCCACAAGCTCCGCAAGAGGAAACTTTATCGTGGATCCAGCCCGAGATACGACATTGCTCCGTAGTGGCGTGCGGGTTAGCACAACCGCGCTCGCAGGCGACATTCAGATCAACGGCGGCGGCCTTCTCCAAGTTCTCGCCGGGAGGAACCTTGACCTAGGCACCGGTCCCAATTTCTTCGACGGGCGTGGACGCGGTATCACGAGTATCGGAAATGTGCGAAATCCGTTTTTACCCTTCCAGAGCGCGAGTCTCATTGTTATGGCCGGTGTGGGTGGCTTGGGCGGCCAGGCAGCCATGAGCCTCTTGGGAAGCACACTGGATTTCATTGGCCTTTCTGAACTCATCGAATCTGAAGCACCCACAAACGAAAAAGAAGCCGTGGTTGCTCTCGAAGCCTTCTTCGAACTTCTTCGCAAATCAGCGGCCGGTGAGCCAGGTGCGGCTAGCTACGCAGCGGGCTACAAAGCTATCGAAACTCTTTTCGCGGCAAGCACGACGCCGAGCCAGATCTTCACACGCTCCAGAGATATTCGCACGACGAGCGGAGGGAATATCACAATCCTCGCACCGACTGGGGGAATCACCATGGCGACAGATATTTTTGGTAATCCTCTCGCGCCCCCCGGCATCGTGACAGAATACGGGGGAGCGGTATCCATCTTTACAGATCAAAGCATAGACATCGGCCAAGCCCGTATCTTCACCTTGCGTGGTGGCGATATGACGATCTGGTCTTCCAACGGCGATATTGCGGCCGGCACGGCGCCGAAGACGGTCGTTACAGCACCCCCGACGCGCGTCATCATCGATACGACCAGCGCGGACATCCAGACCGACCTTGGTGGCCTAGCCACCGGCGGCGGCATCGGTGTGCTCGCGTCGGTCGCAGGGGTCATACCAGGAAACGTAACTCTCATAGCGCCTCGCGGAACCGTGGATGCGGGCGATGCTGGGATCCGTGCCACTGGGAATATCACCGTAGCCGCTGCCACAGTGCTCAATGCCGATAATATCGCCGCAGGTGGAACCTCCAGCGGCGTCCCCTCTGCTCCCACCGTTGCAGCTCCAAACATCGGCGGACTGACATCCGGATCAAGCACCTCGGGAGCAGCCACCAGCGCGGTATCCCAAGTCGCCTCACAAGCCCGCCCACAGCCAACGCCCGAAGAATTGGCACCTTCTGCGATCTTCGTAGAAGTTCTTGGCTATGGCGGCGGCGAGGGTTAAGGCATCTTTCTAGAATGAAGATCCTGTTGGTTTTTTTATTCCTCGGAGTGATCCCATTGAGTGGTGGAGCGGAGATCGAGGCCAATGCCACACCCTACCAGACCGCACTCGCCACGCTGAACGGAACTGGCGTGCCTCAGGATGAGGCGAGGGCCTTTCAACTTTTTCAGGATCTTGCAAAATCAGAAAACGCGAAGGCTCTGGGCATGCTCGGCTACCTCTACTCGGTCGGCAGGGGAGTCGGCCAAGATGATACTAAGGCAAAGCACTATTTACAAAGCGCTGCGGACAAAGGTGACTTAACGGCCCAAGTGAACCTCGCCCGCTTTCTCATTGATGCGCGCGGTGGCACGGCTGAGCCTGAGCGAGCCGTAGCCCTTCTGCGATCAGCGACCGAGGCGGGTTCGGAACCAGCGAGATTGATGTTGGCTCGCGTCTATTTCCTTGGCGAAGCAGGTCAAGCTCTCGACTATTCGGAAGCCTTCAAGGTGGCTTTGCCTGCGGCTGAGGCAGGGAACCCCGCAGCCCAGAACCTTGTCGGCCTCATTGTCAGTAGTGGGCAAATCCCAGATCAGCCACGCTCCACAGCGGCGGCCTGGTTTCAAAAGTCCGCTGAGCAGGAAGATTCACGCGCTGCTGCTAATCTTGGCATGCATTTGCTTGAAAACGCCAAAGATTCGTCCTCCCGCATCGCCGCGCTCAAGTGGCTCTTCGCTTCTCATCTGCAAAAGGACGTGACAGCGACCTACTACCTCGAAGATCGCTGGAAGGATTTCTCGGATACCGAAAAAGACGAAGCCAAACAGCAAGCAGAAGAGCTTTTGAAGAGGATTAAACGTTGAGCACCCGGTGATTCGGGCTCTGAAAATGTGGGTTAGCTGCCAGCGACCGTGGCATTGGCTTCCAGCCAATGGGGGAGAAACGCAACTTTGCGATCAGCGCGTCCCAATTCCTGAGAATCTTGTCCAGCATCCTGTCGAAATTGCTTCTCGGTTTTACCTGTCATTAAGGGCTTCTTTTGAGGCCTTTATGCCTTGGGCGACGTAGGCTTCTTGGCCGAAGATCGCGTAGTAGTTGGCATCCGCTTCGTTTTGGGCCTTGTTCCATGTGGCGGAGGGCTTTGTCGCGGGGGCGGATGGAACTTGAGTCGTGGGTGCCAAGGTGGTGTTTGGGGCGATGGCGTCGAGGAATTTTTCTGAAATGGCATCGAGGGCAGCGACCTGAGCCGGGGTGGCGTTCAGCGCCTCGTCCACCAGCGCGGCGGGGAGGGGAAGGCCCACGGGAACGAGGATGTCCTGTGTGGGTAACGCGGAGGCAAAGCTGGTCGAGGGAGCGGGTTGGGTATTTTGCATCGGCTGGCGTGCGGTAGCCGGGCTTGGGGAAGACGAGGAGGGCTGGCTTTGAGTGGGAGGGGGCGAAAACGTTGATTTTATCGCTTCTGGAATGACAACCTCTGTGATGTCCGATGCATGGTGCGCCGGAGTCGCAATCGGGGCAGACAGGGAAGTCAGCTCTGTAGTGGGAAGGGGTGTTGCAGTTGCTTGTGTGGCTTCTGGAGGGAGAGCCTCCGAGGCATCCAAGGGCTGGACTGTCTCAGCTGAGGTTTGGGCCGAAATGGGCGAGCGCCAGAATGTTGTGGTGGCCACGGCAAAAAGGATCGTGCAGGCCAAAATGGCTAGGAGTGCGATGCGGCGGGGCTTGGCAATGGAGAAGATTTTCATGGCTCGAGCGGGACTTGGCGGTGGTGGTGGCGTTCGGAAGACCTATAAGCACAAAAAAACTGGCATCAGGCGAAGCCCAATGCCAGTTTTTTGTTAAGGCTTAGTTTGTTTTTGGTGCTTAGTTAGGCTGCACGACTGTGCCGTCTGACACGCGAGAGGATTGCATCTCGCTGAGAGCAAGGCCTGCTGCGCCCACGACCGCTGGGACGTTCAGGCGGCTGCTGAGTTCAGTGAACACAGCTGTCGTATCTGGCGTATTCAAGTGGTAGAGCTGCTGGTAGCTCCATGCCGTGTAGCGTCCACTTGCCACAATCGCCTTGTCTGCGGCGTTCATTGTTGAAGGTGCTGCAAGCGTGGTGCTGCTCAAGGTGGGCAGGATCGCCCCATTGTAACTCAGAATTGCTGCTCCCGTTGGGTTGACACCAGCCCCACGCGCTGTGCGTGCATCGCTGTATGTAAGCCATGAGAGGAGATAAACCTTGGCTGGAGTCACTAATTCCGAATCTTCACCCGCTTCATAAGTGCCGCTGAGGTCATTATCCTCAAATGCCCACACCCCGGTGCTTGCTGTTGTTTTGCCGAGGTCCGTGCGGATATCTCCGCTGCTGCTGTAGCCACCGTTGCCATCTTGGTCTTTGCCCCAAACGGTGGACCTATATGCCGGCGTCGCCACATTTTGCAAGTTAAACGCACCACCTTGCGCCGTCAGCAAAATGCTTGGGATGGCAAGCGTATTAGAGCGATCGTGCGCGACATATTGGCGAACTGCCTCTGATATGCCAAAGCCAGTTTCCGCGAGGTAAACCGTGCGGGTTCCTGAACCGTCGTTGCGACCTACCAAGTAGACCCTCGTCGTGTTGGCTGTGTTGCCCGAGAACAGAGACAACTTGGCATTTCCTGCGGCGGCCAAAGCACGGAACTGCTGGGACGTAACGTTAGTAAGACCTGCCGTGCTCGATGCTGAGTCGTCGCGCCATGTCTTATTCGCAACCATTGTGAAGACGACCACTCCAACAGGCCCGCCAGCTAAGGTGCCGGCAACAGGCGTTGAGGATTGGGCGACGTCGGAGAAGGCGAGTTCTGCGGCATCTTGAACGAGGGGGGTGTTCGCGAAGGTCCACTCGACCACTGGTGCTCCTACTCCGGTTGGCGCTGGGATGTTCGTCGCGTTGTTCTCGATGAACGAGGCGTTGTTGGTTACGTTTGGCACGGCAAGTGCCCTTACGCCCTCAACAGAGCCATTCCAAGACGTGCGGATAATTGCACTCCCTAGACCGGGAAAGGTTCCCCGCCAGGCCTGATAGCTGCCATTATTGCGTGTGGTCACAGCGGCAGCAATGTCCGTATTGGAGAAGCTGACCGAGTAATCTCCACCAGCAGCAAAGGCGGCTTGGATGGAAGCGGTCGCTGCCGCGCGGAAGGCGGTAGCCCCGGTGATGTCAATGACGACTTGAGAATGCCCGATGCCTACGGTCGAGAGACCGAGAGCTCCGAGAAAGAGAGATTTGAGTTTCATAATTTGTTTTAGGTATTTGCGGTTGTTTTTTTGTGGTTAGGACTGAACTGATTTGCGGCGACGGGCCGCGACTGCGAGGGCAAGGCCTGCCAAAGCAAGCAATGCGTAGGTGGAGGGCTCTGGGACGGCGGTAAAGCCGACTTGCCCAGCGCTATCTATCGTCAAGGTGCCGAGGAATTGGCCTTGGCGGACGGGCTGGCCAAAACCGAATTGACTAACAATGTCGTTCCGGGCTTGGATGCGGAAGAGATCGAGCGCGACCTCGACATTACCTGCAAGTCCAAAGCTTCCGAAGATGCCAGCCCCGAAGTTCGCTTGCACGCCGCCGGCAACCGTTCCGTATCCGACGCCTTGGTTAAGTGGCGAGCCAAACGGGTTTTGGTCGTCCACTGCGGATGATGCCAATGTCGTGAACACCCCTACAGCGGTGTTACTTCCAATTGTCTCGAGGTTGTTTTTAACTACACCGATATTGCTAGTGGCCGAGGTCATCGTTGCGTCGTTAGGCACGCTAATTCCTGCTGAGTTTTGTAGACCAGGCGTCCCCACTGCGGTGCGAATCTTCGTCATGTAAAGCGTGCGGTTCGGATCGCCAACGCCGATGAGTGCATTGCTTACATCGCTCGTTCCTAGAAACCCCACAGCCCCTGCAAAGAGCGTGTTCTCGTCTGCCCAGGTGGCTCCAAAGGTGGTTCCGAGCTGGGAGCCGATGTTGATGAGGTTCGTGAAGCTTCCGGGAGCCGCATTTCGGAAGATGGTCTGTACGCTGCCGAGAGCGATGACCATGGTGTTGTTCGGGTTTGTGCCGCCGGGATTTTGGAGCGTGAGCACCAGGTCCGCAGGGCCGTGGAGAGTATTCTGCGCTTGGACGGAGGAAGCAGATGCGAGGATCGCACCGGCAGCCACTGCCATGAGCAGAATGGATTGTTTGATTTTTTTCATTTTTGGGTTTTTGGTTTTGTGGTGTAGGCGGCTTCGCTTCACCCGAACGAGCGTGCAACGTGGGCCGATGTGCGAATCCTCGCCGCTGACCGGGGAACGTCATCCTCTTTATTGTGACAATTTCGTAACATTTGGCGGCTTGTTGTGAATGGGCTGTCACGATTGGCTGAGAGATGCCCTTTAAGAGTGTGTCTGAGTTGAAAACAAGCGATACGAGATCGCGGGGAGGTGCGTGGCTTGGCACTCTGGAAGCGTGTTGGTTGGTCGCCCTCGTGGTCGTGCCACTGGCGTATGACCCGCACAACCAAAACGGATTCACAGCGATCAAGATTCCCCTTCTGCGGGCCATTGGCATCGTGGCGATCGTGGCGCTCATCATGGAAGGCATCACGTCGCGCTGGAACGTGCGAGAGGTGTTCTTCCGTGAGTGGTCTTGGATACTGCCGCTAGGGGGTCTGCTGCTGGTGGGAGGAATCTCAACACTATTTTCTCTCGATCCTTGGGCAAGCCTCTACGGTTCACCGGAGTTTCTGGAAGGCATCTTCACCTGGGTGGCGGCAAGTGGAATCTTGTGCGCCGTGGTGGTGGGCCTGAAGCGGTGGGAGCAAGCTGAGCGACTGGCATGTGTCGCTGTGCTCGGCTCCGTGCCCATGGCCCTCTATGCCATGATCCAACGCGCGGGCCTCGATCCGATGGCCTTTGCTGGCACCATGGTCGGCGACAAGATGGTCGCCCCGGTGACAGCCTTTGCGGGGCAGGCGATTTTTGTGGGTGGGTACTTGGTGATGCTTGTGCCAGTAAGTCTCTGGCTGGCGTACACTGCTTGGAAGAACACCGAACACCCGAAGTGGCAACGCGTGCTTGGCGCCGCGCTGGGCTGCACGGTGTGCTTGCTGCAAATCGGGGGAATTCTCGCCTGCGAAAAGCGAGGGCCGTTTCTTGCGCTGGGAGCCGTCCTTTTCTCGGCTTGCCTATTGGTTGCCGTGCGCCGAGCTCTTCCGCGGCTTGCAGTTGGCGCACTTGCTGGAATTATTGTCCTCGTAGCAGGTCTCTTCCTCCTTGCGCACCTTACTCAAGGCGGCACACGCCTTGGTGAGACACCTGTGCTGAAAAGCCTCGCGCGTATCGCACCGAGCTCGGCAGGCGCTTCCGATGGTTTCCGCGATGCGGTCTGGAGGGCCTCGGCTCAAATTGTTTTCTCTGGAGAGACATTTACATTCCCCAGTGGCGAAAAAGATCGCTGGGTCGCTCTGCGTCCGTGGCTCGGCTATGGACTTGAGACGACGCCTGCATTGCTGAGTCCCCGGTGGATGAACATCAGCGGTGGGCCGGATGGCCGGATCGAGAGTCGTTTGCATAATGTGCTGTGGGATCGCTTACAGACGGTGGGGGCCTTAGGATTGCTCTTCACGCTTTGGCTTATGCTGATCGTCTGGCAGCGGGGAGTCCAAGCAATGGGTGCGGTAAGCACGCGACGGTCTCTTCTCTGCGCTGGCGGCGGCAGTGTCATTGGGGCCGCTGTGGGATACTCCCTCTCCGGGGTAGGTTTCTTAGCTCTGGGCCTGGGCTTTGGGCTTGTGGGTGGATTGCTGATTGGCGTTCTTTGGGAGTGTTGGCAGGATGGGAAAAATTCGCCGCGGCCGCTCGTGAGTAGCGCTGAGGCACTGGCACTCGCCCTCATTGCCGCCTTGATTGGACATGCTGTGGATATGAGCTTCGTCTTTCCCACGCCGGCCACGCTGCTCGTTTTCTCGATTTTTTCTGGTGCAGTGATTGCGCTGAGCCGAATGCCCCATCGGGTGGACGAGTCGCCTGCCGCGCCGGTGCAAATGTCACTCCTACGTGGCAGTATTCTCTGTGGGCTTCTTGGTTTGTTTTTGGCCTACGCTTTCTGTTTCTACCTGAGTACGCGAACCTTCGAGTGGAGCACCGTGCTCGCGTCGGCTTTCACACACGTTCAATCTGCAAATACAAATCCCAACCCTACTAGCTTCATCTTGCCACTACTCTTTTTCCCCACGCTGGCAGTGGGGGCACTCATCTTGGTCGGATGCGGAGAACCTTCTCGTCGGTATCGCTTTGCGCTGGACTGGACAATGCTCTTCGCTGCAGGAGTCGCGGGAACAGCGCTTGCGAGCCTGACAATCGCCGTGTGGCTTGCTTCGGTCGGGCCCATTCCTAGTCCGCAAATCAGCGAAACGGAGGCTCTAGCCTATGGCGCACGCTACATGGTTCTGCCAGCGGGACTGCTCATCCTTACTCTCCTTTCTCTGGGAACCTTGGCATGGACGTTGTCCGGACCCGTACGCCTCTCCGCAAAAGCGATGGCCACCGGCCTGGCCCTCCTCGCTGGATCATCACTGCTGATCATGACCTTTGTGGCAGAACCGCTTTGGCATACCGCCTACCGAGGACGAGCCGAGGTGTTGCAGTCCGTCGGTAGCAAACCGCCGGCGGCCATCCTCTTTGCAGAGGCACTCGCCGTCAATCCATGGAATATTACGACCCGCCTTCAACACGGCGTCATCCTCATGGAGATGGCCATGGAAGCATCAACAAAAAGCGACTACCTCGAGCACTTGCAAAATGCAGCGAAAACGCTCGAGAACGGACGGAAGTATCGCCCATTTCACTATCTCGACTACTACCTCGGGCGAACCTATCTCCTTCTTGCACTCCAAGCACCAGACAAATCCGCCCACCAAGACCTGCTCAAAAAGGCGCATGAAGCCTTCATCCGCTCTCTTCGACTGACGGCCCTAAACGATCTCGCGTGGGTGGACCTGGCCATCGTGCAGCAACTGCAAGGGGACCCGGATGGTGCAGCGAAGTCTCTGCAAGAGTCGGACAAGGTCTCAGGGACCTTTGATCCCGCTCCGTGGGGAAAATTTTACACCGCGCAATCCTTCGCCAATCCCGATCAAGCAATCTCTCACGGCTACGCCCGACGCGCCTTAAAATTTCTAGACCAAAATCTCGAGACGCTAGCTGCTTCGGCATCGCCTGAAACCGAGGACGAGATCTACCGGCTCTGGGTTACGAAGGCCACGTTGCATCGCAATCTCGGCGAGCCAATCCTTGCGCTTGTCAGTCTACAAATGGCACTGAAATTGAATCCACCCGGCGGCACATGGCAGGCGAACGCGATGCTCGGCCATGTCTACATGGATCTAGGTAACCCGAAGGACGCCGCGACCGAAGTGCGTAAAGCTCTCTCCTCCGCCCCAGAGGAAGCCAAAGACAGCCTCTTTGAATTGCTGCAAGCAATCAGCCGTAAAGTTGACAATTGACCCGAAATACCGAAGAGCCTCACGCCCGCTTCGCTCAAGACGCTAAGACGCAAAGATTCTGAGAGGGGAGAATTCCAATCTCTTTCCTCCTTTGCGTCTTTGCGTGAGAACTCTGCAGCTCCCTTGGAAAGAGCCTCACGCCCGCTTCGCTCAAGACGCCAAGACGCAAAGGTTCTGAGAGGGGAGGCTCCAATATCTCTTCCCCCTTTGCGTCTCTGCGTCTTTGCGTGAGAACTCTTGAGCTCCCCCGGAAAGAGCCTCACGCCCGCTTCGCTCAAGACGCCAAGACGCAAAGGTTCTGAGAGAGGAGAATTCCAATATCTCTTTCCCCCTTTCCCCCTTTGCGTCTTTGCGTCTTTGCGTCTTTGCGTCTTTGCGTGAGAACTCTGCAGCTCCCCCGGAAAGAGGCTCACGCCCGCTTCGCTCAAGACGCTAAGACGCAAAGGTTCTGAGAGAGGAGAATTCCAATATCTCTTTTCGCCTTTGCGTCTTTGCGTCTTTGCGTGAGAACTCTGCAGCTCCCCCGGAAAGAGGCTCACGCCCGCTTCGCTCAAGACGCAAAGACGCCAAGATTCTGAGAGAGAAAATGCTATCTCTTCCCCCTTTGCGTCTTCGCGTGAACCCTTCACTCTCCGCCTTATGAGCGAAAACGAAATTGCCAAGGTTGTCGTAGATGCAGCTGTAAATATTCACAGCAAGCTGGGGCCAGGTTTGCTTGAGTCGGTCTATGAAATTGTTTTGGCTCGTGAACTAGAGCGTCGTGGCCTTCGAATCGCGCGTCAGGTTTCTGTCCCTATTGAGTATGAAGGGCTGCGATTCGATGAAGGGTTCCGCGCGGACATAATTGTGGAAGGCAAAGTTATTTTGGAACTGAAATCGGTGGAGTTCGTCTCTAAAGTCCACCAGAAGCAGCTTTTCACTTATCTCAAACTGGCTGACAAACGCCTCGGCTTGCTCCTTAACTTCGGGGACAACCTCATGAAGGAAGGCATTAAAAGAATCGCCAACGGCATGGTGGATGAATCCTAGGACTCACGCCCGCTTCGCTCAAGACGCCAAGACGCAAAGATTCTGAGAGGGGAGGCTCCGATATCTCTTTCCCCCTTTGCGTCTTCGCGTCTTTGCGTGAGAACTCTCCAGTCCCCCGGGAAGGAGCTACAGGGGAGGTTTCATCTTTAGGTTCCTCTCCGAAAACCTGTCAGGATTGACAAGTATGCATGCAGTGTTAGTGTATGCATATGAAGACTCGCATGACCCTGACCATTGAGCCTGAGATTTCTCACCGGGCGAAAGCCGTGGCTCGGAATAGGGGAACCAGCTTGTCAGCGTTGGTGGAATCCCTTCTTGCTCGGGAGGCGGGAATCGCAACACCGCTTAAAAAAACATCCTTTGTGCAGAAGTGGGTTGGCCGTCTGCACAGCAGTTCAAACCACCACGGCGATGCTCGGTTGGACTATCTGAAGCAAAGGCATGGGCTCTGATGAGGTTGTTTATTGATACTGATATCCTACTGGACTTCGCTTTAGGCAGGGAGCCTTACGTCGGAGCGGCCGCAGGGGTGCTGGAATGGGCGGGTGAAAATCCCGGACAATGCGCCGTCGCGTGGCACAGCCTAGCCAATTTTCATTACCTGACCAAAGGTCGCTCGGTGGAGTTCATAGGCGAGTTGCTGGAGTTCGTGGAAATCCCTCGAACGGGCACCCGGGAAATGAAACAGGCAATGAGCCTCGGGTTTGATGATCTTGAAGATGCGATGCAGGTCGCCGCTGCCCTGCTCTTTGACGCGCAGGTGATCGTCAGTCGGAACGGAAAGCATTATCGCAAATCTCCGATCAAGGTCATGGGGGCCTCGGAACTCCTTCCTATTCTCAGATAGCGCCCAAGACGCCAAGATTCTGAGAGAGGAGAATTCCGATATCTTTCCCCTTTGCGTCTCGGCGTCTTTGCGTGAGAACTAGGGAGCGTAGAATGCGGGGAGCAGGTAGACGCGACCGGGTTCCAGTGAAACCTTGGGTCCGGGGAGGCCGATCTCGATTTTTTGGGCGCGGGTTTGGCCGAAGAGGCGGAGAAAATTTTCGAAACGATAGCCGTGTTCATACCGAACGATGCTTGCATCCGGCGACTCGCCCATCTCGCGCGCTTTATCGTAGGCATCTTCGATGTAGCCGAGCTGGTCCACAAGCTTCACAGCATAGGCATCCGTCCCACTAAGAATACGGCCGTCCGCCACGCCATCGCGCAGGGTTTTCTCATCCAACTTCCGCGAGCGGGCGACAATCCCTACGAAGCGGTCGTAGCTCTGCATGACAAGGCCTTGCACGTAGGCGCTTTCTTCGGGTGTCATCTCGCGAGCTCCATTGAGCATGTCCTTGAATTTTCCGCTTTTGAAGGTAACAGCTTGCAGTCCGATTTTCCCAAAAAGCTCTTGGTAGTTAAGCGTTGAAATAATCACGCCGATGCTCCCTGTAAACGTCGAGGGATTGCACATGATCCAATTTGCTCCGCAGGCGGCGTAATAGGCACCAGAGGCACCGATGGAGGTGAAATAGACAATGACTGGCTTGTGCCGTGCAAGGCGAGAGACCGCATCGTAGAGCACGTCGGAGGCCGTGATCTCTCCGCCAGGGGAATCAACCTGGATAATAACTGCTCGCACATCTTCGTCGTTCTCTGCCTGTTGCAGGGCGGCTTTAAAGTCCTCCACCAGCGATGCGCCCAACACGCCTTCCTGCCCGTAGGCAATGATGCCTTCAAGCGGAATTAACGCGATTTTTTGTGAGCTCCCATTATTGCCATCCTGCATCACGCGCTCTTCAAAGACCTGTGGTTTTAGGAGTCGAACACCCGCCACGGAGCTTGATCC
>Ga0163147_10004293_pt1 | contig 18276 bp, 20 predicted proteins | sample OliLakLV19MP6G1_FD_148597 | JGI IMG/M metagenome (GOLD analysis project Ga0163147, IMG submission 148597) | Freshwater microbial mat bacterial communities from Lake Vanda, McMurdo Dry Valleys, Antarctica- Oligotrophic Lake LV.19.MP6.G1 | ecosystem: Environmental > Aquatic > Freshwater > Lake >...
CGGGAGGAAAACCTGGTGACCTTCTCTTTGTTACCGGGCAACTCGGGGGATCACGAGCGAACCATCACTTGGACTTTCTCCCACGGATCGCGGAAGGGCGCTGGCTGGCTGAGAAATATCCACCTCATGCGATGCTCGACTTAAGTGACGGGCTTGGGAGTGACTTGCCTAGGCTTGCGCGAGCGAGTGGGTGTGGCTTTGAGGTTTCGACGGCTTCTCTGCCCGTGCGAAGAGGCTACACGCAGCGCGCAGCCCTAACGGATGGCGAGGACTACGAATTGCTCTTTGCCATGCCGCAAGAGGCCGTGCGGGGGCTTCTTGCGGCATGGCCCTTGGCATTTCCTCAGACGCGTCTTACCAAGATCGGGGCCTTGCTTGAAGCCGGAATCATCCCTAAGCAATGGATGCTTGGGTGGGATCACTTCACGGAGCCCTCGCTCAAACCTGAATCATGATTCGCATAGGATTCCATCCGCCTGGCACTTCGCCGGGAACATTGATTCCTAGCGAGGGCGCTAAGGAGAAGGCTCAGATCATGCTTATTCAGTATGACGAAGAGTCCATTCTCGAGGTGAAACTTGATAGTTTCGAAGAGCTGGCTTCTCGCATTGATCCTAAGAAAGTGAATTGGATAAATGTGGATGGCTTGGGCGACTTGGAGTTCTTACGCAAGCTCTCCGAATACTACAAAATTCATCCCTTGGCGCTTGAAGATGTCCTAAATACGACGCAGAGACCGAAGATCGAGCACTTCGCAACACACTATTTCATCGTGAGTCAGATGATTTATTTTGATAAAAACGAGACGCTTACTTTCGAGCAAGTGAGCGTCTTCCTAGGGGATAATTTTGTAATTACCCTGCAAGAGGAATGCGGACACGATGTCTTCGATCACGTCCGCTCGCGCCTGCGAGCGGGGCGGGGATATAGTCGGCAGATGAAGGCCGACTATCTCGCCTATGCCCTCCTTGATGCCACGGTAGATGAATTGTTTCCTGTGTTGGAAGATCTCGGAGATTCCATCGAGGCCGTGGAAGAAGAATTGCTCGGCAAGCCGATGAAGGAAACGCTCCACAAACTCTACGACGCCAAGCGACTTCTGCTGCAGATTCGCCATGCCGCATGGCCACAGCGGGAGATTTTTAATACCCTCATCCGCGACGATACGGGGCTCATCACGCACGGAACCCAGGTCTTCCTTCGCGATTGCTATGACCATAGCACGCAGATTATTGACCTGATCGAGAGCTACCGTGACCTCACGTCGGGACTCATGGATTTGTACCTAAGTAGCCTTAGCTTTCGCACGAATGAGATCATGAAGATCCTCACGGTGGTGAGCGTTTTCTTTATGCCGCTCACTTTTCTTGTTGGAGTTTATGGTATGAATTTTGATACCAAATATCCACTCAACATGCCCGAGCTAAACTGGCCCTTCGGCTACGTTGCCTTTTGGGGACTATGTCTCTGTGTAACCGGAGGAATGTTCCTCTTCTTTCGAAGAAAAAAATGGCTATAAAATCTGTACTTATTCTTACTGCTGGCTTTGGTGAAGGCCACAATGCAGCCTCTCGCAACCTGGCGGCCGCGCTTACGGAACTGGGGATTTCCTCGGAAGTTCACGATGTCTTTGCGGAAGCGTATGGCCCCCTCAATCGCATGGTACAGCGCGGCTATGTCCTCGCCATCAACTACACGCCGATTGTCTGGAAAATTGTCTTCGATCTCATGGATCGCACCCCACTTGTGAGTGGGGGCATTTCCGTATTCGCCCGCGCGGCAAAGGTTCTGAGGAGGCATATCGACCGTATGAAGCCAGACATTGTCGTGAGCACGTATCCTGGGTGTGGCCATTTGCTTGAGACGCTGTATCCTGCGGGCAAGGAAAGACCTTTTCGCACTGTCACAGTGATCACTGATTCGCTGACCATCAATGCCTCGTGGCATACATGCCATAGCGATCACTTCATCCTACCGAACACAGAAACAGCGACTGTTCTTCGACGGATCGGCATCGCTGAAGAGCGCTTACATGTCACGGGTTTTCCTGTGCCAATGCTATTTGCCGAACCGAATCCCACGCGGCAAGTTCCCTCTGCTGGCGATCCATGGCGTGTTCTCTACATGGTCAATTCCGGGCACCATACGGCTCCCGCGATTGTGGAGAAATTGCTCACTCTTCCGCAGATACGCCTTGAAGTAACAGTCGGGCACAATGTTGCTCTCGGAAAAAAACTTACAACCCTCGCCGCAGAGAAAGGAATTCCCCTCGCAGTGCATGGTTGGGTTCCTAACATTTCTGAACTTATCCGTCGCAACCATGTCCTCATCAGCAAAGCCGGTGGCGCTACGGTGCAGGAAGCTCTCGCCGCTCGCACGCCTATGATTATCACGCAGATTGTCCCCGGACAGGAAGAAGGCAACGCCCGACTCCTCACCGAGGCCTCCGCCGGCATGGTCGCACAAGGGCCGGAGGCAATCCTCGCAGCCGTCCAGACGGTATGTTCCGCCAAGGCCTATCTTGCCTTCTGCGATGCGATAGCCCCACTCAGCCATCCTTCCGCTGCACGCGACGGGGCGGTGCTTTTGCAATCTCTGCGACCATGAAAATCGAAGCCGCGATTTTTGATATTGGGAATGTGCTCCTGCTCTTCGACTACATGGTCGCGGCCGATCGCCTTGCCTCCAAGAACTCGCTAACGACTCTTCCCGATCGCGAACGAATCGTTTCGGCCAAGCAAGCCTATGAAACCGGCGGCATTTCTCGCGCAGCGTTTCTTGAGCTCGTGCGCCCAGAATTTCGAGATACCGGCGAGGAAGAAGATTTTGTGAGAATTTGGGAAGACATCTTTGTGGAGAATCTTCCCATGACGTCGCTTGCCCGACAGCTTGCCGCCGAGATGCCCGTCTTTCTGATCTCGAACATTAGCTGCATCCATTGGGACTACATTTCTAAGCACTACGACATCTTTTCCATCTTTCGAGGTCATGTGCTGAGCTACCAAGTAAAACTTCTCAAGCCCGATCCGCAGATTTTCGAGCTGGCAGTGGAGAAGTTTAATATTGATCCGTCCCGCACACTTTATTTCGACGACCTACTGGAGAACGTAGAGTCAGCCTCTTCAGTAGGTCTGCTAGGTTTCCATTACTCCCACACTCGCCACGCAGACGTCGAAGCGTTTTTATCAAGAAGCTCCCCCTGACCAGCACTGACTGGCAGATGCTCTGCCCAAGAGTCATCCGACCTCCGCGACGCTACTCTTCGCTGTCGAGGGCATTCCGCGCCTCCTCTATGGCTGCCAACTGGGTGCTTGTTGACTTGGGATAATCGAGATTGAGTGACTCAAGTGTCTTGACTAAGACGTCGGCGATCATCGCGCGGGAGAACCATTTGCGGTCGGCAGGGATGACATACCACGGCGCGGCTTTCGTGCTCGTGGCTGCGATAGCTTCTTCGTAAGCGTCCTGATATTGGTCCCAAAACGCGCGGAGTTTGACATCAGAGGGAGAAAGCTTCCAATTTTTTGTCGGATCGTTGATTCGCTCTAGGAATCGTTTTTTTTGCTCCTCTTTCGAAAGGTGGAGAAAAAATTTTACGATCTTCGTGCCATTGTCGGTGAGGTATTGTTCGTAGTGCCGGATCTCGCGAAATCGGCGTTCCCAGATCGCCCCTGTTTTGAGCTCTGCGGGGATTTTTTGGGCAGCGAGGATCTCGGGATGGACGCGCACGACGAGAACTTCTTCGTAGTATGAACGGTTGAAGATTCCGATCCGGCCCCGCTCGGGCAAAAAGAGATTCGATCTCCAGAGGTAATCGTGATCAATCTCATTTGAGCTCGGTGTCTTAAACGATGCCACTTGGCACCCTTGTGGATTGAGCCCACTCATCACGTGTTTGATGGCCCCATCCTTTCCCGCGGCATCCATCGCCTGGAAAATAATCAGAAGAGCATAGGTGTCAGCCGCGTAGAAGACGTCCTGCAACTTTCGGAGCTTCTCGATATCGCTGGCGAGCTTCTCAGTCGCCTCGGCTTTATCCTTGAAGGCTCCGTGCTCATCGGTGTTGAAATCCTTGAGACGAAACGGACGGTTTGGACAGATGAGAAGGTCTGAACTTTTCATAGGAGGTATCATGCTGCGAGGTTCCAGTTTTATGAACACAATTCTAAAAAATTGCTCGCGCTCGCGGGCTGTCGCTTGGGCCGATCTAGATGGCGAGTCGGCGAGAAGATAGAACTTCTCCAGCAAGAAAGAGTGATCCGGTAAAAAGAGATAGACTATCGCTTGCGAGCGCCTTTGCGACTTCATCGTTCAGGCTTTGGGCAACCCGCGTCGGAATGCCGGCGGGTGCCGCTAGGAGCTTTGGATCACACGCGCGCTCATTTGCGATGGGTAGGAAAACAAATTCCGATGCGATGGGCGCAAGAATCTCAAGCATCGCACCGTGGTCTTTGTCTCGCATGGCACCAAAGAAAATGCAGGCTTTCTGTTCACCAAAATGATCTCGCCATGTGCGGACTAGGACTTCTGCAGCCGGTGGATTGTGCGATCCATCCACCACAAATTTCTCCGTCACGCATTGAAATCGCGCGGGCAAGGTGGCGCCGCTCAATGCTGAGGCAATGACATCATCTGCAATTGCAATCTGCGCTTTCTGAAGGGCCAGAATGGCGAGAGCAGCATTCCAAAGTTGGTGGTGTCCGATTAATCCGACACGGCCCGAGTAGCTTGAGGAGACGAAATCTATGCTGCTGTGGAGTTCTTCCGCACGGTGTGTATAGACGCGTGCAACTTCGGGTTCTTGGGGAGAAGAAACGACCGGACATCCCGCTTTGATGATGCCTGCCTTCTCCAGCGCAATCAGGTCAAGCGAGCGACCGAGCCATTCGCAATGATCCATGCCAATCGGAGTAAGAATCGAGACAATCGGGGTGACGATATTTGTCGCGTCCAATCGTCCGCCTAATCCCGTCTCGAGCACGACATAGTCACAACCCGCCTTGGCGAACCAATCGAGAGCAAGCAAAGTCGCGACCTCAAAGTATGTGGGTGAAAGCGAAAGATCATCTGCTACCGCACGGATTCGAGTGAGTCCCGCTGCGATATCTGATGGTGAGATAGTTCTTCCGTCCACGACAATGCGCTCAGAAAAGTCAATGAGGTGGGGCGATGTGTAGAGGCCCGTGCGATACCCTCCGCCACGCAGGATCGCGTCCAGCATCGCACAGACGGAACCCTTGCCGTTTGTGCCTGCCACGTGCAGAAACTTGCCCGTAGCCTGTGGCGATCCGAGGGCCTCTGCCAAGCGCTGTGTGGTCTCTAGTCCAAGTCGAATTCCAAAATGCTGAGTGGAATCCAACCACGCCAACGAAGCGTCATACGTCACTTATTCGAGAAGTAACCGAGCAAATCAGCCAGCGTGTCGCGCATTTTCGACCTCTCTACGATGAGATCAATCAGGCCGTGCTTCTCGAGAAATTCCGCCGTCTGGAAGTCAGCAGGTAGCGTCTGGTGGGTGGTTTCGCGAATGACGCGTGGGCCGGCAAATCCGATCATGCTCTTAGGTTCTGCGATAATGATATCGCCAAGCGACGCGTAGCTGGCCATGACCCCGGCCGTGGTGGGATTTGTGAGTATCGTGATGTATGGGAGGCGGGCTTTTGCATGGAGAGCCAACGCACCACTCGTCTTCGCCATCTGCATGAGGCTGAGCATGCCCTCATACATTCGCGCGCCACCGGAGGCGCAGATGAGCACGACAGGGATTTTCTGCTTTGTTGAAAACTCAATGATACGGGTGACTTTTTCTCCAACAACAGAACCCATCGTCGCCGCCAGAAAACTAAAATCCATGACACCGATGCCTAAGGGGTGGCCGGCTATTTTTGCGGAACCCGTGCGAATGGCATCCACGAGTCCCGTCTTCTCTCGGTAGCTCTTAAGTCTATCAGCATACGTCGCCACGCCTTGAAATTTCAGGGAATCCACGGAGGTCAGCGAGGCATCCATCTCCTGAAAACTGCCTTCGTCAACCAGGCTCGTGATGCGGTCTTGCGAGACCATGGAAAAGTGGTAACCGCACTTCGGACAAACGTAGAGATTCGCCGCTAAGGCCAAATTGTGTGTTACCTCTCCGCAGGCGGGGCATTTTGTCCAGAGACCACCGGGCATCTCCCGGGGGGTGCTGCTACGAGAACGAAGAACAGGTGTTTTAAAAATAGCCATGAAAGAAAAAAAGGATCAGCCGCGCGCGACAGTGAGAGCCCGCACTCGAGAAGCACCACCGGCCACTAATGCCGCTGCGCAGGCATCAACCGTCGCGCCTGTCGTAAGCACGTCGTCCACCAAGAGAAGATCTAAATCCGTCACGTCCGCATTCTTGCTCAAAACAAAGGCATCCCGCAAGTTTTGCCTTCTCGCCTGACGGTCGAGCGAGGTCTGGGTGATCGTGTATCGCCTTCGAGCGAGGGCCCTGCATACGGGCAATCCGGTCGCTTGAGAGAGGCCCTCTGCTAAGATCTCGGCTTGATTAAACTCCCGTTCCCGCAGGCGTTTCGGATGGAGCGGCACGGGGACAATGGCATCCGGCCACGAGGATGTGATTCGCTCGTCCTGAATGCCTTCTGCCAAGAGACATGAGAGCGATTTCGCAAGCCACATCTCGCGACCATATTTCAAGCGGTGGAGCATTTCACGCACGGCACCCCGACTCCGAAGTGTTGCCACGGCACAATCAAAATGGAACGCTGCGCCTCGACAATTTGGGCATTCGAAGGAGCCCATCTTACCGCTAAATGGCTGCGAACAGACCTCACAGCGCGGACTTTGGATTCGTTCAAATCCCCGCTCGCAGGGTTCACAAAAATGGCGCAACCCCTCCACTCGGCATCCACACACCGCGCAATGGCTGGGGAAGAGCAGCGAACACAGGGGTTCAAGCGTTGTGGCGAGTGCGTGCTTCACGGCGGAGATAGAGCCAGACGAGAGCAGAAGTCAGGCCAAGAATGGCGAGGGGGGCAAGACCGGTCGGAACGGCTCCGCTCACGACATTTGGCCCTACCCATGGGAGCAAGGCATCCGGGGGTTTCACAGCATAGCGAGCAAGCCACTGGAGGCCTTGCTGCGCGAGAACCCATCCGGCATGAATGCCGATCGCGAGAAAAAGGGACTTTGTTCGCCATGTCGCCCACGCGAGCAAGACGCCCGCCACGAGGAGGGAGACTAGGCCCCATCCTAAAATCGGCCATGGCGGTGCACTGGAAAAAAGCCGCGTGAGTTGTTCAAAGCCACTCCACCACTCGACGTCAGGCTGTCCTGCGGGTCGCGCGACGCGGAGAAAATGGATGACCGAGAAAACAACCGCATTGATTCCGATGGCCGCCCACGGAGGCATGGCGCGCAAGCAGAGCCCGAGCAGGACGGCACGAAAAAGAAATTCTTCCAGCACCCCCACAGCCGCAGCCGTTGCGAGAATCCGCAAAAAGCGCGCTGGGTCTATCTCGGCGCGCACGTTGTAAACGCCGAGCCAGATGTACGCACCACCAAGCAGGACGACGGGAAGAATCGCCACGGAGAGGCCGAGCAGGAGGTCGCGCTGCCAAGTTCCATTGCGCTCAATCCCAAGCTGAGACAAGCGACGAATTCCAATCCACAAAAAGGCAGGCACTAGCAAAACCAAGGCCGAGATTTGAATCGTCCGACTAAAATAACGGTGAAAGGGAAAGCCCTGAAGAAATGGCAGCCATCCTTGCTCGGCGAGCCAAGAGCCGAGCCAATAGATGGGTGGAGAGACGACGCACGCCGCCAGCACGACCGCTAGGACATAGACGAGCAACCGGAGCGGCATTGCCTGCACTGCGGGATTTGAGTTCACGGCATGGGACAATATGGAGTATTTTCGCCGAGTGCGAGAGGATTGGAATCTGAAAGAACTCATTGTGGCCGACAAGGCCCACTCGTGGCACCCCTTCACACAAATGCGGGATTGGTGTCAAGCCGACTACGAGCCTCTCCTTCTCGTGAGCGGGGAGGGGGCGATGCTTCGGGATGCGCAGGGCCACGAATACCTCGATGGCAATTCATCCATCTGGACAAATGTTCACGGGCACTGCCATCCCACGATCACGGCAGCCATCAAGGCCCAGCTTGACCATGTTGCGCATGTATCCTTTCTCGGCACAACAAACGTTCCGGCGACCATGCTCGCTCAGCGACTGACGGAGCTTTTTCCGCCGGACACCCTCACGCGCGTTTTTTTCAGCGACGATGGTTCCACCGCCATCGAGGTCGCTGCAAAAATGGCGCGCCAATATTTTCAGCAAAGTCATTCGCCTCAACGCACGCGATTTGTGGCCTTTCGAAATGCGTATCACGGAGACACGCTCGGCGCCGCAAGCCTCGGTGGCATTGGGATTTTTCAAGCACACTCCTCAGCGGAATTCATAGCGGTGAGCCATGTGCGGGATCTTGAGGAACTTGTGAGCCTTCCTTTCTTGAGCGACGTCGCGGCGGTGATCATCGAACCTCTCATCCAAGGTGCAGCCGGCATGAGACTCTGGCCGAAGGGAATGCTCAAGAGCTTGCGGGAGATTTGTACGGCCCACGGCATTCTCTTGATTTTGGATGAAGTGATGACGGGGTTTGGCCGCACCGGGACGCTCTTTGCTTGCGAGCAAGAAGACGTGATACCCGATTTTCTGTGCCTCGCGAAGGGTCTCACCGGCGGCTACCTTCCACTGGCAGCGACGCTCACGACCGAGGCGATTTTCTCCGAATTTCTCGGCACGGCAGAGGAACACAAAACACTTTATTACGGGCATAGCTACACCGGAAACCCCCTTGGTTGCGCGGCTGCTCTTGCGAGCTTGGATGTTTTTGATGAAGAAAACGTGTTGGCAAATCTGCAACCAAAAATCGCTGCTATGCGCACCTTTCTCGCGGGATTGCGCGACTCGCCACACGTCTTTGAAATTCGCCAGTGTGGTTTCATGGCCGGCATCGAAGTCCGCGATGCCGCCGGCGTGCCCTTCCCGTGGCAGCTCCGCACCGGTGCGCGGATTTGCGAAGCGGCACGCCGTCACGGTCTCCTCACTCGTCCGATTCTAGACACCATCGTGCTCATGCCACCACTCTGCACGACGATTTCTCAGCTTGAAGACGCCGTTTGCGCCGTGGCTCTCAGCATTACCGAGGTCTGCGGGGGAGTCTAGGCTGCTAGGACTTCCGGCTTTGCCAGAAGACGAAAACGGAAGCGTTCGTGGTATTTTCCGTCGTTGTATTTCTGACAACATTTCACGCAGGCGAGTTTTCGACGGATCGGGCGCACGCGGGCGAGCACCATGCCGCACCCGGGGCAGCTATAAAAGTATTTGCGCTCCACACGACGACGCTTGAATGGAAGGTTGTGGCAGCGAGGTTCGTTGGGAATTCCTAAGTCTGCACAAGCTTCTTTCCACTCCTCGCCATGGGCTGCGATTCGACGCCGTCCGACTCGGTGTTGCGCAAGAATGTGGGCCAGTTCGTGCCGCAAAGTGCGATGGACTTCGGAGGAGGAGATCTCCAAAAGCTTGGGATTCAAAATGATGGTCCGCTTCCGCCAATCCGCGAGACCTGCAGTGGTTCGCAGGCCTGGATTCCAACAGACCGAGACACGTAGCGTCTTGCACTTCGCAGCCAAGAGCAGTTGGTTGGCGAAGTCCTCTAGCAGGGGATCGTGGCGAAGCCTTGTGTGCGGGGAGGGGAGGACGAGGTCGTCCGGCAAGACCTTCACACGTCGCATCACGGAACGTCCGAAATCAATGAGTAGTTGCCGGTATTTCATTGAGGAAGCTGGCGTGAAACCACTTTCTGTGTGGCGCGGATGGCATGCTGAATATCTGCGGGCGTCGAGTGGAACCCCAACGAATAGCGAACCGTAGCCATCGCAGTATCGCGCGGAAGACCCATCCCAAGGAGGACGTGGGACGGCTGGATGGAGCCAACCATACAAGCCGACCCACTCGATACGCAGACACCTTCCAGATCAAGGCCCATGAGCAGAGATTCTCCGTCACTTCCGGGAAAGCTGATATTCAGGGTATTCGGGAGGCAGTGGTCGGGATTTCCATTTCGGATGGCACTCGGGCATTGTGCCTGGATTCCTTGCCACAATTCCTCCCGCAGCGGAGAAAGTCGCGCAGCGGTCTCACTAGCGTGAGAGGTAGCCCATGTGGCAGCCGAGGCCATGCCAGCGATGCCAGCCACGTTTTCTGTGCCGGGCCGGCGCGTGTTCTCGTGAGCACCACCATGCACTGTCGGCATGAGAGCGATGCCGGAGCCTACGTAGAGGGCGCCCACTCCCATCGGACCGTAAAATTTGTGCGCTGCAAGCGAGAGAGCGGAGACGCCTAGCTCTTGGGGACGAAGAGGAATCTTCCCCATCGTCTGAACGGCATCCGTGTGGAAAAGGACTCCGCGCTTTGCACAGATGGATACGAGTTCTTCGATGGGTTGGAGGACACCCGTTTCGTTGTTGGCATGCATCACGGAAACAAGAGTCGTGTCGTCACGCAAGGCCGCTGCAAGGTCGTCGGGGTTGACTCGGCCTTCGACGTTTACCGGCAGCAAGGTGACTTCAAATCCCTCATAAGTTTTGAGGTAGTCGAAGGCGTGAAGCACCGCGTGGTGCTCAATGGCAGAAGTAATGATATGTTTGCCGCGCGGAGTGTGGGCCCGTGCAAGGCCGATGACGGCGAGGTTGCAGGCCTCCGTGCCTCCGCCGGTAAAAATGATTTCGTGGGATCGCACCCCGAGCAAGTCGGCCAAGGAATCCCGCGCATCGTCTATCGCCGCACGGGCGCGACGTCCGGCTGCGTGGATGGAGGAGGGATTTCCAAAGCCGCCGTCGAGGTGTGGCAACATACTGGCGCGAGCGGTAGGCGCGAGCGGAGTCGTTGCGTTGTAGTCTAGATAGACCACTCGGCCTCCTCTGAACTCGCTCGCTGCTTTTTGTCCAAAATTTTCACCTGTTTCTGCTCCTGCACGACCAGAGAAAATGCTGGAACGCTGTGCATGAGGAAGACATTGGCTCCGATCGTGGTGTGTTCGCCGATGATCGTTCCGCCTCCGAGAATGGTCGCATTAGGATAGATTGTGACGTTATCACCGACGTCCGGATGCCGCTTGCCGCCTTTGACGATCTTGCCCTCGTCGTCTTTTGCAAAGCTTTTCGCTCCCAGCGTGACGCCATGATACAGCTTTACGCGCTGACCAATGCGACATGTCTCACCGATGACGACACCCGTGCCGTGATCAATAAAAAAGTGCGACCCCACAATCGCTCCGGGATGGATATCAATGCCCGTGCGGGCGTGGGCCCATTCCGTCATCATACGTGGGAGGAGAGGCACTGCCTCGCGATGCAGAACATGGGCGATTCGCTGCACCGCAATCGCCTCAATGCAGGGATAAGCCAAGATGATTTCCTCGTTGTTGAGCGCCGCCGGATCCCCCTCAAACGCGGCTTGAATGTCCGTGCATAGCATTTCCCTCGCGGCCGGGAGGGCTTGGAAAAAACGAAGAATGATCGCGCGTGCTTGAGCCTTCGGGCACTGCGGATTGATCACACGGAGGCTCTTGGCAATTTCTTCCTCAAGGCTTGCCGCAAGGTGGCGAATGCGCTGCGCCGTGATCGCACCCAAGTCGCTCTTACGGATCGGCTTCTCATCATGAAAGCCTGGGAAGAGGACTTCGAGAATTTCCTCGCAAATGCCCTCAATCGCCCGCTTTGATGGCAGGTTGTATCCGTCGGCATTGTTGAGGCCACCCACTTGTTCGTAAGAAATGAGTACCTCGGCGATGATAATTTGCAGTTCGTCTTCCATGACTGTGCTCAATATGCCCCGCCTCGTCGCCTTGTCGAGTGCGTTGCGGTCTTGCTCCCGAGGTCACTCGATGGGTCTCGTGCTGTGCGAGATGTCAGCTTTTGGCTTCTTCTAGATTCGTGGCTTGCAGACCACAGAGACGTGCTGCTGCAAGCTGGCGGCGGTCGGTTGAAACAAAATGGGTAGCTTTTAGTATTTTTGCCGTGGCGACATGCATCAAATCAAGGGTCCGGCATCCGGTCTTCACTGTAACTAAGGGCACCAAAGAGAGGGTTTCCTGAGCGATCCGATCCATGGATATGGCGATAGATAGAAAACGGCCAGATCTCAACATAAGCGACATAAGATTGCGTGCGCCGGCAAGCTGGCGGGTTGTTATTTCTTTCCGGAAATGGAGAGCGTGTAGTGTATTCTCGGTCTCCAACTCTAGCAACATAGAGAAGGGAATCGGAAGAGTTCGTTTTTCCACAAACGCCAGAACCTTGGCGCTAAGCGGTTCTTCGATGACCAACTTGATTGCGACCCCCGTATCGAAGTAGTGAGAGATCATCGCTCACCCCGCAGATCGTTCAGCGCAGCATCTATTCCCTTCACGGGCTTACCTTTCCAGATCGAAGCCATTCGCTCTCGATGATCCGCCCAGTCAACGGTATTGGTAGCACCCCCTAGCGATCCCAGAGACACCAGCCGGGCTACTGGCTTTTTTCGGCGAAGAATCTCCAATTGCCCGCCAGCTTCCACCTCTAAAAGTACCTTTGCAAAGTTGTGCTGTGCCTCGCGCACGGTAATTGTTTTCATGACGCACGCAATATGACGCACAAAAGTGTCACCGTCAATCTTGATGGGTGAGAGGGCTCCGATTCGGATCGCCAAACCGCCCAAAATCTTCGCGACACGGGCTGTGGATGCTGTTTGCATGAGTGGGCACCATGACACTCCCGAATAGACTAACCATAGGCAGGCTAGGACTCACCGTGCTTTTTGTGGCCTGCTTCTCGTTGCCGATTGCCGGAAGATACGGCTGGGCGCTAGGACTTTTTCTCGTGGCGGTGGTGACGGACTATCTTGATGGGGAAATCGCTCGCCGCTGGTCACTTACGACAGATTTCGGCAAGTTAATGGATCCCTTGGCTGACAAAATCCTCACTGCCTCCGCCTTCATTTGCTTGCTAGGGGTAGAAAAAGGGGGCACAGCGGCCATCACGGCATGGGCGGTGATTGTCATCGTAAGCCGAGAATTTCTCATCACGGGGCTGCGTCTGCTCGCAAGCTCGAAGGGGATTATCCTCCCGGCAGAGCGTCTCGGGAAGCACAAGACGGCATGGCAAATGATCACGATTCTCTATTTTCTGACCTTGCTCGCTATTTTTCACTACCTCCCGCCGCACTGGGCTCAGCCCGCATGGAACGTGGGTGCCTATGGCCTTGTTCCCATCACCGTGCTCCTTACGATTTATTCTGGAGCGGCCTACATGGTGAAAAATCGCCATCTCGTTGCTCATGCGTGAGCAGGTGTGATGGATGGTGGGTGAGGTCAAGAAGCAGTGTTCTCGAGATGGACGCTTGATAAGCGCTTTGAGCCCTCTTAGCGGGCAATCGCAAGCGCGCCCGCTTTTAATCACACCCGGAAATCGGAAAGGATTTCCTTTTGGATTGACAAATTCACAAAATGACCTTTGTTAGGTCAAAGTATTATGACAGCCATTCCTGCAACTGAGGCGAAGGCCCACTTTTCTGCAATTCTTGACCGTGTAGATCACGGGGAGGAGTTTGTTTTGACTCGGCATGGCAAGGAGGCAGCATACTTAGGGCCCTCGCAGCGAGCCACTACTGCGCAATCGGCACAAGCCGTCGTAGCACTGCTACAGTGGCGGTCCACGGTCGCCGCCAGAGGTTCTGTTTTGGAGTCGGGCGAAACATGCAAATCCCTGATTTCTAGGGGGCGTTGCTAGTGCAGCCCTTTGTTTTAGATGCCAACGTGGTCATCAGTTTTCTTCTGCGGGAGGATTCGCACTACGCAAATCGTATCTTTCAGAAGCATCTCGCAGGCGGCGCGACAGCGCATGTGCCTTCGCTCTGGCACCTCGAAATACGCAATGTGCTATTTTTAAAGGAACGGGCAAAAAAATTAGACACGGGAGAAGCCTCGCAAGCTTTAGCCAGCTTAGCATGTCTCACCATCGTTACGGATGCCTACACCACGTCAGCCTCTACCCTCATGCACCTTGAGCGGCTTATGTTACACCACGGCCTCACGTCCTATGATGCCACTTATTTAGAATTGGCCTATCGCTTGGATATAGCAATTGCAACACAGGATAAGCAGATCATAGCAGCAGCCAAAGTCCTCAAAGTCAGCGTCGTGTAGATACTGCTGGCAGCCAGCGAGGCAGGTGCCCGCTTCAAGCCCGTATATCTTTTAAGAAGCTCCTTCTCCCCGCGGGGTGTGATTAAAAGTGGGTGAGGTCAACCTGCGAGCGCGGCATTGGCTTCCAGCCGATGGGAAGCAGACGCATCTCTGTGAACAGCGCGTGCGCTCCATCCGCTAGAGCAGATTTACTCGATCGGCAATAAAATGGGGAAGAGCGCTTCGGGTTTTAGGGCCTGCGTGAGGATGCGGTATTGGGCGGCGTCCGCGTGTTCCACCGGGGGTGATGTGGGTCGAAGTTGCTGCGCAAACTCGACAAGTTCGGCTGCATAGGAACTCGCACTGCGCTGTGCGGCCTGCGGCCAGGGCGTCAGCGGGAGATGATCGTTTATGACATCTTGGCGAAGCGCGACCAGGCGAGGATTTAATGGGGCGCACGCCGTCCAACTGCGCGAAGGCGATGCCTTAAGCACTTCGAGTTGAGCCGTGAGAGAGAGCCGGGAAAAGAAAAATGGCCAAGCTTGCTCGGGCTGGGACGCGAGACCTTGCCACACGAGCGGCAGGGCTGCGGTGCTTTCGGAAAAGGCACTACGCACGCGAGCCGCTTCGGCATCCACATCGAAGAGCGACGGGCAGATCGTGATTTCGTGATAAAGATTTGGAAACTCATAGCCCAGAGACGTCAGTGTGCGCATGGCATCCGGCAAAGCGCGGGCAATGAGTGGCGTGCCGGCACTCGCACCTTCGACAAACGCCATCCCAAAGCCTTCTTGGACGGAAGTAATAACTACGACATCAGCAACTGCGAGGATTTCATGCACGGAGGGAGCAGAGGATTCGCGCAAAATACCCCATCGCACCTGCCAGCCCCGCGTTGCTTCCCGGAGGCGTTTTTCGTAGGCGTGTTCCTCCGCCGAGCCCCTGCCGGCCGTGGTGACAAACCATGCTTCTGGAGCCAGCCACCGTGTGAGCAAGAGGGACTCGACGAGGTTTTTTCGACGCAAGAAGCGAGTGGGACACACCCACACGGCAGCTTCGGATTGCAACTCCGTGCGGAGCCATGACTTCGCACGGCTGCGGTCTGTCGCGACCGGTGGCGTCACCGGATTTGCAAGGAACTTCGTTTGCGTGGGCCAGCCCTCGCAAAGGGATTGGTGATCGGAGGCATTGATCGTGATATGGACGGCGCGGGTGCCTTCGCAGAAAATCGCGCGCGCCACGGTCTCCGGCGTGTGAAACCCCGCATTGACCATTTCTGGCCAGCGCGACCAGCGACCGGCACACCAGAAATCGTGGTGGTGAAGTAGCAGACGAAGATTGGTCTTTGCGGCCATGAGGCGAACCTCATCCGCAAGCAAAACATTCCGTGCGAGAGCGGGATTATGGAACCAAAGAACCGAATTCTGTGGATTCGGAATGAGGCGTTCTAGCGCGCGCCGAATTGCGAGGCGCACCGCAGCGGGCGAAGCACTTTGCTCGGCGAGGTAGGAAAAGGTTGGTTCGACGAAGAGCGTGAGCGGTGGATCGGAAAGGACCGGCACCTCGGCTGGAGGCTCCCCCAGCGCGAGTGTAAGGGATACCAGTGAAGGCCCCACCGCTTCGGCGAGGTGGGGGAGGGTGAGTTCGATCACGCGCCGGACACCCCCCGGTCGGAAGTGATAGTGCAGAACAACAAAATGTCTGATCGGTTCGGACGAAAGCACAACTCGCAGCATCTCGTGAGGCTTGCGGAATGCCAAGCCTCCCGCGAAAGTGATCGTACTCAATGAGCGATTTTTTTCAAGATGGCACAGTCGCGACTTTGCACGACTTCGGCACGGCATCGCTCTCAGACACGACGGTTCTCCTTGAAAAGGACGGCCGCCACATCACGCTCGTTCTACCCTGTGGGGTAAGAGATCTCGACAATCCGGCCTTTCACCGAATCGTGGAAGCTCTGCACACAGCGACGTTTCTGCACCGCGTGATCATAGGATTGGATGGCTCATCGCGAGAAGAGGCGGAACACCTGACGACGCGGTGTGCCGCATTGCCGCAGGATGTTCGTGTGCTCTGGAATGGATGTTCAGGAACCGGTAAAGGTCGCAATCTCGGGCTATCCGTCGGCGAAGCCTTAGAGGCGGGAACGGACATCATCGTAGCCCATGACTGCGATATTCTCGACTATTCCCTAAACATTCCTGCCAGGCTATGTGCAGCGATCGCCGACAGCCAACACGGGTTCCTACTGAGCAAGGGATTCAGCGCGAGGTTTTCCACCCAAATGAATGGCCGCGTCACAAGATTGCTCTTTTTTCCACTCCTCCAAACCGCACAAGAAGTCTGGGGCAATGTGCGCCTTGTTCGGTTTCTTTCTGCATTTCGATATCCACTGAGCGGGGAATTCGCCGTGCGTGCGCAGGTGGTGGAGCAATGGAAATTTGCCTCCGATTGGGGGGTCGAAATTCAACTCCTTACGGAGGCGTATCGCACGTTGCGCCCTGCGCAAATATGCCAGGTTGATATTGCGGACTGCTACGATCATCGCCACCAAGATCTCTCGCCGCACAACCCAGATCGTGGCCTGAACAGGATGGCATTTGAGGTTGCTCGCGGCATCATTCAGAGTCTTGCTGGTGAAGGCTTTCTGCTGGATCTCGCAAATTTAGAAAATCTGCAGGCAGGCTATCTGCAACGTGCCAAGGATTCCCTCGTGCTGTATGCAGCCGATGCGAGGCTTAATGCGTTGACTTATCCGACCGCTGATGAGGCGCAGGCCGTGGCAACCTTTGGAGAGGCCCTGCAACGCGCGATCTCCGCATTTCTGGCATCTAATTCACACAAGCCGCAGCTTCCAGCTTGGGCCGCTTCGTTGCCTCAAAAATAAAACGTGAGGCCTTGTTCGCGGAAGGCCTCTTTTTGTTCGCTAAGATACTTTTCTCCGAGTTTTTCAAAGCCACCCTCCTTCCGGAAGGTTTCGAGAAACGTGTTGATTTGCGAGCGAAGGAGGTCGTTGTCAAGCGCGAGGCCTACCGCCCAACTTTCTGTTTGGATCGGAGCTAAAATGGCACGCGTTTTCTCGGAATGTTCTTTGGCATTTTTCCAAACGCTCATTTGGTCGTAGAGAAAGGCATCTGCCTTGCCTTGGATGACTTCGAGCACAGCCGCAGATTCCTTTTCCAGCGCAAGGATCGAAGCGTTCTTGATATGAGCCCGAGCCCAAACTTCGCCGGTCGTCCCTTGCCGAACCGCAAGCGTGCGGCCTGCGACATCAAGCTGGGCGAGGGACGAGATGTCCGACTTCTGGGCAACAAGGAGCGCAAGGCCGATGGTCAGGTAGGGATCCGAAAACGCGATAGACTTTCGACGTTCGGGAGTCTCTGTCATGGATGAAATAACACAGTCAATCTTTCCCGTCTTAAGCGAGGGAATGAGGCCGGTGAAGGGAATGTTTTCGATGCGAAGCGGCCTCCCAAGTGAGTCGGCTAGGGCCTTAGCAAGATCAACACTCACGCCACTCGGCTGGCCGCTGGCATCAATCGTTTCAAAAGGCGGATACGAAAGTTCCATGCCGATGACCAGTTCGTTGGATGGTGCCGGTTTGCCACAGCCGACGAGGGTAATGATTCCCATGAGCAAGAGAGGAAGGCTTCGCATGATGGGTAAGATTGCGTTACGATTGCCGCAATGAAACGACTTTATTTTCTGATCAGCATGCTTGCCAGTGTGGGCTTCCTGCGGGCGGATACGGATTCCATTCTGAAAGCCGCGCGGGTGAATCCGCTGGGAAACCCGCTCACCTTGAATGCCCAACTTCGCGCGGACGACAAAAAAGTGCCATTTCAGATCGTCGTTCGCGATGGCGTGATTTCTTATGTTTTCCAGAATCCCGATCAAGAAATTCGACTCCGTTTGGGCGAGGATCACTCCGTGATTGAAGAACGTCGTGGCGGGAAAACAGCAGCCCTTGAGCCTGCGAAGTTCGATGACTCCGTGCGCGGCGGACTGCTTACCTATGAGGACCTCGCGTTAAGGTTTCTCTATTGGAAAAATTCGCGTTTGCTCGGC
>Ga0163147_10004310_pt1 | contig 18224 bp, 19 predicted proteins | sample OliLakLV19MP6G1_FD_148597 | JGI IMG/M metagenome (GOLD analysis project Ga0163147, IMG submission 148597) | Freshwater microbial mat bacterial communities from Lake Vanda, McMurdo Dry Valleys, Antarctica- Oligotrophic Lake LV.19.MP6.G1 | ecosystem: Environmental > Aquatic > Freshwater > Lake >...
ACCAAGGCGATTGACTCATGAAATGCTGCATATTTTGCACCGACACCTTTCCCGTTCGGGCGATTCCCGCGATATTCCGCTTCGTTTCCATCCGCAGCAAGCCACTCAAGTACACTTCCCCGTACTTCCGCGTATCCCGCGTGCGTGTTCTAGCGCTTCGTCCGTAGCTTAACCAGAACGATTTCAAGCGATCTGGGAGTTTCGCAACCGCTTCCAATGGCAGTCCCCAACGGGCTGCTTGTGTCCGGGTGAGCAGTAAGTCATTCGTCTTATTTTCCCACAATCCCTCTCAATTTCTAATCTGACATTGGCGTAGTAGTTACAAACGATTCCTATTATAAGTAGGCTGTAATTATCTTGTGCAGTATTCAGATATGCAAGCAAGTCTTGTCCATGCGTGGCATAGTCTTTGTGAATGTAGATGGGCATCTGCGTTCGTCGGACACCAAGCGGCAAAAGATGCGAAGTGTGTCCGGTCGGCAAGGTTCACCGTGCCGACACGCTGACGCGCACCTCTGTGCGCGGTCAGCGGTGCTGCGCGTGAGCGCGGCACATCAAGCCCTCCGGCGTGTGAGGAGCCAGCGTTTTAGCTGGCGACTACCTCAGCCACGCTGTGTTCCTAAAATCGGAACACCCCGGCTACCGCAACTGTGTGTCCTACACACGTTTAGCGGCTGAGGTAGTTCGGCGTCCCCATGGGACGCTGGCGCTGCTGCGAGGCAGCGCCGCTTGTATTACACCCATAAATGCACCAGACCCCCTATGAGACAGAAAAGCGCACTTGCAGTGTCCCATCTTGTGAATTCCAGCGTAACTTGAGAAAGGTGGTGCTGCCGTATAGGCGACAGCACCACCTTTACCTAGATCAGAACGGGATTTCTTCTTCGCTCACCGCTTCGTTCTCATCGCGTTCCAGCCGATCAAGTAAGACCAAACGATTCGCGTCCATATCCAAGCTCGCCTGCGGACTCCCCGTCTGATCCACCCACGCCGACGGGCGCAGCCATTCTGCCGTCACCTGCACCAAGGACCCCTTGTGGACATACTGAGCAGCGATGTCACTGAGCTTATTCCAACAGTTGATACGTACCCACAACGTCACCTTCTTGCCGCCGCCGTTCTTGCGACTGACCGCCACGCTGAAGCTGGTCACCCGCTGGTCACCCACCGTCTTCACCTGCGGCTCACCACCCACGAAACCCGTCACCTGCATATTGACTGACGTACCCATGATTTTGTCTCCCTTGCGCTGTGCGCTTTATTCATCAGCCTTGTGCCGATTTCTGAACCGACTTAAGCAGGTGCATAAGGCAGCACGTCACCCGAAGGGCGCTATCTGGCTGTGGTGAGCGCAGCGGCGCAAGCCAGAAACAGCCAGATTAAGCGATCCCGCTGGCGGGATTGACGCGCTGTCGCGCCTGCTAGGATGGTCAGAATAAATCGGCAAGATCGGCTTGATGGATGCGCCAGTGCAGTCGGAGAACAAAACGGAGCGGCAGCAGCACGGTAACGAAATGAGCGGCGATGCCCAGTGAAGCACGTAGACACGAGACGAGGAGCATATGGGCGGACATAGAAAAGGCGGCAGCAAAGTGAATTGTAGAAGCGCTGTTGGAAAAGCAATCGCTGCGGTTCAGTCCACCGGGAGGCAGTGGTGATGGGTCGATGCGCCAATGTGGGAGAACAGACAGCACCGCAGCGGATAGGACGCAAAGCGGTCAACGACGGGGAACGCGAGGGAAGCGGGGAGCGAAGCACCTGTTCAAGAGATAGGACGAAGGAGGGTAGCGCTAGGGCTACTTGAAGCAGCTAGGGAGCGTCTAACGGTCGTGTTCGTCGGGGAAGTAGGTACTTTTGAAGTTGTAAAGCGACGGTTTCTCGCTGTGTCGCACACCTTCATACAACGCGCTCGTGATGCGGTTCAATCCCGTGTGCAGCTTCTCGTGCGTGTAGCCTTCATCCCCATGCGCTAGCAGTTGAATCGCGGTCTGCGTCAAATAATCAACAGCGGCAAGTAGTTCGTACGCCATGCGCCCGCGCCACGAATGAACACCATTTGCATGAGCCGTCGCCGTCTTGAGATCGTCCAAACCGCTGTAGGCTCGCAATATCCCTTTCGCAGTTGCCTCGAAATCGTCAATCCGCATGTCATCGGGACTAAAACGACGCAAAAAATCGCGCATGGCATCAACGGTGTGAAACGAGAGGAAATTCTGTCCGCAGTAGACCGCCAACCGATGCCAGGCACCACTGAAATCGGCATAATCACATAACTCAAACGCAACTTCTTGGAGCATGATCATGCCATCAATCAAGCGCTTATCGTCACGGTCAGCATTCAGGTTGGAGGACAGAAACTCACCGATGCTGTTGTACTGGGTGGAATCAAAACGGTCATGGTACCGCTGCAGCGCAGTGGCATTCAGGTCTTGCGTCATGAGATTGTCCTTTCGTTACAGAAGGTGCGTAAAACGGATAAGCGTAGCGATCATGGCTGGATCAATCGGCTGCTGATCGATGCGGGTTGTCAGACGTGAAAGAAAGTTGCTGGTCGTGCGATAGAGCATGAACAGGCTGTCGGTGTAGGGCAGCAGCCACGTTCCTGCGGGAATCAGATGCATCCCCTTTCCGCTGAGGCGAACCGGGAGGTGGAACGGCGTTGTCAACACCCATCCGGTGGAGCATACCAGCAACTCACACCGTTCCGACGCTTCGAGCGTCCAATCAGCGTAGAGCAACCGCCCTTCATCCAGCGCGATATAGGCGCGTTTAACCGATAGACCGCCGACAGCACTAAAGGGCAACCGTACTACTTTGAGGAGGATGACCGGCTGCCAGTCGAGATGGGTGCGATCAGCGATCATCCTGTCTCCTCCGCAAACCAGATGCCGCTAAAGCGGGCAATCTCGCCATTGTCCAAAAACTTGACAAAGACCGTATGAATACCCCGACTGTAAGGCAGCGCGTTATCACAGAGCGGATAGTGGCTGATGATGCATTTACGACGTGGGTTGATACCACTGCGTTCTAACCCGACGATCCATCCGATCTGTCCAGGTTTCGGCAGCTTGGAGTGATGAATATTCTGACGCTTGCAATCGAGCATAGTTAGCTCTCCCGACGTAAATAGGCGGACAATTCTTCCCGACAGATCGGTACGCTGCGAATCCCAATCCCCTCGCTAGAAGCGTAGGACACGAAGGACGTAATGGGCTGTTTGTGCAAAAGCTTGTAGAGATACTGAGCCGCCACCACCGCAACCCAATCGTTCACGAGCAAGTCTTGTTCCCGGACGGCGACAAATTCCGCACAGGATGGCAAACGCTCCGGTTCGGGCTGCGGTGCAGGTTCCGGTTCGAGCAACTGTGGAAAGAGCAGTGCCGCGTTCGGCAGGTAGGAATACTTGCCATCCTTACCGTCCATGTGTTTCAGCATCAAAGCGCGGTCATCGGTATTTCCAAGGACAGCCTGTCCTGTCGAAAAATGATTCCCGACATCAAGCCATACGGCGTTCTTAACCCGGCTCAATTCCTGACGGGCATGATGATTATCCACTGCCCCAATCACAATACCCGCGCCGTGCCGCTCAAAGTGGCGTTCGGCATCCACTGACTCAGCAATCGCTGTGCTGTCCAGCCCTAACGCGCAGTTGAAACGCCGCATCAGGACGTGCGCCTTCGGCTGTCGGACATCGGCTTCAACATACATTTGCCGTCCAACGTTCTTCATTTCAACCGTATCCGGGTCGATCAGGACCAGTTGTGGGGTGTGCATCCGCGCCATTTTCATGTCATATAGGATGCGGGCGGCACTGCGGGCAATCTGACTGCCCGTACCTCCCAACCCGACAATCGTCACCGTCTTCACGTATAAATGGGGGTCAAACACGTTGTTCATTGGTTATCTCCTAACACCTGTGCCAGCGTCTTTTTGACCGGGATAAGATCGCTTTTCGGGTACACCCGCGCCTTCTTTCCTTCCAATTCGATCAACTTTTTGCGTATATCGAACGGTTGAGACTTGGATTTACCGCTGACCGCATGATCCCCAAACGGTGAACCCAACAGCATCATCCAGTCTTCTGAGAGGGTCGTACTGGTTAGCCCCGTGTCGGACACGCGCTTGACACTCCCCCAGCAGATCGCACCACTGTTGAATACGTTGGGCAGGGGCGCATTGAACAGCGGCTCACTCAGGTCGGCAGGGCGTTTTTTCAGCGCATAAAGCCCATACTGCGGGCTGCCACCCTCCATCGTCACCCGGATAAGCACCAACGGCGGTAGTGGAACGCGCAGTGCCGTCTCTGAACCCTCAAGATAGACACCAATCTTGGACGGTGGACGATATTCGATGACAGTCTTTTTGATCCCTTCCTGTCGGACCAGCAGCGTGTTCTCAGTCAGCAAGCCCGTATCGAAGCACGTCTTGGCTGACAGTGCCGCTGCGACCTGGGCGGGTTCCACGGGATACTCCGACACACATTCCCCGTCCTGCTTACGCAGCAGCACCCCGAACGTGTAAAAGCTCAACACCAGTGACGGCTGCTCCATCATTGCCGTCGCCAAAAGACGACCATTCCAATCGGATGCGAGGTTCATCGCGCTTTGTTCCTTTCCTCTTCTTCACTGCCTGAAAAATCCGTTTCACATTGTCCCCCAGCATTCGCAGCGCATCAGGGTACACAACGAGCAGCTCCAATCCAGCGTTGACATCGTGCAGAATGCCGTCAGCTTCTTCGATCAGTTCAACCGCGAAGGCTACTTCGTCCACTTCCCATGAGAGGGGTGGAATTTCCATCAGCGATTCGTCATCCAGATCAATGATCGAGTTTCCCGAACAACTGAACAGCCACGCCAGCGCCCAACCGACCTGCCGCCAACGTTCGTCGTTGGCTTTCATCAAACTGTCCGCCGCAATACGTCCAGCGATGTAAGCTGCCTCCGGCACCTCCACGCTGTAGCCTCCTACTTCCGGGTCGATACCAAAAAGCGCAACAACGGGCAGCAGATCGGAGCGCTGCGTGTAGAGTTCGGGATCGTCGAGAACCGCACCGACACCGCTCAAGGGAATGCCAAAGCCCATCATTTCGAGGTTGTCGAGCGGGATACCCCGTTGAGTGATCGCGCCACAGATAAAGCGGTCAATCTCCATCAAGGAAGCACTTGCCCGAATGCGCTCGACTGCCCCAGCGTAAATTTCAGGAAATGCACCGCGTGTGGCGTAAAGTGCAACACTCAGTCCGTCCCCTTCCACGTCGATGTCGTCTTGATCCACTGTCCACAGCGGATCGAGCCACGCAACCGCGTTAGCGAGCAGGAGAAACGGATCATCACAGACTGCCTTTGCCAACAAGGAGTAGGTTTCCAACAAATTGTTCATGATATGTTGCCTACATACCTTTTTGTCAGATTGTGCGGACCTCGCCCTCGTTCAGAGCAGTAGTAACGCCCTCCCCCAAACCAAACACACCAACGATCTTTACCTTGATAGACACGAAAATCTCCAACATTGAAGTAGTGAGCAAGTTGGAAATAAGATAGGACTTGAGTAAAGTAACCGCTTTGGTCGGGGGTTTCTGGTCTGAAATACTCCATACCGGGAAATATGAGCGTGAACAACGGTCGCTTTCCGTCAAACAAGGAATCAACATAACTTGCTGCTTGAACTACAGCTTTGCGATATTGTGAGTGAGGATTGGAATGCTTAGGGCTTTTGACTTCGATTGCAAAATACGTGTCATCAAACCCGTTGGCAACCAAATGAGGTTTAGGGCGCAGAAAATAGTCTGCGACCACTCTAACATTCTCAACAATATGCCGTCCTTCGACTTCGACTGCGAAATGAAAATCAGGCTCAAGCAACTTATTGAGATACTGTTTTAAGTCAGGTTCTGTCATGCTACGAAAGTCCATATGCTCCTCGTTAGATTGTATTAGCTGGCTACTCCATCACTTTGTTGAATATTATAAACAACTACAACCCATACTCCAAGACAACCTGTCCGCGCAGCGGAATGGGGGTCAGGTGTGCCAGCGCGTCCGCCATCCGGCGCGACTGTCCCGTATAAGCAGTAATCTCCGTCACCGCTTCAATCATGGTCGTGCGCGCAATCCCTACCGGAAAAAACCCGCTGTTGGAACGGCACTCCCTGAGAAGTGCCATCCCTTTCAGTTCAACAGCGGGGATCGCCAGCAGGCACTCGCGCAGGCTGTCTAATGTCCAACCTGCGGCGCTCATCACCTAACCTTTTTTTCCAGCGACGGGTAACCACTCGACGAGTTGTGTCCCATCTTCGAGCGTCGTTTCGCGGACGGTGGCGTGAGTCACTTCGGGATAGGTCACTTTCAAAATCTGGCGCACTTCCTCATTGGAAAGCGCCGCCATTTCCGGGCTTTGGGTGATACGAGTTGCACCGATTTTGAATACGCGAGCGGGTGGGGAGGGGTTTTGGTCAGACATGCTGAGACTCCTTCAAGTATGCTAAGATAGGGAAAAATGGCTGTAGCTTGGTGAAAGGTGCTGCGCGATGGTTAAGCTTTTGGATAAGGCGATTGAGGAATTGTCCAAACTCTCCGAAGATCAGCAGGAGAACATGGCACAGTGGATTCTCGACGAACTAGAGGACGAACTGCGCTGGAATCATGCCTTCGCGGGTTCGCGGTCACAGCTTGAGCAACTAGGCAAAAGGGCGTTGGCAGATCATCGGGCAGCCCGCACACACGAACTCAACCCGGACGAACTGGAGTGAAATCGTTCATCAATGAGGATTTCCTAGCAGCGTATCGCCGTCTGCCGAAGGACGTGCGTGAGCAGGCACGCAAAGCCTACCGCCTATTCAAGGAAAACCCGTCTCATCCCAGTTTGAATTTCAAGTCGATTCATCCGAGTGAACCCTTCTATTCGGCGCGGATCAGCCGTGGCTACCGCACAGTTGGCATTCGCACGGACGGTGCGATCCTCTGGTTCTGGATCGGCTCACACGCCGATTACGATCAACTAATTTCTTCGCTCTGAGCCTCCCCCGTTTGCACGAAATCTTCCAACGTGAACAGCGACAAATCACGCTCGATCAGATGCTTCATCTTCTTCGCCAGCGCGTACACATCATCAATACGGATCGGCGACTCTCCATCCCATAACTTACCGTCGATGAGCTTGCCGGCAAGTAAAACCGCTTGACGGTAGGCGGCAGCATCGGTCTCACCGCTGATGATTTTGAGGTGGCTGATCTTGACCGCTTTCGTCCCTTTCTTGAGCGGAACATCTACTGTCGGCTCAGTGGGTGGCGTTGGTTTAGCAGCAACTTTCGGATTGGGTTGGGGTGCAGGTGTCTCTGGAATGACGGGTGGATGGGCTTCAACAGCGGCGAAAGCGCTGAGCGCCTCCGCGATGACTTCAGTCAGGTCGGAGACACGGGTATAAGTGAACTGGTGAACTCGCGCAAGATCGCCGCGCTGAACGAGCAGCGCCCCCGTCTTCGTTTCGTCATCCACCGCGGGCAAGGTCAGCGTGATGATAATCGAGGGTGTCTTGGTTTTCGATGCCATGAGAAATTCCTTTCTTTCAATCGAGTGATCAGTCAAAACGAGAGAGGACAAGCGGTTTGCTGAAGGGCATCACCCCCTTTCGATAGATACCGCCGTAATCCATCGGGCGAATTCCCAGCGCTGGACACAGGTCTTTGAGGGAAAACGAACCACACAGGAAGCAGTTACCGTAACCCGTGCGGATATTGAAGCCGAAGCTCGGATGTTGGTCGGCGTGCTGATGATGATCTGGGTAGGGACACGGACCGCTTAACCAATCCCCGGAACGCCGGTAGCCCCGTGCGCTGAAGGTTTGCCCAATGACAGCGAGGAGATCAGGATTAAGTGATCGATCCCCACTGACCGTTGAGTAGGAGATTCTTCGCAGCGGCGGCGGGCGGGGTGGAGCCTGTGGAAGCGGAAAAGCACTCAATGGATAGCGCGTTGGGTTCATCGTCACAATCCGACAGCGCACCCCCACACGCTGCGGCTTGCTGTTAATCGAATTGGGCAGCCTCAGGCTTTGTGCCGGACTCAAACTGTCCCCGCCCACAACCTGCGCCAACTGGTGCAAAATGACACGTGCGCGTCCCATGTCGAACAGCGGCTCCTCCAACCACCAGTAGGCGTGATACCCACCGCCCGTAAAGACAACACACGAGGGAGATGGGGACAGCGCTTGCAAGCGCATACACGTCATTTCCGCCGGATCATCCACATCGACGAACAAGGCGGGCAGCGCCAGCACAGCATCGATGCCCCCACGTCGGTAGCGTGTCAGACCGGGTTTCCGCAGTCCCACCGCGAAAAACGCGCCCCAGCCCTGTTCATTGGCAGCAGCAAGACGATCAAGTGCGTCGGACAAAAGTGTTTTGTCCGACAGAAGAATGTGGCGCGAAGGGGTTTTTCGCGCACCCGCCGGATGGATCGCAGTCAAGGTCAGACAGGCATCCGTGAAATGGGTCGAACGGGCGTAGAGGAGGTCGAGAAACGCTTTCACCGGGTTTGCCTCGTCAAAACAATGCCATCTGCCGCGGCAGGTCTTCGCCCCTTTCTACTCGTGCGGTTCTGGCATGTCGTTCGGATGAAGCAGTTGTTTCTTCTGACAGCGCCCAAAGATCGGGCTGATGTTTCGCTTTGGCGGCGGCTGTCCGCTTCCTCGATACGTTCGCAGAACGAACTGATCTGGTTTCTAACTGCGCCAGCGTCTCCCTTGAGACTGTTTCATCATCAAGATCGGGTCTCGTCTCAAACAGGTCAAACGGAACGGGAATGAAACCCAGCGCCGCTTGCGCTCGTTCGAAAATCTTGTCGGCTGCCTCGTCCTCACAGCCCGCGAACACGAACCGTTCCTGCTTCAGCCAGCCCGCCACCCAGCGCACCAGTTTCGCCGCGTGCGTTGGGTTACTTAAGAAGGCAGGGTCGTGCATCCCGACGATTTCCACCGCCCCATCAACCTGCTGCACGCCATTGAACAAGGTCGTGATCAACTGGGCTTGGAGCTTTGCCCGTTTCGCGCCATCCGCCACGATCTGCACCGTGTCCAGATAAGCACCCACATAACGCACGAGACGTGGGATCGCCTGCTCGCTGTTCGTTTCCACTTGTTTCTGGGTCACAACCTGATCGCTTTCGGGCAAAGCAATCACGCCGCCCAGTTCGAGCGCGAGTGCAACTAACAGATCATCCTCAACAGGCAGTTTAGACTCACTGACAAGCGAGTCCACGGCACCATTCCAATAGGCGGCATCTTCGCTGCCAATCTCACTTGCGGCTGAACTGGTTTTGAACAAGTTCGTTGGATCAAGCAGTGTCTCGTCACGCCCGATAGCATCGAGCAGTGCTTGCTCGAAACCGCCCTCGCTTTCTGTCAGCGCGTCCAACCCCGTTAAACCGATGTCGCCCGTGAGCAATTTCGCCGCCCGTTGTTTGCGGCTCATGAGCTGCACCGCTGTCGCTTCCATCGACCCCTCGTAGTACAGGTAGAAGACTTTGCAGTGCTTGTGGGTCTGGTTGAGGCGGTACGAACGTGCCGCCGCCTGCATCAGCGTGCCGAGATTGAACACCAGTTCGTGGAAAATCAGCGTCGGAAAATGAAGAAGATCCAAGCCGGTCTTGACCAGCTCAGGGTTGCAGATGACGACATTTGTCCCTTTCAGCACTTCCGCCTCGATGACCGCCTCACGTCGCTCAGCATCAACCGTGTTCTTGAGGATGAACGGCTTGGCACCCGGAACGTACTGACGGAGAAGCGCCGCGATGCGCGGCTGAATATCGCGGGTGCCTGTTTGCCGCAGGTAAATGACGCAGGGTCGTTCCTCCAGCAGTTCCGCCTTCACTAGATCGATCAACGCCTGCTCTTTGGCAAAGACCCGCTCCTCTCCGAACGACGGAAGCGTCGTAACCACGTAGGGCTGAACCTCACCCGTGATCGGGTGCTTCAAGTTATGGATGACCTGTTCAGGACGAAACAGGGCGTTGGGCCACCCCATCGCCCATTGAAGGTACGATCCTCTGAAGGTGGTATCGCCTTCCCAACGCCGCTGGATCAGGTAGTCCTTGAGACGGGAACGCGTGCGGTCATATTCGGCGTACACATCGGCATCCATCTCGACGGGCAGCGCGATCTCCTCGAACTGCGGCAGCCACTTGCCCAAATCGCCCAAGCTAAAAAATATGGCGTGATCGAGGACTTCCGCCACGAGGAGCGGCGAGATACCCGGCGCCTCCTGGTAAGGGCGCTCGTAGGTGGTCGTACCCGTGAATGCACCTGTCTCGTGGTCATACGAGGGTCGTTCCTCGACCACCATTTCGCGCACACCCATATCTGCCACCCAACGCGACTCGGCATGTCCGCGCTGCTTAGCCTGATCCTCAAGCACGACCTGATAACCGCGTTCACCGCGCCCTTTCTGACTCAGGCGGGCTGCACCGCCCCAGTTGTAACGTTGGCGCACACGTGGGTTGAGGTGGTATTCGAGATTGAACAGACTGCTGGCGCGTCCGTTGAACGGTGTCCCGGTTAACGCCAACACCTTGCGGGCAACCCCTGCCATACGTCCAAAGGCTGCTCCATTCCCCGTGTCGCCGTGCTGCGCTTCATGCACCTCATCCCAGATGAGCAGGTAGACGCGATCCCGGTACATCCGTTTGAGGTACTCGTCAATCCGGTAACGCGGATTCTTCGGTGCATATTTCTCGCCCACTTTCGGACGCGAACCGCGATCACGCGCTTCCTGCCACAGCGGGGAAAAACAGACAGGACAGGTGCGTTTCCCACTCTCCAACCAACTGCGGGATGCGGGCGTACTCGTCCCTTTTTTCTCCTGCATCACCGTACACCCACAGGTTGGACAGTGAGGAATCTGTTGTCGGACGATCCGCTGCTGCGGTTCATAGCCTTCCGGGGTGGGCGCACCATAACGCCAGAGCGCCGTTCGCTCCTCACGCCAGCAGACTGCTGCTTCACGCCCTGTCCCCAATTTGGTCAGGTCACGCTTGATCAGCCCAATCTTGGCGATACCCGCGCCCAACCGCGCCGCCTTGTCCATAAACGCTTTGACATCTTCGTGTCGATTGAGCCGATCAACCACAATGTTTGGGCTAATGGAATGAAGTTCACGTTTCCATTTCTCGATCAGATGCGGGGGCGCAACAATCAGCACCACCTGATCAGCCCGGCAGTCCCCGCGCAGTGCCTCAACCACACCCGATGTGATGCTGATGGCGGCTGATCCTCCGAGCAGGGTCTTGCCAACGCCCATCTGTCCAATCAACAGAATACTGTTGCGCGACTGGAAACCACGGGCAATCGCGCCGACGACATGCTTCTGCGCCGTATACATCGGATACTTGCCCATCAACCGGATGCGATCCATCCAGCGTCCCATCCCGGCGAAGTCGAAGCCATACATCGGCTTAAAGCGGGTGTTAAGATAGCTCACCAAGGATCGCTTGTTGGTGGTGATGAAATTGAGCAGCGCCTCGTCGCCCTCCATCTCAACCGTCGTACCATCGACCCCCAGCAGCGTCAATGTCGTGGTCGGTTTGAGGCGGATCGTCGTCTTCTTGACCTGCCGATCCGGGTCGCCGGGCTGCGCCTCAATCTCGACCCGCGCAATTTGCTCGACATGCTGCGTCTTCCCCCGGATAGCGACGCGCCCGTAATCCGTCGTTTCGATCACCGCACCGTCAGCCACCCCAGCCGCCAGCACCAGCGCTAGATGTCCCGGTCGCGGCGCGACCACTGGCTCAATGTCCGTTACCGGCTGCGGCACCTCAAGCAGTGCCTGTAAACCGTTCGACCGCCACGCACCGCCCTCCTCGATCAGACGCAGCCCTTGCGCCTCGTCGATAACATCCGGGGCAAACACAAACTTGCGCGTCGGATCGGGGGCTGGCGGCACACGATAGACGGGATTTGCCTGTACGATCAGCGGACGTGGTGCAGCCTTTGCCGCCATAATCGCGTTGTACAAGCTGCCCGGCTCCGGCTGCGTCCCCTTAATCGCCACCACAATGATCTGGTCATATTCACCAAGATGCTTGCCCGGCAGCGCCCAGACATCAACGCTGCGGCTGTTCTTGGCAAAGAATGCGGCGGCTTCTTCGCTCAAATGGTGGTGATAGACCACCCACATTACAATCGCGCCCGCCGTCACCCACTTCCACGCCTGCCGGAGATACGCGAACTCCACTCGCTTGGACGCTTTTGCCAGCTTATCATGATCATATGGGGGGTTCGCCCACAGAATGCCAAACGCTTCGTTAGAGGCAACTAACCGCTCCACATCGCAGCGCACCGCCTGGGTCGGACCAAAACGCTCGATACATTTTGCCGCCCGTTCGCCGTCAAGTTCGTTGGCATACGGCGTGACATTCCACGCCTGTGCCGCTGCCTCAAGAAACTCACCTTCGCCCGCATACGGATCGAGCATCCGCGTCGCGGGAGTCGCGGGAGCAACCAGTGATAGGATAGCCGCGTGATGCTGCGGCAAGATCGGCAAATAGCCGAGAATTGCGCGACTTTCTGCTCTAGCCATTAGAGGATCTCTTTCAGAAATCAAAAACGCCTGACTCGTGGGAGTCAAGCGTTTGCGAGCGAAGATAAAAGACTATCAGGGCAAAGCGATCACACCCTGTTCAATACCGCCTGTGATAAGCCGGGTCCAACTATCGATGTCCAAATCAAGTCTGTATACGGTCAAACCGCCTTCCCCGCGTGCCTTACGCACGAGCATGGCTGCTTGTCCGGCTGTCCAGAGATAGGCAGCCCAAATGTCAAAGACCGGGATTTTGGCTAATTGGGCAATGTGTCGGTGCAGCTGTCCGACCGCCTGTTCAGCGCTCACGTAGAGCAAAAACGTGGTCGATTTCCCACCGTAGTTCGGATGGACTACCGACTCATGAAGCAGGATGAGCGAGGTGAAACGTGCCTCTGGGAGATTGGCAAAGTAATCGTGGTACATGCCCGAATTGCCTTCACCAGCGGTCAATTCGACCGAGGGGGCATCCCAAGGGACGACCGAGATGATATCGCCTTTCGAGAGCTTCGCTCGGATCGCTTCGACCGCCATACGCGGACCGCCCAGATTCACGTAGACGCAGATACCCGCATCAAGCGCATAACCATAACACCACACATTCCCCGTGATGCTGCCCGTTAGCTCGCCCACATAGGACTGCTGCACCCGCGCCAGTGTGCGTTTCCCTCTTCCTAGCGCTGCTGCCTGTTCGAGCCTAGGCGGTACTGCCGTTTTCGCATCTTGGATCGCCGCCTGTACGACATCGGGTGCTGTACCTTCCACCGGTGTCCCGCTAGGCTTGATCACGCGGACTCGCGGCGCTTCATCCTCCGCAGATGCAGCGGGAGCAGTTTCCAGCGTGTTGAGAGGAACTTCGACCAGCGGTGCAGCCACAGGTTCGGGCAGGTCACCAGCTGCCACCAACTCCCTACGCAGTTCATGATCCGTCAGTGCGGGGACTGCGCCCGGCGGCACAACGAACCCCCGTGTAATCCGAATACCTGTGATCGGTTCCAGATCGCTGAGTTCACGCTCGAAGAACCAACCCGTTCCAATGCCCTCAAAGTCCACGTCATAGCTGTAGCCATAGGTGCGGTTGCGGTTGTACCACCGCGTGATCTTGCCCGCGCTGCCCGTCGGAATGAGTTTCCCTTCGGGCGTGGTCAGATCGTGCCGCGCATAGACAGGAGCACCGAGCGGGAACAAGCGCGGTGGCTCCGCTGTTGGTATTGAAACCGACCCCTGCACTGTGGCAGGCATACCCAAAATCGCGGCTGCTTCTTCGAGGGTACAGGGATCGTCATCCGGCAGAATGGCTGCTGCCAGTGGATCAGGTCGCCCGACTTGATCCGGCTCATTTACTGATGTTAGCGGCGGTTTTGCTTCAGTTTCTGTGCTGTTGACAAGCGCTCGGATGGCATCCGGCAGCTCCCAAGCGATCAGATACCATGCCTTACGCTTGCCGCTAAAGCGTGCGCCATGCCGTTTGAGCAAGTCACGATGGGGATAGGTCTCACCAAACAACCACCACCAAGGCGTCTCGTTGGGATTACGCTGGCTGCGCTCCGCCCGAATGCCTTCCGCAACACTTTCCTTCTCGCCAGTGGCTGCCGAAACGACCCGAAACCCGGAAGGATTGAAGTCAGGACCGGAACGCCCGACGACAGCCGTATAGTCAGCAGTCCGACTGGTAGGCAGTTCCCACCATCGATCTTCCCGCCACAGAAAACAGGCTGCCCGCTGAAAACGCCGTGTGACCATTTCCGCCCGCTGCACCTCGTCCGCTGACACTTTCAGTAAGATATACCCATGCCGGACGACCACCTCCCCGTCGATCTGGAGATAAATATAGGATGCCTGGCGCGGGGAGACGTTCTGTGCGCGTTTCCCATACAGCGCGAGGAGAACTTCCGCCGCCGCGCTGCTGTAGCCGATTTTATGGGCGCTGACCGTCTGCTGGGTCCCCGGGTGAGTAACCCGCTGCCCTCCATATGTGCTGATGGCAATCACCGCGTCCGTCATGGCACGATCTCCCGCGAAAAGTTGATCAAATGCGCTGTCTTGCCTCGCTGCACCGCATACTGGTAACCCGCTTTCGTGCCAGGACTGTCACCATTCCAGATGAACAGGCTCAGCCCGCACAGGTCAACCATATAGCGATCCCGCACCGTGTATTTGTCGAGCAGCTGCCCGCCTGCTGCACGATACAAGTCCCGCTCAACCTTGAGGTAGCGCCCCTGCCAACAGCCGCCGTTACGCGGCGTATTCCCCACACCAACGACCACGACAGGCAACTTCAAGCGCCGGCATTCTTGGACAACTGCCATATCCACGCCTTTCGGGTTGTCGCCCACCACAATGACATATCCGCGCTGCTGCGCCCGACGCACCGCCCGCCGTGCGTAATCGAGCATCTCGCCGCTGGCATACCGACTCCCAGCGATCAGAATATGCAGCTTGGGCGGTGGCATGAAATCGGTATAGAGCGTGTTTGCTCCCATTCCCCACCTCACTTAATCTATTTCGTAATGTAAAGTGACAAAAAAAAGGAACAGTCGGTTTAGCACCGACTGTCCAACACTTCCCACTTGAGAGTTCAGCGCGACCGCACTCTCCGATCCGCGCCGTTGTACTTCGACACTTACGGTGTGTCCTACCGTTTACCTTTCATGCAAGTCTGTAGAAAAACGCCCTTACGTGCAGGTTGCCGCCCGGATGCGCCCCGGCGAGGCTCAGATTGCCTGAGCCTCAACCACGAGACGTTGACCTTTCCGGTAGGTCAGCCTTGTCTGACTGCCTCATCCGCGACGATCTGCACTCGATTTTCTCCGTGTGGCTCGCCAAAACACCGTTCCAAAACCTCCTTGGGAGAAACGGTGTCCCACATCATCGGATCGAGGGCGCTTGATACAGTCGGTGCAGGGCGAGCAGCTCTAGGAGTCCGTCGGCGTTATACGCCGGGCAGTTTTACAGCGCCGTCCTTTCGATCCGGCGCGGCCTTAGCACGAATGCTCCGTCTGCTCGATACCCCGCTGTATGTTTGGTAAGGTGCGACTTTCGCAAATCGCGGTAGCACATCGGGGCGCTTGCCGGCACCCGAAGGGCGACCGGAGCGCGTCTGAGCGCAGCGGCACCAGCCCAAGACGCGCTCCGAGTCGAAGCCGCTGGCGGCTTTGCCGGTGGGCTGATGTGCTACTTTGCGAAAGAAGTCGCACCCCAAAACAGCGGGAGAGAGTAGGAGCAATCGGTGAGCCGCACACCGCAGCGAGACGCAGGAACAGCAGCGGAGAACACGCAGGAGAACTCTGAATACCAGAACGCCGCTGACTGTCTAGCGCTCGTTCGCTGCTTTGGGGCAGGTGCGGCACTGTCAGATGCGCCCTGCTCATTTAACCATTATAATTACTTATACCAGCTATTATAAGAAGTAGTCCAACTTGCCTCCCCTGCCCCGAAATGACACTTTCAGGGGTTTTGACAACATGGAGAACTATTACGAAATGGGCGTGATCCAGCGTAATACTCAATCTGAGCAAAATTTTGCGATTTTGATGCCCGACGATCCCAACAAGGATGTTTATTCACGACTGCTCTTTTTCCTCGATTGGATGAACACGCAGGGGTTACCTTGGCACCGCCCTGCCCTTTCCGACTACAAAAATTACCTGCTGCATGACCGGACTCGCATCCATCTGCGCACAGGTGAAGTGACCCCTGCCCTGCTGTCTCCCGCTGCCGCCAATGCTCATCTGGCGACGATTCGGGGGCGTTACCATGCCCTTCTGAACACGACTAAAGTACGCCAACAGCTTTATGACGTCCTACCCCCAGAAATAAGCGACCCTGCCAATCGTAAAGCGTTGGTTGATGAACTGCTCATTCGCATCGAACACGACATTCACCCGCGCTCGACGACGATTAAAGAGGTGTTTGTCCAAGATCAACCGGATGCGGACCATCTCCGTTTAACGCCAGCCCAAGTACGAGCGCTCGCCCGCACACCCGGTGTCAATCGTCTGACCGGGCTGCGCGATACCGCTCTGATCGCCCTTCTCGTCTGTACAGGCATCCGGGAAGCCGAGCTGGTCGCGCTGAATGTCGAGGATTTGCGCCAAACATTGGGCGGGGAACTGGCGCTGCTCGTGCGTTCAGGAAAAGGCGAAAAACAGCGCCTTGTCCCCTATGGTCCGCTCGATTGGTGTTTGGTTTATGTGGAACGCTGGCTTAAAGCCGCCGAAATTACGACGGGCGCGGTGTTTCGAGGTGTTTTTCGCGGGGATAAGCGGGTACGTAAGACCCGCATCACGGAACGCGCCGTCAATCAGATCATGTACCGTTACCCGATTTCAATCAACGGGGTCATGACGGTCGTACAGCCGCACGATCTGCGGCGGTCATACGCCCGGAACGCTTACCTACATGGGATGGATCCTGAACGCATCCGGCAAAATCTGGGACATGCCAACCTACACACCACCCAAATCTACATTGGCACGCTCAATGCTGACCAGCGCCGCCCGCCGGAAATGTTCCGCCTTCCCCACTCCCCGAAGGAATTGGAGCAGCCGTTAGGGGAAGGTAAACGCAAAAAACGCAGTCGGACAGCCAAAAAGCGCTCAACGGTTGGGTAACTTACCCAAAAACAGCTTCCACGCGACTGATCACCGTCTGTTTGAGCGCATTGAGGCGTTGTACAAGCCGCCTATTCTCCTCATGCAGATGCAAATTCTCACTTTCCAACGCTGCCACCTTTGCCCACAGCTGGCGCACTTCGTCGTTTTCAGGCAGCGCTTTACCTAGCATTCGGTATCCCTCTGCTTGCAGGGTGAGCGAACGCGAAATATCGCTGCGGCGGGCGAGAAGTCCGTATTCGACAAGCCGATCAACGTTATAGTTGATGACCGAAGTCGATCCCGTGTCAGTCGCCTTGCCGATCTCTCGGAGGGTCGGTGGGAATCCGTGCTGCCGCTGGTGATCGTAGATGTAGCGCAAAATCCGGCGCTGCCGCTCACTCAACTCAATTCGCTCGCTCTTGTTGATCGCTCTATTCTGCATCGTTTTTCTCCACCAATGATTTCAGCCACAAATGAACCGCTTCATGTCCAGCGAGTAAATAGTAGTCGTTCACATCCTTGCCCTGCGGCACTTGTACCCGCTTGACCGCGCCTGACAGTGCCTCAATTTCCGCCGCTGCGCCCTCCCCTGCCCCGTCATCATCCATACGTGCCAAAATGCGCGGCGCGGCGATGAATTTGGTATACCAACGCCGATTGATCCGACGATTGGCAGAACTACCAATCGAGGTAGCGCACAGCAGGTCTGCGCCAACTTGACGGGCGATCAGCGCGTCGAATTCACCTTCGGTCAGGAAGATCGGCAGTCCAGGTTTGATCTCATCTGCCAAGTACAAGCAGCCTTTGATATTTCCCCCACCGACTTGGTGATACCGCTGTTCACCAGCAGCCCGCCGCACCTTGATACCCCAGATCGCGTCATTGGCACGCCAAGGAATCGTGATTCCACAGGGGACTTTCAGCCCTTCGATCTCGCGCCATTCGCGGTAATCGCCGGGGATATAGCCTAAATCGGAGCGCGTGATGCTCGCATTGCTCAACCCGCGCTGCTGCTCTAGATAGTCCCATGCCCGTTTGCCCTCCCTACCCCAGAGGTTTTT
>Ga0163147_10004313_pt1 | contig 18209 bp, 13 predicted proteins | sample OliLakLV19MP6G1_FD_148597 | JGI IMG/M metagenome (GOLD analysis project Ga0163147, IMG submission 148597) | Freshwater microbial mat bacterial communities from Lake Vanda, McMurdo Dry Valleys, Antarctica- Oligotrophic Lake LV.19.MP6.G1 | ecosystem: Environmental > Aquatic > Freshwater > Lake >...
GACTCACGCCGACCGGCACGCAGGGCGGACTGGAACAGGCGATGGAGTTCGGCTCCCACCGAACCTGCGCCAACCGCCCGGTTGTAGGCGTCCCGCACCTGACCCAGGACCTGGATGTCTCCCGGAACCTGAGACTCGAGCCCGGCGGCGACACGGAAGAGATGGCGCGCCGACGCCGCGCCCGCCCGGAGCCCGGCGCGGGCGAAGTAGGCCGGGGCCAGTCGGGGCGAGAGTCGTCGAGCCACGGCGTGCAACCCCGCCACCGCCTCCGCCAGGGAGTGCGACGGGACCCAGCAGATCAGCTCCACTCGACTGCAGGTGTTGAGGAAGACGACCTGCGCCCCGCATGCGTGCCGGGCGGCGCGGCCCAGCCGGGCTTGTTCCTCCCGCGGAAGGACGAACTGCTCCCGCACCGCCAGGTCGGCGCGGCGATGGTCCAGCGAGAGCCCGATCAGCATCCGACCGCCACCGCCGCCCCGGGTGCGCCCGCAACGACCGCCGCCCGCTCCGCCACCGCACCGATCACGGTGACAATCGGGGCGACCAGGCCATCGCGATCGACGGCCTCCGCCAAGGAGGCCAGCGTGGCCACGGTGACCCGCTGCCGGGACGTGGTGCCCTCCTCGACGCAGGCCGCCGGCGTCGTGGGGTCTCGCCCCGCCGCGATCAGCGCCGCCGTGACCTCCCCCAGCACCGCACGACCCATGAGAATCACCACCGTGTCGATACCGACCAGCGAGTCCGCCAACCGCGTGAAGCTGGCGGGCAGACCACCCCCATCTCCCTGGGCCGTGACCACGGCGAACGAGCGCGACTCACCCCGGCTGGTGAGCGGGATTCCAACGGCGGCGGGGACGGCGATCGCGCTGCTGATCCCGGGGACCACGCTGCAGGCGACGCCCGCGTCACGGCAGGCGTCGGCCTCCTCCGCACCCCGGCCGAACACATACGGGTCCCCGCCCTTGAGCCGGACCACACTGCGCCCCGCGCGGGCATGTCTGATCAGCGCGGCATTGATCTCCAGCTGGGAGGTTCCGGCCGCCCCCGCCACCTTGCCGACATCGATGACAATCGCGTCGGGCCGGACTTCGTCGAGCAATTCCGGGGCGGAGAGCCGGTCGTGCAGGACCACATCCGCGGCACGGAGCAGGGCCAATCCGCGCACGGTGATGAGTTCGGGATCTCCGGGGCCGGCGCCAACCAGGGCGACCGTTGCTTCGGGCAGGATGAAGCGCGATAACTCCCGGCGGGCCAGGTCCGCGAGCAGATCGACCAGCCCCTCGTCCGCGCCGAGTGGACGGTCCAGGATAATTCGCCGCCGCCCCACCGTCCCCCGGATCGGGGAATCGAGCCCGAGCGTCCCGACCAGACCAAGCCGAGCGGGAAGGTCGGCGCTCGCATGACCGCCGCCGCCGATGAGGAACGGAACAACGATGGTTCCGGGGGCGGCGAGAGAGGCCAGGGCCGTCTCGACACTGGGGTGATCATCGAGGAAGCCGGTGCCAACCTCCCCGCCTCCCGGCTGGCGCAATGCCTCGGCGAGGCGAAGCGTGGTTGCCCGGCTGCGCGGATGACGGCTGGTGCCGTGACCGATCAGCAGCACGTCGTACTGCGACCGCCCGAAGTCCGCGGTCGCCGCAAGGTGCGCGATGCGCTTCCGCAGCAGATCCGCCAGCCTCGGATGGGTACCCAAGGCTGAAGTCCGCCGCAGGGCCACATGGCCGAAGCGCTGGCTGGTCTCGAGCGCGGCGGGCAGCACCTGTTCGGTGTAGTACCCTTCGCTGGTGAATACCGGAAGGACCACGATCTGGGTGGCTTGGAGTTGGTCCAAGGCGGCGCCGAACCCGGGTGTCCCCTGGTGGTACGCCGTCACGACCTCATCGGCGAGGTCGCGGGTGCGGAGCGCAGTCGCAAGCCGCTCGACCACCTGGGCGGCGACAGCATCCCGACGGGAGCCGTGCGCGGCCAGCAGCAGCGCGGTCGTCGGTCTCACCGCGCGCCGCCCAGCTGGACCAGCTCGGCCGTGGGCGTCTCGCGGCCGGTGATGGAACGCCGTGGCTCCTCCCGCGGGATCAGCCGCTGATAGAAGTCGCCCAGCGATTCTCCCGGCGTGCTCTCGGCGGCCCAGCGCTGGAACAACGGCCGGAGCGACTCGAGCAGTTTCCCTTCCCGGACCTGGGCGAGGTAGAGGTCGGCCACCCGGTCTCCCGCCAGGCTTCCACCGACGTAGACCTGGTACAGGCCTAACGAGCGTCCGACGAAGGCCAGGTCGGCGGTATAGGGCCGGGCACAGCCGTTGGGGCAGCCCGTCATCCGGATGGTGATCGGCCGGTCTTGCAGGCCCAGCGCGGTGAGTTCCGCCTCGATCCGGTCGAGGAGATCGGGGAGGAGCCGCTCCGCCTCCGCCACCGCCAACCCGCAGGTGGGGAGCGCGGGACAGGCCATGGAATAGCGTCGCGCCGGCGAGAGTTCGGTGGCCGGGGTGACACCGGCCGCCCGGAGCTCGGTGTCGATCAGCCTCGCCTCCACCTCGGTGAGCCCGGTGAAGAGCAGATTCTGCTGCCCGGTCAGCGCCAGCCCCGGGCGATGCTCCTCCACCAGCCGGCGCAGCGCGCGGCGGAGCGGCTGCCGCTCGGTATCCGCGATCCGGCCGCTCTGAATGAAGACGCCATAGGTCCACGACCCGTCGCGGGTGCGGCTCAGGCCCAGATGGTCGTGGAAGGCCGGTACCGGCAGCTCCACGGCGGGGTGCAGCGGGAACTCCGCCCGCCGGACAAACTCCGCCCGGAAACGCTCGATGCCCCACTCGTTGATCAGGTACTTGAGCCGGGCGTGTCGGCGGTCCTTCCGATTGCCGTGGTCGCGAAAGATTGCCGCGACGTGCCGGATGGCGGCGGCGCCGTCCGCCTCCGCGACGAAGCCGAGCGGCTCCGCCAGCCGGGCGATCGTGTCACCCTTGCCATGGGTCATGCCCAGCCCGCCGCCGACCAGCACATTGAACCCGCGGATCCGTCCCGCCTCGATCACGGCGAGCAGTCCGGCATCATGGGAATAGATATCAACGCAGTTGTCGCTGGAGAGCGCGACGCCGGCCTTGAATTTCCGCGGCAGAAACTGGCTGCCGTAGAACGGCTCCGCTTCCTCCTGGGTGTTCACCTGCACCTCGCCGTCGAGCCAGATCTCATAATACGCCCGGGCCCGGGGACTCAGCTCGGCCGCGATGCGCTCCGCGGCACGGTGCACGGCGGCGTGGGCCGGATCCGTCAGATCGACCGGGCAGCCCATCACGTTCCGCCGGACATCGCCGCAGGCGGCGATGGTGGTCGCCAGCGCCTGGTTGATGGCCGCGATCGTCGGCTTCAGGTCCTGCTTCAGCACGCCGTGGAACTGGAACCCCTGGCGGGTCGTGATCCGCAGAGTCCCGTTGGCGTGGCTGCCGGCGAGATCGTCGAGCGCGAGGTACTGCGCCGAGGTCAGGATCCCGCCCGGCAGCGCCACCCGCACCATGAAGCTGTAGGACTTCTCCTCGGCCTCGCTCCGGGCCTTGCGCTGGTCCCGGTCGTCCTGCTGATAGGTGCCGTGGAACTTGAGCAGTTGCAGGTCGTCGTGCCCGAAGTGGGTCGCGTCCGACTGGAGCGTCTCCGCGATGGTGCCGCGCAGATGGCGTCCCTGCCGCTTCGCGATCTCGACCTTCGACTCCGCGCCGCTCTCTTCTTCATTCGCCTTCGCCATCGGATGCTCCCGGTTCAGATGCCACTGCCGTTGATGTGCAGGCCGCATTCGGTCTTGCCCAGGCCGTCCCAGCGGCCGAGGCGGCTGTAGTCGCTGACGGTGGAACCCGGGACCATGCGGGTGCAATGGGTGCAGCCCAGCGTGGGATAGCCCTGCAGGTGCAGCGGGTTGAACGGGACTTCGTGCTCCTCGATGTACCGCCACACCCGCGAGCGGTCCCACTGGGCCAACGGGCTGATCTTGAGCAGCTGGAACTGCCAGTCCCATGCGATCAGCGGCGTCTCCGCCCGGGCCTGAGACTGCTGCCGCGTGATCCCGGCGATCCACACTTCCACCCCCTGCAGGGCGGCGCGCATCGGGTCCACCTTGCGCAGTTCGCAGCAGCGGGCCGGATCGGTGCGCCAGAGGGCCGGCCCGAACTCCAGCGCCTGCGCCTCCGGAGTCAGCCCGGTTCCCCGGTTCTCGAACCGGAGGTGGGGATACCGCGCCACCATCCGGTCGCGCAGCGCGTGAGTCTCGGGGAAGAGGAAGCCGGTATCGAGGTAGACCACGGTGAGCGGCTGCTTGAGCGTGGCATACATGTCGATCAGCGCGCACCCCTCCATCCCGAACTGGGTGGTAAGGACGAGCGGCTGGTGGCCGAATCGTTCCAGCGTCCAGGCGACAAATGCTTCGGTCTCGGAACTGGCCGAGATGGTGCTGCTGCCGGTCATGCGCGCTCCAGCGGTGTGCGGCTCGTGCTCAAACTTCGACGCCGTCCCTGCCCGGCGGTGCCGTGCCTGTGCGAGAGCTGTCACAGTTCCGCCAACTATCCCCACGACGAAAAAGGCCCGCGGGAATTCCCCGTGGGCCGATCGATCTGCGCAGTCGCAGTCTACGTTGCCGTCAGGAAAGTTCCTCGAGGAGGCGGTCCGGATCGCCCATACACCTGGGCGCGGAATCGGCACACACCGGCGCACGACAACATGCCGCCCGACGGGCGGTGCTGGAAAGCTGGCGACGGGAGGAGGCTGACTGCATGTGTATCAATATGCAGTGAAGTGACTGGTCGGTCAACCGCGACTCACCGTTCCGTCGCGCGGAGCGCGGCGGGGAGGGCCCGGGCGAAGTGCTCAAGCTCGGGCGTCCGGTGGGCGGAGGAGGTGAAGCCTGCCTCGAAGGCCGAAGGTGGGAGGTAGATCCCCGCCTCCAGCATGGCGTGGAAGAAGCGGCCATAGGCGACTCGATCGGTGGCGCGGGCGGCGGCATGGTCGCTCACCGGTGACGGAGTGAAGAACGGGGTGAACATGGTGCCGACCCGCTGTACCGTGAGCGGGATCCCCGCCGCCCGCGCCTCCTGGCTCAGCAGGTCACAGGCGGCCTGGGCCCACCCCTCCGCCCGCGACCACGCATCCTCCCGGACCGCGGCGTCCAGCGTCGCCAAGCCAGCGGTCATCGCCAGCGGGTTGCCGGAAAGAGTCCCCGCCTGGTAGACCGGTCCCGCCGGGGCCACCTGCAGCATCAAGTCACGTCGGCCGCCATAGGCCGCGGCCGGAAGGCCACCGCCGATCACCTTGCCAAGACAGGTGAGATCGGGGGTGATGTCGTAGAGCAGCTGCGCCCCGGCGGGATGCACCCGCCAGCCGGTCATTACTTCGTCGAAGATCAGCAGCGCGCCCAGCCGCGTGGTGATGGAACGGAGGCCGGCGAGGAAACCAGCCGTGGGCGGGACCACCCCCATGTTTCCGGCCACCGGCTCCACCAGCACCGCGGCGATCTGCGCGCCCCGGCGGGCGAAGGCCGCCTCGACCGCGGCGAGATCGTTATACGGAACCACCAGAGTGTCCGCCACGGTACCGGGGGTGACGCCCGGCGAGTCGGGGAGGCCGAGCGTGGCCACCCCGGATCCAGCGGCGGCGAGCAGTACGTCGCTGTGACCGTGGTAACAGCCGTCGAACTTGATGATCAGTGGACGGAGCGTCGCCGCGCGGGCCAGCCGCACGGCGCTCATCGTGGCCTCGGTGCCGGAGTTGACGAAGCGCACCATGTCGATAGACGGGAATGTCGCGATCACCCGCTCGGCCAGCTGGAGTTCCAGCTCGGTGGGCGCTCCGTAGCTGGTGCCGTTGCGGAGCGCCGCCGCCAGGGCTTCGACCACCGCGGGATGGGCGTGACCCAGCAGCAGTGGCCCCCAGGAGAGCACCAGATCGAGCAGGCGATTGCCGTCGGCGTCGGTCAGCCAGGGGCCCGCGCCGCTCTCGATGAACCGCGGGGTCCCGCCCACGCCGCGAAATGCGCGGACCGGACTGCTGACCCCGCCCGGCATGATCCGCTCGGCGCGGGCAAAAAGCCTGTCCGATCGCGCTACGTGGCTCAACCGGGTGACTCCGCCAGCCATCGAGCCACATCCAGTGCGTGGTAGCTGATGATCGCATCGGCCCCCGCGCGCCGCATGCCGAGCAGCGATTCGAGCACGACACGCCGCTCATCGATCCAGCCCCGCTCGGCCGCCGCTTTCACCATCGCGTATTCGCCGCTCACGTTGTAGGCCACCAACGGCAGGGATGTGCGGGCGCGCACCGTGTGGATGACGTCCAGATAGGCCAGCGCCGGCTTGACCATCAGGAGGTCGGCGCCTTCGGCCTCGTCCAGGGCGGCCTCGTGCAGCGCCTCGCGACCGTTGGCGGGATCCATCTGGTAGCCACGCCGGTCCCCGACGGCCGGGGTGCTATCCGCCGCTTCACGGAAGGGGCCGTAGAAGGCGGAGGCAAACTTCACCGCATAGCTCAGGATGGCGGTGTCGTGATGTCCCGCCGCGTCGAGCGCGGCGCGGATAGCCCCGACCTGGCCGTCCATCATGGCGCTGGGAGCGACGATGTCCGCCCCGGCCGCGGCATGGCTCACCCCCACCCGGCCCAACACATCGAGGGTGGCGTCGTTGTCGACCCCGGTGGGGTCGAGGATGCCGCAGTGCCCGTGGCTGGTGTACTCGCAGCAGCAGACATCGGTGATCAGGAGGAGATCGGGATGCCGATCATGCAGCCGGCGCAGCGCCTGCTGCACGATGCCGTCGACGGCAAAGTTCTCCAGGCCGATCGGATCCTTGGCCAGGGGCAGCCCGAAGAGCAGCACCGCACCGATCCCCGCGGCGACGAGGACATCGGCCTCACGGTCGAGGCTGGTATCCACCGACAGGTGATGCACGCCGGGCAGCGAGGGAATCTCGCGCCGCACTTCCCGGCCGTGGACGACGAAGAGCGGCTGGATCAGATCGTCCACGCCCAGCGCCGTCTCCCGCACCAGCGCGCGCAAGGCGGCGGTGCGCCGCAGGCGGCGGGGACGATCGCGCGGGATGAAGGACATGGCGTGACCTCGTGTGTTGCTGGTTACGCCGCGAACGATGCCAATGCACGCCCCACTTCGCCCTCGCGCAGCCGCTTCAGCGCGCGATCGCGCAGCTGACGGACCCGCTCGCGGGTGACGCCAAGCATGCCGCCGATTTCCTCCAGGGTATGCTCCCGGCCGCCATTCAGGCCGAAGTAGAGCCGCAGCACCTTGGCGTCGCGGGGCGGCAGCGTGTTGAGCGCGGTCTCGATTTCCTCGGTGAGGAAGCGGTCCATCGCCTCCTCCTCGGCATCGGCCTGGTCCTCCGCGACGAACCGATCCATCATCGAGCGGTCGCCATCGATGTCCATGGGCGCGTCGAGCCGCACTTCGGCGGTGTTGAGCGCGGCGAGCGACTGGACCACTTCCAGCGAGAGGCCGGTCGACTTGGCGATCTCCTCCGGCGTCGGTTCCCGGCGCAGCTCCTGGCGCAGGGCCTCCGCCGCCCGCACGATGCGCGACAGATCCGCCGTGCGGTTGAGCGGCACTCGCACCGTGCGGCCCTGCCGGGCGAGCGAGGCGAGGATGGCCTGACGGATCCACCAGACGGCGTAGGAGATGAACTTGACGCCCTGATCGGGATCGAACTTCCGCGCGGCGGTCAGCAGCCCGATGTTGCCCTCGCCGATCAGGTCGGTGAGCGCGAGGCCCCGGTTCTGGTACTTCTTGGCGACGGAGATGACGAACCGCAGGTTGCGCTTCACCAGCTCGTTCATGGCCTCGGGGTCACCTTCGCGCACCAGCTTCGCGATGGCGAGCTCCTGCGGCCGGGTGAGCAGCGGAGTCAAACTGACTTCGTAGAGATACTGGTCGAGGATATCGCGATCGGAGTCGTAGACGCCGAGCGCCTTCGAGGTCTCCCGGCGGGCCTTGCGGACCTTCCCGGGCTCCGAGCTGGCGAGGATCTGCTGGACCGGTGAGAGCGGAACCGGCGGCTGTGGTGCGGACGTGGGGCCCTTCCGGCCGCGCGGCGCAGGCGTGCCGGTGCCCTGGGTGGCCGCCGTGCGGCCCCTGCCCGCCTTGCCCTCGCCGGAACGCTTCGTCATGACAGGACGTCACCCTCCAGCTTCAGCGAGAGTTCACAGGGCAGTTGACATGCCCGAGGGCGGCCAAGTAGTTTGTCGTGCTCTTCAAACCACCGGGGAGCCAGCGGGGCGCGCTAATATAATGGGGGCGTAGCTCAGTTGGGAGAGCGCGTGAATGGCATTCACGAGGTCAGGGGTTCGATCCCCCTCGCCTCCACTCTCAAGCCCCGCAGGTTGGGCCGGCGTAGCGGCTGGCGACATGCCTGAACGATCTGGTTGCGCAGGTGCAGGCCGGTTGGTACACTCTCTGGCGCATTCGCGGGAATAGCTCAGTTGGTAGAGCACAACCTTGCCAAGGTTGGGGTCGCGGGTTCGAGTCCCGTTTCCCGCTCTCGGCGGCAGAGCTGAAGCTCTGGCTCACTACGGCGGCTGAAGCCGCCTGGTGGCAGGCAAGAGAGCTGAAGCGCTGCATGAGGGGTGACAGTACAGCAGTTCCGTCGCGGGGTGGAGCAGTCTGGTAGCTCGCCGGGCTCATAACCCGGAGGTCGTGGGTTCAAATCCCACCCCCGCTATTGAGTCGGACGGGCGGACAGTCGGGCAGGCGGACCGGTGCGCCACAGCCTTCTGGCGCGACGGATTCACCGACCGCCTGTCCGCCCGTCCGTCTGACCACAGGGCGGTTAGCTCAGTTGGTTAGAGCGCCACGTTGACATCGTGGAGGTCACAAGTTCGAGCCTTGTACCGCCCATGGCAGTGCTGCGGCACGCAGGGTCCATAGCTCAATTGGATAGAGCATCTGACTACGGATCAGAAGGTTGGGGGTTCGAGTCCCTCTGGGCCCATCAGGACGATTCGGCAGGAACCCGCCGCTCAGACGGACCGCAGGACCAGTGACGGGGCGTAGCGCAGTCCGGTAGCGCGCCTGGTTCGGGACCAGGAGGCCCCGGGTTCAAATCCCGGCGCCCCGATGGAGAGCACCGAAACCCCGTCGCGCAGTCTGCGCGGCGGGGTTTCGTGTGCGCGCGGGAGGATCAGTCGTGCTGGTGCTGGTGCCCGTCGATCGCCGGAGCGGGAGTGGTCACCGTCAGCGGCACCTGTGTGATGCTGTCGAGGCCTTCGGTCAGGTAGGCCATGTCCTTGCTGGTCCGGACGGGCCAGCGGCGCAGGTCGTCGGGCTGAATGAGCCCGTCGAGATGGCCCATCGCGCCAGTGATCGGCGCGCCGGTCGGATTGTGATACCGGGCGACGATCCGATAGCGCCGCTGGGCCCGGAGCCGGAGGCCGGCACCGGCGATACCATAGAGCTTTCGCGGCATGTGGGTGATCCGGCCGGCGGAATCCATGGTGGTGACAAAGTCGGCGAGTACCTTGCCGCTCTCCACCTCCTGCAGCATCAGCCCGGCGCCCCAGTCGTGCATATGACCGCTCAGGGCGAGCAGCCGCCCACTGACCGGCATGATGAACTCGCGGCTGACGCGGATGTCCCCGGGCGGAATGGTGAAGGTGTTGGGTTTGGCCGGCGAATCGGCCACATCGATACTGATGGGCAGCACGGTGGTCGGCGTCGGGACCAGATTGGCGGGCGAATAGCGGATCCGGAGCGTCATCCTGACTCCATCGATATCCTCCGCCGTCTCGTTATGCCACATGATCTTGATGCGCATCTTGCTGCCGGCCGTCAGCGGCATGCCGATCGTTTCGGGGAGGATGAGGCTGCGGGTTTCCCGCCCGATCGCCATGATCTTCTCCTCGAGCGGCAGCAGGAGCTGGCGCCGGTCGCCGTTGATGATCTGGAGATGGTGGAGGAAGCGCTGCGAAATTTTCTTGCCCGTCGCGTCGGTGATCTCCAAGTGGAAGCCGCGCCCCATCCCCTGCACCGGCCAGGGGAATCGGCCGACGAACTGGGGCATAATCGCGTCGTGATCCATCGGCTCCATGCCCGGCATGGCCATCATCTCCATCATCTCCTTCATGGAGGCGAGCCGGAACGGGCCGACGGCGATGACCACTTCGTGCCGGGACGAGTCGACGGTGACCGCGAGTTCCGGTTCGGGGACTGCGGCCTGCGCGATCAGCAGGTGCGCCGGCACCAGCGCGCAGAGCAGGGCGGACGACACTGGGCGGCGCCAGTGAAACATGCGGGACTCGTTGTCGAAAGTGAGCGGCGACACGCGGGCAGCGGAATATAGCGGGCCGTACCTCGGCAGGTGCCGGATCGGGGCGACGGATTCCAGGGCACCGGAGGGCAGCACATGAAGCGGGTGGTGTTGATACTGGTCGATGGGCTGCGGCCGGATGTGGCCGAGGCCGCGCTCGCGCGAGGAGAGCTCCCGGCGCTCGCTGCGCTCACCGCGCGCGGGAGCGTCGCGCGGGGTGTGACCGTCTTCCCGTCGACCACCGGGGTCGCCTACCTCCCGTTCCTCACCGGCTGCACCCCCGGCCGCTGCAACATTCCCTCGATCCGCTGGCTGGAGCGCAGCCGTTATGCGGGCAACTGGTGGCGGGAGCGGGAGCTGGTGCGCAGCTACTGCGGCTACCAGGCGGGGCGTCTGGACGGCGACATCACCCCCGGCGTTCGCACCATCTTCGAGCTGGTGCCGGAAAGTCTGGGCATCTTCACGCCGGTGGCACGCGGCCTGACGCCGCCGCGGAATCCGGCGAGCACCGAACGGCAGTTCTGGGGCGCGCTGGCGCATATCGCCGAGTGGCATCAGCCGGCCGACAACGCGGTCCGCCAGCATCTGCTGCGCGGCATCGAGCAGGGTTGGCGGTTCATCTTCGCCCAGTTCCCGGCGGTGGATGGCTACACCCACCAGAGCACACCCGATGGCCCCAAGGTCCTGCGGGCGCTGCGCCAGGTCGATGCGACGCTCGGCGAGGTGCAGGTGCGACTGCGCGCCCGAGGGGAGCTGGAGGACACGCTCATCGTTCTGGTGAGCGATCACGGCGCGTCGTCGGTGCATACCCATCTTGATCTGGCCGACTGGTTCCGCTCACAGGGCGTGGGCACCATGTCGCACCCGGTGGTGTGGGAGCCGGATCCGGCGGCGGCGGTCATGGTGGCGGGCAACGGCTCCGCGATGGTCTACGCGAGGCCGGGCGTGCCCAGCGCCGCGCGGTACACGATGGCCGAGCTGCGCGGGGCCGCCGGCTTCGGCGTGGCGCACGATCTGATCGCCGCGCTGGTGCACGAGGCCGCAGTTGCGTTCGTCGCCGCCGAAGAACGGCCGGGCACGGTGCATGTCGCAGACCGCGGCGGGGAAGCGCGCATCACCCAGGGCGACGATGGCCGCATCAGCTACCAGCGTATGGGCGGCGATCCGCTCGCCCTCGGCGCCGACCTGACCATGGACCCTGATGCCTGGCTGACTGAGACGTGGGAGGGCCCCTACCCCGACGCCTGCGTGCAGCTGCTCGATCAGTTCCGCGCGGCGCGCACCGGCGATCTTCTCGTTATCGGCCGGGAGGGCTACGACTTCCGCTGCCGCTATGAGGTGCCGGAGCACAAGGCGGGACATGGCAGCCTCATCCGGTCCCACATGCAGGTGCCGATCTGGTCCAGCGTCCCCGTTCCCGAAGTGACGCTCAGGACGGTGGACCTCTTTCCGGCGATGCTGTCGTGGCTGGATGAGCCAATACCGGAAGGCATCGATGGCCAGCTGCGCTGGCAGCCGGGGCTGACCGCGACGGTTGCGTAATGCAGGCGGAGCGGCGAGTTTACCGCTCCCTTGGAACGGTCAGGTGACCGTCGCCACGCGCCCGTAGCTCAGCTGGATAGAGCGCTTGCCTCCGGAGCAAGAGGTCGTACGTTCGAATCGTATCGGGCGCACTCGCACCATGAAGCCCCGCCGTCAGTGCTGACGCGCGGGGCTTTCAACTTCCTCCCCCCAAACGGACCGGCGTGAAAGCCTTCATCGTGGACGCCTTTACCGCACTCCCTGCCGGGGCAACCCCGCGGGCGTCTGCCTGGTGGAGTCGGAGCTCTCCGAGGAGACCATGCTGCGCATTGCGCAGGATTTCAACCTCTCCGAGACGGCGTACGTCCAACCACTCGCTCGCGGCGGCTTCTCCATCCGGTACTTTGATCTCCCAAGATGGAAATCGCGTTATGCGGATACACCACGATGGCGTCGGCCAGGGTGATCCTCCACACCCGGGGAGCGGAGGAGATGCACTTCCGGACCGGCCAGGGGCTCGACCTCAAGGTCCGTGTCACCCCCGAGCGAATCACTATGGATTTTCCCCGGTAAAGGACCGGATGATGTCGTGGCAATCGTCGGCGCGGTCCGGCTTCATGGAGGTCGTACTGGTCGGGGAGCAGGTGCAGATCAGCAGTCAGGCGATCATGGCTTCGAGGGGACGCTGACGCGCTGATCTAAGGCGCCGCCTGAGCATCCTCTCCTGCCTGTTCGCCTACCAAGCTCCGGACTGCAGGCCGATCCGATTGCCGGTCCTCCCGGGTCAGCGTATCTATATGGCATCGCGACCGTCCGGCCGAGTGCACCCACCGGCCAGGTCCGTCAGAGGGTCCATGAAATTCCCGTCGGCCCATGTTCGTCGGGTTCTCCGATTCGGCTGGGTGCTCCTCGCCGGAGTTCGTCCGTTGGCTGGGCAGGAGACGGAGTTGATCGTCGAGCCGATTCTGGGGCTCGATCTCGATCATCACGTTACCCTCGCCCTCGGCCCCAGTCTCCGCTACTCCAGCACGGTCAAGGGAAAGCGCTGCATCGACTTGGTGCAGCCCTACGGTTATGGCCACTTCGGACGGGTGGGCGCCGTCCTGGGGATCCAGATTGACACCCGCGATCACCCCATCTTCCCGACAAGGGGGATCCTGATTTCCGCGGGTGCCTCGCTCTTCCCCGCCCTCTGGGACGTGCGCAGTACGTTCGGAGCCGCGGACCTGAGTGCGGCCGCCTATCTCGCGGCCAGAGCACTTCCGACCCGGCCGGTAGTGGCGCTTCGGGCCGGCACCAAGCGCGTCTTCGGGACCTACCCCTATCAGGAGGCGGCGTACATCGGCGGGACGGAGACCGTGCGCCTCGGCTGGGTCAACCGCCTGGGCGGGGACCAGGCGGTGTGGGGCAATGTCGAGCTCCGCCTGACTCTCGACAGCTATCGCGTCCTCAAGTCGGGGCAGTGGGGTGTCTTCGGGCTCACCGACGTGGGCCGGGTCTTCCTCGCCGGAGAATCGTCCCGTACCTGGCGCATCGCATCGGGGGGGGTATCTGGATCGCGCCGATCTCGCCATCCAATACCGTGTCCTTCGGCATTTCACGATGATCCGTACGGAGCCGGTTCTACCTGCTCTCAGGCTTCAGCTTCCAGGCGGACGCCTTGTCCAAGAATCCTTCCACCCGGCAACGAGCCTTGAGCCCTTCCGGTAGCGTGGCGCTCCCCAGGGTCACCCCGGGCCGGCTTGTGCTGGCCCTGGGTCTCTGTCTGGTGGCGGGCGCAGCGGCCCGGCTCTCGGCTCAGGATCTCAAAGGGCTCCCACTGCACCAGGTCCAGAGCGTCGGACCGGGCGCGACCCGATTGGCCCTCCTGATCACCGGCGACGGGGGTTGGGCCGGGATTGACCGGGCGATCGCCCGGACGCTGGCCGACAGCGGAGTCTCGGTCATCGGGCTCGATGCCGCGACCTATCTGGGCACCCGCCGCACCCCGGAGGAGGTGGCCGCGGATGTGGGTCGGATCCTGTCCCACTACCTGGTGGCATGGCATTGTGAACGCATCGTCCTGATCGGCTATTCCCGCGGCGCCAACATCGCCCCATTCATCGTCAACCGGTTGCCGGACAGCCTCCGTACCCGGATCGACCTGGTGGCGATGCTCGGCCTGGAACTGCGCGCCGGATTCCACGTCTCACTCTTCGACCTGTTCAAATCCACCTCGAACCCGAAGGATCCGCCGGTCGAGCAGGAGGTCAGGAAGCTGGCCGAGGCCGGGGTCCCGATGCTCTGCATCTACGGACAGGACGAGGTGGAATCGTTCTGCCGGGATGCTCCGGCGGGGTTGATGACGACGATCGTCAAGAGCGGCGCGCATCATTTCGACGGCGACCACGTCGCGCTGGCGCGCGACATCCTCGCGCAACTCGACCGGCCGTAGGGAGTCTCCCGACACCCATGGATATCGACCGCCCGCCCGCCGCGAGCGTCCCAGCCGTCCTGGCGGTGAAGCGCGGCGGTCTGGCCCGGTGGGCCGGGCCGACCCTGGTACTGGTCATCATCACCCTGTCCGGATGGGTCCTGCACCGCGAGCTGGGCGCGGTGCACTATCAGGCGCTGGCCGAGCAGTTCCACCTCATCTCCGGCACCCGCATCGCCCTGGCTATCGGGTTGGCGCTCGCGGCCTACGCCATTCTGCCGGGCTATGATCTCATCGCGCTCCACGCCATCGGCAGACCAATCCCCGCCCACCGGGTCGCGTTCAGTTCGTTCATCGCCTACGCCCTGAGCCAGACTCTGGGATTTCCCCTGCTGACCGGCGGGTCGGTCCGCTACCGGTTCTGGTCAACCTGGGGGCTGGATTCGGCCGAGATCGCCGCGGCGATGGGCTACGTCATGGTCACCTTCACCATCGGCCTCCTGGCGATGGCCGGTGTTGTGTTCGTGGCGGAACCGCAATCCACCGCCGCCCTGCTCCATCTGCCGATTCCCTCGCTCTGGCCGGTGGGTGCCGCCTGCCTGGGAGTGGTAGCCGGCTACCTGGCGTGGAGTCTGGTCCAGCACCAACCGCTGATCTGGCGGGGAGTACGACTGCCAGTCGCGCCCTTCCCGCTGGCAGTAAGCCAGCTGGCGGTCGCAGCCCTGGACTGGAGCCTCGCCGCCCTGGTGCTTTTCGTGCTCCTGCCGCCGGGCCACGGAATCGCCTTTCCAGCGCTGCTGGGTGGCTTCATGATCGCACAGGTAGCTGGGGTGGTGAGCCACGTGCCCGGGGGCCTCGGCGTATTCGAGAGCCTGATGGTCCTGCTGCTCAAGCCCCAGCTGGACACCAGTGCCCTCCTCGGATCGCTCCTGATGTTCCGGGCCGTCTACTACCTCCTGCCGTTCAGCCTCGGCGCGGTCCTCCTCGGTGGCTGGGAGCTGTTCCATCAGCGGACGCGCCTTTCCGCGGTCACCCAGGGCAGCCGGGCGTTCGCGCTCGCCTCCGCCCGATGGCTTCCCGGACTCCTCCCATTCGTGCTGGGTGGGGCGGCGTTCATCTCTGGGGTGATTCTGGTGGCCTCTGGGGCCACGCCGGCAGTGGATGGTCGCATCGGTTTTCTCGACGATCTCCTCCCCCTCGGGGTGATCGAGGTGTCTCACTTCACCGGCAGCGTCGCCGGTGGAGCACTGATGATCCTCGGTTGGGCGCTAAGCCGGCGGCTGGACGCGGCCTACCGGCTGACTCGGGTGCTGCTGGGGGTTGGGATTGTGGCCTCGCTGGTCAAGGGACTGGACTGGGAGGAGGCGCTGGCGTTGTCGCTGGTCTTCGCCCTGCTGCTGCCGGCGCGGAAGAGCTTCTACCGCCAGAAGGCGCTCACAGCGGAGCCGATGTCCCCCGGCTGGATCGTGGCTCTGGTTGTCGCGCTCGGCTTCACCACCTGGCTGGGCATCTTCTCCTACAAGCACGTCGACTATTCCACCGAACTCTGGTGGCAGTTCACGCTCCACGGCGACGCCCCTCGGTACCTCCGCGCGCTGGTGGGTGTAACCGCTCCCATGGCGACCCTGGCCTTCGCCCGGCTGTTCCGCCGCTCCCGGGGCACGCCGGTGCTGCCGAGCACCAGTGAACTCGTCGAGGTGGCGGCGGTCGCGAACGCCTCAACTTCCAGCGCGGCCCAACTGGCGCTCCTGGGGGACAAGACCATCCTCATGAGTCAATCGGGGAAGGCCTTCCTCATGTATGGCGTGGCCGGCCGAAGTTGGGTGGCGATGGGCGACCCGATCGGACCCGAGGCCGAGCAGCGCGAACTGGTCTGGGCCTTCCGGCAACTGGTGGATCAGCATGGCGGCTGGACGGTGTTCTACGAAGTCTCCGAGGATCACCTGTCGCTCTACATTGACCTGGGACTCACCCTGCTCAAGATTGGCGAGGAAGCCGTCGTGCCACTGCCCGAGTTCTCCATGGAGGGAGGCCGCCGTCGGAGCCTCCGCCGAACCCACCGGGAGGTGGTGGCCGCAGGCGCCAGCTTTGTGGTCGAGCCGGTCGAGCGGACAGCGGAACTGCAGCCGGAACTCAGGGCGGTCTCGGAGGAATGGCTGGCGGCGAAGGGAGCCCGGGAGAAGGGGTTCTCCATGGGGCGGTTCGATGCCGACTACCTGCGCTGGTTTCCCGTCGCGGTGATCCGGGTCGAGGGACGGATCGTGGCCTTTGCCAATCTCTGGTGTGGCAGAGCCGGCAGCGAGGTGTCCGTGGACCTGATGCGCTACTCGGCCGCTGCGCCCGACGGCGTGATGACCTACCTGTTCCTCGAACTCATGCTCTGGGCCAAGGGCCACGGCTATCAGACCTGCAATCTCGGCATGGCGCCGCTCTCCGGGCTGGAAAACCGGGCCCTCGCACCGCTGTGGACCCGGGCGGGCGCGTTCATGTTCCGGCACGGTGAGTCGGTCTATAACTTTGCGGGTCTTCGGCAGTACAAGGACAAGTTCGATCCGGTCTGGCGGCCGCGCTACGTTGCCTCACCCGCCGGCTTCGCCCTGCCGGTCATCCTGGCAAACATCGCCTCGCTGATTTCCGGCAGCCTCGCCGGCACGGTGCGCAAATGATCGGCCCGAATCGTGGGGCGGCAGGGCCGCCCTCCCGGTGGAACCAGCACCGCCCTCAGTGGGCACCCGAGTTGAGCAGCGCCAGCAGTTGCGTCGCCAGCTGGTCGAAATCCCCACCAAGATGATGGCCCCCGGGTCGGCTCACCGCCATCACGCCGTCGCTCGAATGACATCCCGTCTCGGCCTCCTCCGCCCCGAAGAGGCAGACGATCGGGGCGGCGCCGAGCAACGCCGGCAACCGGGCCAGGTCGGGCGCGGTTGGCTGCTCATCCGGCGCCGAGCGCCCCAGCCAGCTTCGGGCATGGAACTCGAAGGCGGCCGTCCGGCTCAGGCTCAACAGACCGACCCCCGCCACGCGGCGGCGTAGCTCGGCCGGCAACGCCACAATTGTGGCGGGCAGGACGTCTGCTCCGAAGGAGTAGCCCAGCAGGAGCACCCGCGTCCGGTGCCATTGCCCGAGGTAGTGAGTCATCACCCGCCCCACGTCGCGGGCGACCTCCTCGTGAGTCCGGGCCTTCCAGAAATATTGCAGCGAATTAAGTCCCACGACCGGAATCCCCCGAGCCGCGAGTCTCTGACTGACCTCCCGATCGAGGCCCGCCCAGCCGCCGTCACCCGAGAGCATGATGGCGAACAGGTCGGTGCCGGCCGGTGCGGAGTCCGCGGAGACCTCCACCAGTGGGAGGTCACTCACCGGTCCGGGCGCGGGAACCGCGTCCGCACTGGTGGCCGTGAGAATCCGCTGGAATGCCCGATCGTATGCCGGCCCCCAGCGACCAACGACACCGAAGCCATGGCCGACAGATGGCAGAGCGACGAGCTCGGCGCGCTCGATTCCGGCAACGAACGCCGCGGCCGCCGCGGTACTGCAGACCTGATCGTCCTGACCGTTCAGCAGGATCCAGGGAGCCGGAAGCCGCTTGACCGGCCCGAAGTTCCAGCCCTTCCCGCGGGCCGTCAGCGCCGAACGCAGTCCCGCCGCCCCGGGACACCACCCGTGGGTTCCATCGAGGTCGCTGCAGAAGCCCAGGCTCAAGCCGCCCTTGAAGGTGTTAGGCGGCGACTGGGCCAGTGCGACATAGACCAGCGTCGCCCCGGAGGAGTATCCCGCCAGCACGGGGGGGAGGTAACGCGCCAGGCCCAGTCGGCGCTGGACAAACTGGCTGAGCGCTTCGAAATCCGCCGCCGCGTAGGTGCATCCGGGTGCCTTAGCCGCCGTCTGCAGGTAGGTCCGGACATCGAAGCCGACTACCAGCGCCCCCTGGTCTCGGAGTCGCTCCGCCATCCCGACCACGCCGAGATTCCAGCCACCATCGCCGGAGGCGAACAACAC
>Ga0163147_10004322_pt1 | contig 18172 bp, 12 predicted proteins | sample OliLakLV19MP6G1_FD_148597 | JGI IMG/M metagenome (GOLD analysis project Ga0163147, IMG submission 148597) | Freshwater microbial mat bacterial communities from Lake Vanda, McMurdo Dry Valleys, Antarctica- Oligotrophic Lake LV.19.MP6.G1 | ecosystem: Environmental > Aquatic > Freshwater > Lake >...
CGAGTGTTCGCCGACGCGATACCCTCGTCAACGAGATCGCCCGCTTTGAACAGAACGCCGTTTTGGTGGGGCTCCAGTATTTCGTAACACCCCGTTTCAACTTTCGTGCGGCGTTCGGGTCAGCCTCGGCCACCGAAGAATCGCCCAGCATCTCTGCCGCGGAAGAGGACGGCCGCGCCGGAAGTGTCGGGGTCGGATACGACGTCGTCTTGCAGAGCAATTTCGCGCTCGCCCTCGAACTGTCCGCAACGTTGGTTCAGTACACCGAGCACACCTTCACGATGGGCGGGCTCGCCCTCACGCTGACCTTTTTCTAGCCCCGCCGTCGCGGGCTCAGTTGGTCTTGAAGGCCTCTTTGATGGGGTGGCCCGGCAAGCCGGACGGAACGGGATATCCCAGCGCCCAAAGTGCGGTGGCCGCGGTGTCCAGCGTGGAAACCGCACCTTGAATCTTGTATCCCGGGCGCACGCCCACGCCCCAGGCGATCCAGGGAATCAGTCGGTCCTCCCGGATTCGCCCCGAGTGCGAGTGGCCCTTGCCGCCGTGATCCGACGAAACAATGATAAGCGTATCACGAGCCAGATCGGAAGCGGCGACAGCTTCGACGAGCGTCTCAAGGCATCGATCGGAGCTACGAACCGCCCGCATCTGTTCGTCCGACATCCAACCCGAGGCGTGCCCGCCAGAATCCGGATCGGAGAAGTGGACAAACTCAACTTGTGGACGGTGTTTGACAAAGTATGCCGCCGCGACTTCCGCGATCTTGCGGCACAAATAACCGGGGCGGGCGAAGACGTCCACGAAGCCGGGACGAATGATGTGTTCCAGCTTTTTCTTGCCCACAAAGGCGGCCGAACCAAGTCCCGCTTCTTTTGCCGTCTGCAAAATGGTCGGCACCTTGATGAAGCCACGATGGGGTTGCCAAGAATTCCAGGTCAGCCCATGGTCGTGAACGTCAAAGCCCGACAACATGGCCGCATGCGACGGCAACGTTGATGCCTGCCGAATCGTTTGCGCCTCCATCGAGAAGGCCGCCTGCTGCATCATCCTCTTGTGGTAGTTGGCCGGAGCCTCAAACAAAGCGTCGGGTCGCATGCCGTCTTCGCTAACGATGATCACGTGGCGGGCAATTGGTGCGGGCTTCGAGTCGACCACGACGGCAAGCGGTGGCGCCGCAAGCAACACCGCCGGAGCAAGCAATGCCGCCGGTTTTGTCCTTGCGACGGCTGCTCGTGCAGGCGCGGCAAGACGGGCTTCTGGCCAGGCGACCACGACCGCAACACCCATCAAAACAAGGCCTACAATGAATCGCACCGTTTCAGCATGCGCCCGTGGCGGCACCGCAACAAGTTTCGTGATCCCCGGCGTCTGTGGTGCCAACGCCGGGCCCGCCGCGAGGAAAGCCGATGGATTGCTTGCGGCATCCAGGCTTTTCGCTGACGATGCAGAACACGAATGGTGATCCCTCTTGGCCCGCGCACCCTGCGGCTTTTTTTTACGGTGTTTGCGCTGTTTGCGCTGGCGCTTTCCTGCCGTCATGGCGCAATCCCCTCGGCCGCAGAGGGTTGCCAGGACGACAGAGACTGCAAGCTCGACCGCCTTTGCGAGCGTGGCCAGTGTATCTGGCCCGATGAACGCAAGCCCCCCGCGGTCACGAGCACCGATGGCGGCACCGAATCCTCGACGCCAGATGCAGGGTTCGTCTCGGACGCAGGCGCTGCACCGATGGTGGTGGCGAATCGGCGTCGCTCCCCATACCGAATTCCCGCAAAGGTCCCCGCGGTGATTTGGACCCATCGAACCAAGGGCCCTATTTTCGGTGTGCCTCTGCTCCTCCCCGACGGTGCCACAGCCGTCGGCAGCCACGACCATGCCGTACACATTGTCGATCCCGTGGGCAGTCCACGGTGGAGTTTCGCGACCGGAGATCTCATTTTTGCAACCCCGGTGCTGGGTCCAACCGGATCCCTATACATCGGCTCGGGCGATGACCATCTTTACGCCATTGATCTGAACACCCTGACCCTGACGTGGCGCAGCAAGTTGGGCAACTGCACGGCGTCGCGCGGCGTCGGCCCCGAGCAAAGCCGCTGCGACGTGGACGGCGGCCCAACCGTCGGACGAGACGGCACCCTCTACGTCGGCGGCGACGGACTATTCGCGCTGTTCCCGAATGGAAAGGTCCGCTGGCATTTTGCGACGGGTGGTCGCGTTTCGACTGCGCCGGCAGTTCTCGACAACGGCACCATCGTCTTCGGATCGCTTGACGATACGTTCTATGCGGTGTCTCCCGACGGCCGGAAACTGTGGGATTTTCGCACCAACGGCGACATCGAATCGAGCCCCACGCTGACCGATGATGGCTCGCTCGTCTTCGGTTGCGACGACCATAAAGTCTATTCGTTGTCGCAGGACGGTGCACTCCGCTGGGCCTTTTCCACCGGCGGAGAAGTCCGGGCCTCGCCAGCCATCGGACGGGATGGGAGCGTCCTTGTCGGGAGCTTCGATGGACTTTTTTATTCGATTTTGTCCTCCGGCGTGCTTAACTGGGCTTTCCGCACCGGTGATCGCATCGCCTCGTCGGCGACGGTTGATTCCGAGGGGGCCATGGTTTTTGGTTCCCAGGACGATCGACTCTACGCCCTCGAATCCAATGGGCAACTGCGCTGGTCGGTGGAACTCGGAGGAGACATTGATAGCTCCCCGACGCTCGGGCCCGACGGGACAATCTACGTCGGCTCTGACGACCATAACCTCTACGCTTTACGGAGCCTCGATTGAAAAAGAACAAGACAGCCACCGGACCCATCAAGGTCCATCCCGACGGATTTGCATTCGTATCCCCCGACGACGGTGAACCCGGGGACATCTATGTGGGCAGCCGCGCCCGCGCCGGCGCCCTCGACGGAGACAAGGTTCGCGTGCAGTGGCAGGAAGGACCGCGCGGCTACGACGGCAGCGTGGTTGCCATCGAGGAGCGCATCCGCACCCGCCTGACCGGCGAAATGATTTCGCCAGGTGCGGGGATACGCCCAAACTTTGTCCCCGATGATCCCCGTATCACAAATCGCATTCGCGTGCGCGGCACCTTCAAGGACCAGGAGCCCGGATTTTCCATCGTAGCTGACATCGTTGCCTATCCGGAGTCCCCCGAAGATCCAATCGAAGTACGATTGACCCGCATCATCGGCGGTCACGACGATCCCCGCACCGAAATCGAGAAAATCTTGATCGGCGCCAACGTCGACGACGAGTTTCCGGCGCCGGTTCAAAAGGCGATGAAGACCGTACCCGATGTGGTACGGCCCGAAGATCTCATCGATCGCACGGATCTCCGCGATCTGCCGTTTGCGCCGATTGACCCCGAAAGCGCGCGGGACTTCGACGACGCCGTGGCGCTCGAACAGCTTGACGGTGGCCGTCACCGATTGTGGGTGGCCGTGGCCGACGTTTCGCATTACGTCCGGGAAAACAGCGCCATCGATCGAGAAGCGTTTGCGCGGGCGACCAGCATCTACCTCCCCAATCGCGCAATCCCGATGTTGCCCGAGCCGCTTTCTGCGCACATCTGCTCGCTGCTTCCGGAGCAAGATCGGCTGGCCATGGTGACTCGAATCGATTTCGATCGCGAGGGTCGGCCCATCGATTCGGATTTTTGTGCGGCCGTGATCCACTCGCGTGCGCGGCTCGACTATCCGGGTGTTGCAGCGGCATTGTCGGGCGAACTGAAAGGTGCGCGTCGAAAACTTTACCAACCCTGGGTTGAATCACTAGAACGCATGGCGGCTGTCGCGGCTGTGTTGCGCGAACGCCGGATGGAACGGGGGGCGCTTGATCTGGATCTCCCAGAAGCGCGCATTGAACTCGACCAGGATGATCCGCGTCGAGTGCGCGACGTGCGCCGCGCCCGCAAGGATCCCCGCGAACGTCAGGCTTACAATCTCATCGAGGAATTCATGCTGGCCGCCAACGAAGCGGTCGCCCGCAGCTTTACCGAGCGCCAGGAACCAACGCTCTGGCGCATCCACGCCCGTCCCGACGCGACCAAGCTGCAAACTTTCGTGGAGCTTGCGCAGAGCTACGGCATTGCGACCCACGACGAAGATCTGGCCACCCCGCGCGGCATGCGCGAAGTGCTCGCGGCCCTGAAGGGTCACGCCGCCGAAAAACCGCTCTCGTTCCAGCTGTTGCGTTCGCTCAAACAGGCAAGTTACGACGTGGGCAACGTGGGACACTTCGGTCTCGCGGCCTCGGACTACGTGCACTACACCTCGCCGATTCGACGCTACCCAGATTTGGTGGTGCACCGTCTGATGAAGCGACGGTTGGCACGCCTCGGCCGTCCCTCCGGCGGTTTCGGTCGAGGTCCGGGAGACGAACAGGAACCAGACAAGTTGGCGCTGCAGGCGAGCCATTGTTCGTCGCGCGAACGTCGGGCGCAGGAAATTGAACGCGAGTCGGTGGACGTGTATCGCGTATTTTTCATGCGCGACCGAGTCGGAGACACCTTCAAGGGTGTCATCACCGGCGTGACCGGATTCGGAGTCTTTGTCCAGATCGACGAACCCTTCGTAGAAGGCCTCGTTCGGGTCGAGGACTTGCCAAGCGACGCATACAACTTCGATGACAAGACGTTGCGGCTGGTCGGCCAACGCGGTGGCCTTGCCCTCGGGCTCGGCCAGGAGGTTGAGGTCGTGGTGGCCAACGTGAGCCTCGCACGGCGCAAGATAGACCTACGCCTTTCCCAAATCCCTGCGTCCGTTCCTGGGCCTCAAGCTGGACCAGGTCGCGGTCGCGGCCGTAAAGCCGATTGGCGGCCTGGGCCAACGGCGACAGACTCGGCGGGAGGTCGCACGGCTCGGCGAAAGAGCCCCGGCGAACAGACCAAACCCGGAAAAACGGAACGGCGCAAGGGCGGGCGCGGTGCTCGCTGGAGTAAATAACACCGAAGCAACCGCGCTGCCCGTGCGCCGCTAGCCAGTTCCAATAGTAAGAACTACTTCTTGCCTTTGGAACGGCCAATCGCTGCGTCACGAACAAACGTCGAGAGCGCAACGCCGGCCGTCTTGGCGGCCTTCTTGAGATCCTTCAACTCTTGGAGATTGAGTCGGATGCTGGTGGTTGTCGAAACGGTTTTTCCTCGTCGGGGCATTGCCATTCGCATCGTGTACCACAGGAAATGGAAAAGCGCGATACGTTTCGACACACATTCGTAGCGCAATCGTACGCCGAATAGGATTTCGCCATCGACTGGCCAGTTCGCGGGCTGATTCCGACAAACACGGGCCAGTTGCCCGCCCATTCAGCGCAGGGCCAAGAGAATGAGGCCAATCGCCGCCAAAACGCCGACAACGTAGATCAATGGCTTCGCGATCGAACCCGATCCGGCTTCGCTGGTGTTCAAAAAAGCCAGTCCGACCGAACGGGGCGGCGGCGATGTGGGCTCGCTCGACAGCGAACGCGCGGGATCGCGCACACCCGGTGAAATCGGATCGACCAAGGTCTGGCTCAGGGGATCGCCCACGGGGACGCCGGGCGCTGCCCGTACGGGGGCGACCGAAGCTTGCGCCGCTGCATACTCCGGAAAAACCGTCGCGGCCGGGACGGTGAGGTCGACCGCCTCGACAGGGGGGGTCGGCGGATCGTCCGCGTGCGACAGAGCTCCCGCCCGCAATTCGCCGATCGTGCGCAACGCCGCATCTTTGCGATCTCGATGATGTCCTTGAATGGTGATCGGCCGCGGCGTCGGTGTATCGTGGTGGTCCGGCTCGATTCCAAGGAGAGCGGCAACGGCTTTACCGCGTCCCCGCGACAGCTTGGTCAGTTCATATTCCAGTTGCGCCATCGTCTGGGGCCGGCGCGACGGATCGCGGTCCATGGTGGCGACAATGATGTCGTCCAGCGCCTTCGGGATCCCAGGCATCAGCTCGCTCGGGCTTTTTACCTTGTCGGTGACCTTGCGAACCAACACCTCGGCGTATCCTTGACCCGAGAACGCAGGCTGTCCCGTGATCATTTCGTAGAGGATTGCGCCAACTGCGTAGATATCGGATCGCGCGTCGGCTGGCTTTCCGTCGGCCTGCTCCGGTGCCATGTACTCTGGCGTGCCGATGGGCGTCCCGGGATTCGTCAGCGGACGTCCCGTTGGACCAAACGCCGATTCCTGCAAGCTGCGCGCAAGACCAAAGTCGATGATCTTGACCGCGTCGCCCTGCGCGCCCCGCGGCTCGAGAAAAATGTTCTCGGGTTTCAGATCGCGGTGGATGATGTCAGCCTGGTGGGCCGCATGTAGGGCCTGACACATCTGAATCGTGATCTGAACCGCACGCTCTTGGTCAACCTTGCGCTCTTGCGCCAACACCTCGGCGAGATCGATGCCGTGAAGTTGTTCCATAACGTAATACACAAGGCCTTCGTCGGTGGTGCCAAAGTCGGTGACATCGACAATGTTGGGATGACCAATCTTGGAGGCGGCTCGGGCTTCGAGGCGGAATCGTTCTACCAGGTCGGCGCGGGCGGAACAGGATGGGTTCAAGACCTTAACCGCAATACGTTTTCCGATCGTGACGTGCTCGGCCGCGAAGACCTGTCCCATACCACCCTCACCGATCGATTCGATGATGCGATAGCGACCACCGAGGACCCGACCGATGAATTTTTGTGCGAAGGCTTCGCCGTCGTCGAAAATGGACGCGGGCTGCACCCTGGCGGGAACCGGCGGTGCCTGGTTCTTGCGCAATGGAGGCAAGGTGGGACGGTCGGGAGAAGGAGGCAACCCCGGAAGCCTGGGTGGGCCACCGGTCGGTGCGGGCGCTTCCGCGGGACGGACCCGCGCAGGCAGTGGCCGACGCGTTGACGCCCGCACGACCGGCTCGAGTGGAACGCCGGTAATCGGACGGTGGGCCGAAGCGAAGCGCGAACGCTCGGCCGGCCCGGTCACGGCGTCTCGAACAGAAGACGGCTGCGGCGGGGATGGTGAGCGACTCCGACCATCCTCATCCGTCATGGTCGCGACTTTTGCCAAAAAGCCATCTCGTTCACGCTGATCTTCCGGGATGACATCCTCGTAGATGTTTTCGAGGAACTCGGCGACTCGGTCGGCGCCCGCACGGGGCGCGATGTTGGCAATGACCTCGTTGAGCGCCCGCCGCATCTCGTCGGCAGTCCGGAACCTCTCTTCGCGCTCGACCGCGAGTGCCTTCATGACGACTGCGTCAAGTTCTGCCGGTATCCAGGGCGCTTTCAACGACGGCTTCACGAGCTTCGGATGGCGAACAATGGCGAGCGCTGTTGCGGGGTCCAGACCCGAGATCTGCAAAAATTGTTGTCCAGTCAAGAGCTCCCACAGAACGACACCGAGTGTGTAGATGTCCGTGCGCGCATCGGCGACCTCACCCCGTGCCTGTTCGGGCGCAAGGTATGCTGCCCTTCCATAGACAATGCCCGGTGCGGTGTGCTCCTGTTTGAGCACACTGCGCGCCAAACCGAAATCGGTGAGCTTGATGTCACCCACGTAAGCAAGAAGGATGTTCGGGGGCGCCACATCGCGGTGAACCAACTTCAGGTTGCCGTAACCATGAACGTAGGACAAAGCCCGGGCGACCTCGCGGGCCACATGCAAAGCAACGTCGAGGGGGATCCGTTCGCGGGTGCGAACACATCGGTTCCATACCTCGCGCAGGTCTTTGCCCTCGACGAGCTCCATCGCGATGTAGAACTCGCCGTCAACTTCGCCGGCGTCGAAGGTGGTCACGAGACACGAATGAGAGAGCCGCAACACGACCTTGGCTTCGTCGAGAAAGCGGTTGGCTTTCGCCTTGTCGGCCTTCTCGCGAATGACTTTTTTGATAACGCAGAGCTTTTCGAATCCGCCCATCTCGCCGACGGCAGCAATATAGATCTCTCCCATGCCACCCTTCGCGAGGGGTCTCAGAAGAATGTATTTGCCAAAGCGTCGGGGGAATTTCTGCGACATGGCGTTGAGATCAGAGCTGAGGAGAGATTAACCCGGCCGGCGGCATTTCTAAAACACATGGAACCGTCACGGCATGCGACGTTCGGCCAGCGCCAGGTTTCTTCGTGCGACCTGGTTGTTGGGATCGAGTTTGAGAGCCTCTGTATATGCGGTCTGAGCGTCCTTGAAGCGGCCGAGGCGGAAATAGGCATCACCGAGCAGCACCCGCGCACTGACGCCACCGCCAATTTTGGCTCCTTGCCGCGCCTGTTTCACCGCTTCGTCGTAGTTTTCGTTTTGAAAAGCAATCTGTCCGAGACCGACGAGTGCCTGACCGCGAATCGGGCCGACACGGGTCAACCGCGAAAAAATCGTGCTCGCCTTGTCGTATTGTTGCGCTTGCATCATGCGCTCGGCCTCGCGCAACATTTTCCGACCGGCCTTGACACTCACTTTTCCACGGCGCACGTTTTCATCAACAGCGTCTTCGGGTTCGCCTTCCGCAAGCGCCATCTCGGGTGAGGTCGGATCGGTCACGGCGTCGCCCTCTCCGTCGGCCGGAACCACCGGCTCAAGCGGCGGCGCCGGGTCAACGTCCACGATCGGAATCGAGGCAGGCGGTGGCGGCTTCACTGAGCGGATGGCAATCGGATCGGGTCGTTCGTGCGTGAACTGCCGAATGCCAACGAGACTCGCAACGACCAACAAGCTGCCGACCGTGATCCAGCGCGCTTTTTTCGACAATGCCTGTTGGACGATCGCCGTTTGGGGCTCGATGGCACCAACAAAACTTTCACCTCCCGTTGGGGTTGGAACCGGCGGGAACCGTACTTCAGTTGGCGTGCGCCGTCCGATAAAGGCATCCAGCACGAGCGCAATTTCGAGCGCAAACGAAGCCATAGTCTGTGGGCGATCGTCCGCGTTCCGGGCCATCGCACGTTCGACCAATGCGGTCACGAGGACCGGAACATCGGGACGAATTTCGGCAAGCGACGCCGGTGATTCGGTCGCCTTCTTGTGCAACACCTCCATCACGTTTTCGCCCTCGTAAGGCGGATGCCCCGTCAGCATTTCGTAAAGGATCGAACCGACCGCGTAAATGTCCGAGCGCGGATCCGCGGGTTTACCCGCCGCTTGCTCGGGCGCCATGTATTCCGGAGTTCCCATCGCGACGCCCGGACGTGTCAGCCGGCGGCCTTCCTTGGTCTGCGTCGACTCCTCCATCTCCGATGTCTTCGCAATACCAAAGTCGAGCACCTTCACAAAGTCGGGACGTCCCTCGTAGGTAATCAAAAGCACGTTCTCGGGCTTCAAGTCACGATGAATGATGCCCGCATCGTGCGCGGCTTGCAGTGCCTGGCACATCTGATCTGCAATACGGAACGCGCGTTTAAACGAAAAACGACCTTCGCGATGGATCACCAGGCCAAGTTCCTGGCCTTCGATGAACTCCATCACGAAGAAAAAGTGCCCGTCCGCCGTCGTACCCGAATCGGTGACGTTGACGATGTTCTGGTGACCGATGCGAGAGGCGGCGCGGGCTTCTCGCTTGAAGCGCTCGACGACGTCCGGTGTCCGGGTATAGGCTGGGTGCAGAACTTTAACCGCAACACGTTTCCCGATACCGATGTGTTCTGCTTCGTAGACGCGGCCCATGCCTCCTTCTCCAATGAGGCGCAGGACGCTGTAGCGCTCGGAAAGTATCGTTCCTATCACCTGCGAGTTTTCGTCGGCCGTGGGCGGGGTGGCAATGGCCTGTGTGTCCCCGGAACGTGCGGGGCCGTCGGGGCCTCCGGACTCGGGCCTGGTCGACTCGCCCTTTGCTGCGTTCGGCATGGGAGGCGGCGCCCGGGCGGGATCCATCTGGCGGGTCCCGCTCTTGCGCAAGGCAGGTGTCTTGGCCTCCAGATCGGATGATGAGGGTGACGACATCCCGACGGTTCCGGGCGACGGCAACAGAGTCGAGCCGACGATCATCAATTTTTCCCGCTCTTCCCTTTCACTCAGGATGTCGTCCTCAAACAAGCGCTTCAGGAAGTTGGCAACATGTTCGCCGTCGGTGGCCGGAGCCGTTTTGGCCAAAAATGCGGCGAGATCGACGCGGAACTCTTCACAGGTCTTGTAACGATCGTCACGCGCAGCCGAAAGCGCCCGCAACACGATGCGATCCAGTTCCTGCGGTACGCGCCTCGTCTTCTGCGATGGCGGTGCCGGCTGCGGATTGCGCACGCGCAAAAGCAAATCGTCTTCACCCTTGGCAGCGACACCGTTTGAAACTGGAAAGAGCTGTCGACCGGTCAGCAGCTCCCACAACATGATCGCAGCCGCATACTGATCGCTGCGACCGTCAAGCGGTTCACCCCGGGCCTGCTCGGGGGCCATGTAGCTGACCTTGCCGTAAATCACGCCCGGCGCCGTCTTCTCCATCTTCAATGAGGAGGTGGCGAGGCCAAAATCGGTTAGCTTGACCTCACCGGTGTAGGAAAGCAGCAGGTTTGGCGGAGACACGTCGCGATGGACGAGATTCAACCCACCAAACGAGTGGGCATATCCCAAACCACGCGCGAGCTCCTTCGCGATGTGTACGGCCACGTCAACGGGGAATGCGATCCCCTTCTGGGCGCAACGATTCCACACCGCGCGCAGGTCCTTGCCCTCGATGTAATCCATCGCAAGGAAGATCTCACCCGAGACCTGGCCCGCGTCGAAAACCGTTACAAGGTTTCCGTGCGACAATCGTACGACAATCTTGGCCTCATCCCGGAAGCGCTGCATGTAACTGCGATCGGCCAGGTGGTGCAATGCCGTCTTGATGACGCAAAGCTTTTCCATGCCGCGCTCGCCTGTAAGAGCCAGATAAAGAGCACCCATGCCACCTCTTGCGAGGGGCTTGAGCAAAACATACGGGCCGTATCGGCGCGGATAGTAGTCCCCGCCCGGTTCCGCGCTGGTATTTGAGCCAGCATCCTTTGCAGGACTGGTCACGCGTTGAATGCCTCGGGGACAAGGGACCGGTTCATCGGCTGCACACCGCCAGCACCTGTTTGAGATCGGTTTTGCCCGCCATTGCCTTCTCGATGCCGTCCTGCAAAAGGGTGGTCATGCCGCCCGCAATGGCCGCTTTGCGCAACTCCGAAACCTGCGCGTGGGTTGTAATGGCTCGCTTGATGTCGTCGTTGTTTTCTAGCAATTCGTGGACGGCCAGACGACCCTTGTAGCCGGTCTTGTTGCAAGTATCGCAACCAACACCCCGCCACAACTTGTACTTGCCCGATTCGTAGCCGCGACGGGTCGATTCTTCGAGACCAAAGGCCTGGTTGATGGCGTTGATCTCGTCTGGCTCGGGATCGTATGACTCCTTGCAGCGGGGACAGATCGCGCGCGTCAAGCGTTGCGCAAGGACTCCCAATAAAGCATCCGCGAAACTGAACACGTCAAGCCCCATGTCCACAAGACGCGTGATGGTTTCGGGTGCGCTGTTGGTGTGCAAGGTTGACAGCACAAGGTGACCGGTCAACGACGCCTCAACGCCGGTGCTGGCGGTCTCCTTGTCACGCATTTCGCCGACCATGATGACGTCCGGATCCGCACGCAAAAACGCGCGCATTGCGGTCGAGAAATCAAAACCAATCTTGGGTTGAACCTGGACTTGTCGGAGACCCGGCTGCGTGATTTCGACGGGATCTTCCGCCGTCCAGATCTTCGTATCGGGCTCGTTGATAAAGCCAAGCGCGGAGTGCAGCGTGGTCGTTTTACCCGAACCGGTCGGACCGACGACAAGAACAAGTCCATAGGGTTTTTTGACGAGCGACTTCAGCACCGCAAGGTTGCGGTCATTCATCCCCATCTTTTCGATCGGGATGGGCTTCGAGGCAGCAAGAATACGCATCACTACGTCTTCGTTGCCGTTGACGGTGGGAATGGTCGCAACACGCAGTTCAATGTTACGATCTTGCAACCGGAAACGAATCTTTCCGTCCTGGGGCTTTCGCCGCTCGGAGATGTCGAGGCGCGACATGATTTTGATCCGTGCGACGAGTGGCAACCGGTACTGCGCGGGAATTTCTTGATACTCGACACAGTCGCCGTCGATGCGGAAACGAATGCTGGTGTTGCGTTCTTTTCCGTTCGGTTCGATGTGAATATCCGAAGCACCGCGACGGTATGCATCGAGAATGATCTGGTTTGCGAGTTTGATGACGGCACTATCGGACTCAGCGCCGCGAGACTCTTCGTCGCCCTCGCCGTCCTCGACATCCCCGGTTGTCTCGTCGGCTGCCAGTTCCCTCAGAATGATGCCGACGTCGCCCCGCTGTCCAAAGGCGTGTTCAATGCACGCGAGAATTTCATCGCGAAACCCAACTTTGAACACCAATTCGCGGTCCGGATCGATGGATGAAAGCGCATCGGTCCGCATGATGTCCGATGGATCGTCGATCACCACGACCAACTTTTGGCCCCTGATTTCCACGGGAATCGCGCAGATCGTCTTTAAAAAGTCGACCCGCACGCGTGCCTTCAACTCGCCCGGAATGGTTTCCTTTCCTGTGAAACGAAAAAATTCGCAGCCGTAGTGCTCGACCAGTGATTTCTCAACATTGGCACGGCTCAGGCCGACCTTCTCGATGAAGTGTCGGGCGAGATCAGTGTTGCTGGCGGCCGCCTCGGTCATCGCGGCCTTCAACGCATCGGGCTGGATCAACCCCCGTTCGAGCAAGCCGTCCCACTTGCCCTTTCGTCGCACAGGACCGCGCGTCACTTTGGAAAACCTATCGAGCACCTCGGTCATGGCCCGTACGACGCTTTCGGCTGCCGTGACGTCGCGGGGCATGAATGCAAGCCCCTTTTTCTTGTTCACGACCTGGAAGAGACCCACGAGCTCGTTTTCCGCCAAGATTGGCACCGAAAGCAGCGCGCGTGTCTTGGTACCCGTCAGCTGATCCAGGTGATCGTCAAAACGAAGCTTGGCATGAATGCGTCCAAGCTCCGCCGCATCGTACGCATTGCGGACATTGACGACAACCTTGGTGATGCCAACGAATCCGGCGATGCTTGTAGGACCAATCGGAACCCGAACTTCTTTAAAGTCGTTGCCAATGGACGCAATCGTGAAGAGTTGTCCCTTGGCCTTTTCGAATCCGAACAGGTACGTCGACTGAGCGTCGAAGATCTCGGAAATGAGCGCGGGTGCCTCCTTGAGGATCCGGTCGATCGTATCCGCCTTGCCGCACAGTTCGGTAAGCGCATCGAAACTTTGTTGGGTCTTGGCGCCCGCGTCGCCAACGCTGCGCAGCCAGGTAGCGGCATCCATAGGTTGTGGTAACTCCTACGTCCGCTATCGGCTGACAGGGAGAAAAACTCAATAGAAACCGTGCGCTTGCGCCGAAAATGACGCCAGGCACCCGCCCCGCACCGACGGCCTTGATTCGGCCGTTCCCCGCAGGCGCGAAACAGTGCAGAATCGCTCCGCTTTGTTGGAAAAGACGACGGTCCTCGTAATCGACGATAGTGCCACCTTGCGCAACCTCATGGAACTGGTCCTGGTTGAAGCAGGTTTGCGCGTGATGTCTGCCGCCAATGGCGCATCGGCGCTTGAAACGGCCCGAATGGATGCGCCGGGATTGGTGATCCTCGACGACGTACTTCCGGACATGGGGGTCCCGGAGATTTGTTCAGCGCTCCGAAAGCTGCCCGGCCTCGGTGATCTGCCGATTCTGCTTCTCCGCAGCGGTTCGGCACCCGACGACCCGAGTTCCCGGGCCGAGGGCGTCGTGGATGCCATCACCAAACCCTTCAAGCCCGAGACCTTGCTGACCGTCGTGTCGCACATTCTCGCACCGGGGCGGACCTCCGATGTGCTACCGGCGGTGGAACGACCGCTCGCGCTGACCCCCATTGAAGGCGTGGCGACTGCGCGATTTGAGATGCCCGACCTCGGCACGGCGGCGCTGGCCGGAGATCTCGGAGCGATTCCCGTCTCGGACGTGCTTGCAATGGTACAGGATCGGCAACAGAGCGGAACACTCACGGTGGCACGTGAAACGGCGCGGGTTCAGTTCTTTGTCCGCAACGGTGCCCTCGACTTCGCCAACGCGATCGGGGTACCCGAGGCGTTTCTACTCGGACGATTCCTCGTCGAGCAGGGCTTTGTCACACAAACCGATCTTGATGCGATCGTCACCAACGAGCGACAAAATCAGAAACGAAAACTTGGAGAAGCTCTGGTTTCAAGAGGGTTGCTTGATGCAACGAAACTGACGGAAGCCATCCGCCTGCAAACGCAGGCGCTTGTCTACGAGGTCACGCGATGGACCTCGGGTCGATTCGCCCTCGATTGCCGCGCCGCCTGGCCTGACGAAGCCCAGACCGCAAGACTCGGGCTCAACGTCGATCACCTGCTGATGGAAGGCCTTCGCCGCATCGACGAGTGGCGGGTCATTGAGCGGGAAATCAACGATTTTGATGTGGTGTTTGTCCGCGAAGAAGACCGCTTTGCGGCGCTCGGTCGGGGGAAACTTTTGCGCGATGAAATGGCCATCGCGCGCCTCGTGACCGGAAAGCTCTCGGTCAAGGAAATCGTCGCGGAATCTCGCATGGGATCGTTCGACGTCTCGCGCATCTTATTTCGATTGTTGCGAAACAAACTGATCCGCAAACGTGTCGCTCCGACCACCCGCTAGATGCCATGGACGACGAAACACGACGGTACATGGTTTTTGAGCGAGCGGGACGCACCTGCGCGGTCCCCGCTGACCGGGTTGCCGAAGTCGCCGTCAACCTCCATGTCACGCCCGTGCCGCTGACCGGTTTTGCGGTCAAGGGCCTGGTGCCGATCCATGGCCACCCGGTCGCACTTGTGGATCTCGCGGCCTGGTTTTCAGAAAGCCCTTCTCCCGCGATTGCCGAAGAGATCGTGGCACAAATGATCGTTTTGCACATCGATATCCCGGGAATCGTTTCTGCAATACGTTTTGCCCTGATCGTGGATCGCGTCATCGGCTACCGCTCGATTGATCGAATGGCAGCGTCCTCGCATGTGTCGCAAATTCCCTTTGTGATTGGGAGTAGCGCCGTGGGAACAGCGCCGGACCTAAATTCTGTAATACAAATCGATCCCAACCGATTGTTCATGACAACGCTGGCGTCGATGCCCGCCTATCCCCTGGCGAGCACAGGCTTATGAGCCGATCGGGTGACAAACATTCGTACGGACCCGACGACGCCCGCGTGTTGCGCGCGTTATTTCTCGAAGAAGTCGGAAACTACCTCGATCGGATTCTTCAGGCAGCCGAAGGATTCGTTCATTCGACGTCCCATCCAGACTTCGTTCCAGGAGAGGAACTCGATGCACTCTTCCGTGCCTTGCACACACTGAAAGGCGCTGCGGGCTCGGTTGGACACGGGGCCATTGCGCAGGCCACGCACGATCTCGAAGACCTCTGTGCAGACATTCGACACGGCAGGTTGACCCCGACGCCGGGGATTATTGAACGGATGGAGGACGAACTCGGCGCACTCCGCGCACTGGTGGAGGGAGCCCGGTCGCGACCGTCGTCAGGAGTGCCGCCCGTGGCCGCGACCGCACCGTCACTGCTCGTCGATCGTCGCAAAGAGAATGAACGGCGGCTCGTGGGCGATCGCCGGGGCCAGGACGGGGCCGTTCAGGTCGAATCGTCACACCTCGATCGCATGCTGGAACACGTCGGGGACCTGGTGGTCCTGCGCACACGCATGGAGCGCGCGCTCGGCCGTCTGCAGGGCGTTCGATCCCAACTCACCGAACTCAAGAGCGAGTTCGATCGGTTGCCGGAGGCGGCCGCGCTTTCCAAGCGCCTGGCGGAAGCCACCCTGGAACTGAACGATAATTTGCGGGACACCCTGTCCGAAACAGAAAGTCTTCGAGTTACGACGGAAGGACTTAACAACACCGTCAGACATGCACGATTGATGCGGGTCGACTGGATCTTCCACCGTCTACGCGCTGTGCTACACGAAGCTGAAAAAGCCACTGGGAAAAAGGCGCAACTCATCACGGGCGGTGGCAACCTGGAACTGGATCGCACGCTGCTTGAAAAGTTGTTCCCACCGCTATTGCATTTGGTTCGCAACGCCATAGCCCATGGTGTGGAATTTCCCGAGATGAGGCGACAGGCTGGAAAACCTGAAACCGGACGCATCGAGATTCTTGCGCGACTCGATGGCGACTTCGTTTTCCTCACTTTTTCTGATGACGGCGCGGGCGTCGATCGAGAACGCGCGCGGCGGACCCTCATTGATCAGGGCCGACTCGCTGCGGACGAAACGTTGGACGATGAACGCCTGGTCGCAGCTTTGTTCGAGGTCGGATTTTCCACCCGAGAAACCGCCGATACGATGGCCGGGCGCGGAATGGGTCTCGACATCGTCCGTACGACGGTTCACTCGCTCGGCGGGGAGGTGAACTGCGAAACGGCGCGGGGTCGGGGCACCCGTTTCGACATGTCCTTTCCCTTGACGACCGCCATCACGGAAGCCCTGCTTTTCAAGGTGGGTGGACAGGTTTATGCGCTGCCGCAGTCGCACGTCCTTGGCACCTCACCCGGCAGTCCCGAAGCTGCTGCGGCATCGACCGAAGCGGCGCTTGATTTGCGAATCCTGTTTGGAACGACGGCGTCGATCGACAGCGCGACCATCGCTGCCCGCTGGGGCAATCGTACCTTCTCGATCGTTTGCGACCGCGTCATCGGGCCACGCACCATCGTCATCCGACCCTCCGGCGCCATCATTGGGCGGATTCCGTATTTCGCAGGCACGACCGTCTCGGGTTCAGGTAAGGCACAATTGGTACTCAATACCCGCGCGCTTTTCGAATTGACCCGCCTGGCCAAAAAAGCTGGCACCGCGCAGACCTCAGCCACGTTGTAAAATTGTTTCCTTTCCGAGATCCCGGGCCTATTGTTCGGCGCAGGAGATTTTCATGAAAACATTGCACTTCGGTATTGCGGTTGCGGCGTTGGGTCTGTTTGCGGTGAATGGCATCGCTTGTGACGACGGCGGTGGTTCCAATGGCAACGCAGGTGGCTCGGGTGGCGGAAACCAGGGCGAAGGCGGCGGCTCTGCTGAAACAGGCGGTTCAAAGGCAGGTGGAACCAGCGGCAGCAAGACCGGCGGCACGTCTGCAACGGGCGGCACGTCTGCAACGGGCGGCGCAGGTGGCAGCAAGACGGGCGGCGCGGGTGGTACCGCTGCGACCGGTGGCACCGGTGGTACAGCTCAAACGGGCGGTACGGGCGGCACGGCCAATTGCCCAGTCATCAAGGTCATGGCACCTACGAAAGCCGTGTGGGCAATCGTCAAGGTTAACTTCATGACCGACAAGGTCACCATCCGAAACGTATCGAATGCAGCGAAGACCACCGATGGTCTCGTTTCGTGCAATCGCCCAATGTATAGCTTGGCGTTTGGGACCGGCGGCGGAAGCGTGGCAGCGGGTGCTGATATTACCCTGGATGCGAAGGTCGCACTTGATGCCACCAAAGGTGAGTTTGGCCTTTACAAGAACAACATGTACTCAAGTCCCGATTCGCTGGAAGGCTACATCCATTGGGGGCCAGCAGGCACTGCGGGCGACAGCCGAGCCATGGTGGCCCAGCAAGCCCTATACTGGGAAGCGGTATCCGCGTCGATAGCAGGAACAACCGGAAAAGCCGGCGTTGTTGCCATCGGTGACACAACCAAGGCCGCTGGATATCAGGCCGTCGATATCGGCTGCCTGTAACAGGCAATCGAATCTGTCTACCAAAACGCCCTCGAATTTCGGGGGCGTTTTTTTTATGGGCGAATCACACCGTCCTCGGTAATCACCGACCCTTCGGCTGACTGTGTTGCGATTGCAGACGGCCAGACCACGCAACCTCGCAGCTTCACGCCCGGTGCAACGCGCGCCCCATTGCCCACCACCACCTCCGGTCCGATCTGTGCGCTCGCTCCAATGATTGCGCCGGCACCAATCCGGTAGGGTGCTACCAACACGGCGCTTGAATCAACCTGCGCCGCCCGATCGATCCCAACCAGGGGACCCGGCGGAAACGGCACGAGCGCAGGATTGCGCAGCAATGCCATGTTCCCCTGTAAATACTGAGCGGGGGTCGAATGCTCTTCGTAGTACCCCGTCATTTCATGGGTCGCCACGCGTTGCCCGGCTGCGAGAGCCGGCAGATACGCGTCGGAAATGACATC
>Ga0163147_10004326_pt1 | contig 18164 bp, 14 predicted proteins | sample OliLakLV19MP6G1_FD_148597 | JGI IMG/M metagenome (GOLD analysis project Ga0163147, IMG submission 148597) | Freshwater microbial mat bacterial communities from Lake Vanda, McMurdo Dry Valleys, Antarctica- Oligotrophic Lake LV.19.MP6.G1 | ecosystem: Environmental > Aquatic > Freshwater > Lake >...
CCGCCGATGGGGAATTCGCTTTTGAGTTCCAGCAAGCTTTGCAAAAATCAGGCGTTCCGGTTCAAGACCAAGCTGTTCGGATTTCAATACCATTTTGAATTGACGCAGGTTGAGATTGAAGCCGTGGTGTCGAACGATTCGCAGACGGTTCAACAGGTGCTGGGCCCGAACGGCGCGGCACAAATTCGCGCCGATACCGAACAGTTTTATCCGCGCTATGCGCGCCTGGGCGACAAACTGGTGCAGAACGTGGTGCAGTTTTTGAAGCAGTATTGATTGATTGCGGATTACGGATTTCGGATTGGCCGTTGCATAGCGTTCTCAATCCGCAATCGGCAATCGCAAATCCGAAATCGAATGTCCGTCCTCGCCGTTCATACTCCCGCCGCCACACGCAAACCCTGGGTGCGCCCCTGGGCGCTGGCGGGGCCGATCGCGCTATTGGTGTTCTGCCTGCCGTTGCTGCGCCCGCTGCAGCATCCGGCCGAATTGCCGCTGGAAGAAGCGCGGCTGGTGGATATGGTTCGGCAAAACTTGTCCGGCAGGCTCTACATTGCCGACACGCCACCCATTTCATCGGCAAGCCTCACCGAGCCGTCGCCCACGTTTGCGCTGGTGCTCACCGGCCCCGCGTGGCTGATGCAAACGATGGGGTTTGATTTTGATAACAACGCCACGCTCATGGCCTACATGCTGATTGCCATCGGCGTGACGCTGCCGGTGGCGCTGTCGGCGGGGCTGATCTACCGCATGGGGCGCTTGTTTGAACTCAACCGCCCGCAGCGCGCGGCGCTGGGCGTCTTGTGCGTCACCGCCAGCGGGTTGGTGAGTTACGCCACCACGCTCAGTGCGCACGCGTTGTCGGCGGCGGTGCTGATCGGGTCGGCGTATTGCGTGATGTACGCGCTGCGCGCCGTGCGCGCCGGCAGGGGGATCGGCTGGTGTGTGCCGGCCGGGGCGCTGGGGATGCTGTCGGCGGCGCTCGATCCATCATCGCTGCCATTTGTAGTCATGCTGCCGATGGTCTTCATCGCCTGGCCGGTGAAGTGGAACTTTCGCCTGCTGGCCATCGGCCTGTTTATCGCCGGATCGATCGCGCCCGTCTGGCTGCACCGAAGCCTGCACGGCACACCCACCGCCGGCCCGCTGGCCGAGCTGGCTGCCCAGCCGCCGATTTTCACGATCGATGACATCTCCGGCAATATCGAATCGGGCATCAGCCAATGGACGGCTTATCACCTCGATCGACTCATCACCGCCACCATCGGCGCGCACGGCCTGCTCAGCCACTTCCCGCTGCTGCTCCTCGGCGCGGCCGGCGTGATGCTGATGATGCACCGCAACTGGCCTGAGAGCATCAAGTGGCTGGCCGGCGCTACGCTTTTGGCGGGCGTGGTGGCGGTGATCGTGATCGTGCTGAGCCGAATCGATTACACGCAGGCCGGCTTCGCCACCCGCTGGTTTATCGCGTTCAGCCCCATGTTGCTGTTCTGGACCGGCGCGTGGCTGAAGCAGCCGCACACCAAAAGCGCCTGGTTCGCCGCCGCACTGGCCGGCGGCTTTTCGATCTCGGTGGCGCTGATCGGCGCGGCCCGCCCCATGCCCCCCGGCGGCTACAATGGCTACACCGCAGCGAATGCGCTGGAGCGGATTGTGGATCCGGTGAGCGCGACGACGGTGGCGAAGCAATAACGGTTCGTCGAAGTGATTTGTGCCCGCAGAAAGCCGGGGCGGCGCTAAAGCTCTGCCCCGGCGTGGAGCGCAATAATTTTAACTGCGTCATTCGCGCATCACGCCGGGGCAGAGCCTTAGCGCCGCCCCGGCTCCAAAGGCCGGCTGTAGTGTGCTTCGCCTTCCAGATTCTTAAATTGTTTGGAAATTGCCGCTTGTCATTTGGAGCTTAGGCTCCAAGGCGGCTCATGCGCGCGCGTTCATTTACCGAGGCAGCATCATGCCCGCTTCTTCCTCAACATCGTCCAGCGACGGCTGCAGATGTTTGATCGGCGCCGACCTGACCGCCAGCACCGCCGGCGCGGTTGCGCCGACCACGCGCAGTTGAAGGGTGATCGATTCCCGACGCATGTAGTCGAGCAGCGTGCAGACGAACAACGCGATGGAAAGCATCTCGCCGGCTTCTTCCGCGATCGTCATGGCGGCCCAACTGAAGCGCACTTTGCTCAGGCCCTGCGCCGCCCACCACCCCTGCGCCATTTCGCCCCCGACCGCCGAGCCGACGTACCAGGCTCCGGCGAGGATGAACAGCCACCGCGTCGCCGTCGGCAGGCGCCACAGGAATCGAAGGTAAAATAATCCGACGACCGCGACGGCGATCATCGCGGGGATGATCCACGAGAAGTAAAAAATGCCGCGCGCTTTGCGAACGCCTTGCGTGCTCGATGAAAGGTAAAAGCTGGAGTGAATGCTCCCGCCTTCGTCCAGTGCCAGAAAGAGAAAGCCGAACCCCAGAATCATCCAAAGCCACGATGTTCCATCGCCGACAGTCCTATGGTGTTTTGCGATCACCAACAGCAGTAGCGCCGCGGCAATGAGTTGGACGACCGACCAGATCGCCGGCAAATTGCCTTCGGCGTCGAGGTCGAACATCTTCACCACGCCGCGCGGGTTGACGATGCCCTCGCGCGCGGCGGTGGCGGCGGCTTCGGTTTTGGGCCAGTTCACATTATTCATCGCCGCCTGCAATTCGGCCGGCGCGATTTTAATGCGATAGGTCTGCGTCGCCAGGTAAAGCGCGACGAGAACCATCGCTGCCCCAACGGCCAGCGCCGCCACGCGATGAGTTTTAAGCACAAAGTTCAACATGCTCGTACCCGCTTACGACGCGCCGACGCAGACCGTTCGACGCCTCGTTCTCCATTGACCGTGACCCAAACCTCTGACCAAACCGAAGTGAGCACCGCCCGGGCCGCTGCGCAATTGGCGTGATGCACGCCACTTTCCGTCGTGCCGAACCGGGCGATCTTTGCGCTACCTTAACAAATTATCGGTCGGCCACAAATGTAAAATGAATGTTCGACAGCGGTAACTGCAAAATTTTGCCTGCCTGCTCTTCTTAAAACGCAAAGATTACACCCGGGGGCGGGTTATCGGGCCTTGTCGAACTCGCGGAGTGCCAGCGAGTCCGGGTTCACGTTTATTGTCGGGAATCGGGTCGCATGCGGTCGCCGCTCGTTGTGAGCGCTTCCCGAGCCGTGTTAGCGCCGAACGCACGATGCGCCCGCCGCCACCGACTCGAGCGCTGCAAGCCACGGGTGATTTGCATCGGCGAGCGCGATCGCATCGCACAGCCAGCTCCGCAGCTCCGAATCGAGCTGCGGCGCCGCCGAGCGAAGGTCCAGCTCATCGCGATCGCGCGGTCGTTTGCTTTTGTAAAGCAGCGCCAGATGCGGCGCAATCACCGGCACGCCGAACGCGCCGCGCACGGTCCATTGCTCGCGCGGCCAGCGGATGCGCTGGTCGCGACGATACAGCCAATCGACGCTGTCGGATTCGTTGAGAAGCAATTGCAACTTCTGCCCGCGCGCGTTGATCGCATGCAGCTCGTGTACCGGCAACATGAGCAACTGCCGATCCTCCCGCCGCCAGGGCTTACGCGGCGGGTGTTTGTCATCGGTTGTGGCAATGAAAAACCGCCAATTGTAGAGAAAATCGCGCAGTGCGATCTGATCTTCGCGAAACACCGCCACTTCCACATCCGCGTGACTGCGCGTAAGCCGGCCGAGCCAAAAATCAATCGCCCACCCGCCGGCGAGGCACCACGGCCGATCAAATGCGTTCATCACCGTGGCGGCGAGCAGCGCGGGTTGGAAGTCGGGGAAGTCCACGGATGGGGGATTGTAACGGCAATCCTCCATCGAGTTGCTTCAGGAGATTCGGCAAATCAACTCCCAGGGATGATTTTCATAGCGCTGGGTTCACACGAGAAGTCGACCGCGGACCCGGTTTTTTAGTGCTGCAAATAGACAAAGCACGATCGCTCCCCCGGCCGGCTCGGGAATGCTGTTGCGCAAGCCAGCCGGAATCGGCGGAATCGGCCCGAGGTTCAAGGCTTCAAATGGTGCAAAACGTTCCCAAAGCGATGGCGACGAGCGCGCGTCCCAGTAAATCTGCGGATTGTCGAGCATGGCAACGTATAGCTCTGCCAAGGGCGGCAGCGCGCCGCCGCTGCCGCGAAGTTGCGTGCCGCTCCCGTAGGTTGCAGAAAGGATCGTGTAGTCGTCTAAGTTGATTGAACCGTCGTAGTTGAAGTCGCCGTCCTGCCAGATTTTGTTGTTGTAGCCGTAGCTGGCCGAGAGGCGCGTGTAGTCGTCGAGGTTCACCCAGCCGTCGAGCGAGGCGTCGCCGTAATAGCTGTACTTCGCCAGCGCGGTGCTGGCGTCCACGGTTTGCCCGCTGAACGTCGCCGTTCCGCCGCTGAACGTCAGCACGTTGGAAGCTTCGGCGTAGGCGACGGCAAACGAACCGGCGTTGCCCGCCGAGGTGGTGATGCCGTTCCCCTGCCACGCGCCGCTTCCGCCGCCGTTCCAGCCGGCCTTGATCCATTGCGCCACGGTCTCCGATCCGCTGGTGGGGTTGCCCACCGGGCTGGTGGTGGTGTAATCGAGAACCAGGTCGTTGTTGGTAAGGTCAAGCTTGGCCGACGGCGCTGCACCCCCTGCGATGGTTAGAAACCCAAGCCGGCTCGTGCCAGCATCCGCGCCGAGCGACGCCGATTTTACGCTCCCCTGTTCGATCGAAAGCGATCCGGTTCGAACATGCTGGGCGGTCAATGCGCCGGTTCCGCGTTTGACGATTGCGCCGTTTCCATAAATAGCGCCATTCACGGCGCCCGCGAACGTGCCGGTATCCACTGCAAGTGTGAATGATGTGGTGCCCGTTTCGATTTCGCTGGCGAACGAACCCTCGTCTTCCAACTTCAAAGTCGGAAGCGATCCAGTCGGCGGAATGTCATCCTCTGACACATCGACCGCGTCGGCGGAAACGCCGAACGCCGCGAGTTCAGTGGATGCCCGCCCGTCGGAATAGTTTGTTCCAATATACGAACTGAGCACCACCGTCGAACCGGGCGCCCATAAAAAGTTCACTCGACTTCGATTCGTTCGGTTGTGACGAAAGGTGCCGCTTCCCGCAAGCGCAAGATTACGAGTCTGCGTGTTGTTAGACTTCACGCCCCCGTCGGCGGTAAGCGATGCGTTGCCGAAGATGCTGATGGTGGAATTGCCTGATAAGACGATTGGTCCGCGCAATTTTGTGGTCGTTGCGTTTTTTGGATTTACAACAATTCCTTCGCCCGCCGGCCCAACGCCGTTGATCCTGATCTCTTCATTCACGGTCGAATTGCCGAACGCGGTCGTGAATCTCAATTGCGCGCCGTTGGCGATGCTTGTCCCGTCACCGGAGCCACCTGTACCGGGGCCAAATGCTTGGGGGTGTGTGAGCACAAGCCTTCCTACAGAAGCGGTTAGCGGTCCAGAAAACGAATTGGCCGCCGATAAAATCAGCGAACCACTTCCCTGTTTCAGTATGCCTCCAGTGCCAGACCCGTTTGTGACAACGCCCGTCATAAAGACCGAATTGATCGTCGTAAGCGTTCGAGTCACCGACGTCGACGAAGGCGCGCTTAAGTTGATCGCCCCTCCGAGCGTCAAACTTGACAATGAGCTTCCGGCAAACAAAGTTGTATTCGCGCCAATGAAAACAGGATTCGCGATGACCTGCGATCCACTGCACCCGAACGCCGTTGAGTTCCCGTCGATGACCAGCGCCCCGGTGCCGATCGGGCCGTAATCAATCGAACTGCCGCTCATGGCGGTGCTGCGAAGCACAACAATGGTTCCGGCGTTTAATTCCGTTCCAAGAGAATATCGATTGAATGAATCAGCGAAGCCTATGCCCCCTCCAGGCGTTTGACCCATGGCCAGCGTTCCAGGCCCGACCTTTAGAATGCTGCCAAAGCCATTAACACTTGCGTAAAGATTGGTTCTTCCCCCTGACTTTTGAAGGTCAATGGTTAACACTTTGCTCGCCGGGATGGTGATATCGATTTTGCCTCGCCAGCTTGGGCCCGTCAGATAGCCTCCGATGTAGGTATTGTTAATCGTATTCGATGTTACGACGATGCTCGGATCAACGCCGTTGACAGCTTGGAAGAAAATTGATCTCGGGAATACCGCTCCTGCGCTGTTTGCGTCGAGCGCGATGAATTGGGCATCGTCAATCGTCAATGACCGAATAATAAAATCTTGGTTCAGCCCGTGTGAGGTCGTCATCGTTTTGGCTGCCGATGATAATATCGGCGTTGGTTGGCGGCAGTGCATCGTTCAGCCAGTTGAGTGGGACGTTCCAACGCCCGTCCAAACCGGATTCGCTGTCAAAGTAAGCCTGAAATTGGGCAATCGCGGGGGCCGGAACCACCGCCAGGCAAAGAAGAGCCATTCTCCGAAGCGACGACCGAGTCATATTTTGATCCCATCTGTATATTAGCGGCAGTGCGCAAGGTGCCGGGACGATACCAACGGGTTCTGACGAGTCAAATTATTGGACTCAAAATCCGAATACGACCGATACAAATTTAGATCACTGGAGGCTTCGATGTTGCGTCAGATGTTCTTCGCACACTTCTTTCTCATTTCTTGTGCCATCGCCGTAGCGGGGCCGTCATCCTTTTACTCGGTTCGACAGCTGGCAGTTCCCGCCAATACGATTCAGGCGCAAGGGTCGGCAATTAATAATCGCGGTGATGTTGCCGGCGGTGCCATCCTGAACGACGGTCGCCAAGTGCCTGTCATTTGGCCAGCTGCGGGCGAGCCGATCGTCTTGTGGTCAATTGAGGGCTATGCCACAGACATTAACTCCGCCGGCGTCGTAACCGGACACATCGCCGAAGGAATCGGGCGAAACAGTTTCCGCTGGGATGCGGGAGTCGTAACCCCATTGCGTGACACCCGGGGATTTGTCGTCGCGACGCGAATCGACGAATCTGGTCAAGTCTACGGAAATGTAAACAACGGAGGTCGGGATGTAACTGCCGCGGTAGAAGGTGCCGATGGGATGCGCCTGCTGGCTGGCGTGGAAAGGACGACGTCAATCACAGGCGTGAACCGCGCGGGCGTGATAGTCGGAAAGTACCATGACGGAATTCAAAGAGGCGGTTTTATCGCCGAACCCGGTGGAGTAATGGCCCCATTCGACTCGCGAGGCTTGCTCGACTTTGTTCCGTTAGGCATTAACGATGGCAGCTTCGTTGTCGGAAACGCCATACGCGAGATCAGGCGAGCAGCCGTTTTCTCACCGCAATTCGCCGGGTTACTGCCCATCCCCGATGGCTTCAACCGAAGTTACGCCGGGGCAATCAATAATCGCAACCAAGTCATCGGGGGAGTACGCGAGGTTAACGGATTCGACGTTCGCCCGGTGCTTTGGGATTCCCCGTTTGAAATGCCGCATGATATTAACGAATTGATCGATGAACCGGCGCGATGGAGAATTTCGACATTATACGACATCAACGATTCAGGCACAATAATTGGAGAAAGCGTACGAAACGGCCGCACTTCTCCAGTGATCCTTCAGTCCGCCACGGCCGTTCCCCTTCCCCCGTCGGCATTCGCGGCGTTGACCGCGCTGCCGATGTTTCTTGGGTGGAAGCGATTTCAGAAGCGATAACTGGACTGACCCGAACATGAAAAATCGCGTCGGTCGGAACATCCATCGTTCTCGGCCGACGCGGTCACTTGGCTTGGGTTCCCTCGCCCGGTACGCCGGGAGAGGGTTAGGGTGAGGGTACTTTCATGGCGGCGCAGCGATTTGTTTCGCTCTAGCGCGAAGGCGGGAAGTGCCTTCGATATCGACGCCGCAAAACTTGCCAAAACAACCCTCCCCCCAACCCCCTCCCTGAGTACATGGAGGGGGAGTCTTCACGCCGCTTCGCTTTGCGGCATCGGGATCGACTTGGGCGCGATCCGCTGCGTCTGCTGGTTGCGGCGGATTTCGGCCTTTTTGATTCTTCGCGTTCGGCCGACGGTTTGTTGCTCCACACTCGCGCGTTGGCCGGGGTTATCGTTGGCGACCTGGATCGCCTGCGCGGCGTCGTCGGCGAAGAGGTCGGCGCCGATTTCTTCGCTTAAGCCTTCGGCGCGTTTGTAGATTCCGCCGCAGCACATGATTTGCAGATTCGGCAGGGCGTTCACCTCGCGGATGTAATCGATCATTTTTCGCACCGCCGGCATGCCTTGCGGAAGCGTGGCGAAGAAGATGAGCAAGTCCGGACGGAACTCGCCGGTGAGTTTGAGGATTTCATCATCCGGCACGCCGGCGCCGGTGAATTTGACGGTGTAGCCGGCGGATTCGAACAGGTCGGCGCAGATCTGTCCGCCCAGCTCTTCGGGTTCGGCGTTGCCGCAAACGATGAGGGTTTTCTTGCCGTTGTCTTCGCCGCGCGGCAGTTGGGCGCTCAGTTGGTCGGTCACGCTGCGATTCAGCCGGGTGGCGAGGTTGAGCTGCGTGATGCTGATGCGGTCTTCGCGGTAGAGGCTCTGCATGCGTTCCATCGTGGGGTAGACGAGGTTGACGAGCAGATCGTAAGCGGACGTTCCGTCGGCGACGGCGCGTTCGACCGTCTGCCGGGTCGCCTGGCGATCGCCGGCGAGCAGGAGATCGAGATAGTTTTTCGTGAGGATCGAACCGACGGGGGTGATAGTGGCATTCGACATATGTGAAATTGCTCCCGGCGAAATGGGTCTTCCCTGAACTCCCACAATCGCCAAATTAACATTTAGGAGCGTCCGTGCCCCGGATTATCTGGGTCGCATGTTAACATAGGTAACTTGCGTTAACAAGAGGATCGGGTGGACGGGGGAAAATACTTTACCCATTTTAACATCGGGTCTTGCGACAGACCTATCAACAGCCCGTTAAGTTGCTATTAAACAAACACTTATCACAAATTCGCCGAGGAGTTGTCCGCAGATCAACGCAAATTAACGCGGATTCAGGAAATTGCTCAAAGACAAATTCCGCAGGCTGGACTTTCGCGGACGTCGGCGTCGTACTAAAGACGAAGGGTTTTTAACCGCAGATTGCGCAGATTGACGCAGATTGGAAGAGTGGTCTACCAACTTCTTATCTGAACTCTTCTCTGAATCTGCGGTAATCTGCGTTAATCTGCGGATAACCCTCTTCCGATCGGGAGTAATGGACAAGCGCTGGGTTTACTTTTTCGCCGACGGCAATGTGCGGCGGGGGCCGTTCACACTGGAGCAGCTTCGCGGGTATCCGCTGCAGGCCGACAGCATGGTTTGGCGCGACGGCATGCCCGCGTGGAGCACCCTGCGCGACGTGCCGGAGTTGTGGGCGATCTTCGCCGAACGCATGGTCGAGCCGCCGCTGGCTTATGCGAGCGCCGACGTGCCTAAGTCCGTGATCGCGCCGGGCGCGCCGGGCATCCCGCAAACGCCGTTCTTCGCGCCGCCGCCCATCGATGCAACTCTGAGTTACGCGCCCGCCGATTTCAAACCCGCCGGCGGGGCGGCCATTACAAGCCTGATCACCGGCATTGCGGGCGTGGTGTGGTGGTGTTTGCCGGGGTCGTTGATCGTGGCGGCGCCGCTTTCGATCGCCGCCATCGTGTGCGGGGTGATCGGCCGAAAAAAGGCCCGCCGTCAGGAAGCCGGTGGAGCGGGGATGGCGGTGAGCGGGATTATTCTGGGAAGCGTAAACTTGCTGATCGGAGTCGTCATCGTATCAATCGTCGGCGTCTTCGTGGCGGCGGCGATTAATCAAGGTTCGCGGCGCAACGTGCCGAACCCGGGGCCGGGACCGACGTCTGTACCGGCAGCGCCGCGCTGACCAAGAAACACTTTTCTCCGCAGATTAACGCGGATTAACGCCGATAAATTTCGCTGAAGTAATCGACCTGTGTAATGCAGAATGCAGGGTACCGACGAATTGGAAGAATTCACGGGCATGACGAATTGTCTTTCTTATCTGCGTTAATCTGCGGTTTACACCTCTTCGACTTCAACTCATCTTCACCATGATCGACCGCCACGAACAATTAAAAAACGTCCGCCATATCGTCGTCAAGCTCGGCTCGCAGTTGCTGAGCGATAAATCGAACCAGCTCGACGCGGCGTTTGTGGGCAAGGTGGCGGGGCAGGTGGCGGCGCTGGGCAAGGCGGGCAAACGGGTCACCATCGTGAGTTCCGGCGCGGTGGCCTCGGGTCTGAAAGTGTTGGGGTTGACGAAGCGCCCGCGCGACCTTGCCACGCTGCAGGCCGTGGCGGCGGTGGGGCAGCGGCGGTTGATGGACGCGTGGGCGGATGCGTTCGAGCCGTTTGCGTTGCCGGTGGCGCAGATTCTGTTGACGCGTGAAGACATCGACGATCGCACGCGGTTCTTAAATCTGCGCAACACCATCCACGCCATCCACGAGTTGAACGCCGTGCCGATCATTAACGAGAACGACACCATCAGCACCGACGAGCTGGTGCGCATCACCTTCGGCGACAACGACATTCTGGCGGCGCTGGTGTGTCAGGCGCTGCGCGCCGATCTGCTGGTGCTCATGACAGTGGTCGACGGCGTGCTGGATGCGCACGGCAAGCCGCTGCGCACTGTTACAAAAATAGAAGATGCCCAGAAACTGCTTCGCACCGACAAGAGCGCGCTGGGCAAAGGAGGCATGAACAGCAAACTGGTGGCGGCGCGCATGGTCACCAGCGCCGGCGAGGCGATGATCGTCGCGGACGGGCGAACGGCGGATCTGCTGCCGCGCGTGCTGGCGGGGGAAGAGATCGGCACGTTCTTCGTCGCGCGGTCGGGCAAGCTCAGCGGGCGCAGCCGGTGGATCAGCGCCGCCCGACCGGCGGGGACGATCGTGGTAGACGACGGCGCCGCCGTCGCGATCACCGACAAAAACAAAAGTCTTCTTCCCGCCGGCGTGGTGCGCATCGAAGGCGCTTTCGCCCGCGGCGATGTGGTCGCCATCACCACCGCCGCCGGGAGAACGATCGCGCGCGGGCTGACCAACTACGCATCGGTCGATGCGGCAACGCTGTGCGGCAAAAAGACCGCCGAAATCCGGCAACTGCTCGGCCCACAGGCTTACGAAGAAATCGTTCACCGCGATAATCTGGTGACGACGTAAACTCATTCAATGCCGGTTCACCCCAGAGGCGCAGAGGCCGCGGAGGCGCCCCTGAACTTCCCCCTTCTGCTACTCCGGGAGGGCGAGCGTCACGAGTTCAGGCTCGAAGAAATCAAAGGAAAATCGGTCGGGCCTAACCTACCATCACCTAGAGTGTCTGATCCTGCGGTTCGAAATTACGGGAGGCATTTTATGAAATATGCATTGCCAATCGTGTTCGCGTTGCTGATCGCGCCGGCGGTTTCGTTGGCGGGAGATCGTTGGGACAGCGGGAATCGTGGCGGCGGGGATCGTGGCAGCAGGTCGGACCGCGGGTATCGCTATGATCGCGGCGAACGGTACTCCGATCGTGGAAACTCTCGCTCGCGCAGCAGCTTCGGATTGAGCTTTGGTTTCGGCAACTCCGGCTACCGCGACAACAGCTACGGGTCGTTCACTTATGGATACAACCGCGGGGGATACAATCGTGGGCGCTATTTCGACGACTGCTATCGCCCGCCGGTGGTGTATCGCGAATCCTACGTCTGCCCGCCGCCGCGGTATGAATACTCGTCGCGCTATTACGATTCCCCGCCCGCGCGGGTCTACGTCGCGCCGGCGCCGCGTGTTTATTACTACCATCCGGGCACCACGTACTACTCCGGCGGATCGAACTACTCGGGCAGCGCGTATTATTATCGCCGGTAAAATTCAAACGACAATTCAGCAACCGCGCCGCCCGGCTCAAGGGGCGGCGTCTTTTTGTTTGATGACTTGATAGTCTTTTTTTTGATGACTTGATACCGGGCGCGTCACTCCCCCTAGCCCCCTCCCGGAGTACCAAGAGGGGAAAATTCTGCTGCTTGATGAGTCCCTGATCCGCCCATCGCCCGCGCTTTGATCACCCGTGCCGGGTTCCCACCGACCACCATGCCCGCCGGCACATCTTTCGTCACCACCGCGCGGGCGGCCACGACGCTGTTATCGCCCACCGTCACTCCCGGGCCGATGAACGCGCCGGCGGCGATCCACACGCCGCTGCCGATGACGTTGGTCGGCCGGACCAGGGGTAGATCGGGCATGGTGTGGTCGTGCGTTCCGCCGCAGACGTAGACGTCCTGACTCAATACCGTGTGGTCGCCGATTTTCATCAGGCCGAGGTTGTATAGGGTTACACGGTCCGACAGCGCGCAGTATTCACCGATTTCGAGCAGCCACGGGTGGAAGATTTCGACGGTGCGGGGGATGTGACACTTGCCGACTTTCGCGCCGAACAGTCGAAGCAGCGTTCGCCGCATGGCCGAGCCGCGCGGCACGGGCAGGCGGAAGAGCAGCACGTACGCCGCCCGCCAGAGCAGCCGCTTGATGTACCAGCTACGCGGGTAAGGCGCCCGGGCGGTTTTGTCGAGCGTCTGGAAGATGGTCGGCGTAGGGGGCATGGTGGTTACGCGTCGCGTACTAATTGATCGGCCAACCGGATTGTACAACGTCGGCACGATGATGGCCGAGAGTGGTCAATCCATCACCACGCGTCCGATATCTCGCCGCCGGCTGCACGATTCCGTCTCAAACGGTATACTGCGTCGCGTAATGACTACCCAGAGTGTTCATGCGGATGGAAGCACCGGATCGTCGGCGAACGGGGGGCGCGTGATGGTGGATGTGCTGATTCAAACCTACAACGAAGAAGAAAACCTACCTCATGTGTTGGCCAGCGTGGCAAACTGGGCAAACCGTATTTTTATCATCGATTCCGGATCGACCGACGGCACGCAAAAAATTGCCGAGGCGGCAGGGGCGACGTTTGTTTACCACGAATGGGAAGGGTACGCCGGCCAGAAGAACTGGGCGTTGAATAACCTTCCGCTGCAATCGGATTGGACGCTGATCCTCGATGCCGATGAAGCGCTCACGCCGGAGTTGCGCCAGGAGATCAGCAACATCGCTTTGCGCGATCCGGCCACCGTCGCCGAGGCGGGTTTGTATCTCAACCGCGTGTTTCTATTCATGGGGCGCAAGATCTGGCACTGCGGCTACTTCCCCAGCTGGAATCTGCGGTTGTTCAAACGGGGTAAGGCCCACTACGAAGACCGCCTGGTACACGAACACATGGTGGTCGACGGCGCCACCGGCTATTTGAAGGGGCTGATCCTGCACGAAGACCGCCGGGGGCTGGAACACTTTTTTGCCAAACACAATCGATATTCCACGCTCGAGGCGCGCGAATTGTTCGAGCGGCCCGAACCGTGGCCGGGCCTGCGCGCATTCTTCAACGACCGCGTGCGCCACCGGCGGTTTCTTAAGAGCCGCGTATTGCCCTATCTGCCGATGACCTGGACGCTGCGACTGATCTATATGTACGTCCTGCGTCTGGGCATTCTCGACGGGCGGGCCGGCTGGCAGTTGAGCAACTTCATCAGCACCTACGAGTTCTTCATCCAACTGAAGTACCAGGAATTGATGCTGCTGCGCGGCACCCACCACGCCGACCGCAATCGACTCGCCCTGCCCGAAGGCACGGTCACGTTCCCCGAACAATCCGGCGTCTCAACATCATCGGAGATCGTCGAGTTTCGGGTTGCCTCGCCGGCGACCCCGCGCGTGGTGCTCGAGCCTGCGTTGCACGAGGCCAGCACCGGGCATCTGCTGACCCAATCAACCGAGATGGAGATCGGCGTCGAGCGCGCTCGGGCGCCGATTTCGGTCATCATTCCCACGCTGAATGAAGCATCCAACCTGCCAAGCTGCCTGGAGCACCTGAAGTGGGCCGACGAAGTGGTGGTCGTCGACTCCGGCTCGAGCGACGCCACCGCCGAAATCGCCGAGCAGCACGGGGCCAAAGTCGTTCAGTTCAAATGGAACGGGCAGTGGCCTAAAAAGAAAAACTGGGCATTGCGGCACGCGCCGCTGAAAAATGAATGGGTGCTCATCGTCGACGCCGACGAATGGATTACCGCCGAACTGGCGCGCGAGATTCAGCAGATCATCAGGAACCCGACGAATGTGGGTTACTACATCAACCGCAAGTTCATCTTCATGGGAAAATGGATCAAACGATGCGGCTACTACCCGAGCTGGAACATGCGGCTGATCAAACGCGGCTTCGGCGAGTACGAACAACTCACCGGCATCGGCAACACCGGCAGCGGCGACAACGAAGTGCACGAGCACATCGCCACCCACGGCAGCGTGGGTTACCTTGATGAAGACATGCTGCACTTCGCATTCCCCAACATCCACACGTTCATGGAAAAGCACAACCGCTATTCCAACTGGGAAGCGGCAGTTCAGTTCAAAGGCGTGGAACACGGCGCGTCGGTGGTCGGCAACGAACAGCTCACCCGCCGGCGGCGATTGAAAACCCTCTCGCGGAAGCTGCCGTTCCGGCCCACGCTGCGGTTTCTTTACAGCTATATCTGGCAAGGCGGGTTTCTCGACGGTATTCCGGGCTTTGTGTTCTGCCGGCTGCTGGCGATTTACGAATATCTGTCGGTGTCGAAGTATTATGAACTGAAGCGTGCCCAGACCGATGCGCTTCACTCTCGCTCGGTGGGCGCCAGCCCGATGATGAGCTGGAAAGACCCTTCCACCACCAAAAAGAACGGTCAGTCTGTCGCCACTGCAGAATCAGCCAAACCTTGAACATGCCTGCCATTCGCAACGTCAGCCCGTATTCGCGCAACGAGAAGATTGGTCGGCTTCTCTGGTCGATCGTCCAGGCCACGGCGTTTCGAGGGTCGTTCCACACGTGGTACGGCTGGCGCGCATGGCTGCTGCGGCGGTTCGGCGCGCGGCTGGGGCGAAACGTGCGGGTGCGCCGAACGAGCCGCTTCGAAATCCCCTGGAACCTTGAAATGGGCGACGATGTTTCGATCGGCGATGACGCGATCATCTATGCGCTGGGCCCGGTGAAGATTGGCGCGCGATCGTTCCTCAGCCAGCACGCGCATTTGTGCGCCGGCTCGCACGATCACACCTCGCCTGATTATCCGCTGCTGCGCCTCCCGATCGAAATCGGTTGCGATTGCTGGATCGCCGCCGACGCATTTGTGGGCCCGTCGGTGAAAGTGGGCGATCGAACCGTGGTGGGCGCGCGGGCCAGCGTCTTTTCCGACCTGCCCCCCGACGTGATCGCCGCCGGCAACCCCGCTAAGCCGATCAAGCCCCGGGTGTTCCACGGCGGCGAGGCGGCGCGCTCATGATTCGCGTGCTGCACGTCATCTCCAGCATCGACCCGCGCGCCGGCGGCCCGGCGGTGGCGATCAAAGGCTTCGCCGCGGCGCAAAAGCAGTGCGGAATCGAGCCGGTCGTTATCGCCACCTACCGCGACGGCGAATCGGATTCGATCGCCGCCGACTTAATCCGCCAGGGGATTACCGTCAGCCGCATCGGTCCGGCGGGCGGGGCGTTACGCCGGCACTCACAGATCGTTCCAAAGTTAACCGAACTCATCGCCGCAGCCGATGTCGTGCACATTCACGCGTTGTGGGAAGAGATTCAACACCAGGCCGCCGTGGTGGCGCGAAGGCTGGGCAAGCCGTATATCTATCGCACCTGCGGCATGCTCGACCCGTGGAGCCTGGCGCAAGGCAGGCTCAAGAAAAAACTTTACATGCGCTGGCGCATGCGCGCCAACCTGCAAGGCGCCACCGCGCTGCACTTCACCGCCGAGCTGGAGCGCGACCTCACCGCGCCGCTCAAGCTTGCTGGGGAGTCGATTATCGAGCCCAACGGGCTGTCATTCGCCGAGTTTGAAAACCTCCCCGCGCGGGGAAGCTTTCGAGCGCGTTACCCGCAACTTGGCAACCGGCTGGTGGTGCTGTTCCTCAGTCGAATCCACAAAAAGAAGGGGTTGGACCTGCTGATCCCCGCATTTGCCGCAGCCCAGCGGCGCGGCGCGGCGCTGGTGATCGCCGGGCCCGATGATGTCGGCTACGGGTCGGTTATGAAGAAGCTGGCCGACGATCGGGGCATCGGCGGCGACGTGATCTTCGCCGGCATGCTGCATGGCATCGACCGCCTTGCCGCCATGAATGATGCCGACCTGTTCGTGCTGCCCAGTTACCAGGAGAACTTCGGCATCGTCGTCGTCGAAGCGATGGCCACCGGCCGGCCGGTGATTATCAGCGACCAGGTCAACATCCATCGCGAAGTGGTCGCCGCCAGGGTCGGTGCCGTGGTGCCGACACAGATCGAACCGCTCACGCAGGAACTCACCCGCTGGCTGGCCGATGCCGAGTTGCGGGAAAGCACCTCCCGTCGGGCGCTTACATTTGTGCGCGAACGTTACGATTGGCAGAAGATCGCCTGTCGGTGGAAAGAGCATTATCACAACATTGCCAACCGCCTTCCGTGCGCGCAAACGCACGTCTCCACTTACGTTCAAAGCCGAACGGAGCCGATCGTTCCACCCATTACGTCGCCGGAGCGCGGCCAACGCTCCGGGGATGACTTTATGAGAATAATTCACGTCATCTCGAGCATCGATTCCCGGGCGGGGGGCACGACCAAAGCGCTGGTGGACCTCACCTGCGCTCAAGCGGCGGCGGGGTTGGATGTAACGATCGTCTCTTCATATCGCGACGGCGATGTGGTCGACGGCAATCGCCGTTTTCTTGAAACCGCCAACGTCAAACTGGTTCTCGTCGGGCCGGCACGGGGAAAGTTTTCATCGCACCCGCAATTGCAGCCGACACTCGCCCGCCTGACGGGTCGCGATACAGTGATGCACATTCACGCGCTGTGGGAAGACGCACAGCACCATGCCGCCGTCGTCGCGCACCGCAGTGGTACGCCCATCGTTTGGATGCCCCACGGCATGCTCGACCCGTGGAGCCTGCGTCAAAGCAAGTGGAAGAAGAAACTGGTGCTCGCCTGGCGATTGCGCCGCGAATTAAACAACGCCGCGGCATTTGCGTTTACGACCGACATCGAACGCGACCTGGTCGAACCGCTGCGGCTGCCGGGCCTTCGGATCGTCGAACCGCTGGGATTGGATTTCTCGGAGTTTGATAGCGCCCCGGCCGCCGGCAGCTTCCGCGCGAAGTTTCCGCAGGCCGGCGACCGACGCATCGTGCTGTTCCTGGGTCGAATTCATCCAAAGAAGGGGTTGGACCTGCTTATCCCCGCCTTCGCCGCCGCCGCGAACTTGGACGACCTGCTGGTGATCGCCGGGCCGTTCGCCGACGGATATCGCTCGGTGGTGGAAGCGATGGTTGCGCGGCACAAGCTGGGTGATCGTTGCCTGCTCACCGGCATGTTGCATGGGCCTGAACGATTGGCGGCCATGATCGATGCGGCCGTGTTCGTGCTGCCGAGTTATCAGGAAAACTTCGGACTCGCGGTGGCCGAGGCCGTCGCCCTGGGCTGCCCGACGATCATCAGCGATCAGGTGAACATCTGGCGCGAATTGAGCGCCGCCGGCTGCGTGGGCGTGACCCGGACCGACCTCACCGCGCTGACGACACTGCTCAAACAATGGCTGGCCGACGAACCGTTGCGTGAGGCCGCCGCCGCACGCGGCAAGGCATTTGCCCGGCAACGCTACGACTGGTCACGCATCGCGCGAAACTGGGTCGGGCATTACGCAAACGTGATGCAGGCGGCGAAGCGAAAATGAAAATTCGTCCGCTCATCGTCGCGTGTTTCTTGCTGATGATCGTATCGATCGGCCGGGCTGATCTTGCGTGGATTGAAGCCGAAAGCCCCACTTCATCGAACTTTCCGCCGAAGAACCCATTCGCCCCCGCCGACGATCGCCAGCGCGCCCTGCTGTCCGGCGGCGCGTGGCTTGGCGTTGACAGCCGCCGCGAGCAAACGCTCTTTGCCGAATACCGCTTCAAAACCAAAGACCCCGGCCCGTTTCAAGTCTACGCCCGGAAATTCTGGAAGCACGGCCCGTTCCGGTGGCAGATTGACGGCGGAGAACTGCGGTCCGTTGATAAAAATGTGGCGCTCATGGATCGGGTGGAGCTGCGCAAGAACATTGAGGCCAACTGGGTCGGTTTGGGCAGCATCGACC
>Ga0163147_10004335_pt1 | contig 18150 bp, 17 predicted proteins | sample OliLakLV19MP6G1_FD_148597 | JGI IMG/M metagenome (GOLD analysis project Ga0163147, IMG submission 148597) | Freshwater microbial mat bacterial communities from Lake Vanda, McMurdo Dry Valleys, Antarctica- Oligotrophic Lake LV.19.MP6.G1 | ecosystem: Environmental > Aquatic > Freshwater > Lake >...
CCCGTATGGCGTTAGAACTTGGCGCGTGTAAGATCATCAACTTGAAGCCCGCATGGGTCAGCGGCTACAGTGAAAGCCTCGAAATTTACAAGGTGTGCGTAGAACACGGTACGCCGTTGTGGATTGGCGGCTTGATGGAAACGGGGATCGGGCGGGCGGCAAATGTCGCGTTTGCATCACTTCCCGGCGTAACGCTCCCGTGTGACATTTCTGCCACCAGTCGTTATTACATTCAGGACTTGACCGAACCGCCGTTCGAGTTGCAGCCCAACAGTCGCTTGAATGTGCCATCGGGGTTGGGAATCGGTGTAAGAGTTGTTGAAGATCGAGTCGAGCAAGCATCGGCGCTGTGGCGCGACCAATATCCGTATCAGCAGAGTTAGGGAGTCAAGTCGATGACCGATACCCAGATTTCCGAAGGACTCATGACGATTGAGGAGTTCATCGCAGCCTACGACAAACACCCCTTTGAACTCATTAATGGAGAGCGAAAAATTTTGAGTCCGACGATGTTTGATCACGGTGACGTACAGTCAAGTCTTATGACTGCGCTCACAATGTTTGTCACCCCGCGTAATTTGGGGAAAATCTTTCTGGATACGCCGTTCGTCCTAGCCTATGAACGGAAGTGGGTGAAAGGTTCGCGGGTTCCTGATCTCATGTATTTTGAGGCTTCCCGCCTAACGGCATATAAAGCATCTGACCCGGACTATGGACACAAACCGCCCATTTTAGTCCCCGATCTCATAGTTGAAATTGTTTCGCCCACAGACCGTTTTACTGATGTATACGCAAAAGTTGCAGCCTATCTAAGGGATGGCGTTCGTTTGATCTGGATCATCGACCTACAGCGCAAATTGGTCATTGTCTTTCAAAAAGATAAGCCGGAGATCAGTTTGTCTGGTGACGACAAACTGACTGGCGGTGATGTCATTCCCGGTTTTGAAGTGACTGTTCGTACCCTGTTTGAGTAAAAGGAGCAATTACGTTGCCGCTCGGAGATAAACGCATCGCATTCATCGGCAGTGGGGTCATGGCAGAAGCCATGATCAAAGGTTTGATTACGCAAAAACTCTTGACAGGTGATCAGCTTTCCGCCGCTGACCCGCGTGAGGATCGCGGACAGGAATTGATCAGCCGTTACGGGCTTCGATTCTCAACGGATAACGCCGCCGTTGTCGAAAACGCCGACATCATTGTCATTTCGACCAAGCCGCAGGTGGTAGGGCAGGTGTTCCATTCGCTGAACGGGCGGGGCAGCCGTGCCAGCTTGATCTTGAGCATCCTTGCGGGTGTGAAGATCGGCACGCTGGCAGAAGGTATGTTTAACCCGAACATCGTCCGCGCCATGCCGAACACACCCGCACAAATTGGCGAGGGGATCACTGTATGGACGGCGACTCCAGAAGTGCCAGAAAGCCAGCACGAGGATGCACGAACGCTGTTAGGCGCGTTAGGCGAAGAGATGTACGTCGATGATGAAAAGTATCTCGACATGGCAACCGCCTTAAGTGGTACGGGACCCGCCTATGTCTTCCTGTTCATGGAAGCGTTGATCGATGCGGGCGTGCATATGGGCTTTTCGCGGCGTGACTCGGAACGACTTGTCCTTAAAACCGTGCGCGGATCGGTGGATTTTGCGATGCATTCCGGTTTGCATCCGGCACAGTTACGCAATCAGGTGACGAGTCCCGGTGGCACATCGGCAGAGGCGATCTACCAGCTAGAGAAGGGCGGCTTGCGGACAGTGATCTCACGGGCAGTATGGGCGGCATTCCAGAGGTCGGTTGCGCTAGGCAAGGGACAGAAGCGCAAAGAAGATGCTGACGAAGATTAGTTCACGGCGAAACTTGTGCAAAGTGTCACAAATTGCTGATTTCCGTTTGTGAAAAAGTGGACAGGTGACACTGGATAAGGTAGAATTACATCATTACGCTTTTGCACGACGCAGTATATTTCTTACGTTTGGTCTTTCTGACGCTCTGCGCGTTTGATTGCATCGTTTATCTCTATTGAGGAGACCCAGATGGCGGACATCTCCAGCAATTTGTTTGACTCCCTTCTAAAGCAAGTACAAGACTATACCCCTGAAATCGAAGCGGTTGAGGTCGGGTATGTCGAGGAAGTCGGTGACGGCATCGCACGTGTCGCCGGGTTAAACAATATTCGGTACAGCGAACTTGTTCGCTTTAGTAATGGCGCTGCCGGGATTGCGTTCAACCTTGAACGTCAAAACGTCGGCGTCATCATTTTGGGCGAATACGACACCATCAATGAAGGTGATGAAGTACGCCCCCTAGGTCGTATCGCGTCGGTTCCCGTTGGCATGGGCATGGTGGGTCGCGTGGTGAACGCGCTCGGCGAACCCGTTGACGGACGTGGTCCCATCACATCGACGGAATTCTACAACATCGAACGCATTGCCCCCGGCGTGATGCAGCGTAAGAACGTGGGACGCCCCGTGCAAACGGGTATTGTCTCCATCGACGCGATGACGCCTGTTGGTCGTGGTCAGCGTCAGTTGATCATCGGTGATCGCCAGACGGGTAAGACGGCAATTGCCATCGATACCATCATCAACCAGAAGGGCAAAGACCTGTTTTGCATCTACGTGGCGATTGGTAAGCGTCGCGGTGAGATTGCACGTCTGGTCGCGCTGCTGGAAGAAAACGGCGCAATGGATTACACCACCGTTGTCGTAGCAACGGCTTCCGAAGCGGCGGCGCTCCAATACATCGCCCCGTATTCGGGCTGTGCTATTGGCGAGTGGTTCATGGAAAACGGCAAAGACTGCTTGATCGTGTACGACGACCTGTCGAAGCACGCTTGGGCGTACCGCCAGGTATCGCTGTTGATGCGCCGTCCGCCGGGACGTGAAGCGTACCCCGGTGACGTGTTCTATTTGCACAGCCGTTTGTTAGAGCGTGCTGCTCAGTTGAGCGATGCACGCGGCGGCGGCAGTTTGACCGCTCTCCCGATGATCGAAACGCTGCTCGGTGACGTTGCTGCATACGTGCCGACGAACGTTATCTCGATTACGGATGGTCAAATCTTCCTTGAATCCGAACTCTTTAACGCAGGTCAGCGCCCCGCCATTAACGTCGGTATCAGCGTGAGCCGCGTGGGTGGTGATGCTCAGACGAAAGCTATGAAGCGCGTCGCAGGTGGTTTGCGCCTCGACCTCGCGCAGTTCCGTTCGTTGGCAGCGTTCGCTCAGTTTGGTTCTGACTTGGACAAAGCGACTCAGCGTCAGTTGGATCGTGGTTTGCGTCTGACGGAACTGCTCAAGCAGCCTCAGTATCAACCGCTTCAGTTGGCAGATCAAATCTCTGTCCTGTTTGCGGGTACACGCGGTTTGCTCGACAATATTCCGGTGGAACGTGTCAAGGATTGGCAGATAGCTTGGCTGCGTACTTACCACAGCCAGTACGCTGAGATTGCCGACTCGATTGAAACGACCAAGACACTGCCCGAAGACAAAGAAAAAGCATTGCGGAGCGCCATCGAACAGTTCAATGCGAACTGGAGCTAACCAATGGCAACTGCACGCGAAGTAAAGAACCGTATTCGCAGTGTGAAGAACATTGGGCAGATCACCCGCGCTCTTGAGGCAGTTTCCGCCTCAAGAGTGCGTAAGGCGCAAGCCCGCGTGCTTGCCAGCCGTGCCTTCGCTGAAAAAGCGTGGGAAATTCTGCTCAATGTGCAAAGCTCGATGGCGGGGACTTCACTGCATCCCCTCTTGACGGCACGCCCCGAAATCAAGAACACGATGGTGATCCTCGTTACCTCAGATCGTGGACTTGCGGGTGCATTCACGACCAACATTCTGCGTGTGGCGCGACGTTTTCAGGATCGGTTGGGTAAACCCGCCCGTTACATCACCATTGGGCGCAAGGGTCGTGATTCGATGGTGCGTGTGCGCGAAAACGTGATCGCGGAGTTCTCGAATCCCGCTGAAATAACGTTAGCGCAAATTTCCCCCATCGTTCGCCTTGCCACCGAAGAATTTTTGAATGGTACGGTGGATGAAGTGTTCATCGCTTACACCGACTTTGTGAACTTGCTGACTCAACACCCGCGTGTGACTCGTTTGCTGCCCCTCGTGCCGTATGAAACAGAAGACCCGGTGCTGGCAGAGATGGTCAAGAACGCGCCGAAGGTGACAACGGGTTCAGCCGATTACGAATACGAACCAAGCGCGAGCGCCATTCTGGATGAAATTGTTCCGCGCTTCACCCTGCTGCAACTGTATCAGGCGATTTTGGAAAGCCAAGCGAGTGAACATTCCGCACGTATGGTTGCAATGCGTAATGCGTCCGACAATGCGGCGGGCTTGATTGAAGACCTCACACTGGTCTATAACAAGGCGCGTCAAGCGGGGATCACGAGCGAAATTCTGGATATTGTGGGCGGCGCAGAGGCGCTGCAAAACTCGATGGATAAGCTGGCGATGAATGTAGAAGCTGACCTTGCGGCGCGTGAACGTCATGCCGCCGGTCTGGTTCAGCAGCAGTACTAAGGAGAATTAGATGGCTGAAATTCAAGGACATATTTCGCAGATTCTCGGCGCTGTGATCGACGTTGATTTCCCCGAAGGTAAACTGCCGAATATTTACGATGCGCTCCGCGTGCCGCGAGATGGTCAAGACGACCTGATCCTCGAAGTACAGATGCATTTGGGGAAAGGCGCTGTACGCACGGTGGCGATGGATACAACCGACGGTTTGCAGCGTGACGTTCCCGTGTACGGAACTGGATCGCCGATTACTGTGCCTGTAGGTCTCGCCTCGTTGGGGCGTGTATTTAACGTCTTGGGACTCCCGATTGACTTAGGCGAAGCGATTCCCGCTGAGACACCGCGCCGTCCCATCCACGCGATAGCGCCGGACTTTGAAGAGCAAACGACGAGCATTCAGGTGTTCGAGACGGGCATGAAGGTCATTGACCTGATCGCTCCGATGACCAAAGGTGGCAAGACGGGTATTTTCGGTGGCGCGGGCGTGGGCAAGACGGTCACGATCCAGGAACTGATCAACTCGATTGCGACTCAGCACGCGGGCTTGTCAGTTTTCGCGGGCGTTGGTGAACGCACCCGTGAAGGCACTGCGCTCTACTACGAAATGAAAGAAGCGGGCGTGCTGGACAAGCTGGCAATGGTGTTCGGTCAAATGAACGAACCTCCGGGCGTGCGTTTGCGCGTGGCGTTGTCAGGTTTGGCGATGGCAGAACACTTCCGTGATGAAGGTCGTGACGTGCTGCTGTTCATCGACAACATTTTCCGTTACTCGCTGGCAGGTGCAGAAGTATCGGCGCTGCTCGGACGTATGCCCTCGGCAGTAGGTTATCAGCCGACGCTGGCAGACGAAATGGGACAGTTGCAGGAACGCATCACCTCCACGCAGAAGGGTTCAATCACCTCGATGCAAGCGGTCTACGTGCCAGCAGATGACTATTCTGATCCCGCACCTGTCGCGGTGTTCACGCACTTGGACGGTACGATTGCGCTGGAACGTTCCATCGCTGCCCGTGCTATTTTCCCGGCGGTTGATCCGCTGGCAAGCACGAGCAAGATTCTTGATCCGCTCGTTGTGGGTGAAGAACACTACCGTACAGCGCGTGAAGTGCAGCAGGTTCTCCAGCGTTATAAGGACTTGCAAGACATCATCGCCATTCTCGGTATCGATGAACTGTCGGACGACGATAAGCTGTTGGTCTCCCGCGCCCGTAAGATCGAACTGTTCCTCAGCCAGCCGATGAAGGTGGCTGAACAGTTCACGGGTCGTGAAGGCAAGTACGTTAAGATCAAGGATACCATTCGCGGCTTCCGCATGATTTTGGATGGCGAACTTGACTACATTTCGGAACAGAGCTTCTACATGGCGGGTCCTGTCGAAGACGTGCTGGCACGTCACGACGAAGCACAGCGTCAAGGGTAAAATCTGATGCCTATCGCGGTAGAGATTGTCACGCAAGAAAAAGTGGTCTTTTCCGAGCCGGAAGCCGATATGGTGATTGTTCCGGCTATGGAAGGCGAGATGGGCGTGCTGCCGCATCATGCCCCCGTCTTGACCACGCTCACGTTTGGCGAATTGGTCGTCCGTAAAGGACGCGCCGAAGAACGTTTCGTCATTTACGGCGGTGTGGTCGATGTGCGCCCTGATAAAGTCGTCGTCCTAGCAGACCTTGCCGATTCGTCTTACGAAATTGACGAAGTGGCGATGGAAGCGGCACGCGCAAGCGCGGCGAAGATTTTGCAACAGGGAGTCCCGCCAGAAGAAAATCGCGCTGCGGCACTGACGCTCCGTCGTGCTGAACTGGCGCTCAAGATTCAGCGCAAAACCCAGTCACGTGGGTCAGCCGTCATGCGTATCATCGAAGATAAGAACGCGGACGAATAAACCCGCGTCCTAGACCTCATTACAGTATATTAAATGCTCAGTAAGTACACCCTTACTGAGCGTTTTCGTTTATAATTATTGCTATGTTTAAAGGAGTTAGGTATGTTGAGCCTTTACACGATAGGTCATAGCGATTTATCAAGCGATAGATTTCTTTCGTTGCTCAATGGAAATCATATTCATACCCTTATTGACGTGCGAAGTTCGCCTTACAGCAAATTCGTGCCACATTTCAATAAGCGTGAACTAGAAGCCTATATCAAAGAAAATGGGCTGAACTATCGCTTTGCGGGAGAATCTTTGGGGGGACGCCCTCCTCAAGCAGATGTTTATAAAGACCAACACATGCCCGAAAAATCAATGAAGCGCGAGGACTTCTTAGAACTTGTCGAGTACGAGGAGGTTATGAAACGTGACTGGTATCTCAAGGGTATTCGTCGTTTGCTCGATTTGATAAAAGCCGGAGAACCGACAGGTGAAAATGTCGCGGTGATGTGTAGTGAAGGTGATCCGCGAGAATGTCATCGCCATCACTTGATTGCGCGTTCGCTTATCGATCCGCTAATGAAGGTCATCCCAGATGAAATTGATATCATTCATATTCTTAAAGACGGCACATCAGAAAAAGTGTTGGCAAGTATGTTTGAACAACTTCCCCGTCAGCAGAGACTATTTTGAAACGAGCGTTTAGATGCAACTTTATACAATTGGGTTTACTAAGAAAACGGCAAAACAGTTTTTTGAACTCTTGTACAACCATAACATCACTATCCTAGTCGATACACGACTTAAACCTAGTTCTCAATTGAGTGGCTTTGCGCGTGGAGTCGATCTCCCGTATTTCTTGGAGAATCTAATCCAGTGTGACTATCAACATGCACTGCTTATGTCACCCACAGACGAATTATTGAGCCGCTATCGAGAGGAAAAAGATTGGGAGCAGTACGAACGTGCATTTGTGAGTCTGCTGTATGAGCGCGATGTAATCAACACGATTCAAAAAGATTGGTGGGCAGCACACAAAATCTGCTTGCTGTGCAGCGAGCATGAACCCGAACATTGTCATCGTCGTTTAGTTGCAGAATACATCGCATCGTATTGGTCAGATGTAGAAATTCATCACCTGATTTAAAGGGGTTACTATGTGGCAGGAAGTCGTGATTACCGATTTAACCCGAATGAGCGGCGACAGGGTATGTATTGCTGGTTTATCGCAGAACAAAATCATGGTTCGTCCTGAACTGCATCGCTCCGTTTATGAGAATCATTTGTACAAAGAAGGAGACATCATTATTCGTCCAAGTGCGGTTGTCGCAATGGACTTAGAACCGATGAATGATCACTTGATGCCACATACAGAGGATCATCTCTGGGTGAACCCAAGAAATATCGAATTTGTGACGCTGCTGCCCACTGCTGTTTGGCACAATGTTCTAACTTGGACTTCGTTTCCTACCGTTGAGACAATTTTTGCTACGGAACTTGTTGACGGCAAAGGGATCAAGCCCGCTACAGGAGAACGATCTCTCGGCACTATAAAACCCCAAAATATTACTGAATTTCAATACGAACGTGATCGATACGATAACACAAAGTACAAGTATCGCATCAATTTTGAAGATAGTTCTGGAAACGAATATAGATACGTTTCGGTGACTGATTTAGCCGTTCGTAGTTATTGTGATTATCTACGCATTGAGCAAGATTGGACAACAGATAAGATTTCAGACCATCTATTTTACGAACATTGGTCTGGGAAAGAAGTTTGGTTGCGTATTGGTTTAGCTCGTCCTTTTAGCCCCAAACAGGGCGCTGAATCCTTATGCTATCTGCAAGTCAATGGCATTTATACATTTCCTGATTACCTCAATGGTAAATGTTTTGCCGATTTTCACCTTCAATCGGACTGAGGCTGAGTTTCGTGCTATAATCCCGCCCATTCTGCTTTGCGAATCTCACTGGACAACACGATATGGGATTATTCGATAAACGCTTGGGTGTAGACTTAGGCACGATCAATACGCTGATTTCCGAGAATGATCAGATCGTCTTGCAAGAACCGACGCTGGTTGCCATGACCGTTGAAGATCAGTTTGTGGTCGAAATCGGTCAACCTGCCCGCGAAATGCTGGGCAAGGTAGACGACGAGGATATTCAGGTGGTGCGCCCGCTTCAAAATGGAGTGGTTGCAGACTATGACGTGACTGTCGCTTTGCTGCGACACTTTTTCAACAAGATTGCCGGACGGATGCGTCTGTTCAAGCCTACGATCATGATCACCGTGCCATATGGCGCAAACAGCGTCGAAAAACGCGCCGTACATGACGTAGCAATGGACGCCGGAGCGCGTGAGGCGATCCTCATTCCTGAACCGCTGGCGGCGGCAATCGGGGCAGGGCTGCCCGTTGGCACACCCGCCGGGGATATGGTCGTCAATATTGGCGGCGGCATCACCGAAGCTGCGGTCATGACAATGAATAATATCGTGCGTGCCGAAAGCGGACGGGTTGGCGGTTTGAAGATGGACGAAGCCATCATCAGCTACATTCGTCGCAAGTATAATTTGACGATTGGTCAGCCCTCTGCCGAGTCGGTCAAAATTCAGGTTGGCGCTGCGGTAGTGCAAGCCGAAGAACTGACGATGGAAGTACAGGGACGCGATAACGTGAGCGGATTACCGCGCACGATCACCGTGAGTACGGGCGAAATCGTTGAGGCGATTGAAGAACCGCTGCGTGAAATTGCCAGTGTCGTCAAAGCGGTGCTAGGCAATACACTCCCCGAACTGGCAGCCGACATCATTGATCGTGGGATTGTCCTCACAGGCGGCGGCGCGATGCTGCGCGGGCTGGATCAATATTTGACGAAAGAAACGGGTGTCCCCGTTTATCGTGCCGATAATGCCATGATTTCTGTCGCTATTGGAGCAGGGCGGGCATTGAATGACCCGGCAATCTTGCGCCGGATCACTCAAAGTGTGTGGGGATGATGGCTATTCGAGATAGTACGTCATGCGCTGTAAGTGAATAACGGGGTCAATATACTGCACATGAACATAGTCCGGTACATTTAGGTTGATCGGAGCATAGTTCAGGATCGCCCGCACGCCTGAGCCAATGAGCGTATCAGCCACGGCTTGGGCAGATTCTGCGGGAATGGCAATCATGGCGATCTTGATGCCACGTTCTGCGATCAACGTGGACATGGACACAAGCGGCTCAATCAAGAATTCGCCGATGTGCTTACCGATTTTCTCTGGTGCGCTGTCGAACACGCAGGAGATATGGAATCCCCGGTTGGAAAATCCCCGGTAACGTGCGACGGCGTTCCCCAGATCGCCTGCACCCACCAGCGCGACTTCCCAATCGCGTTCGACATTTAACACCTGTCGCAATTGTTCCTTTAGGTACGTGATTCGGTAGCCAGTTCCTTGCTTCCCGAACCCGCCAAAGTGCGACAAATCCTTACGAATTTGTGCCGAACTAATGCCCAGACGCTTGCCGAGTTCGTGGGAAGAAGTCACTTCCTGACCCTCTTGCGACAGACGTTCGAGCGCCCGAAGGTAGACCGGCAGACGGCTGATCACAATGTCGGGAATACTGGAAGGCATATGAGCGATTCTCCTAACAGTCGATGGTGATTGTGAAAGATGTGACATATTCTATGTTACCATTATGCTTCCCTTCACGCCAGCACAGTTTTAACATTAGGCGTGAGCGGCTTATAGGGTTATCTTTCCTAACGACGGCTTGCAATGGTCGGACAACTTTTAACATTCAGAAAACAAAGTGAGACAAATTTTAGTTAGAATCAATAGTGTAAGAGTCGGTAGAAGGGTTTAGCGTTAGCGCACTATGTCAGTCAGGCGATCTCTTTTTGTCCTCCTCGTGATCACGCTTGCGCTTCCGCTGGTTGCGTTCGGAGTGAAGGCGAATCGGGCGCAGACCAGCGCGGATTCTGCGCCTCAAGTTCAACAGACAATCGTCGGGCAGGGTGATGTCGAAGTGGTCGTGTCGGCTATTGGGACGATGCAGCCCGACCAAAGGGCGGCGATCAGTTTTATGCTGCCCGGACGTATTACGGATATTCCGGTCACGGTGGGGCAAGTGGTCACAGCGGGGGATGTGCTGATGCAGCAAGCCGACGACTCGCTGCGTATTGCTTACGAACAGGCAGCACTCGCCTTAAATACGACTGAGATTCAACGTGACGATGTATTGGATGGCGCTGATGCAGGGCAGATCACGATTGCACAGGCAAATATTGATGCGGCACGGGGCGCGGTTGCGGCTATCCAGAACGCCGTATCTCCGGCAGACATACAGACGGCACAGCTTTCTTATCAACGGGCGCTCGATGCGCTGACGGCGGCGCAAGATGCGCGGGCGACGGCATCAGGCGGTCAATCACAAGCCTACTATGATCTGCTTGATGCACAAATCGGGGAGGCGGGTTTCAATGCCGAAATTGCGCGGCTCAATCTCGAACGTTTGCGAACGGGGAATCCGTCGGCGGTGGGCGCGGCATCGGCGCGAGTCGAACAGGCGCAAGCCCAGCTCGATCAACTGCTGGCGGGACCCTCTCAGGCAGAAATTGATCGGGCTGAAACGGCTGTTGAACGAGCGCGAATCGATTTAGAGCGGGCGCAAACCGCATGGGATCGCACGCGAATCATCGCACCATTTGACGGAATCGTGACGGTCATCGACGCGGAGATCGGCGCATTGGTCGCGCCCGGTCTCGCCGTCATTGAAATAACGGATATGAATCCACTGCATTTGACCGTTCAGGTCGATGAGATTGATGTGCGTCAAGTCGTAGAAGGGATGCCAGCACGGGTCAAACTAGACGCCTTGCCCGATCTCGAACTGCCCGCCGAAGTGGAAACTCTGTCGCTCGTGGCGACCAATAATGGGGGTGTAGTGAGCTATGAAGTCTTAATCCGTGTAGATCAAGAAGATTCGCGTTTGCGCGTGGGCATGACCGCCGAAGCAAATATTGTCATTGAGTCTCAGTCGGATGTGCTGATCGTGCCGAATCAATACATTCGGCTGGATCGCACGCGGACAAGCGCGTTTGTGAACTTGCTAGAAGCCGACGGCACGTTACGCGAGATTCCGGTCACGCTTGGGCTGCAAGGGCAAGATGTGAGTCAGGTCATTGACGGACTGCGTGAAGGAGATGTGATCGCTATCGACCTCTCTGGCGACGAACTATCGATATTCGGGGGCTGATCGCATGAAGAAACTATTTCAGTACGTCTTGATCACCGCCGTCATCGCGGGGATCGGTTTTGGCGGATATACATTGTGGCAGCAGCGGCAGCAAGCAGCAGTTGTAACCGTTGAAATTCTGGATGAAACCGTTGCCGAACGCGGTAGTTTGCGCGTGACCGTCAGCGCGACAGGTGCAGTCACGCCGCAGCGACAGGTGCCGCTTTTGTTCGAGTCGCAGAGCGCCGTGACAGAAATTTTGGTGAGTGACGGTGATGATGTGCGGGCGGGGGATGTATTGGCGCGTTTGGACACGACTGACGCCGATTCGCTTCTCAACGAAGCATCGCTGGTGCTAGAGGTTCAGCGCATCGCTTACGAACTGTTGACCAGTCCACCGCGCCGCGAAGATATTGCCGTTGCACAGGCGGCATTAGACAGCGCGTTAGCCTCCATGTACGCGGCGGCTTCCAGCGGGGTCAGCGCACAGGATCAGCAAATCGCCTCAGTGCAGTCAGAACTTGCGCGTAATCAACTGTGGCAAGCGCAGTTACAACGTGATATTGCCGTGAACTCACCGGGATGGTCGCCCGATATTGCCGCGCTGCTGCCCAACGGTGGCGCAGACATCCCGCAAGAAATAATCGATAGCGCAAACAACGCTCTTGCTGGTTTTCTGCCCTCGTCCCCTCAAGTTGACCCGAACAGCCTTGAAGCAGGTTTAAATCAAGCCGCCTATGGGGTCGCTATTGCAGACTCGAATTACAACGCCACCGAATCACGGAGCGGAGATAGAGCGGGAGTCTCGTCGGCACAAGCGGCGGCGATTGCGGCACAGGTCGCGCTAGATCGCCTGACCAACGGCGCAACCGAACGCGATTTGCAATTGGCTGAAATCGGGCTGCGTCAAGCTGAATTGACGGTTGAATCCGCGCAAACTAGCCTCAACCGCGCCATGTTAGTCGCGCCCTTTGACGGCATGATCGCCCGGAATAATCTGGTCATCGGCGAACTGCCCCCGTCTCAATTACCCGCAATGCTGCTGGTTGATACGAGCGGTTTTTATGTCGATATTGCCGTTGATGAAACGGATGTGGTTGACCTTGCGCTTGATCAGCCTGTCGAACTAGATTTTGATGCGCTGCCCGACGAACGCCTGACGGGTCATGTCTCGCGCATTAATCTTGTGCCGACTGTGGTGGGTCAACTCGTGACCTATCCCGTCCGTGTGACGCTCGACAACGGTGATCAAGGCTTACCTGTTCGCGTTGGCATGACCGCGACGGCTATCATTGTGGTCAACGAATTACAAGACGTGTTAATACTGCCAAATCGGTTCATCCGGCTTGACCGCGTGACAGGCAATGCATTCGTCACGGTGCAAAACGATGAGGGAACATTCGCTGAAATTCCGGTTGTTTTGGGTTTGCGTAACGAAGTCGCAAGCGAGATCGTCAGCGGGTTAGAAGAAGGTGTCCGCGTCGTACTCATCCCCCGCGCAACCTTTGACCCGATTGGCTTCTAAATCATGTTCAAGTCGGATCAATCGTCGCCCTTAATCATTAGAATCTGGATCGGGGACTTCTAACCCATGTTCAAGCTGTTTAGACGGCAAGAAGTCGTTCCCGCCAGCGACGAACCCAAAGCCGTGATCGATGTACGCGAGATCACCAAACATTACAAGATGGGCGACATCGAAGTTCAAGCCCTACGCGGCGTGGACTTGAAAATTATCGAGGGGGAATGCGTCTCCATCATGGGACCGTCGGGGAGCGGCAAAAGTACCCTCATGAACATTCTCGGCGCACTTGATCAACCCACATCTGGAGAGTATTTTCTTGATGGTGTGAACGTCAGCCGTTTGAGCGAAAACGAGTTGGCGCGTATTCGCAACAAGAAGATCGGGTTTGTGTTCCAGAGTTTCAACTTGCTTAAACGGACTTCGGCGCTTCGACAGGTTGAGTTACCCTTGATGTATGCGGGTGTGAGCGGGCGTCAGAAGAAAGCGAAAGCCGCGCTTGAAGCCGTGGGCTTGGGCAGTCGAATCGATCACCTGCCGAGCGAGCTATCAGGCGGGCAGCAGCAGCGCGTGGCGATTGCGCGGGCGCTTGTCAACGAACCCGCCATGATCCTTGCAGACGAGCCAACAGGCAACCTTGACTCGCGTTCTGGCACAGAAGTCATGCAGATTTTCCAGCGGCTCAACCGTGAGCAGGGGATCACCATCGTGTTTGTCACCCACGACCCCTGGATTGCGCGGCATACCAACCGCGTGATCATGCTGCGTGATGGGCGCATCATCGCAGATCGAGCCGTCAAAGAACCGCTGATCGCGGGCGAGTCCGAACGCCCCTCGCTGGCAGACGAAATGGAAGAAATTCTGCAAGCTGCTTACTACGGTGGGCAAAAAGAGGAATACAACTAGTGAGTAATCCCATGCAAACACCGTTTTTGTTGATCTCCATTTTTGAATTCGGGGAGGGGTCAGGGATGGGATTATGAATATTGGCGAGAGTATCCGTATTGCTATTGATGGCTTGCTGACGAACCGGATGCGTGCCATGCTGACCGCCTTAGGCATTATCATCGGCGTGGGTGCGGTGATCGGGTTGGTCAGTTTGGGGCGCGGCGTAGAGAATTTCATCGCGGCGGAGTTTCAAGGGCTTGGCTCTAACCTGTTGTTCGTGTTTTCGTCTGCTCCCGCGAACGGAACGCGCACGACCATACAACCGCTCTCTACCATTGAAGCAGAAGATTTAGACGATCCAACCATTGCCCCAAGCATCCGACAGATCGCAATGGAGTATATTGTCCCTGCCCTCGTAGTGGGCGAGTCCGTAGGGGTGCAAATTGCCGTGAGCGGAGTCACGCCGAATTGGGATGATGTTCGCAGTTGGACGACGGACAGAGGCGCGTTTATCAGCGCGGAAGATGTTGACAATACGGCACGAGTCGCGGTATTGGGGACAACCGTCGTTGCAGCGATTTATGGTGACAAAGCATTCGATCCCGTTGGGCGCACGGTTCGCATTAACGAGCGCGTGTTCACCGTGATCGGTGTCATGAAAGAGCAGGGCGGGGGGATCGGCGCGTTGGGCGATCAAAACGAGGTCGTTTTCATCCCGATCACGACAGCACAAACCCGCCTAGACCGTGTGCGTACCCGTGATGGTGGCTATCAGGTCGATGTGCTGCACATTCAAGCCATATCTGACGACAGCATGGATCAAGCCGTGCTGGAGATCGAGTCTTACCTTGATCAAGCGCACGAAATCACCTTTCAGGGCGAGCAAGACTACAGCATCATCAGTCAGGCTGAACTGCTGACTTCGCTAGGGTCGATCACGGGTATTTTGACGCTGTTCCTCAGCTTGATCGCGGGTGTGTCGCTGCTGGTCGGTGGGATCGGGATCATGAATATCATGCTGGTTTCAGTGACCGAGCGCACCCGCGAGATCGGGTTACGAAAAGCAGTCGGGGCGCGGGGCGGCGACATCATGATGCAGTTCTTGATCGAAAGCATCATCCTGTCAGTGATCGGTGGGGCGCTTGGGGTGCTGCTTGGTTGGGTGCTTACATTGATTGCGGGGCGGGTGGTGCCGACTCTCACATTAAGCGTCACAACCGACGCGGTGGTGCTGGCAACCGTGGTCAGTACTTTGATCGGCGTGTTTTTCGGCTTGTACCCCGCCAGTCGCGCCGCCCGAATGCGTCCCATTGACGCACTGCGATTTGAGTGACTCTTATGGTCTTTGAAAACTTTCGTATCGCGCTTCTTGGCTTAACCGCGAACAAACTGCGTTCTATCTTGACCATGTTGGGGATCACCATCGGGGTCGCCGCCGTGATCGTCCTTGTCTCGCTTGGGCAAGCCGTAGAAACCTTTGTGCGAAACCAGTTTTTAGGCTTGGGGACAAATCTCATCCTCGTGTCCCCGCGTGAAGCCACGCTGACCGATATGCGAAGCGGTACGGCGAATATGGTGCTTACTATGCGCGATTATGAGGCGCTGAGTGATATTTCGCGTGTGCCGGATGCGCTCAATGTGATGCCACAAATGAATTTCAACCGCCCCGTATCGGTTGAGGGACGACAGGCGAACGGGCGTTTACGCGGGGTTACAGAAGCATTTTTCCCTATGCGTAACCGTGATGTGGTTGCAGGGCGCTTCCTCGAACGAGAAGATATTGAGGGTCAGGCGCGGGTTGCGGTCATCGGTTTGACCGTCGTAGAGCGATTTTTCCCTGATACGTACCCGATTGGACAGAATATCCGTATCAGTGATGTAACTTTTCGCGTCATTGGTGTGATGGAACGGGCGGGGGGATCGGGGTTCGGCGGTGACGAAAACGACCTCATCTGGATTCCGATCTCGACGGCACAAAGCCGCCTGAATACGGGGCGCGATGGCAGTGGTCAAAAGCGCGTGACTAGCATCCTTGTGCAAGCGCGTGACGCGGAAAGTGTTGACCTCGTGGCGAGCCAAGTCCGCCAAACCTTACGCGAGGCGCGAAACATCAGCTTTCGAGATGAAGATACGTTCCAGATTTTTACGCAGACCGATTTGCTAGAATCGGTAGGGCAGATCACGGGTCTGCTGACGATCTTTTTGGGTATCATCGCCGGAATTTCGCTGCTGGTGGGTGGTATCGGCATCATGAATATCATGCTGGTGACGGTGACAGAACGCACGCGAGAGATCGGTTTGCGTAAAGCGGTAGGGGCGCAGAAGCGAGATATTTTGCTGCAATTCCTCACCGAAGCAACGGTGCTGTCTATGGTCGGCGGCGCGATAGGGATAGGGATCGCGTTCGCGGGGTCGCTGGCGGTCTCGCTGCTGTCTGCTGATCTGTCGGTGACGATTCAGCTATCGAGCGTGCTGCTTGCGACGATGATCTCCATAGGAATAGGGGTGTTTTTTGGCATCTATCCAGCGAACCGTGCAGCGGCGCTCAACCCCATTGACGCTCTGCGCTATGAATAAGCGTTGTCCTTCTCGTGTAACAATGCTACAATGTGGCTTAAGAATATCCCCACATTGAGTGTTCCAAAGGCTGCGGCATGTCGGCAAAATTAAACGGAAAAGAACAAAGTACAGACGCGCTGCTAAGCTCTGTTCATGACAGTATGCTCGATGGAATGGGGCAGCTTGCCGATTACTTCGGCTTTAGCAAAGTCATGGGGCAGTTGTACGGCGCGTTACTGTTGAGCGATAAACCTCTCTGTCTTGATGATCTGGTCGAACGGTTGGATATTTCTAAAGCCAACGCCAGTATGAACATGCGTACCCTCGAAAATATGGGGATGGTGCGTCAAGTTTGGGTACGCGGCACCGGCGGACGCCGTAAATTCTACGAAGCGGAAACCGACTTTTGGGCGATTCTCACCAACATCCTCAAAGGGCGGGAAATGCGCGACGTAGATCGCGCGCTGGCAGTGATGAACGACAATATTCAACGGCTGCAAACCGCTATGCCAGTGATGGCAGAGGGCGATCAACAGTTGGCAGAACTGTATGTACAACGTATCGCGCAAATGCAGGGTTTATTTCAATTCGCGCAGTTGATGATCGTGACTATTCTGGCAAAAGTGGCAGAAGGCGAAGGCGACGAGATCGTCAAAGAACTCACTGGTAATTTGCCCTTGTAGCGACTCATCGCCTTGACTATAATGCAGTTTCCTGAGGGGGAATGGCGGAATTGGCAGACGCGCATGACTTAGGATCATGTCTCTTACGAGGTGAGGGTTCGAGTCCCTCTTTCCCCATCAAATATCCATATTTCCCTCGCGTCTTTCGTGTTGCTTTCCACTGTGGAATGATCCGGCTTTTTCCCGTATAATAAGAACATCGGTTTGATAGTTCGCCTACAAGGAAGGGAATGTCCCGCCTCAGACTGATTCTATTTTTGACATTTGCACTCACCCTCACGCTTGCTGGTTGTTTTGCCAGCAGCCCTGAACTCACACCCGTTCCAATAACCGTACCAGTCTTCGATGATCCGCCGGGGGGCGATGCTCCCGCGCACGCCTTGAGTATTCAGGCATTGCGTGACAGCACCTACGTCGGCAGCGATTTCGTTGTTGAGCAAACCCTCGAAACAGGCAGCAATTACAATCGCTACATCGTTTCGTATTTGTCCGAGGGGCTGAAAATCTATGCGCTGATGACAATCCCTTGGGGTGAACGTCCACCAACAGGGTTCCCCGTTGTCATCTTCAATCACGGCTATATCCCGCCCAACGAATATCGCACCACTGAACGCTATATCGCTTATGTCGATGCGTTTGCCCGCAACGGCTACATGGTGATCAAGTCGGATTATCGCGGACATGGCAGTTCAGAGGGTCCAGCAGCGTCTGCTTATGGCAGCCCCGCTTATGTGATTGATGTGCTAAACGCGCTGGCGTCAGCGCGGCGTCACCCCGACGCCGATCCGAATCGGATTGGCATGTGGGGACATTCGATGGGGGGCTATATCACCATACGGGCTATGGTTGCACAGCAGGACATAAAAGCCGGAGTCATCTGGGCAGGGGTG
>Ga0163147_10004336_pt1 | contig 18149 bp, 18 predicted proteins | sample OliLakLV19MP6G1_FD_148597 | JGI IMG/M metagenome (GOLD analysis project Ga0163147, IMG submission 148597) | Freshwater microbial mat bacterial communities from Lake Vanda, McMurdo Dry Valleys, Antarctica- Oligotrophic Lake LV.19.MP6.G1 | ecosystem: Environmental > Aquatic > Freshwater > Lake >...
CTCTTGGATGACCACTGCACCACACTTCGCACGCTGGAGAAGAACCTCACCGCGCCGATGCTTTCGGGCCGAGCTTGTGGGCGCCGAACGCCTCCTCCCGATCGGGACTGGCCCAATCCCGAGAACCGCGACCTCCAGACTGCTACCTTCAACGATCTCATCGCGATCACACTCGCCTGCGAGCTTTCACACGTGATTGCGTTTCAAATTGGGTCCCAGGCGGCGCGCAACAAAGTGGCTGCGAAGTACCGTGTTCCCAAGTCGCCCAAAGCGGATTCGGGGGACTCGGGGCCTGCCCATCACCCCTGGACCCATCAGCCCAGCTCGCCCGAAATGATGCTCGCCATGCGCATCTTCACCACCACCTATTCTCGCCAAGTCGCCGCGTTGATCGATAAGCTGAAGTCCACCAAAGATGCGCTCGGCAAGCCACTCCTCGATTCCACGGCAGTACTTTGGCTTTCAGAATTGGGCGGCGACGAGAAGATCGAGGACCCACACATCACCAAATCAGTACCTGCGGTGCTGTTTGGCAGTGGACAAGGAACGTTCAAGACGGGCCGCTACCTGCGCGGCCCCTCGGAAAGTGACTATGCTGAGGCCGGGCGCCAGAACGCTCAGCTGCTGGTCTCGCTCATCCAATACATGGGTCTTTCCGACGTCAATACCGTGGGGGTCACGGGGGCGTCGGGGCCGCTCGCTTCGCTCTACGCTTGATTCGCTGACGCTGGCGGCTCAGTTCGACGTGCCCGCGATCCCGGCGCTGCCACCTTGCTGTTGCGCTCCGCTAGCTCCCGCCGCACCACCCGTCGTTGTTGCGCCACCCGCACCACCCGAGGAATTACCGCCCGAGGCACTACCACCCACTCCGGCGCCTCCTGTTGCCGTCGCGCCTCCCGTTGCCGTCGCTCCACCGACACCACTCATCCCCCCGGTGCCACCCTGTCCGCAGCTGGCAACTTGCAGATTCGGGGCGTAACTACGCACGTCAGTGCATCCAAAGCTAGGCCCACCGATAAGGCTCGCATCAATTACGGCCCCACAAAACCCTTGTGCCGTACAGCAGCCGTCAAAAGAGATTACCCCCATTGGCGCTTGCATAAAAAGCTCGGCGCCGTCGTAGGCGCGGCAGCGCACGTCTGCCACACCCGGGGCATCGATCAGCGCGCAGGCAGCTTGGCCTGCAAAGGAAACCCCACACTTGTTCCCGTCAACACAACAGGGACTTAACGCCGTTCCTTGCAGCACATAGCCCCGACACGTTTGTGCCATGCACTGAACACTAGGTGGAACTGACATGGCAGCCATGCCGCCCGTCCCCTTGACGCCGCCAGTCATGGCACCACCGGTTGATTTCCCACCTGAGCCGAGCACGCCACCTGCACCGCCGGTTCCTGTTTTCACGGCATCATCGCCGCTGTTGCCGCAGGCGGCTGCTACCGCAACGGCGACTAGGGAAAGAATGATTGCCAGCGGGCCTACAGAAGAGCGTTTCGTGGAGGAAGCCATAAGCCTCCTATTATTATCGCGTCAGGCTCCCCCCGACAAGTATCCGTCCTTTTCCGGAGCGCTAAGTGAACAGCCCTTTTCGTTCCTTGAAAGATAGTAAGCATGCTTACTATCTTGTCCAAAGCTTCGACGCCATCCGTGGCGCTCAGCTCAAGCTCAGCCGTCAGTGCTTTGACGCATCAGACTTCGAACGAACAGATATATTCAGCGATGCCTGAATCCACGCAGATGTCGAAGCCTGAATCGGCAGGCACGCGAAAGTTATCGCCCGTCGCGAAGGCCTTGAATCCACCTTCTCCCTTCAGCCGCACGCGGCAGCTCCCGGCCACGACCTGCATCACCTCCGCGGCACGCGTATCGAAGTGGAACTCACCGACGTAGATCAGGCCGAGCGTCTTCTTACTGCCATCCGCGAACTTCAGCGTGTGGCTAACAACTTTGCCTTCGAAATAGACGTTGGCTTTGGCGATTGCGGTGACGCCTGAGAACTCAATGGACTGGGACATGCCCCGAAAGTGGCACGTGTCCCGCGTCCTGGGAAGAGCCTGGCGGCGAGCAGAAATGCTATCGGCAGGCCTTGTCGTTTTTTTGACCCGTCATTGATGAGCCTGCGAATCTCTGCTAGATGCGGGGCTTCCTGACCGCCATGTCGGGCTTTCGACACAGAAAAGAACCATGAAAGTAAAATCAACCTCTTGGCAGTTTGATCCCAAGCGAGTGCAGGCCCTTTTCGGCGGGCTGTCACGTGAGATCCGAGGTCAGAAGCGCCCCCCTGGCGGTTATGCGGAGCTGGCGGACGAAATAGGGCGTCTGGCCAAGGAGCGCAATTTGGTGGCGCTGGATCGGCGTAAGTTAGCGGCGCTCGGTGAAGAGACACTGGATGCCGATCTGGTGCTCACACTAGCCGAGCTCACCACGCTTGATGAGTTCCTCCGCCACAAGGGCGGGCTTGGCTTCTTTCTGGGTGGCAGTGAGCGGAGCGTTTTGCACTACCTGGCTCAGTCACGGATCGGGGCGACCGCGTTGGTTGCCTGCCATGGTTCGTCAGATGGTGGCCAGGATACGATCGCACGCTTTGACGCAGATGCCTTCAGCGTGCTCAAGGATCAATTGAGAATCTACACGGAAGGTCGCGCTGATCTGGCGCTTTCAGATGTCTTTACTGAAATGCCTGAGCTTGGCGCCACCGATTGGCCCGCGCACAGCTATGAAATGTTCCGCGACGATCCGTGGCTAGCGGGTGTGCAGAAGGACACCACCAATCTCGTTATCATCGGTTCACCCCGCCGGCATTTGGGCGCCTGCTACGCCGTAGCGCACGCGTTTGGTTTCTCGGATGAGCCATTTCGCAAGCCCGATGCCGACCCGGCACCCGATCTGCCGTTCCGATTCTATTGGCAGGAAGCTTCCTTGCCGTCCAAGGTTTGTTACAGCAGCGGGCGTCCACCCAAAGCGCTACCCCCGGGCATCACACAGGCACTCCTGCGCTTCAATGATGATCCGTTAGCCATCAAGAAACAGACCGGAGAAGACTACGACACCGTCGGCGTCGTAGCTGTGCACCGAAAGGATCGAAAGGTCGCCGCTATGAACGTGCTCGCGATGGGCCTGGACGGGCCAGGCACGTTGGCAGCCTCCAAGTATCTCCCCAAATTTTTCATCAGCGAACGCGACTGGAGCTCAGAAACACAGGTATTTTACCAGTTCCTCCGGGCCCCCGTGCGCTTTGATCACTCAAAACGCGGTGATCCTCGAAGGCTCGCGGCGGACCCCGATCCGGTGGGCCCCGTGCATCAATGGCCGCGCTGATCTGTTCCATGCTTTTTCCAAGATGCATTCGATGCTAGGCCAACCGACAACGGCGCTTGTTTGCGCCCTATTTCCAATCTGTGAGACCAAGGAAACCCCATGTCTAAGTTGAAACTCAAGCCCGGAATTGTGACAGGCGATGCGCTCACCGAGCTGAACGCGTACATGAAGAGCACCGAGTGCGCCCTGCCAGCCGTTAACGTGATTGGCTCTCACAGTACCAACGCGGCGCTCCAAGCCGCACGCGAAGCCAAGTGCCCGATTGTGATTCAATTCTCCAACGGCGGCGCCCACTTCTTCGCCGGCAAGGGGCTCGACAATTCGGGTGAAAAAGCCGCGATCATCGGCGGCATCGCTGGAGCCGAATACGTGCATCGGGTTGCGGAAGCCTACGGAGTGCCTGTTGTGCTCCACACGGACCATGCGGCTAAGAAGCTGTTGCCGTGGATCGACGGCTTGCTGGAGGCTGGCGAACGCCACTTCGAGAAACATAAAGCTCCGCTCTACAGCTCCCACATGCTGGATCTCTCCGAAGAAAGCCTGAGCGAGAATCTCGAAATCTGCAAGAAAACCCTGACGCGCATGGCACGCATCAACATGACGCTCGAAATCGAGCTCGGCGTCACCGGTGGCGAGGAAGACGGCGTCGACAACACCGATGTGGACAATTCAAAGCTGTACACGCAGCCCGCCGACGTTTTGGCGGCTTACGATGCCCTCGTTCCCGCTGGAAAGTTCACCATTGCGGCCTCGTTTGGCAACACGCATGGCGTGTACAAACCTGGCAATGTGAAGCTAACGCCGAAGATCCTGAAAAATTCTCAGGAGCACATCCAGGCGGAGCGCAAGACCGGACCCAAACCGGTGGACTTCGTTTTTCACGGCGGGTCTGGCTCTTCCCAGGAAGAAATTCGCGAAGCGCTTTCTTACGGCGTCGTCAAGATGAACATCGATACAGATACGCAGTGGGCGTTCTGTGAGCCGATCAAAAAATACATGGACGAAAAGAGCGGCTACCTGAAATCCCAGTTGGGGAATCCCGACGGCGACGACAAGCCCAACAAGAAATACATCGACCCGCGCGGCTGGCTGTACTTGGGTGAAAAGGGCATGACGAAACGCCTGGTTCAAGCGCTGCAAGATCTGAACGCCGTCGGCAAGTTCGACATCTGAGCGTTTGCTAAAGAGACGCCGGCCAAGCGACCTTGGCCGCAGGCTTTTGAACGCGGTGGAGTCGGTGATGCTTGCCCTTGCGCGGCAGAACTGCAAGGTTTCGTGCTCATGTTGCGCCTGGACTCCATTTCAAAACAGCACGGTAAACAAATCCTCTTTCTTGAGGCCTCAATGAGCGCTTTCAAGGGAGAACGGGTCGGATTAGTCGGGCCGAATGGAGCCGGGAAATCCACAATATTTCGGCTCATTATACGCGAAGAACAGCCGGATGCGGGTCAGCTTGTCGTCGACAAAGGCATAACGATTGGCTACTTCAGCCAGGACGTCGGCGAGATGGCGGGTCGGAGTGTCATCCAAGAAACGATGGCCGGGGCCGGCGACGTGGCACTGGTTGGTACCGAGCTCGCAGAGCTTGAACACGCGATGGGGGACCCTGCTCGTGTGGACGAGCTGGATGCGTTGATCGAACGTTTTGGGACGGTTCAAGCGCGCTTTGATGAACTTGGCGGCTATGCCTTGGAGGCTCGCGCCAGGGAGATCCTGGCCGGCTTGAGTTTTCGTCCCGAGAGCATCGACGATGACGTGGGCAAGCTTTCCGGTGGTTGGAAAATGCGCGTGGCACTCGCGCGCATTTTGTTGATGCGGCCCGATGTGCTGTTGCTCGACGAGCCCACCAACCATCTCGACATCGAATCCATTATTTGGCTGGAGCGTTTTCTAAAAGCTTTCGAAGGTGCGCTCGTCGTCACCTCCCATGATCGCGAGTTCTTGAATCGGCTCGTCACCAAGATTGTGGAGATAGACGGCGGCGAGCTAACTACATATTCGGGCAATTTTGACTTCTTTGAGGCTCAGCGAGCTATCCAGGCTAAGCAAGCTCAAGCCCAGTATGATCGCCAGCAGGCCATGCTGGCCAAAGAAGAGGCGTTTATCGCGCGTTTTAAGGCCCGTGCGAGCCACGCGGCCCAGGTTCAATCGCGCGTCAAGAAGCTGGACAAGATCGAACGCGTGGAATTGCCCAAACGCCGCCAAGTTGTCGACTTTGAGTTTCGAGCGCCACCCCGCTCAGGCGAAGACGTGGTGAAGATCGAAAAAGTGACGAAGGCCTACGGGAGCTCAAAAATCTACGACAATTTTGACCTCTTGATCCGTCGACGTGAACGCTGGTGCGTGATGGGCGTCAACGGAGCCGGCAAATCCACGCTCTTGAAACTTGTGGCTGGAGAAACAACGGCCGACACGGGGCGCGTTGCCGTCGGGGCGAGCGTCAAGCTTGGCTACTTCGCTCAGCATTCCATGGAAATCCTCGACCCAACCCAAACGGTGATCGAATCCTTACAATGGTCCTTCCCGATGGCGGGGCTTGGAACGCTGCGCACCCTCGCGGGCGCGTTTGGGTTCTCGGCAGATGAAGCCGATAAATCTTGCCAAATCCTATCGGGAGGTGAAAAAGCACGGCTCGTGCTGGCCAAGATGCTGTTCGATCCGCCGAATCTGTTGGTGCTCGATGAGCCCACGAATCACTTGGATATGGACACCAAGGAGATGTTGGTGAAGGCGCTGATGAATTTTGAAGGCACGCTGCTGTTTGTCTCCCACGATCGCAAGTTCCTCTCCGCGCTCTCGAACCGGGTTTTGGAGCTCACGCCCGGCAATGTGCACGCTTATCCCGGCGGCTATACCGAATATGTCGAGCAATCTGGGCACGAAGCACCGGGCGTTGGCCCTAGCTGAGTCTCAAGAACCCGAAGCTGCAACTTGAGGCGAGAGCGCAATTGCGCACGCCGGCTAAGAGCACTAGATCTTAGGTTTAACCAAGGATGCGTGAGTGAGTTCTAATATTCCGACTGATCCAGCCCTCGAACGCTTCAACAGCATCCCCGATTTTGGAGCCTTCAAACCCGAAAACGCGGGCCCACTCCTGAAGCGCCTCATTCAGGCGCAAGATCAGGCGCTCTTGGCTCTGGAAGCCAGCTGTACACCCTCCTGGGCGGGCGTCGTGCAGCCCCTCACCGAACTTGCGGAGCCGCTCTCCTACGCATGGGGTGTCGTGCACCACCTCTTGAGCGTGAAAGATACGGAGGCGTTGCGCGAAGTCGTGCAAGCGCTGCAACCTGAAGTCGTGGCGGCTGGCCTACGCCTCGCCCAAAGCCAGACACTTTACCACGCGTACCGTGAGTTAAAGAGCGGTTCCGGCTGGAACGTTCTGGATGAAGCCCAGCGCCGCGTGGTGGATGCCGCGATCCTTTCGGCAGAACATAGTGGCATCGCGCTCGAAGGTGCTGAGCGCACCCGGTTCAATGAAATTGAAGCTGAGCTGGCGCGCTTGGGCACACTTTTTGGCAACCATGCGCTCGACGCGACTAAGGCCTTTTCGCTGATTTTAGCGGATAAAGAACAAGTTCTTGGCCTTCCCGAAACAGTGCTGGCGATGATGGCTCAGTCAGCACGCAGCGTCGCCGAGAGCGAACCCGCGCTAGCAAACGCCACTCCAGATTCCGGCCCCTGGCGTCTAACGCTCGACGCGCCCATCTTGATTCCGTTTCTCAAGCACGCCAAGAGCCGGGAGCTGCGCGAAAATTTGTATCGCGCCTACGTGACGCAAGCATCCGCTGGAGAGCTGGACAATCAGCCCGTAATTCTGGATATCTTGAAGCTCAAGCGAGAAAAGGCGGCGCTCCTCGGTTACAACACTTACGCGGCGCTCAGCCTCTCCCGAAAGATGGCTAAAGAAATCGGCGCGGTCCAGAAGATGTTGGATGATCTCAGAAAGACGGCTCGCCCGGTTGCGGAAGAAGAGTATGCGGAGCTGCTTCGATTTGTCGCCACGCAGAATGCTGAAGCCAATCCGGAATTGAAGCTGTGGGATATTGGCTATTGGGCAGAGCGCCAACGCGAGCAAACCTTGGATTTTACCGATGAGCAGCTGCGCCCATTTTTCCCGCTGCCGCGTGTGTTGGAGGGATTATTCGGCGTGGCGGAGCGGTTGTTTGGGGTGAGAATTGTCGCGGCGGACGGCGAAGCGCCGGTCTGGGAGCCCAGCGTGCGGTTTTTCCGAGTCGTTGATCGAGCGGGGGAAGCGGTCGCAAGTTTCTTCCTCGATCCGTACACCCGCCCCGCCGAGAAACGTCAGGGAGCGTGGATGAATACGTGCTTGGATCGCAAGCTTTTGACCGATGGCTCCGTACGCCTACCCGTGGCCTATTTGATCTGCAACCAGAGCCCGCCGGTTGGCGAAACACCTTCGCTGATGACGTTCAGCGAGGTGGAAACGCTCTTTCACGAATTCGGGCATGGGCTGCAACACATGCTGACGCGCGTGGACTACGTGGATGCGGCGGGCATCAACAACATCGAGTGGGACGCGGTGGAGCTGCCCAGCCAATTCATGGAAAATTGGTGCTACCATCGGCCAACCTTGCTCACGTTCGCTCGCCATTTCGAATCCGGCGAGCCCCTGCCCCAACACCTCTTCGACAAGCTGCTTTCGGCTCGGAATTATCGAGCTGGGAGTCAGTTCTTACGCCAAGTTCACCTCGGTTCACTCGATTTAGCGCTGCATTCAAGCTTCGATCCAGCAGGCGAGCAGAGCATTCAAACGCTGGCTGAAGCAGTCGCGCAAGAGAACACGATCTTGCCGCCGTTAGCTGAAGACCGCTTCTTGTGCACGTTCGGGCATATCTTTGCGGGCGGCTACGCAGCGGGCTACTACAGCTACAAGTGGGCGGAGGTGCTGGCTGCCGATGCGTTCACGGCCTTCACGGACGCCGGCCTGGACAATCCAGAAAAGCTAGCCGAGGTGGGCTCGCGCTTCCGCGAAACTGTGCTCGCGCTCGGAGGCGGAAAAGAACCGGGCGCCGTTTTCCGCATGTTCCGCGGCCGCGACCCCGACCCCAAAGCCCTCCTCCAAAGCTACGGGCTTTCGCCCGCTTCGCCATAAAACGACTCGCTGCGACGGGTTGCCAGGGTGGCTCAGCCTGTGGCAGAACGCTCCGGCATTTTCAGTACCCGCTTCCGTAGCTCAGTTGGATAGAGCAGGGCTTTCCTAAAGCCAAGGTCGCAAGTTCGATTCTTGCCGGAGGCGCCAACCTAACGACGTTTGCAAGAACTTCTCCCGCGTGTCCACGATCACTCAGACCTACGTCAAACAGTAACACTGTCTCACGGCTTCTTCCCTCGCTTGCGACCACTCGCACCGGGCGGGCGCCACATCTTCACGTCGACCAGGAAGTTGACGCCCAAGCCCAGGAACCTCACCCACATGCGCAGGCCGTGAATCGGGCGGACAGCGTTAAGCTCTGCGAGAAGACGCGTGGCCGCTTCGCGCTGTTCGAAGGAAGTTCGTTCCCAGCGCGGATCGGCTCCCGTCGCCCGCTCCAGGCGCGAGCGGACGAAGTCGTGGGTTTGCTTCTGCGAGCGGCTCAAGGAGGCGCGATAGTGTTTTTCTGAGGCCTTCACTTCCACGAAGATGAGCAGATTTTTCTTCGGGTGAAATGCAACCAGATCGATGCCGTGCCCGGACTCGTTCTGAATGGCTACGACGATGTAGCCGCGCCCTTCGAGTGTCTTGCGCGCGACCTGTTCGCCGAGCTGACCCGTATTGAGCTTCTTGTAAAACTCAGGCCCGGGTAGCATGCCAAGCGTTGCGTGGAGACTCGAGATCGACGATTGGAGGCCGTCACTGACGCTATTGAGCTCAATGCGCTGTCATCTTCAGAGCAGGTAAGAACTTACTGTTTGCTTTCCGCCGTTTCTCCAGCTCTTCGCGCTGCGCCCGTTCGCGCGCGACGGTATCCTCCGGAAACTCCTCACCCGGACCACTGGCCTTCTCGTAAAGCTGCATCGCGAAAGGGGTGAAGTCCCTGCGGAAGCTGTCGAGCGAGCCGCTCCACGAAAGGGTCCACCGGCGCGCAAGCTCACTATTTGCTTTCAAATCCGTCGGCTCAAGGCGCATCCCCCTCGGAACTTTTCCCGAGTTGAACAGCCGCCTTCCAAGCTCCGACCGGTACGTCCAGGCGGGAAACAGGAGCAGCCACATCGGTTGAAGCGGCACCGCTTGCACGCGTACCTTCGACGCTCGCACCCCCTCCCGCAAATCGCCCTGCGGACGAGCGGTTCCGCGACTCTGAACGCTCGGTCTCGATCCGGATGTCATGTCGGCTCCCTTGCCCATGGGTGTCTACGGGTTGTCGACGTCGATGCCGGGGCTCACCCCACTACCCTGAACCACGACCTTCTTCTCGATGTCAGGATCCTCGCGCTCGTGGTTGAGCAAGCGCGCGGCGAGGCGCAGGTTTTCGAGGTTCGACTCTCACGCGATAGAAAATGTTGTTGCGGATGTGAACGAGCAAGCGCTTCACCTTCGTCTCGTTGTCCAGGCGTGCTTGCAGGGTTTTGTTGTACTGTTCCGTCAGCTGGTGCAGCGTATTGAGCTCCTGCCTCAGGCCTGCGGCGGCCTTCTCAGCCTTCTCAAGAGCGTACTGATGAGCATCCTTCGCTGCCAATTCGCGGGCTTTCATCGCCTCGGGGTCCACGCCGCTGCCTCCCCCCACGGCGCCTCCTGTGAGTGTACTGAAGAGCGCACGAACCCCGTGTCCGGTTCCGAGGAAATCCCCGATGTCGTTGGCTAGACCGTCGGTCGCCTCCCGGTGCTCTTCGTCGATGCGGCGTGTGATCGACGCTTCCAGTGCCTTGTAGCGATTGTCGGCCTGCACGCTCGCGGCCGAGAACTCAATGCGGAGCGTTTCCACCAGGCTCCTTTGCTGGCGTAGATTTTTTCTGAGCTCGCGCAAGCTGAAGTCGTCACCCACGCTGTTGTTCGCGAGGTACGCGAGCGTTGGACGGAAGCTGTCGTCGAGAAGGTGACGATTGAGGATCCAGTCGTGGGCGAGGACCCACGCCGGCGTGATCTGATCGGGCGACGGAACTTCCTGCGCGACGAGCACGACGGGCATCACCCGGTAGAGCTGCTCGGAAAGCCGGTAGCGTTCTTGAACGCTCGTAGAACAGGTAAGTTACCGCCAACTCATCGTTCGGGTTCACGATCGTTCCGGACTCGGTCGATTCGCTGGTGAGCTCGCTGTCGGTCGTCACTTCCATGCTGGTTTCGTCTTTGTAATCTTGAACAGCCTTCAGCACGGCCTCGCGAAAGTCCTTCCTGTTCTGCGAAGATTCGCTAAGCGCCTCGACGCCGAACGTGGTGGTGCCCTTGCCTTCGTAGATGCCGACGCTAAAGTCGCCTTCCGTCGTCAAGCCGAAGTTGGTCTTGTTCTGCGCCTTCGCCATGATCTCAGCCTCGACGCGTGAGCTGGAACTCTGCTCGTTGGTGATAGACCGGTTGTTCTTCTTCGCTTCCTTGCGCTTCTCTTGCCGGTTGATCCTGACGGAATATTTTCGTTCCTCCTTGGGCGCGAGGGGGATCGTTTTGACCAGCTTGCCTGCCTGAACCATGAGCGGCGTCCACTGCTGGCGGTACGTGTTCATCACGCCGAAGTTGTGGCGCACGGCGTCGATCAATCGCTCGCCTTGCTCGGTGAACGATTGGACGATTCGAAGATCGCTAGTCCGCGAATCACTATGCTTCAGGGTGTTGAGCCCGTAGTCGACGGTCGTCGAAACGCTGCATTCGTGGATCTGATTCGCGATGTAGACGAGCTCCTGCCGCAGCGTGGGCGAGAGCTCGTTGAATTCCTCCTTCGTGACGTCGAAGAGCCGGGCGACGGCGGGAGGCACTTCCACCGGGGTGATTGAATAGAACAGCTCGGCTACCAAAAGGCCGTTCTTGAAGGAGTCGGCAACGACTGCGTCCAAGCCGAGGGTCGCCCTGCCGATAGCGTTTGCAGTGTACGCGAGGTTGGGAATGGCCTCGTCGAAGAGCTGCTTCCACACGTGCTCGAAGGCGATCTGCAGGGTGTTAAAATCGTAGAACGCCGGGACCGCCGCCGGCCCCTTCGGGAGCGAGAAGTCGTTCACCGTTTTCTCGATGGACGCCTTGTCCGCTCGCTTCGTCGCGAGGTCCGGCCTCAGGACCATGTCTGGTGCCGGAATGTCCCGCACTAGCCGGTCGATGTAGGTCAGCATTTGGCCGTCGGTGATTGGGGCAACCGTGCTACCCGGGGGGTTGCCAGTCGGAGGCGCAGCGGGCTCGTGCAAGCCCCCGGTGTGGAGCAGCGCGCATTTGTCGCTCGCGCTCTCTGCCATGCAGAAGTTCGCAATCGGGTTGTTGTGAACCAGGAGCGTTCCAGGATTCTTGCTGCCGTTGGTGCGAAAGAGGAGATGCCTGGCGTTCGCCTCGGGGATCTCGGCGAAGCCCCCGGACGCACTCTGGAAGAAAGGCTGAAGCTCCTGCAGGTCCGCCGGCGTCAGGTAGAGGTTCACGCGCACGCCTCGCGCATTCGCGGATCCCAGCGCGTCGTTGGCTTTGACGATGCCGCTCGTCAGAGTGTGGTTGTTCTTTTCTCGGATGTCGTCGCCGTCCGCCGCGAGAACGCCGGTCAAAGTCGCGACGCTGAAGTCGGTGCCAAGCTTCTTGATCAGGTTCGTACGAAAGGCGCTGCGCGCCTGCCTCTCTCGTACGACCTCGCCGCCATGGGAAGCCACTGTCGCCAAGAATGCCGTCGCTCGCGAGGGTCTGATCCGTATCGGGCGCATCTTCGAGCTGGACGCTTCGTGGAAGAAGAAACCACCCTCCGAGATCAAGCAGTTGCGAGCCGCTTTCCTGAAACCGCATGTTGATAGTTTCTTCGAATGGGTCGAGCAACAACGCCCTACCTTCAAAGGCGAACGCGGCTTTGTGCGAAGTGCCCTCGAGTACTCTCACAATCAAAAGCACGCGCTCGTCCGCTTCTTTGATGACGGTCGGCTCGTGCTGACCAACAACGGTGCTGAGCGAGCCATCAAGCGCGTCGCCCTCGGCCGAAAAGCTTGGCTCTTTTGCGGCAGCGACGACCACGCCAAAAGTACCGCCGCATTGTTCTCTCTGGTCGCTTCCGCACGCCTGCGCCATCGATCCTGAGGAATACCTGCGGTGCCTGATTCGTCTGGTGCCCCTTTGGCCCCAAGATCGCATGCTCGAACTCGCGCCCCTCTTCTGGAAACGCACGCTCGCAAGACTCGATCCTAACGCCCTGCTCGCTGAACTTGGCCCGATCCACATCCCCGTCGACCCTCTCGACACGAGCGGCTCGCCTGAACAGCAAACCCGGGCCGGTTAACGCAGTTTTCGTCACCCAGCTACATTGATGCCATCGGCAGACCTCCGCTACACGGCTCCGTGAATCGGATACTACGTGTTCACACGCAGCGCCGGCGTGTGGACCCAGCAGGCGTACGTGAAGGCCTCCAACACGGGTCTCTACGACTATTTCGGCTGGTCTGTGGCAGTGTCGGGGGACACATTGGCGGTGGGCGCCATCCATGAATCTAGCTCTGCGACGGGGGTCAACGGGGACCAGCGCCTCGACCCCATGACCAGCACGTGGAGTGGCGCCGTGTATGTGCGGCGCATTGCTCCATGAGCGCGACGTTAGATTGGATGCCGAGGCACAGTGAGTGAGGACGCGATACCAGTTCTTGTCGGCTCTCCATTTCAGTTTGGAGTTGCGGATGGCGAGGAGCTTGAAGATGATGGTCTGGTCGTTGGGGCTGGGCGCGCCTCACGCGATCCCAAGTAAATGAGCGCCTTCGCAATGCCATCCTTGCTCGACTGGAATTCCACTTCCACCGCGGTGGGTTGTGCTTGCCCCGCATAGAGCCGGAAAAATGTGAATCCTGAAAATGTTGGCCGCCCCTGATCTAGATGCTCTTCTTCGAGCGCCAAAGTTTGGAAGTCTGTGTTGGTGACTTGCGGCTGGGCAAAAGCGGGCCCGATCGTGGCTCCAGAACTCCCTTCTACGTTGAGCTCCTCCTTCAGCTTTAGCGGATCCATCGCGGGTACGCGGCGGCCATCACTTAAGACCAGTGTGACATCCTCGCGAGAGACACTGACGCTCACACCATTCGCTGCTTGAATCCTAAGCTCGACCACGAAGATCCCATAGTCTGGAAGGTTAACCCCGAACGTTTCATTCGAACGGTGTCCGCGATAGGGGAGCGCATCTATCGCAACGGTTGGGCCAATGTAGGACCGCGTATCCGCTTCACTTCGGATGTGGAGGGTTGGTTTGGGCACCACTGCGCACGCAGCGACGAGGAGGAACCAGCCGCCTGCAAACCAGGGACGGCTCGCGCTCATTGTTTCTCCAAGGACGCCAACTTTGTCAAAAAATCCTTAACCGAATCTTGCACGGCCCGGGTAATGACGTCGCTGGCCTGATCGGTAACGTCCCACGCTGAGGTGGCTCGAGCTTCGCTCGCCACTCCAAACTGTCCCAATATCTTACCGTCCGCGCTGGTAATTCGAACCCTGTAGCGAATCGTAGCAATGACGTCTTCCGTGAACGCCCCCGTCTCTTCAGATACCTGAAACCTAGACAGCGCGACGTCCAGGCGCCACCGGCCGATCCGTGTGCATGAACTGAGTGCTTTCGTTAGCGCTGCACGCAGCAGTTCAGCGGGAGGCGGGTCCGTGAATACTGGCGTCTTGCTGTTCAGTAATCCCGTTTTTGTGAAACCCACGTTTTTGCCATCGTCGTAACCGCGTCTATCCTGCACCTCGATCATGTCGGGTCGTATAGCGCTCCCACACGGAACCGTGGGTATTGTCGGCTGGAGGTTGACGGCGCCAGCCCCACATCCTGAGACGCTGATCATCGAGAGCAGACCGAGTAGTGCGAGCTTCTTCATCGCAGCTCGGGTATCACGCGCGCCTCTATCCAGTAAACCCTCGACCGCCATGTTTCGGAGCGAAACTTGGAGTGGTTCGAAAGACGCCAACATCACGAGCCGGACGAAAGCGGAATCACCACCAAACTCAAAATTCGAACTGACCCGCATGGAGCTCGGCTTGATCAGACGTGCGCAGCAAAGCACCCACAACAAGGCCGATGGTGGCGATCGCGCCGCCTCCTATCAAGAGCCCCACACCAACTTCGCTCCTCCCGCCGCCAAATACCTGCTGCATCCCAGCCAGCCCCGTGATGCCGCCCAAAGAGACTCCGACGACGGCCACAGCTGTACCGCCTCCTTTGTGACCTGGCTCATACAGTCCGTAAACTGTCTCGGGCTGTTCGGTTACCTCCAGCGGATTGGTTTGAACAAGGTCGCCGATCCCGCGGCGCAGCGACATCTTGTACTTGCCGGGGAGCAACGCCACGCTGCACCCACCGGTACAGACAAACAAAGAGCGTTCTTCGTCACCCAGGTAAAACGAAGTTTGGTCATCTGCTTTCAGCTGAACCTTCGTCCGCCCCTGCGTCACTGCTTGGGCCGGTTGCTGCGGTGGCGTGACCGCCCGTGGAGCCTCCGCATGCGTACTCTCATCGCTCTTTTCCTCCGCCATCCCCACACGACTCAGCAACGTTACCGCGACTGAAGCCAACAATCCCACGATGGATGCCCACCTGTGCTCACGCATGCCCATGCTTCCCACTTTGTGTCCCATGCTCGCACGCTATATCAAGGCCGTTACTCCGCCAACCACGGCGCTCTCCGAAGTCATTTTACGGTCAGGCGGCATCCCCTCGCCTTGACTCATAAGTGGACTTATGCTTGACTTATAAGCGTGGGCTATTCGCCGCATTTTTCCATCACTGTGGCGCTCCTGAGCCAGGTCGAGGCCGTGGCGGCGCTGCGAGAACGGATCATGAGCGCTGCGGTGGAGCTATCGTGGATCCCCGCGCTGCAGAAGGACACGCGCACGCGCAACGTCCACGCCTCCACCGCCATCGAGGGCAACCCCCTGACTTTGGCACAGGTGCGAGCTCTGGAAGAGGGCCGCAAGCTAACCGCGTCCGATCCGCGTTCCCAGCGCGAAGTCATCAACTACTTCGCTGGGCTGCGCTACGTGGAAAAACATGCATGCAAGAAAGCGATCCGCCACAGTGATCTCTTCGCCCTGCACAAGATTCTCGCAGGCGATGTCATGGATCAGGGCGAGGCCGGACGCTTCCGGTCAATGGCTGTGCGCGTAGGAACTTACGTGCCTCCGCCGCCCAGCGATGTCTCGGGACTCATGTTCGAATTGCTGGACTGGTGGAACAAGCGGGCGCGCGGGCTCTCGCCTGTGTTGAGCTCGGCCATCCTGCATTACCGCTTCGAAGCGATCCACCCGTTCGCCGACGGCAACGGCCGAACGGGGCGGGCGCTGGCACTTTGGGAACTTTATCGGCGCGGTTTTGATACCCACCACATTTTCTCAGTGGACGAATACTACTGGGAGGATCGTCCGCGCTACTACGCGGCACTGGCGGCAGTGCGCAAGGCAGGCGAAGATCTCACGAGCTGGTTGGAGTATTGTGCCGAGGGGCTGCGTCACACCCTGGAACGCGTTTGGCTGCGAGTGCAGGCCTACAATCTCAAATCGACCGAGAAGCTCGTGCTGCGCCCCAAGCAGGAACAGTTGCTCGAGCTGCTCCGCGACCACGGCAGCGTGAGTCCGGCGGAGATATGGAGCGCATTGGGCGTTTCGAAGCAAGGCGCCATGAATCTGTTGCGGCCGCTGCTGGCCGCCGGAGTGGTCGAAAAAATTGGCGGCAAGAAGACCGGGCGTTACGCCCTCCGTTCCCCTTTCTGACGAGCTATGACGGCATCAAGCGACAATTCTGAGCCACTGGGTCAGATTCGTCTTTACTGCGCGGCGCACGCTAACTGTTGCGACCGAGTGCGTTGGAGTCTTGACTACAAGCGCGTGTCGTATGCTCTGGTTGATCTCGACCAACCCCACGACGCGGCTCATTTCGCTAGCATTAGCCCGTTCGGCCGCATCCCCGTGATCGAGATAGAGGGCATCGCTCTAACCGAGTCTATGGCCATCGTTGAACTCCTCGAAGAGCTCCACCCGTCTCCCCCACTTAACGCTTCTGATCCGACCACACGCGCGAGGGTCCGTGAGGTGTACGAGACGGTCAACTCCTCGATTCATCCCGTTCAGAACGGTGGTGTCGTGCGACATTTTCGCCCAGAATTGTCCGGCCCCGAGGTCAGGCAAGTTCGCGCCGACTGGATTGCGAGCAACCTCTTGAAGGTGGAGAGCTGGCTCTGGTTAAATACGGGCTTCGCAATCGGAAGTTCCTTCTCCCTTCCGGACATATTCGTTGCAGCAATCTTTCAAAAAGGGTTGTCGCTCGGAATCAACCCTCCCAACTTCCAAGCTTTGCCGTCCATTGGTCATTCTTGATGGCGTTCACCGTTGCAGCGCCGCCGCATACCTGTCACCAGGCGCGCCGCCCTTGATCACGCACAGCTCGTTTGATCTTCGTGCACGCCGGCCCGAGCGCGGCTTGTAGATCGCTGTCGCTGCGTTTCGGGTCGTATGTTGCGGCAGTAATGCAGTAATCCCGGCTAGATCGCTCGGTAGCGACATGTCCGCAAGTCTCGGGTGAACGAAGAACGTCCGGTGACGACCAGACGACCCCATGAACAGTCCGAGTTCGAAGATAACATTGTCCCGCGCCGCACGCTGAACGTCACCGCGTTTCTCGATCAAATCTTCCGGCGTCAAAACAAAAACGGAAAAATCAAACGTCTTCGTCGTCTCAACCAGCGTCTCAAGTGTGCCGCCCGATAGACCAAAAACGCCCTGAGACCAAACGGTCACCTCAGCGTCGTACTCGAGACCAACCTGGAGTGCCTCGGCCACAGGCAGACCCTCCGTTGACGACCCAACAAAGATCCGAGGCTTAGTGTTGCCCGGAAAAGCTTCGGCTTCCTTTGCGCGCGAGCCGTCAGGAACCCGCTGCGCTTCACCGCCTCACCGCCAACTGCAACGACCCGCGATGAGGCCTGCTCCACTACATCCACGAGCTGAGCCGCGAGGCAGCCCTTCAACAGGTCCTCCATCTCGCGGAGATCCAGCGCTCCCTTCTTCCAAGACGCGTCCGCTGACTCTAAGGCGTTGTAGTACGGCTGCTTATCTTTAGCTATGAACTCGGGAATCGTCTGAGAACCCGGCAACTTGTAGCCAAGCTTCACGCTCAAGACGAGGTAGGACGCGGCGCGCGCCGTTCGACCGTTTCCATCTTCAAATGGGTGGATCCAGTTCAAACGCCACAGAACGTAGGCGGCAAGGTGTGTCGCATACGAAGCATCCCAGTTCGTGGCGACATAGTCACACAAATCATCCACATAACCCGGAACGTCCTCGCAAGGCGGAGGTGCCGCCAACCGATTCAGCTCGATCAGTGTCGACGAGCGGACGCGGAGCTTTCCCGCCGAAACCGCATGGTCGATCATCTCGAACATACGATCAGCTTGCCGTAAGCCGTTTTCTGCCTCGCGCTTGACAACCGCCTCACGGGTGAACGTAGGCGCGGGGAGCGCAGGCTCCACCAGCCTGCTGTGTCGTTCCCCCGATTCACTCATGTGCAGCCTGACCTATCTTGAGTCGTCGGACGCTAGCGCAGAGGCGGCAGTCTCAATCGCCTCCGGAGTGATGTCCTTGTTTTCAATTTTAGTGTTGCCATACGCGAAGCTACGCCGTTGACGCTCCTGCTGCTGCGATGTCATCTGCACCCTCTTCGCAATCTCGAGCAATTGGTTCAATTTGTCGTTCGACATGGGTT
>Ga0163147_10004338_pt1 | contig 18147 bp, 16 predicted proteins | sample OliLakLV19MP6G1_FD_148597 | JGI IMG/M metagenome (GOLD analysis project Ga0163147, IMG submission 148597) | Freshwater microbial mat bacterial communities from Lake Vanda, McMurdo Dry Valleys, Antarctica- Oligotrophic Lake LV.19.MP6.G1 | ecosystem: Environmental > Aquatic > Freshwater > Lake >...
ATGGGTAAGTCCATAAAGAGAAATTATCTTTGAAGTGATTTACGAACATGAAGAGCCGTGTGAGGTGAGAGTCTCAAGCACGGTTCCGTGAGAACGTGAGGGTGAAATTCCCTTGCGTGACTCGATTGTGCGTCATGCTTTGGGCGGCAGTGCTAACTTGAAACAGTTGAGCATTGAACAAGCAAAAACGGACGACCCAAAAAACGGGAACGCTGAAAACCGAACAGAGTAATCGCAACTTAAATAAAATTAAAATATATTTTATGAAAGCAGAAAACGAAATTAGAATTGAAAATGTAAAAGAGGCAGTTAAAGATTTAAATTATAGCTTCAGGTTCAAGATTGGAATAATCATAGTTATGGCTCTAATAGTGGTAAGGGGCGATGTTTGGCTAAAGCAGGATATGGAGATACCATTTATCAACATTGTAGCTCCGTCTATTTGGGTTGCTTGGATAAGCTTAATTCTTTACTTACTAATTGGTATCTCAATGTATCGCTCTTATTCAATGATTAGCCTTAATTTAAATGCAATAAGAAAAGTATGCAAAGAGGATTTCGATTCACTGTTAATTCAACCGTCAATTTGGATTTCAGGAAATCGAACAACTAAGTGTCTGATTATACTTTCCGCTATAGCGATATTTACAATTATCCTACTACCGACTTGGCCTGATCAAAAATGGTATAAAGCCATGATAGTGCCACTGTCTATGTCAATACCTTATGGACTTCTTATTATTAAGATTTGGAGAACTAATAAATGGGAACCGAAATCAAATAATCCGTCACAACAATGACAGTAGCACGAACGCACAACATTAGGTTTGCGAAAATTTTGCGAAAAGCAAAACTTCGCAAACCCCTGTCCGTGTGTGTCTTGAACAACAATCGTGAGATTGCTGATGCTTAGTAAAAGATGAGAGTAGGCCTCTCGGTGGCGACTTTAGGAAGTAGCCGCCAAACCACTTTATGGTGCAATAAACGAAAGCATATTGTGCTGAGCGATAAAGAAAAACGGCTACACAGATAGCTGTAGGTAAGTGTACAGGAGTTGAACGAAAGTGAACCAATGAAGAAGCCTCGTAAGAGCGTAAGGTATTGTCGAAAGCAAGCAGTTACGTTTGTGTTTGCGAATTAAATGTATCGGATATCCTATTACTGGATACATGACAATCGGGGTTAAGTTGGCAAGAACTGTACACAGGCTTTTACAAGGAACAAGAGAAGTCAGTAACGTGCTGTAAAAAATCGACAGAGGAAGCAGCGAGCCACGGACAGGCTTAGTTACTGGCGGCAGACCAAATCATAGTAGTAACGAAGTAGCTGTAATGGCTATGGAGCGAAGGATTTGGCATGTTCAGTTTTACAAACAATTAACAACCGCAAGGGATGATTGATTATTTTGAAACAAAATCACAGCCCATTACCAGATTAATGGTATGGCAAGCTTACAAAATGGTAAGAGCCAATCGGGGCGGCTATGGCATAGATAACATGAGTTGGGATTACTTAGATACCCATCTAAGCACCGAACTTTACAAGCTATGGAACAGGCTGACTTCGGGGGCTTACATTCCGCTGGCAGTGAAGCAGGTAGCTATTCCCAAAAAAGGAGGCGGGGAGCGCCATTTGGGCATTCCCACCCTATTAGACAGGATAGCCCAGCAAGTGGCAAGGCAACATTTGGAACAGATAGTAGAGCCACACTTCCATGCAGATTCTTATGGATACAGACCTCAACGCAATGCCCACGATGCAGTAAAACAGTCCAACAACAGAGCATTAAACCATGACTTTGTGATCGACTTAGACATCAAAGGCTTCTTTGACAATATAAGCCATGAGTTAATGATGAAAGCGTTAAAGCACTACTGCAAAGACAAGTGGATACACCTATATGTAGCGCGGTGGTTAAAAGCAGGAGTGATAACCAAAGAGGGTTTCTACCAAGACACACTACAAGGGACACCACAAGGAGGTGTAATCAGTCCTTTATTAGCCAATCTGTTTCTACATGTAGCCTTTGACCAATGGATGGCAAAACACCATCCGGAAAAGCCCTTTGAGCGATATGCAGACGACATTGTGGTGCATTGTAAAACCGAAAAGCAAGCGTTGTTTATGCACAAAATGATTGTGCAACGCATGAAGCATTGCAAATTGGAATTACATCCACAAAAGACCAAAATTGTAAATCTACGCGGAACTGCACAAGCCAATTATGCAAAGAAGTATGACTTTTTGGGGTTCAGCATCAAGCCCTGGGGTGTCAAAACAAGCAAAGGCGTAAAAGCCCTGCCAGGCACATTTGTAAGCATCAAATCAAGGACAAGCATTTTGGAAAAGGTCAAAAGTTGGTCAATTCACAAACGCAGAAAGCCCTTAGAGCTGATAGCCAAAGAGCTAAACCCGATGCTACAAGGCATAATCAATTACTACCATAAATTTGAAAGTGGAAGTATGCGATATGTGTGGCATCAGTTAAACGTTCGACTATTAAAGTGGGTAAAATGGGAGAAAGATTTGTATAAGTATGCAGCTATCAGATGGCTCAAAAACAAGTACAAAGCAACCCCCAAATTATTCGCACATTGGCAATGGGTAAGTCCATAAAGAGAAATTATCTTTGAAGTGATTTACGAACATGAAGAGCCGTGTGAGGTGAGAGTCTCAAGCACGGTTCCGTGAGAACGTGAGGGTGAAATTCCCTTGCGTGACTCGATTAGCGGTCATTGTAAAAAGACAGACAGACCATCAAAATATCGACAGAAAAAATGAAAGACAGCCGACCCTTCGCAAAATTAAAAGAGGTGTTTTGCCAACTCACTTGCCGACACAAAAACACCACATTTAATTTTGCCCAAAGCACCAAAGCCCACCCACCACCCGACAACATTTTCCGACATCATAATAAAATAATTTCAAAAATATTTGCGAAACCGAAACGTTGCACATATATTTGCAACCGATTAGTTTCACATAAGCAGTAAACAAAATGAGAAGAGACATTTTTCAAGCCATTGCCGACCCAACAAGAAGAGCCATTATTGGTTTGATTGCATTACAGGCAATGACACCCAATGCACTTGCGGAGAATTTTCATACTTCACGACAAGCCATTTCAAAGCACTTACGAATTCTGACAGAGTGTGAAATGGTAAAACAAGAGCAGCAAGGACGAGAAATTTATTACTCCCTTGAAATAAAAAAAATGAAAGAGATAGACAAATGGCTTGAACAATTCCGAAAAATTTGGGAAACCCGATTTAATCAACTTGACAAAGTATTATCAACAATTAAAAAAGAGAAAAAATGAAAAACAATTTACTATTTGATTTTACGGTTGACAAAACAACAAAAACGGTATCTGTAACCAGAGAATTTGATGCCGAACTTCCTTTGGTTTGGCAAGCATTTACCGACAGCAAAATTCTTGACCAATGGTGGGCTCCCGAACCTTGGAAGGCAAAAACCAAATTTATGAATTTTGAAGTTGGTGGACGAAGATTTTACGCTATGGTAAGTCCCGAAGGGCAAGAGCATTGGTCACTTCAGAAATTTACTTCCATTACTCCAAAAACTAATTTTAAATATTTAAATGCTTTTGCAGATAAAGATGAAAACCCTCAATTACCCGGTTCTGAATGGGATTTGAATTTTAGCGAACAAAACGGAACAACAAAAGTGAGTATTACTATTTACAATGAATCTCTTGAACGCATGGAGCAGCAGATTGAAATGGGCTTCCAAGGAGGGTTTACAATGGGACTTAATCAATTAGACGAACTTTTAAATACCTTGAAAAATACAAATGAAAAATAAAATTTTAAAAACACTTTCCACCATTTTTGGATTACTATTAATCAACGGAGGGCTTAACAAGTTCTTTCATTACATGCCTGTCCCTGATGACTTAAATCTTGAATCAGTAAAGGATTTTGAAGCACTTAGCGAAATCATTTGGTTATTGCCTGCAATAGCGATTGCTGAAATTATGGGAGGAATATTAGTCATCTTCCCTAAAACAAGGGCCTTAGGTGCTTTAATAGTTCTTCCTGTTATGATGGGCGTTTTACTTACTCATATTTTCGTTGACCCAAGTCAAATCATAGTAGCTATTATAATTTGGGCAATTCTGCTTTGGATAGTCTATGATAACAGAGAAAAGTATTTACCAATAATCAAATAAATTATGACACAATACACAACATCAAAAGATGGAACAAAAATCGCCTATTCTAAAACAGGTAAAGGCGAGCCACTTGTTTTGGTTGACGGTGCTTTTTGCCATAGAAATTTTGGTGCAAATGAAAAACTACCGCAATATTTAGCGAGTCATTTTATGGTTTATTCTTATGACCGAAGAGGTAGAGCCGACAGTAATGAGATATTGCCATATTCCGTAGAAAAAGAGTATGAAGATTTACAAGCTGTAATAAATGAAGCGGGTGGCAATGCTTATGTTTATGGCATTTCATCAGGTGCGGCATTGGTGTTAGAAGCCGCCAACTATGGTGTAAAAATTAGAAAAATGGCATTATATGAAGCACCATACATTATTGATGACAGCCGCAAACCGCTTCCTGATAAATATTTTGAAACACTAAGTAATTTAATTAAAGAGAAAAAAAACGGAAAAGCAATTGAGTATTTTTTTAAAGCAGGTATTGGATTACCGTCTTTTGTTGTGCTGCTGATACGGTTAATGCCAGCTTGGAAAAAAATGAAGCAACTTGCACCAACGCTTATTTACGACAACAAAATTTTAGGCGACACAGGGTCAGGTAAACCGTTCAGTAAAGAAAAGTGGAAAAATGCGACAATGTCTGCGTTAGTAATTTCAGGCAGCAAAAGCGAAAAGTGGTCGCAAAACTGTATGAAACATTTAGCAACAGTTTTGCCAAATGCCAAACACTACACCTTAATTGGACAAACGCATATCGTAAACCCCAAAGTTTTAGCAGCCGTACTAATAAATTTTTTTAATTCATAAACTAAAAAAAAATGGAAGTAATTTACAAAACAACAATCGTTCAAACGGGAAACAACACAGGTATTCACGTCCCTGAAACAATTTTAGAAAAGCTAAACGGAGGCAAAAAACCGTTGGTAAAAGTTACACTTAATGGCTACATTTACCGCAGTGCAGTCGGAAAAATGGGTGACAAATTTATGATAAGTTTAAGTACTGAAAACCGAAAAAATGCCAAAGTGGAGGGAGGAGATACTGTCGAAATAAGTCTTGAATTAGACACAGCCCCAAGAACTATAGAAGTGCCAACCGATTTTCAAAAGGCTTTGGATATAAACAAAATTGCAAGAGCAAATTTTGAAAAATTGGCTCCAAGTAAAAAGAAAGCAATGGTTCTCTCGATAACCGAAGCCAAAGCAACCGAAACAAGGCTCAAAAAAATTGAAAAGGCAATTGAAACATTAAAATAAACAGCAAAACTATTTCACAAACACATAAAAAGTATTTTGGAGTATGGAACAAATCGTAAAATATATCGGCACCATTCATTCTTCATTAAAAAAGCTGGATGATTGCCCTAAACTGGAGACAGAAAATGCTCCTGAAGCTAGCATAAATATACTGCCAGAATTTGTTGAAGGTATTAAAGACATAAAGCCCGGACAGGAATTATTATTGTTTACCTGGTTACACCTTGCAGACAGAACAACCATAAAATGCCATCCGAGAAATAACAGAAAAACACCTCTTACAGGTGTGTTTTCAACTAGATCGCCTGACCGTCCAAACCCTGTTGGAATTCATAAGGTAGAGGTTGTTTCAATTTCCAAAAAAGGCATAATTAAAGTATCAAATCTGGAAGTAGTAGACCAAACGCCTTTAATAGATATAAAACCTGTATTAAATTATTCCTGAAAATTTATGAATAAAAAAAGTAGTCAACAAAAAACAAACCAGGACAAAACCTAAGATAGTAAACAAATTTTCAGATAAGCATGAACTCATTATTAGTTAAAAGACCCTTAGCCTATTTTATTGACTTTATGATAATATGCAGTGCGTGTATTTTACCGCAACTAATTTCTTTCTGGCTTTTTAATGGCGTTCCTTTTAAATATTTTACCCAGCCTCACCATGTTTATTTGTGGGTTTTATTAACAGTTTCACTTCCTGTCTGGCTGTATTTTATTTTACAGAAAATGTCAATTAAGCAATCTACCATTGGAAAAAGAATCATGCACGTAAAGGTAATGTCCTAACCCCTCATAATTCGTACACGGTTTGACAAAGTTCGTCATTTATTTCATATGATTTTAAAGTTTCTATTAGAGGTTGGTTTAAAAAATATTGCTTTAAAAATTTGTTAGGTGATACATAGTTTATAGAAGCATGGATTCTTTCATCATTGTAAAAGGCCATAAAGCATTTCATAGCAGCCTTCATTTCCTCAAAGGTTAAGTACTCATTGCGCTGGAGCATATCACTCTCTAGGATGCTATGGAAAGCTTCTATATGTCCATCATCTTCAGGAGTTGCTATATGAGTAAACTCATGTTCAATGCCTTGGTATTTAAAATATCCTCTTACATCATTAGCAATGAATTGGCTACCGTTATCGCTTCGAATGGTTATTTTTTTAAAATCATTTAGTTCTGTTTTTAAAGATTGCCAAAGTCTTATTACATCATGCTTCCTAATGCTTCTTTGGAAGATATACCCAATGATTTTTCTACTATAAACATCAATAATGCTTAGTAAATAAGCATTCCTACGTTCTTGTTGAATATAAATAAATTTAATATCCATTTCAAAATAACTCAAAGGGGTTGTAGCCTGTGGCTTGCGGAATTTCACAAAATTACGTTTACCCTTGCTGCGGAACCTTTGTGGTTTTAATAGGCTTTGTTCCTTCATTAAACGATAGACCTTTTTCTTGTTAATTAAAAAACCATCTTGTTGAAGCTGTTTAGTAATTTTAATATACCCATAGTTAATAAATTCATGGTCCAGTAGTGTCTTAATGCTCGCTACAACATTTACTGATGATTAAATTGTTTTTAAAGGTATTCGTGAGCCCTTCGGGGTTGTGGTGTAAATCGCCAGCTTCGCCAAGCCACAAAACAACCCCCACCCCTAGCGGCTGTGCCGCCCGCCCAACCAAAGAAGAACAACAACGGATAGGGAAAAGTAAAACCCCAAAACCCCATCGCGCGAGTAGAGAATGCTGGTTTCCAATCCCCATTTATGAGTTTCACCCTATAAAAAGCCCCGAATAATTTCAAACATTCTCCGGGGCTTTGTTAAGACAAGGGCTCCTCTAAAAACTCCTCAGGTGAGGCATCTGGATTTTTCAAACCCGGAGTTTACTAATCGTCATCTCGATGAGTGAAGGATGTGGCCAGCTTCCTTTGGCTGATTCCGGGCGCACATACAGGTGCTGTGTCCCTGTACTCAAGCCATCCGTTGCGAATTCGCCACCTATCGTAGACTTGTCACCTGTAAGATAAACCGGAATAGGTGAACCATTGCCTACATCCGGATCGGTATCCCAGAAGTATTCGTCACCCACTAAAAGTAAAGAAAATGACACCCGGTATGACACTCCAGTATCTCGGCTCTCTTCGCTGCGAGGGCACCCATTTGCGTTCAGGCAAAACGGTAATCACTGATGCACCGCCCGACAACAATGGAAAGGGAGAAGCATTTTCTCCTACCGATCTCGTGTGCACTTCTCTGGCAGCGTGTATGGTCACCATCATGGCCATCACAGCAGAGAAAAAGGATATCCGGCTCGGTCACATCAAGGCCCATATTGAAAAGATAATGGCCAACGATCCGCGCAGGGTCATTGGTATCCATATCAACATGGAAATTGAAGAAACAGGAATAAGTGATAAAGAGAAGGAGATGGTGCAACATGCTGCACGAACGTGCCCGGTTGCGCGAAGCCTCCACCCGGACATTGCCCAGCAGGTGGAGTTCAGTTACGTCTAAGTGCAGATTACTCGGACTTTTCGATCTTGATATTCTCATAAGCCGCACAGGATTTCTGGTGCGGTTTGCATGATGCGAGAGTGGCAGCCACAACGGCAAGAAGTATAAAGGCAGACAGTGTTTTTTTCATTTTTTCTAGTTTTTTTTATCGTTTTGCACTTGCGGTATTGACCAAAAGCATGCGAATATACTTAGGTTTCTCCACTTATGTTACATCTGTTTTTCAACACCGCTTTAGTGACATCGCAATAACATGAACATTGTTGCATTATTGTACCCCGGTGAAGAAATTTTGCAGACGTATTGAAAAATGGATGGTTGGACGAAAGTGTTTTTTTTTCGCTGTTCTCATGTGCCATTTTTCTTCGGTTCAGGTGAACGCTCAAATCAGGATGGAGTTTGGGACCGATGATGCAGCGCATCGTGAATTGGAAAAGAAAACCTTTGCCACACGCATCCAATCTGATGCAGCCCTGCTTCATTATTACAGCGAACTGGTTGCAGATGGTTTTCTGGATGCAAGGCTCGACACTAGTTTCCGAAATGACACATTATTTATTGGTGTGAATGCGGGCAGGAAATTTACTTGGCAAAACCTGACCTTGTCCGGTACAGGTAATTTGAAATTGCGCGGAAAGAATACCATCCGGGCAGGCGAACCATTTTCGTCAGGCGCCATCCATTCCTCAGCACAACAAATGTTGTCCGGCTTCGAAAATTCGGGGTTCCCCTTTGCCGGCATAGCCGTATCGAAACTTGAAATAAGTGACACCCTGTTGAGTGCTTCTCTCGATGCCTTGCCGGGGCCTTACATCACCTGGGATAGTCTTGCCGTGAAATCCATAGGAGGAATTTCCGGGAAGTACATACGCAACTATATCGGCTTCCGCAAAGGCGAAGCGTACAATGAATCATGGTTGACCGATCTGGAAAAGAGATTAAAAGAAATTCCTTTTGTAAAAGTGAGCCGTTCGCCAGAAGTGCTGTTCAGGAAGGAAGCGGCCAACCTTTACCTCTATCTTGAAAAGAAACGCGCGAACTATTTCAACGGGGTGCTGGGCCTGCAGCCTAACGAAGCCACACAAAAAATAAATGTTACAGGAGATGTTGAAGTAAAATTGGTGAACGCTTTAAGCGGTGGCGAAGAGTTTTATCTCAACTGGAGAAAACTGCAAAGCCAGACACAAGACCTGACTGTAAACGCCACCATTCCTTACATCTTCAACCTGCCCATCGGAACGGAAGGCGCATTGAAAATTTACAGGCGCGATACTACTTTTTCCTCCGTGAAATCTTCACTTGCATTGATTCATACTATGCGAGGCACTAACCAGGTGAAAGCGTTCGTAGAAAAAAATTCTACCAACCGCCTTTCTGCATTTCTTGCTGCCGGGCTTGCGGATGTCAGCAGCACTCTTTATGGACTAGGCTTGCGCATCGAAGAACTGGATTACAAACTAAATCCACGAAAAGGTTTTGGTTTTTCCACAGAAGCTGCAGCCGGAAGAAAGTCGGCTTCCACACATCAAACAGGAGATCTGATCACAGGCCTTGCCGAGTACAATCACTACCGGGTTTCCGGACAGGTAGAATTTTTCATTCCCACATTTGATAAACAGGCTATCCGAATTGCCACTCAGGGCGCCACACAAATCAGTGATGTGATTTATGAAAATGAAATGTATCGCATTGGTGGCCTGCGCACTCTCCGTGGCATGGATGAAGAAAGCATCAACGCATCATCGTGGAGTGTGCTCACGGCAGAGTACAGGCTCCTGCCCGAAGAAAATTCAACGCTCTACCTGTTTGCTGATTACGGATGGTATGAATACAAAGGTGTTGATCGCTTTGCTACCGACACTCCCCTGGGTATTGGTGCCGGAGTGAATTTTGAAACCGGTACAGGAATTTTTACCCTCAACTATGCACTGGGACAACAATTCGACAATCCTGTTTTGCTCAGGAATGGAAAAGTTAGTTTTGGGTTCAGGAGTATTTTTTGAGGGGGCAGATGGCAGCACACATTAAGCAAGAAATGGAGGCTACTATTAATCATTGATCTCAATAAACCTCTTCACATTGTTTACTGTACCGAAGACAACTAGTGTATCGCTTTCGTAAACCACCGTTTCCGATTTCACCACACCCATTATGTGCTCTTCCATTTGAATTTCACCATCGTTATTCTCCTTCATTTCATAAGCGCGTTTAATGGTGATAAGCGTGAGTCCATATTTATTGCGGAGGCCAATGTCTTCCAGCGAGCGGCCGGCAATTCCCTTGGGGCATTTTATTTCGGCAATTTCATATTCATCGGGCAACCGCAGGAATGCGGTAATACTCGGATTGATCAATCGATCGGCAATGATGACCGCTACCTCGCTTTCAGGTGAAAGCACTTCGTTAATGCCAATTTTTTCCAGAATGCGCATCTGGTTTTCACCACTTGCACGGGCAATCACGCGCGGCACATCAAGGTCTATAAGGTTAAGTGCGGTGAGTACTGTCGCTTCAAAATTTTCACCAATGGCTATAATGGCTGCATCCATATCATTGATCCGATTGGCTTCAAGCGCTTTCTTGTCGGTAGCGTCCAGCGTAACGGCCAGCGCCACCGAGTCTTTGATGTCCTCAATCCTTTCTTCGTTCACATCGAAGGTGTAAACTTCCGCACCCTGCTCGGCAAGTTTCAGGGAAATTTCGCGGCCATAACGACCCGCACCTATAACTGCAAATTTTTTCTGTGGCATGTCTTATTTCGATTGAAGAACTTCCTGAAGGATTTGCCCAAAGCTATACACGTCACCAAAAGAATTGTAAAGCGGAACGGGTGCAATGCGCATCACGTTGGGTTCACGCCAATCCACCGTTGCTCCCCTCTCCGAAAGTTTTTGCACCAATGATTTATCCCGCCCAGGAAAAATTACTGAAAGATGACACCCTCGTTCGTCAACATTTTTTGGCGTTATGATGCTCAACTTCTCTCCCGTGTTTTTTTCAACTTCATTCAAGATGAATGCTAAGTACGCAGTCAGTTGAATGGATTTTGCACGAAGTTTTTCCATACCCACTTCGGTGAAAATGTCGAGCGCCACTTTATGTACTGCCATCGCGAACACCGGTGCATTGCTCAATTGCCAGGATTCAGCAGATAGCATCGGATCGAATCCAGGTTTCATCGCAAATCGAGTTTCCTTGTTGTGTCCCCACCAGCCTGCAAGACGCGGAAGTCCTGTGTTCTTCACATGCTTCTGGTTAATGAATGCACCAGCTACACTGCCTGGCCCGGAATTCAAATACTTGTAAGTACACCAGCACGCAAAGTCCACATTCCAGTCATGAAGATGCAGAGGCAGATTTCCTGCTGCGTGTGCAAGATCAAATCCAGCAATTGCTCCCACTTCATGGGCCGCTTTGGTAATGGCTGCGATGTCGAAGAATTGCCCGCTGAAATAATTCACTCCTCCAAAACACACCAGCGCGAGTTCATCTTCCAGTTCATGAATTTTTGAGATGATGTCTTCCGTCCTCAATGTGTATTCGCCTTCGCGAGGTTGCATTTCCACCAGCACATCATCCGATTTCAAACCATGTAAACGCGCTTGCGATTCGAATGCGTAGTGATCACTTGGAAAAGGTTTGGTCTCGAAAAGAATTTTGTTTCGTTTGCCTTTGGGTTGATAAAACGAGATAAGAAGTAACTGGAGATTTACAGTGAGCTGGTTCATCACCACCACTTCTTCCGGCAAAGCGCCTACAAGTTTTGCTGCACCATCAGCAAAAATTTCGTGATAGGCATACCACGGAGTCTTTGCATGATGATGTGCTTCCACTCCAAAATGCGCCCAGTCGTCACACTCCTGCATTAACGCTTCGCGTACACCCGAGGGTTGAAGCCCCAATGAGTTTCCCGTGAAGTACAGGACATTTTTTCCATCGTGCTGAGGGAAAAAAAATTTCTGGCGATACGATGCAAGTTGATCCTGCGCATCCAGCGATGCTGCGAATGATGGTGTGTTTTGAAATTCCATGACAGAGCGCAAGTATGGGGCATTCTACTTTCGTACGCGAAAAAAAACTGTAGCCGCAAAGGCGCTAAGAGAGCGCAAAGCCGCAAAGCGAAAAAAATTTGCGAACTCCGCGAATCTTGGCGACTTTGCGGGAAATCATAAACCATGAACACGAAAATATCTCAAGAACTTTTTGAAAAAGCCCTTACACTTTTTCCCGGTGGAGTCAATTCTCCCGTGCGCGCATTCAAGTCAGTTGGCGGCACCCCCATCTTTTTCTCGCATGGAGAAGGTGCATACCTGTGGGATGAAGACGACAACAAGTTTCTCGACTTCTGTTGTTCGTGGGGACCCTTGATTCTCGGTCATGCGCATCCGCAAGTGGTGAAAGCAGTGCAGGAAACTGTGGAGAAGGGCAGCAGTTTTGGTGCACCCACAAAACTGGAAAATCAGCTTGCAGAACTAATCATTTCTAATCATCACTACATAGAAAAAATTCGATTCGTGAGCAGCGGCACCGAAGCGGTGATGAGTGCAGTGCGCCTTGCACGTGGAGTAACGGGCCGAGACAAGATCATAAAGTTCGCTGGGTGCTATCATGGCCACGTTGATGGTCTTTTGGTGAAAGCAGGGAGTGGTCTTGCAACACTCGGCACATCATCATCTGCCGGTATACCGAAATCCTATTCGGAAGAAACGATTGTGGTTCCGCTTAACGACAAAAGTGCTATTGACGCTGCACTGAAGAACTTTCCCAATCAAATTGCAGCCATCATCATTGAACCGATACCGGCCAATAACGGTTTGTTGTTGCAGGAAGGCGACTTCCTTCGTCACCTGCGCGAAGTGTCGAAGCAGCACGATGTGCTGTTGATTTTCGATGAAGTGATTTCAGGTTTTCGCGTGGGGTTTGAAGGAGCTGCCGGTTACTATGACATACATCCTGATATTCTTTGCTTCGGAAAAATTATTGGCGGTGGTATGCCTGTGGGCGCGTATGCCGCAAGTGCTGAAATAATGAACCATGTGGCACCGGAGGGTGATGTGTACCAGGCGGGAACTCTTTCAGGAAATCCGGTGGCTATGGCCGCAGGCATTGCGCAACTAACAGAATGTCTGCGACCAGGATTTTATGAAGAATTGAAAGAGAGAACGGATTTTATGGTGAACAACATTGAGCAACATGCGCGCAAGAAAAACTACGCTTTCAACATGTTCTCGAAAAGTTCCATCTTCTGGCTGTCATTTTCGGCTAAAGAAGAAGTGCGCTCCACCGATGCGATTGATGCGAAGGGAATGAAACTTTTTGCACCCTTCCACCATGCAATGCTGGAGCGCGGCATTTACATGGGCCCTTCTGGTTATGAAGTGGGTTTCATTTCATCGCCACACACGGATGCAGATATAGAATGGGCGGTGCAGATGATATGCGAAGGATTGGATGAAGTGATGGGGTGAATCAATCTGAGAATTTGAAGATTTGACAATGAAACTCCCGGTCAATGATCGAAGAACGCATGATGGTAATCTCTGAAGCAGTTGAGATTTCAATTTCTTTACTGCCAGCTTTTATTTCTTTAATGTAAGTGTCTTCTGAACGACTGACAGCAACGTGCGCACGGATGTAAACCGCTATTTCTTTTTCCGGTGTGTGCGCATCACACCGTGGGTCGTTTGCCGTTTGCGATTCTTTGTACCGCGAGCCTTGCCGAAATTGTTGCGGAAACAACGGAAAACACAATGTGTCCTGCCGCAGGCTTTTCAGGCTCAAAAGCCAGCACACCACGGCAGGCAGCAAGCCTGAATATGCTGCTTCTCATAACAAAACTTCATTCCACGCAGGGTAGAATTGGCGCCCTCATTCGGCAACGAATAATGCAACTTGCGCTTTGGCCGGGTGCGTGGGCAGATGTGGAATCTCGCTGTGGGTGAAAAGCGGAATTACTGAGGCATTTTCTCAGTTGAAGTTTAAAGCGAAAACATTTTCCGGTTGAGGTTTGGCGATTGCCCATATTTGCAACGCTACAGGAACTACATGGACCCAACAGCCTGCGCACAACAATGATATACACCCATAGCCTGTCACTATTTATCGGTTGAGCACGAAAAACATTCACCACATCAAAAGCCCATTCGATGATTTGTAAGACAATAATCACACAAAGCCAACACACGAATGAGATAGTTGTGTGGGTTTGATGCATTTATAAATGAGTTAGGTGCCATGTTAACAGATCGCGACATCAAGAAAGTATAAAGCCCTTTGGACAGTTTATGACACATGCGCATTTCCGTTATCTTCGACCCACCATCAGACATGCGCATTTTTGTTATCTAAATCATATAGTACTGTTTTATATGGAATTGACAAAATGAGTGAGGGAGGAAACATGCGGATATTTATGAGTTACCTGCAAGCGTAGCGGACGAAACAACCGACAGTAAACGAACATAAAAACAGCGGACAAAATGCCAACCCTTCGCAAAATTAAAAGAGCTGCAATACCAACACACAAACCAACCCAAATTGCAGCACATTTAATTTTGCCCAACCGCACCCAAAGCCCACCCACCACCCGACTAATGGACAACGGACAATTTGAATGCAAAAGGACAAGAATTTAATAAACGAATAATATCTTTGAAGAAAAATAATTATGAGACTAATTCAACTTTCAGACATACACTTATCAAAGGACAATTTGACAAATTTGAAGAACTTTTATATTGAAGCTCTTAAAAAGGATTTGAAAACTTTTCACGATACTAAACCTGTGGACTTAATCCTATTAACTGGTGACTTAATTGATAAAGGCGGGGCATCATTTGGTTCAGAAAATCCTTACGAAATTTTTGAAAATGAATTTATTTTGCCAATCCTATCGGAATTAAAAATTTCAAAAGACAAGGTGTTATTCATTCCAGGCAATCACGATATAGACCGAAATGAAATTGATGAAATATATGAAGAGGGATTGGTCGGCAAACTAACAACAATCGAAATAGTTAATCAACACATTGAAAAAAACAAAGAAACTTTTAGCGTTTCAAATAAACGAATTCAAAAATTCAAAGATTTTGAACGTGAATATCATAAGGATACGGACAACTATTTTTACACAAACAATGAATCAATATTTATTCAACAATTTGGCTCAAACAAAATTGGTTTTCTATTAATAAATGACTCTTGGCGTTGTTCAAACAACTTGAAAACAGAAAACCATTTTGTTGGAATAAATCAACTATTCAATGCCAAGCATATATTTGAAAAAAACGAAACAGATATAAACGTAGTTTTATTCCATCATCCATTAGAATTTTTCAATGAGAACGAAAGGACAGAAATAAAAAACATTTTGCAGAAGTATAATTTCGAGTTAGTTATTTGCGGACACACTCACAAGTCCAATTTGAATTTCAATCATGGAGTAAGCGGTAACGCAATGTTTTTAAATGCAAAGTCAGCCTTTAATAATCCAAGAGAAGAATTAGTTAAATATCAGCCCGGTTATCATATTATTGATATTGACCCAAATTCATTGGACTTAATTTGCAACTTTAGAACATATATTCATTCAAGATATGAATTTGATAAAGACACAAACTCTGCACCTGATGGAGTGTATAACGAAAAACTCATAGCAAGGAGTGATAAGAAAAAGCACTATGAACTTTATGAGTTAGCAAGTAAATCAAATCAAAGCCATATTGAAGATTTCAATAATGCCCTTGTTATTTTTAAAACAAACACTGTGGCACCAAAGGATGTTAATAGTTTATTTGTTTTACCTAAACTAACTGAGAAGCCATCAACGTTAGGGACAATTGACGAAATTAAGACTTACACAATTGCAGAACTTATTTTTGACGAGCAAAATATTCTACTTTTTGGCAGTAAAGAATCTGGTAAGTCAACTCTTCTAAACAAAATAAGTATTGAATGTTCAAATCAATTTAATCAGTTCAAAAAAATACCAATAGTAATTGACTACAAAAACCTTGACAGAGATGAGGTTTTAGTAGCAATCAGAAGATACTTAAACGAAACCAAAGAAAAAGTCGAAGAACTTGTTACAAATGGTCAAATTCTTTTGCTAATAGACAACGTAGCCGAAAGTGATAAATATAAATTCGCAAAAAGGCATTTGCATAATTTCATAACGTCATTTCCAAACAACAAATTAATTGCAGCGACTTCTGAAAATTTCGATGAATTAATTCAAAATGAAAATTCGATAATATCTAAATTCCAATTAAAACCTGTTTTCATTGGACTTGTAGGCGTTTCTGAATTTAGAGATTTAGCAACTAAATGGTTCAACACAAAGGATAAAGAATGGCATAGGAACAATATAGAAAAACTCATAAAGGTTTTTGAAATACTAAGAATTCCTAGAACCTTCTTTTCAATTTCATTATTCCTTTGGATTATTGAAAAACAAGAAAATTTCAAGCCAATTAACAAAAACTACCTATTAAATAAATTTCTTCAGTTTATACTTGAGGGTCTTACTGCCGAGGAAGCCAAATCAGGTTCATTTAACTTTGACCGTAAAAAGGAAATATTATCTGAAATAGCTTTAGCAATGTATGAAGATGGCAAGGAATTAGAAAACTATTCATTGACCAAAGATGAAATTGTTGCGGTAATCACAACCTATTTCAAAAAGAATCAAAGAAATAATGATTCAAACGATGCCTACAAACAATTCTTTGATAAAGGAATTTTTAAAGTTGATTCATTTAATGAGAAAATTAGTTTTCGCTTTGAATCCTTTTTTCAATTTTTCTTATCACTAAATATTGAAACGAATAAAGTATTTCACGACAAAGTGTTTTCTGAGACTGAAGTTCTTTCATTTATTGACGAGTTAGATTATTATTCAGGTAGACATCAAAGCGATAAAACTACTTTAGAATTTGCACAGAAACTATTAGTAAAAAGCTTTGAAGAACTAGACAGTTTTATCGAAGATGACACAGATAAATACTTTCCTAAAAAGTCGTTTATTCTTAACAGAATGGACCCTAATAAATTTTATCCCGAAATCAAAAAAAGTAAATTGACGGAGGCTGAAATTGACGATGTTCTTGACAATCAAATGTCAATGCTGCCAGTTGACGACAGTATTAAGGTTAAACAGAAGTATGATTACAAAACTCATTTTCCTTTAGCGTTGGAACTTACTGCACGTGTTTTAAAAAATGCAGAAAATATACAAGACCCAGATTTGATAAACCAAACATTAGATTTAATTGTTCAAAAGACAGCAAAATATGGTGTATTTTTACAATCCATAATGGTTCAACATTTTAAGACTAGTAAGGAGAATGAATTTCCAATTCCTCCAGAAATGTTAGTTTCATTAGCACCTATGATAAACCAGCTAATGTTGCTAAGTTGGATTGGCACTGAATTTTTGCAAGTGCCATTAGAAAAGAAATTGAATAAATATATTGCAGACAGTAAAAACAAACAGAGAAAGGAATACGAACATTTTCTGACAAACTTTGTGTATGCTGACCTTAAACTTAAAGATTATCCTCACTATACAGACCTTGCAATTAAGCGTATAGACAACAAATATTTTGCTGAATTATACTTCTTTAAAATCCTAATAAATTATATGATGCGACCAGAACGTAGTGAGTTATTACCTGACCTTGAAATTCAAATGATAAATTTATTAGGGAAAGCAAGGGGTTTTAGTAAGGAACAAGCTAAAAAAGTAGTTGAGAAGGATATTCGTGAAAAGAAAAGGGAAACTCAAAACCAAATGAAAATTGACCTTTAAGCCAAAGCATTTGGTGGCACATTTTTATTTTTTTGCAAACGCACAAAGCCAAACAAAAAATCAAAAAGAGCCACCAAGCCAACGCACCAAATGCACCGTAAACAATGGACAACAGAGCAACGATAGACAGAACGCCAGCAGGTAACAGGCGTTTGGCAAAAGTGGCGGTTCAGTACTCCGCAGACAGTTTTGTGGTTAATCAAACATTGGTTCTCCGCATCAACATTTGTGGTGAAAATCGCCACCTTCGCCAAGCGCCAAACCGTCAGGCTGTGAAATAACCCACACAAGCTTCAATTTTACTGGCATTTTTGGTGAGAGTAGCATTCCGTAAGGTGATATAAAGCTATTTTATGATAGCAATATTTCA
>Ga0163147_10004341_pt1 | contig 18135 bp, 12 predicted proteins | sample OliLakLV19MP6G1_FD_148597 | JGI IMG/M metagenome (GOLD analysis project Ga0163147, IMG submission 148597) | Freshwater microbial mat bacterial communities from Lake Vanda, McMurdo Dry Valleys, Antarctica- Oligotrophic Lake LV.19.MP6.G1 | ecosystem: Environmental > Aquatic > Freshwater > Lake >...
CATCTTGCGCTTGACCCATTCTGCGCGCTGGAACGAGAGCACCGCGACGCGCTCGGTTGGGTGATCGAAGGCGTCGCGATTGGTGATGCGCCAGCGCTCGTGCGCGAGTGCGTGTCCGAGGAGCGTCTCGTTCCAACGGAGCTTAACAATGAAGCGTGTGCCGGAGCCATCGAGATCTTCGAGCAAATCACTGCAATCGCCCGCCGCATCCATGCGCGCGGTGATGAGGGTCTGAGGCCCGACCGAACCGCGGAGACGCTCGATCCAACGATGGATCGTGGGCACGTCGGCGCCGCCGAAGCTGCGATCTCCCGGGCGCAGCTCGGCGCCGATGCACGAACCGGTCTCCGCGACGACGCCGAGAAGGGGATGATAGCTGTTGCGGCCGTGGTAGCGGGGATTCGGCCCCGGCAGCGCACCTTGCTGAGATCCGAACAAGGGCTCAACCGTCGTGTCGATGTCGATGTGAACGTGCGTCAGCGACGACGAAAGCATGGCGAGGCCGTGCTCCGCCATGAGCGCCTCGAAGCTTTCGACATGGGCCGCGTCGAAGCGCCGCAGATCGCGGTACACCGTATCGATGCTGGGGATCATTCCGCCGGCAAGGTGGACGAAGAGGCGGTCAGCCGAGAGTGCCTCCAGAGCGAAGACGCGATCTTCACCCGCAACAGCAACATCGAGCAGCAACCGGAGCTGCTCAGCCATCGGATAGACCACCCCTGGACCGTGCTTGAGCGCGCCGAACCGGCGCCGCAGCTCGCCCTCGACACCGTGGCGCCGGGTGAACCTCCCGAACGCGGCAAGCCCACCCACGCCGGTCAACGTCAGATCGGGTGGCCCCTCGCTGATCCGCTCGGCACAGCGCCGTCGAACCTTCCGTCCAGCGCGCTGCCACTGGTGCCCCTGTCCCCTCTTGCCGCCGAGAGCATCTCGACGCACCTTATGGATGCTCGTCGCTCGTTTTATCTTTGTCATAAGTAAACGAGGCAACACGCGCGGCGAGCGCTAAATTCCCGCACTTTGCGATTTCTAGGTCACCGATGTCAGGCCGCGAGACCACCGGGCCGCGCGAAATCGAGGTTAAGTCCGACCTTCCGCTCACAATGCAGCGCGCTCGAACAGCCGAACACCTAAATGGCTTCCACGCAAGCCATCGCGAAATCGTCGGCTTGAGGTACCAATCCCTTGTCGGAACCGACGTCCTTAACGCACGCTTCAAACAACGCTCTGAGGCGGTCGTCCGAAGCTGTCTTTGCCGCCGCATACGCCGAAGAAGGGCCAGTCAACTCAACGTTGATGCGACCGGGGAGAGCTTCATGCAACCGCTCGATAAGGGAATCGACGAGCACCGGTGTTCCACCGGAGGGAACGAGGAACGAGGCCAGCTCCTGCCGCAACACGCGCGCTCCACCCAGCGAACCCTCTTGGCGTTGCACCTTCAGCTCGAACACCACCAAGAATCCATTGCTGCCTACAGACCAGCCCAGCGCATCCGCAGGCATCTGCACGGAGGCTGTTCCCTCAGAAAAATCGCTGTCTTGGACATGTCGAACCATGCCGTCAAAGACAGGATCGCCGAAGCGAAGTAACTTCGCTCCGACGTCACGAGATAGAGCTCTTGAGACGGTAGCTCTTTCGAGTCGCGTCTCAAGGATCTCACGACGAGATTCGTAAGGGTCGGACTTGTAAGTTCGGCTTGCGGCCTCGCGGACCGATTTCGGAACTCGGAAGGAGAGTAAGCCTTTTGAGGGTTCGTCTGGAGGACATTCTTCGTGTCCCAAGTAGCGAGTGACGAAGAATTGGAGAGCTTCGTCAGACACGCGCGCGGAGGCCAATTGATAGTCAGAAATATCGAAGCACCTGAGGCCCTTGAACAATCCCAGCGAGCCTTCGGGATCTTCAAGGATTTGTTGGAGTTGCTGACTCTCCTGATCAATGGTGCGGCAGGCTGCGGCCTCGCCCTCCGTAACGGTCCGTTCGTAGAGCTCCTCAAGTGAAAGGGACTGGGACACTTGACCCAATACGTCGTTTCGGAAGTCTTCCGGCTTCCCGCCTTGCACCTCCGCCAGGCGCAGCGTGATCTCTACGATCTTTCGCTCCAGGTATTCCTCCACGCGTGCGTCGGCAAACGCGTCGCTTTCCGACTTAAGCCGAAGATTATAGACGTAGACCGGTCTATTTTGGCCGTATCGATAGACGCGGCCGATACGCTGCTGGAGCCTTCCTGGGTTCCATGGGAGATCGTAGTTGAAAATGACGTGGCAAGCGCGCTGCATGTTTAAGCCCTCGCCGCCGGCTTCAGTCGAGACCAGAAAGCGAGGTAACGCTTGGTTGTTGAACATCTGAACCTGTGCTTGCCGCGCTTCGATGTCCATCGATCCATGGATCTCCCCGACACTCTCCGACCCAAAAACATCCACCAAAGCTTCCACTAGGCTGCGCTGAGTGCCCCGATACTCGGTAAAAATGAGCGCTTTTTCGCCGTTGGGCAAGAGCTTGGGGATTGCATCCAAGAAGTAAGTCAGTTTGGAGTCTCGTGCCTGGATTTTGTTCAGCAAATCGAGCAAACCTTGGATGGACCGTATCTCGTCGTGGATGGGACTCTTGTTCCGGGAGCGCGCCTTCGAACCCTTTGAGAGTGCAGCAGTGATGGCTTGTCGCTCCTCCATTTCGCCCATGTACCGCTCATCCTGCTGCTCAAGATTGAGTTCATCGGAGTCTGCCTCTTCGAGTGCCCGAAGCCGATTCCGAAGGGCCGAATGAATGGCTTCCCGTGACGAAGAGGCAAGTTTTCGAAAGGTGGACATCAGAAAACCGACCGCATTGGCGTTGGTGGAATCCTTCCCCTTGGTTCGGAGTGTCTTGGCGACGCCGTACCCTTCCTTCACAAACGCGAGAAGGGCTTCATAGAAGGCCACCTCTTCCACCGATGGTTTGACTTCAAGAATCTTCGCCGGCGCGATGCCCTTGAATATCAGCACACCTTGAGCATCAGTGACCTCGCTCTTTCGATTGCGAATCATCACTTGATTGAGGCGACCGTCTCCGGCGGTGACATCGCCCTCGGTCTTGAAAAGGTCGGGACGGAGCAGCTTAAGCATGTTGTAAAAATGCTGACTGTTGCCGGAATGCGGAGTGGCCGTCAAAAATAGAGTATTCCGTGCCAGTCCTCCGTCATGAAGGCGTCTGGCCAAGTCATACTTTTGCACGGTCGACTCCGTAGCGAGGTGGTGCGCTTCATCGAAGACTACCAGATCCCACGGCGTGACGTTCTTGAGTGCCACCTCCAACTTACGCTGCTTGAGCGTATCGATCGACGCGATGATCTGATCAGACTCCTCCAACTCATTCGGGTTACGGCTACCGAACAGACGAAAGTGGCGCCTAAATCGCACATCCATTTCTTCTTTCCACTGCTGGGCGAGGCCCGCCGGAGCAACAATCAGGCATCTAAATCTACCGATCGCCCGACGGCGGAGTACTTCGAGAATCATCCCTGCTTCGATAGTTTTCCCTAAACCCACATCATCGGCGATAAGCCAGCGTCGCCCATCTGCGGCGCTGTTCACAACGCGATTCGCCACGATAACTTGGTGCGGCAACATCTGAAACGGTTGATTCGAAAGTTCGCCGGTGAGCGCATGCCGAGCCTCAAACCAACGCCCGAGAACACGCAAAATGAATGGGTCGAAAGCGGCTTGCCCAATACGGTCAGGAGTCATTCGGTCCGGTAGGCTAACAAGAGCCTCAAGATCCGATCCGGGGTGCTGCAAGAACCCGGAGGGCCACTGAACGTAAAACTTCTGAATCCCCGCCTGAGTCTCGCTGAACTTGATTTCACCGATCCCGAGGGCACGATCTGAAACGTGGCGAACTCTACTGCCTTGAGCGATCATTTTTGTTTCCCTTCGTTTGTGGCAATACGGCGCAGTCCGAGCAAGCCAACCTCGACGTGCTTCATGGGCACTGGGCGACCGTTCAGAACCAGCTGCGCTGAGGCTCGAAGCACTTCTTGGTGGGTGCGCTCCATCTGCGCGCATCGATCCCTCAGGTATTCGACCAAGACCGTGGCATTTTCCAACATTGAGGGGGGCGCCAAGTCTTCGGGCACGAATGCGCAATTCCGGGGTCGGACTGTTTGCACGCAAATCGCGAGGCGCTTAACGCAGTTCTCCGTGAGAATTTCGACGGGCAACTCCAAAGCTAAACCAAGGTCGCGGGCAAGCGTTGAGCCGTGGCGGTCGTCAGTGACATCCTCCCAGCCCACAGGCGAGCGACCAAGGACCAGTTGCAGAAGAATGTCGAAGGCCTCGATCCAGGGGATATCGGCCGAACGCATGGCACGAGCTGCCTCGGCGCGTTCATGCAAAGCTGCGAGGCGACGCAAGGGAGCCTCCGTGGATTCCCCCGTGAAAACAACGGCATGAGCAGCCGCACCAACAGGGTGATTCAGGGAATACACACGAACAATTGGTTCCTGAGCAAAAGGGTGCGGATAACACAGACAGCCGTTTTGCACGAGTGCCTCAACGACCTGCTCAGCCAGACCCTCACTGATGCGCCCGATCCCAAAGGTTGCGCGCAAGTCATCGCGCCTCATAGTCAGAAAGCCTGTTCCACTCGCCGCTACTCGACGCGCCAACACCTCGGCAATGGCTAAGAAAGAATCATTCGACATCATCGCTATCTCCCTCAATCTCTGTCAACTTTGCCAATTCGTCCAAGTCCGGCGGACTAAACTCGTGATCCAGCGGGATCAGTCTACGAAACTCATCCACTACATCCTGAATGGGTCGATCTACGTGCTCCCATGTCCGCGAGCACTCAAGCAACTTAGAGGCGGCAAGTCCGTCAGGATCATGGCCGCTCAATCGCAGCTTTCCCTCCAAAGCGGACGCCAGATCCTTTGCTGCAAACGAATGGAATCTGGCGGGCCACTCCCCTGTCCGAAGCGTCGGCGCGAACACGGAGTATATAAGGTCCACCATGAGCTGTCGAAGTGGCTCATTCGTGCTCTCGAAAGGCGCCCACACCTGCCGCGCGGTTCTGAATTGCACGGCATCTGCAATCAGTTCTGGAGTGCGCGCGAGACACCGGCGTCGCATCTCATCGGTCAAGAATTCAAAGACTTTGTCCCGATCGGGCGCCGAGATCGATTCTTGGGTGATCATTGTATCGACGATCCGGCTCACGTCGCGTTCAAGAGCACCGCGCTCGAGCAATTCCGCACGCTGCGCCTTCGCCGCCGACAGGATTCGCGCAGGGTCGAGCCCCGGTTGCTTCAAGAGCTCGGTTCGCGCCAGTACGAAGACATCCCAATACGACGCGGGCATCCAGAGACCAAAGCAGGGCAGGTTGAGCGCGAGCCGGCTGAGCAGGCGGGAAACGCGCCGGCTGCCTCGTTGAACCAACTCTGCCTCGTCCGGCGGGAGTAGTTCGATCTGATAGCCCAGCGTTCTTGATTCCCTGGCTGAGCCCCCCAGGGAGCGCTTCTTGGTAGCGGCCACCAAGCCTCGCCTCTCCAGGGCGTCGAGTGGGATCCGGAGTACTAGCGCATCGCCAAGCCGTGCCCCCTTTCCGACGAGAAATCCAGCCGCAATCCATTCGCGCACCGTGTCCCCGGCGTCTATCGGAAGAGCCGATAACGGCGCGAGGTCACCAATTCGCTGAAGAAGATGCTGCCAATCGCTTGAAGGGGCGGCAGCGCTGCCAGCACGTGCAGGCGAGAGGGCAGCTGGCCTGCTTAGTAAGCCGTTTGCCCCCAGAAACTCGTCCGCGTCCTTCTGATCCAGGCTGCGTGCATTGAGGGCCGCCACGAAACGACGAAATGAATTGACGACCTCGTGCGGCGGGTCAGAAATCTCGATTCCGAGCTCATAGTTCCGCCTAAAGGCACTAGAAGTGAGGTTTGCGGAACCCACAATTAGCCGGGATCCCAAAGGGCCCTGTGCCAGAAGGGCCTTTGCGTGCAGCAGCCCAGACGCCTCAGGCACGATGCTCACCGATAGACGTGCACCCGCCTGTTGCTTCAGGGCCATCAATGCTCGAAAGGCTGGCTCCGCGTTAAAGCCTTGGCGATCTACGGCCACAACGATTCGCGCTTGGCTTGTAGGGTTCTCCAGCATCGATGCGAAGGGTTTTACGAACTTCTCAATACCGGACGACGTTGCAAACGCCGTAACCCAGGTGACTTCTGTTGCGCCACTAAGCGCACTTAGGAGGGCACTCTCGTAGTCCATTCCGGGCGACGATATGAGCCGCACGCTAGCATTAGGCATCCTCAGAATCTCCCGTACGCATGGAACCTGCAACGTACGCCATTCGCCCTCGGAGTTAAACTGGTATCTCAACAGACTGGGACCAGACAATGTCCGAGGCACTTCTGTTCAGTGGGCCGGGCAACGGCTTGTTTCCCCTCGACTAGGGAGCGGAGCACAACCAGTGGTTGCGGCTCATCCTGCTCGAGGCCGCGGGAGCCACTGATAGTCCACGGCCGGCTGGGCTGCTCTGGTGCGGCCATTCAATCGCCATGCACCAGGTGTTGGCAACATGGTGCAGGTTCGGCCGCGCCGGCAACGCTCGCCCTGCACGTATGCTGGGTTTGGCTCCTGGCTCATTTGTTCCGGACCTCTTTCAGCGCCACTAGCGGTTTCGTTCAGGTAGTGTCCCCTTAGGTTCCGTTGAGGTTCTGAAGCTCGACTCTTGTTGCCCTTCGCAACGCTTGTTTGGCTAAAATGTCTACATGAGCACTGAGATCTATTTGCGCATCGGTAGATGGCCGGCTCTTGCTTCCGAGCTATTTTGGCAGTTTCATCGTCTTATGCTCCTACGCCATCAAATAATTAAATCCGATCCTCTGGAAAGCTTTGAATTTCACGCGGAAGCCCGCGCAAAATCGGGAAAAGTCTAACGTGTCCCGCGAGCTTTACGATGCGGCCTATCAAGCAGTGGCCGCCTATGGCGAAGCGTTATCTCGCAGTGGCAAACAGCCAGCCAACGATTTGCAAACGTGCTACGCGATGCTTTCTTTTCTTGAAAACTTCCAGCGCAATGCGGAAAAAGGTTTGCCGGAAGCCGCAATACTGCACCCCAAGCTTGCGGTGCCTAAACCCAAGCTTCTAAAGGCTAAGAACCTACAGCCCAAAGTTGCAGCACCAAAATCCAAGCTTCTGAAGGCAAAGAAAAAATGATGCGCGATGCGCGATAACCCCGATTAGAGAGCCTGCCTAGCTCTCACTCAGCCGCTCACTGTGCGGTTAAGTCCGCCAGACCGTGTTACTGCTTAAATCAATGCCCCCCGCCATCCGCCTTTCCAAATCCCGCTACATGGCGGGGCTGCAGTGTCCCAAGATGCTGTGGTGGCGAGTGCATGAACCCGACGCGCCAGAGCTACAGACAGGGCCGGAGCAGCAAGCTGTGTTCGATGCGGGGAATCATGTGGGGGAGGTCGCGCGTGAGCACGTGCCGGGCGGTGTGTTGGTTGATTTCCAGCACTACCAGGTCTCGGAGAAGATCGCGGCCACTGCAGAGGCTCTCGCTCAGGGCGCTAAGGTTGTCTACGAAGCAAGCTTCATGGCTGATGATATTTTCGTGTCGGTCGATATCCTGGAGCGTAAACGCGGCGGCTTTGTCCTCAGTGAGGTGAAAGGCACGCTGGATGTGAAAGAGCAGCACATTCCGGATGTGGCGGTGCAGCTTCATGTTGTGCGGCAGTCGGGTCTTACTGTGAAGCGGGCCGAGGTGATGCATCTCAATCGGGAGTGCCGCCATCCTGACCTCTCGAATCTGTTCGTGCGCGAGAACGTGACCGCTTGATAGTTGTGTCCGCTGCGGTGGGCCCATGCCCTGGCTCAAGGCCGCCACGACCGAACAAGCTGCAACCGCCCTGCTCGCCCGGCTTGGGCGACGTTCTAGGCGTGCGTACAGCGCCACCACCGGTTTCGCTCGGGCAACTGAAGCTCAGGTTCTGTTGAGGGTCTGAAGCCCGGCTCTTGTTGCCCTCGGGCGTGCTGCTCGCTTTGCTGGAAGTGAGCAGCTCAGGGCGGAGATCTGTTTGCCCGCGCATGAAGTGGGATTTTGAGCTCCGCTTTGCGTCGGGGTCACCGTTCCTTGAGCTTCGGTGAGCTGGGTTCAGAGCGCCGCCGGCTCGATGGCCTGCTCTCGGCGCTGCTCCTCCTTCCGACCGACTGTCAGTTCGATTGTCTTATGCTCCACACAGGAAGACCTGGACTGCGCGCGTGTCCCGCCAGGATTATTGCTCTCCACGCAATGTTTGGCTTAGGTTCAAATCGAGGGATGCACTACTCAGATGCACGAGATTACGTTTGGAAACTGTGCACCGGGGAGCCAGTTGATGTCGACTTTGTCTCGCCGATAGTTTCGGTTTCCCTCGCGGCACTCGCGATATCGAGGCGAGAGGCAGTTCAGAAAGTCCAGTTTCGCGGGCAAGCGGCTGAGTACGCCAGGCATACGGGCCTCACTCCTTGGATTTTTCAATCGGAGGCTCCCCTCAGCTCGCAACGTCACGGTGGGAAAGTTGGTGATACCTACACTCCTCTAGCATCGCTGGTTGTTCATTCAGAGGTCGAGCATTGTAATGGCGTCATCAATGGCATGCTTAGGCGGCAATTAACCGAGTATCGTAGCCTTGCTCGCGACATCGGAAAGGTGGTGGGAGAGCTTCATGATAACGTTGCTTCCCACGCGAATGGGCGTGGCTTCTGCACGGCTCAGGTCTACGGAGGCAACCGCGTTGAGTTGGCGATTGCGGACGCCGGATGCGGCTTGCGTACCCATGCTGCTCGGGCACTCTTGGCCAAGGATATAGATGATCCGAAGGCAATCGTCTGGGCCTTCCAAAAAGGGACCACGAGCGCGAAAAGTGAGAGCTGGGATCAGAAGTGGTCGCCGGGGCGCGACGAGACCGACAACAGAGCAGCCCCTGGCGATAACCATCAGGGTCTAGGCCTTTGGGAGCTTCGGAGCTTGGTCACCAAGATGAAAGGTCGGCTCTGGGTTGCGACCGGAAATGCTCAGGCATATCAAGGACCTGACGGTGAATTCATTCAGCTCTCCAGCGAGACCAAGCCTAGGTTCGAATGGTCCGGCCTGCTGATCGAGGTTGAAATCCCCATCGGGCGTACCAACATGTACTCCGGAACGGCAGATGAACTTGCCGAGGAGCTTGGTCTATGACGTTGATTTCCATTGCAGAGAGGTTGGGCACCGACGTTTCAAGCCGGGCCAACGCGGCTGCCTTGCGGTGCGAGATCGTTGCCGCTGGCTCCCCCGTCGTTCTTGACTTTTCGAATGTCGAAACGGTGTCCGACTCGTTCACTGACGAACTCATTGCTGTGATCGTGGAGCGTTACGGCAAAAGTTGGTTTCGTGAGCATGTGAAGATTATTGGCCTCAATCCACTTGACAGGGACAGCCTGGTTGCGGTGGTAAGAAGGCGCCTGGAAAACGTCAACGTGTCCTCGTCTCAGTACGACTCAAAACTGCGGCAAGCAGACGCCTGAGGGGGCATGCCTCCAAGGCCTGCTGGTTTGCTGAGGAAGTTCTGCTCTCCAACCAGCACGAGTATTAGCCGGGCCCCGGCTCAGGCACCGAAAGAGACCCATCTCAACAGCGACTGCGGATCGCGACCAGCACGCCAGTGACGGGTGAGTCGCTCTCCATATGGGGCTGGGGACGGAGGCTACCCACCGACCCGGCTCCGGCGGGTGACTTGCTGAGCGGAAACAGTGGCGCGGAAATCAAGGTTTCGGGGATGACTGGCAGCGGCACGGTGCAATGGTTTTGGGCCTATGCTACTAACAATGCACGTACTTGTGATGGCGACTCCGGCGGGCCAGCCACGCGCTTCGTCAACGGCTACTACGTGGCGCTGGGTGACCATGGCGGACCTCCAGCAGGGTATACGCAGCGTTGTGTGGAGTATGGCATACGAATGGACTGGGCGTCGCTCCACGACAAGACATCATGGCTCGAAAGCGTTTTGCGCATTTCGTACGGCTCAGCGTTCTCGTGCTCCCGGTTCGGCGCTGGCGCCGGCGCGTACATGAGGTGTTTTTGACCAAAATTCTAGTTACGGCCCTGTTCCTTTCGTTGGGTTGCGGCAGCGCAGGCAAGCGACCGCCGCAACCTGCGGCTGCTAACGCGTCGCTTCTGCCGCCCCGGCCAGCACCCGCCGCTAACGGGACGGCACAGTCCTACCCACCCTGTTTGATTCAGCTCGCGAATCACTGCTTCGACACGTTCGAAGAAGCTTGCGCAGCGCTCGAGTGTCCGGCTGAGCGCTGTGTGACGCAATCGTATCCGGCCGAGGTTCGCTGCTCTGGAACGCCCGTTCAGAGCGTCGACGTCCCAGCGCAAGCATCACCGGCCTCACGGCAGTGATCGTGACGCGACCGTGCGACCGCGAGCCTCGCAAGACGACGACCCGCCCAAGCTCTGCTCCGATCAGCCCGGCCTTGCCGCCTGCTATGCCGCTGCGGCGCGCGGAGTAGCGGCTTCTGGGGACCGCGCCGCCAAGCCCCGCTCCGCTTGCTCAGGACCGCCTGGAACTTCGCCCTGACGGCAAGCTCGAGCTCACTCTCAAAAACGTCTGGAAAGACGGCACCCGCGCCATTCTGCTTCCGCCTCGCGACCTCATCATCCGCCTCATCGCAGCTATCCCACCACCGCGCTTTCATCTGGTGCGCTATTTTGGCGTCCTCTCAAGCCACTCCAGGTTTCGCTCAGAAGTAATTCCTAAGCCGCCACAGAATTCTGCCGCTTTCAAGCCGCCTCCTGCTTCGGGAGACCAGCTTGAGTTCCCCAAGCTCAAGCCCCAAACTGACGACGCTCTCCCTTCCCGCAAACGCTGGGCCTGGCTGCTGGCTCATGTGTTCCGGGCAGATCTTGATAGTTGTGTCCGCTGCGGTGGGCCCATGCGTTGGCTCGAAGCCGCCACCACCGTACAAGCTGCGGCCGCGCTGCTCGCTAAACTTGGGCTTGCTCCTCAGCCTCCTCCGACGCCACCACCGGTTTTGTTCGGGCAACTGAGGTTTGGGTTCTGTTGAGGGTCTGAAGCTGGGCTCGTTGCTCTCGGGGGGTGCTTGCTTTGCTGGAAGTGAGCACCTCAGTGCGGAGATCTGTTTGCGTGTGCATGAAGTGGGATTTTGAGCTGCGCATGGGGTCGCAGTGACTGCTCCTTGAGCTTCGGTGACGTGGTGAGCAGGGTCAGAGTGCTGTCGGCTAGGTGGTCTGCTCTTGCCTATGCTCCTCCTTCCGACTGATTGTTAGGTGGCCCCAGGGGATTGCTCCCCCAGGGCTCCCACAGATCCGGACGTGCGGAACTCCCGCATCCGGCTCCTCAAGTCGTGGATTCGCTACGTGGTCTTGTACACTGAGTGAACAACGCGCGGCGCTGGAAGACGAAACACCTTCAAGATCACTTTCATGCGATCCCAAGCCATTCCGCGATTCGAACGCCGCGCCAGCCAGTAATGCCAGCGGCGTCGCACCTGCAGGGCAAAGCGATTGAGCGCCGGGGAATTCCCGGTGATTCCGTAGTAGGAATAGTGCCCTTGCAGCTTCGCCTTCAGTGCTTGTTGCTGTTGCTTCATCGGTTCATGTCGGTTGCGTTTGCACCAGATGGATATCCGGCGAAGCGCCTTGCTGAGACTGGACTTGCTCGTCTTTTGCTTAACCACCCAGGTCTTCTTCCGGGACAAGCCCCAGTAAAAGGTGAAGCCCAACAGATCGAAGCTTCGCTCACGCTCGCCCTCAGAGCCTTTCGGTCCCTGCGACGGTGGCGGGCGAAATCGCATCAGCTTGGTCTTCTCTGGATGCAGGCGCAGACCGTACTTGGCGAATCGCTTCTCCAGCACTGCCTGAGCCCGACGCGCATCTCGTTCGCTCTTGAACACCATGACGAAGTCGTCGGCGAAACGCGTCAAGTGCGCTACGCCTTCCAATCGCGGCTTCACGGTGTGCTCAAACCATAGGTCAAGCACCTCGTGAAGAAAGATGTTCGAGAGTATCGGAGATATCACTCCACCTTGTGGCACTCCGGTTTCAGGGTGGTAGAGGCACCCTTCTTCCATCACGCCAGCGTTCAGCCACTTACCGATGAGGCGCAGCAACACGCCATCACGTATCCTTAGGCTCAGCACCTCACGAAGCTGTTTGCGCTCTACCGACCCGAAGAAATCTTCGATGTCGGCTTCAAGCACCCAGCAATCACCGAGGTCCATCGTTTGTTTCCAGACTGCCTGTAGCGCGTGGTGTGCCGAGCGTCCTGGTCGGAAGCCATAGGAGCAGTCCAAGAAGTCCTGCTCGTAGACCGCCGACAACACCATCGCCACCGCTCTCTGAAGCACCTTGTCTTCAAAGCTCGGGATACCCAATGGGCGGGTTTTCTTCCCGTCACCCTTGGGTATGTGCACCCGGCGTACCGGTGGTGCGCGGTAGCTGTCGCCTGACTTTGCCCGATTCAGCAGCGACTGAAGGTTTTCCTCCAGGTTCGCTGCGTAATCGGTCGCTGTCTGGCCGTCGACACCCACCGCGCCCGTTTTCCGGGTCAGCCGATACGCTTCATGTAGCCAGTTCACATCGATGTGATGAGCAAGCGGGGTCAGCCCCGCCTGCGGCATCTGCTTTGCCAATTTCGCTATTCGTTCGAGTTTCGTTGAGACGTTGTTGGTGTTCGTTGTCACCATCATCTTTCCTCCGGACGATTCCACAACTTGGCATCTCCTTCCCTCGGCCGGGTCGCCTAAGCGCGACTATCCCGGCGGTCATCAGTACTATGAGATGCTCCGACTTCCGAAAGCCCATCCCGCTTCGCTCAGCTCGTCACCTCGCGCCGCCGTACCACCGCTCTCGCGCTGGAGACTTTCGGATCTCCCAGGTTCCTGGGGGACCTCTTGTGCTCGTGCCCTGCTCTCAGACTCCGGTGAGACCTCAGTGCCTAACCTGGTGAGGACGACCCAAACGCGGGGAGTTGCTGTTTGCCGGCGGCTTTCGCCTCTTGCCGGTGCCTCAGTCCTCGCTCAAATCGCGGTCTAAACGCCTCGCGGCACGTCGGTGCTGCCTTCCACGGTGCCAACGGTGTCGGCTCTCACGTCACTATTCGGTTTCGGAGCTCAATCGCACGGCCCGTTCACTCGCTGTCTACGCTTCGCAGCTTTCCTTCCCGCTTTGCGGTCGTACGGCCACGCAAGACTCGCTTCCGGCTGGGGGCTACCCTTTGCCGCACAAGCATTCCAGCTCGTTAGGTCCCTCGTGAAGTTTCCACGTTCTACATCGTTTCCTCCTCACCCAAGCTTTGCCTGGCGCACTGGCACTTCGAATGTCTTATGCTCTGCTCCTCACAATTCTGGGAATCGCCCCCTACGAATACCTGCACGACATCATCACAAAGCGAGAGGCCAAATGGCCGTTTTTCCGTCTCGCCGAACTGCCCCCCCAGCCGGTGGTCGGCTGCAAAAGCCCGAAGGACCTCGAGAATCCCATCATCCGGCAATTTTCACTAAAACAATATTTCGCAATCTACAACTTACGTCGGCTTCATTCATCCACTTAAACAAACTGTCCGCAAAGTCCTGGCAAGCCCAATGAAATCGCAGCGAGGTCCAAACCAGGAGCGATGACTGCCGGGAACCCCAGCGGGTAGACGACAAAGGGCATGCCGCCGGCCGGTCAGGGACGGCGCCGCGTGGGCGACGATCGAATCAGCGATCGCAACCGATTCGTTTGGTGTCGAGGGCTACCTCGTCCACCCACATCTCGACCTGCTCGTTGTGCCAAGGAATATTGCCGATCTGCATCGTGCTAAATGACGTCGCCTTGGGCCAACCAGGGTTGTAGTCCGAGAATTCGAGGCGCACACCCTGTTGGTAGATCTCCGCCGGGCGGCCGCTGGCCCCATCGAAGAACCATTCGACGCACGTCCACTTCTCGATGGGAATCGCCGCACGGGCGCGTGCGTCGGCGGAGCAGTTGACGTCCGCGTGGCACTCGGAGACATGTTCCGTGCCGTCCCAGTTGTGTGCCGCAAAGCTGGCGCGCCTCATCATGACCCGGTAGTCGCTACCACCGGCCTTGGTGTTCACGAGCGAGCTGTTAGTGCGAGGCAGCGGATAGGTCTTGGCAAACCATAGAAAAACACGTCCCCAAATCTTGCCGCCATTGGCTGGGAGTGTGGCCTTGATGCTTCCCACGCCCTTGATGTGCAGCGCCCCCTGGCCGCGAGCAACGTGAACGGCGTCAGTGGTGGCTGCTCCGCTTGCCGACCAGCCGGAACCGATCCCGTTTTCGAAGTCGAGGCAGACCAGATGGCCCGCACCTGTGCATCGAGAAGGACCGCCAATCCATTCAGACGATGGGCCCCCGTCGTTGCCGCCCAAGACGCCGTCATCACTTGGGGCGCGGGCATCTGTGCCGCCGCCGCCCCGATCGACGCCGCCATCAGTCCCGGTGGCTCCACCGCCGCCGCCGGCCGCATCGCTGCCACCTGTCCCTGCGTTCTTGTCAATGCCACCGCTGCCGTCGAGCCGCGGCGATCCTCCTGTCCCCCCGTTGCCGCCCGCTGCACCTCCGCCCGCCGTCCCACCGCTGCCAGAGTATTCCGCGTCGTCATCGGATCCGCGCATGCGTTCCGTTGTGGTGGAGCAGCCTGCCAATGCGGTGAAGACGGAAAGCTTCAGCATGAAAGAAATGGCCATTCGGGGAATACAAATCATTCCGACCTCCTGTCGCGCTCGCGCCCGAGGGCGAAGTAGCCGATACCTTGGTGATTTCCCTTCAGCAGCCGTCATTACGCGCTCGCCGAGAAAAGTCCAGGAATGCCACCTGAAGATTGCTCGCCGAACTGGTCGGCGGCGATACCCATCGCATTCTGCACGCTCACCCAAAGGTTCGACAGGGTATCGCCCGCGTCATAGTGGTGGCCGTGGCGCATGCCGAGCCCGCTTCCGCCGGCCACCGGAATCACGAACCCCTTCTGATCGTGCGACTCGCAGATTTCGCTGACCCAGGCGATGACGCAACTCTCGAGAAGCATGAGATCGCTGGCGCGCTTCAAAAGGTAGGCGAAGCGGTCGGCGTACCAACGATCGATCTTGACCCAAACGGCGCGTGCGTCCTGATCGTTGCCCAGATTGAACACGCCATCATGACTGATGTCGTGGTGATTGCCGGAGCCTCCGATCATGTTCAGTCCTGCGGTACCAGGCTGGCATAACAGCGTCGCTGAGTGGCTAAGGCCACAAGCAAACGCCATCGTGATAAGATCCAGCTTCAGCTCGATTTCGCTTTGCAATCGGGCGCCGTCGTTACCGCTTAGCCCTTGCTGCACACGGCTTTCGAGCTCGCTGGTTGCGCACAGCGGCGTGTTTTGCGGACGCGCGCCGCCGAGCTTGTTCTCTAGCTGACGAATCGCATCCATGTGGTTGTCCAGCTTCACACGCTCGAGCCCGTTCACCCGGCCGCGCAGCAGTTGCAGATCCTCAAGCACGTAGTCGAGCACGCTACTACTCTGTGCCAACGTGTGGTCCACCTCTTGCGGGGTCTGGCTGGGAGTCAGGATGGCGAACAGCTCGCTATAGATCGCCCGTGCGCTGTCGACATGCGGATCCAGAACGCCGCTCTCCTTCCAGCTCAACTTCGTTCGATAGTTGGGGGGCTCGTCGTAAAGGGCCGAGAGCGTGAGCGGGCGACCACCGAAATGCCGCGCCACCACCCAGTCGATCGAAGGGCCGTAGCCTCGGTAAATGTCACTGCCCTTGCGGCTCGTCAGGATGCGGGTGATGTCTTCGTGGCTGTGCTTCTCGGAGGCGCCAGGATTGTCGATCTTGCTCAGAATGCTGAGCTGGCTCTGGAAGCTCGCAAGGGCGGCAAGCGAGGGCTTTAGCACGCAATTAGCGCCGCTGCCGGTGGCGCCGAACTCCGCGCGGACGTGCCCATTCGGCGTGAAGAACGCCAGAAAGCTCGGCTGGGTCCCCGCCGGCGAGGCCGCCCGTAGAGAGCGAGCGAACGGGGCGAACAGGAGCCCGCCTGCCCCGAGGCCCCGCAGTAGGTTTCGCCTGCCAAATGCACGTTGCTTTTCCATGTCGTTTCCTATTCGTGAGTTCGTTGAATGAAACTGGGATCGCTCGCCATGGCCACTAGTAGCTCTTGCACGCTCGACTCCGAAGCCTGAAAAGCATCGGTCGTTCGCGCGAGCCAGCACGCATCTTGCTGGCGGTCGATCGTGCGCCCGAGAGCGTAGGTCGCGTACTGCAGGGTGAAGCATTGCTTCCCCTCGCGTGAAGCAGCGATCGCGGCGGAGAGTTTCAAGCCGTCCCCGTAGCTGCCGTCGATATCTTCGGCGACCCCGGACACCACGACGCTCGGATCGATTGGCTTGTCGAACTCGGTGCTGCGATATCGACCGATCGCGTCGAAGTTCTCGAGCGAAAGGCCCATGGGTTGAAATGTAGTGTGGCAACCGGCGCATGCCGGCGCCGCACCCTGAAAATACTCGTACATTTCGCGCTGTGTGCCGGTCGGGTTGTTAGGGTCGCGCAGCTTATCGGCCATGCTGATGGCGTTCGCAGGCGGTACGGGCAGCGTGCGGCATAGCAATGTTTGCAGGTAGAAGACACCGCGATGCACCGGCGACGTGGTGTCGGTTGAAAGCGCCGCCAGCACCGCGGCATGGGAGAGCAGGCCGTTTCGTCCTGGCGGAAGCGCGACGCGCTCGAACGCCGCGCTCGGGGCCGCCGCTCCGTAGTGAGCTGCCACTACCTGGTTTTGGTAGCTGAACGAAGCGCTAAACAGGGAATCGAAGCTCAGCTTCTCCTCGAACAGCGTCTTGTCGACGAACGTCAGAGTCTCGGTACGCAGGTCCTGGCGCAGCTGCTCACCGTACTCGGGGAACAGCGCCGGGCTCTTGCTCTTGGAAGCGGCGTTTTCCAAGTCGAGGTAGCTGGAGAAGAAGCGCTGCAGCTTCGCGCGGGCGGCATCGCTCCAGACCAGGCGTCGCGCCTGGGCCTGGGTCGTCGCGGCCGCTAGCGGGCCTGCCGCCGCTCGGTCGAGCAGCTCGCGGTCGGGTGGTGCGTCGGTCAGAAAGTACGCAAGCTCCGAGGCGACTTCATGCGGAGTTAGCGTCACCTCGCCGGCACCCGCGCTCGCCGGGCCGAGCTCTGTCCGGTAGACGAAGTGCGGCGACTGGAGCACCGCTTCGATCATCATGCGGGTAGCGTCCAAAGGTCCATACGCAGTGCGGGCCTTCTCGAAGAAGAGGCGCATCCGAGCCACTTCGCCTTCCTCGAGGGTTCGCCGATAGGCACGGCCGCCCAGGCCAGTCAGGAACCGACCGACGCAGGTGCTATCCGCTGACGCATCGAGAACGCATGCGTCGGCAGTCCCGGCCACGTCGGAGACCGCTTGTTTGGCAATATCCGCCGCTTGCGTGCCGTACACTGAAGCCAGCCGATCGTTGACCAAGGCTTTGTCGGCGTTGGTATCGAAGTGGGTCACCCCGTCCTCGGAAACTCCCTCGTCCGGTAGAGCTTCGAGCGGGACGTCCGCGCCGAATAGTTCCTTCACGGTGTTAACGTATTGCACCGAAGAAAGGCGCCAAATGCGCGCCGGTGGTGCGATGACCGAGGCGCCCGCACAGGCCTCCGCAGTGGAGCTGCCAGTCCCCGCATCGGACGCGCTCGGCGCGACCGCGCCGCTTGCGGCGGGGCCAACACCAACACCGCCAAGGCCGACACCGCCGCTGCCAGCACCAACACCGCCGTCGGCGACGCCCACCCTTTCCGGGAGCACATTCGAGCAGCCCGCGCCCAGGGCGAGCATGGAGGTGAGAAGTAGGCGCCGGAGGGGCGAGCGACCCCCGGAGGGGCAAGGAGGGTGACGCATGAGAACCTTTCCGCGCCGGACGGTCGTTGTCCGTGCACCAGATTCGGCACCGTTCAACTACCTAGTGAGCGGAACTCTGTTGCGTTTCGTCGCGCCCGGAATGTTCCGTCAAGGCTCTTCACCATAGTTGACTCCAGAACGTCGCGCTCAGACCGAGGGCGAGGCCGGGAGCCGTTGCCAGGGGCTGCCCGTCGATCACGATACGCGGACGCAGTACGTGCACCAGTCCTTCCGGGC
>Ga0163147_10004350_pt1 | contig 18110 bp, 16 predicted proteins | sample OliLakLV19MP6G1_FD_148597 | JGI IMG/M metagenome (GOLD analysis project Ga0163147, IMG submission 148597) | Freshwater microbial mat bacterial communities from Lake Vanda, McMurdo Dry Valleys, Antarctica- Oligotrophic Lake LV.19.MP6.G1 | ecosystem: Environmental > Aquatic > Freshwater > Lake >...
CCTGGCGCGTTTCGGCTGGAGGCCCCGCACGCGGCACCCCCGACCTCAGCCGCCGCGTGGCAAACGGCGGGGTGATTTGCACGCCGGCGCCGCTCGCGGCGGCGGTTGACTGCGGCGACCGCTCCACGCAAGGTTCGCAGCGCCATGTACATCGCTTACACCCCCGAGGAAGAGGCGCTGCGCGACGAGCTGCGCGCCTATTTCGCAGAGATCATGACCGCCGAGGTCGAAGCCGAGGTCGCGGGCGGCAACACCGGCGGGCCGCACTGCCTTGCGGCCGTCAAGAAGATGGGCCGCGACGGCTGGCTCGGCATCGGCTGGCCGAAGGAGTACGGCGGCCAGGGCCGCAGCCTGGTCGACCAGTTCATCTTCTACGACGAGTCCTGGCGCGCACTCGCACCGATCCCCGCGCTCACCATCAACGCAATCGCGCAGACCATCATGGCGTTCGGCACCGAGGAGCAGAAGCAGTTCTTCCTGCCGCGCATCCTGCGCGGCGAGCTGCACTTCTCGGTCGGCTACACCGAGCCGCAGTCCGGCACCGATCTGGCGTCTCTGCAGACGCGCGCGGTGCGCGACGGCGACGACTGGGTGATCAACGGCCAGAAGATCTACACCAGCCTCGCCGCCTACGCGGACTACGTCTGGCTCGCCGCACGCACCGATCCCGACGCGCCCAAGCACAAGGGCATCTCGATCTTCGCCGTGCCGACGACCACGCCGGGCTTCTCGCACTCGATCATCCACACGCTGGTCGAGTCGGGTACGACCAACACGTTCTACGACAACATCCGCGTGCCGGCGTCCGCGCTGATCGGCGAGGTCAACAAGGGCTGGAAGCTGATCACCAACCAGCTCAACTACGAGCGCGTCGCGATCGCGCCGCCGGGCATGGTCGACGGCGTCTATCGCGATACCGTCCAGTGGGCGAAGGAGACCAAGCTCGCCGATGGCCGCCGCGTCATCGATCAGCCCTGGGTGCGTACCAACCTCGCCCGCGTGCACGCGCGTCTCGAGTTCCTGAAGCTCAGCAACTGGAAGGCCGTCACCAGCAAGGAGATGAACCCGGCGACGTCGAGCGCGACCAAGGTGTTCGGCACCGAGTTCTTCTGCGAGGCGTACCGGCTGCTCATGGAAGTGTTCGGCCAGGCCGGCGCGCTGCGCAACGGCGCTCCGGGCTGCCCGCTGCAGGGCCGGCTCGAACGCGCGTATCAGGGAACCCTCTTCTTGACCTTCGGCGGCGGCGTCAACGAGGTGCAGCGCGACCTGATCGCGCTGTTCGGCCTCGGCATGCCGCGCGTCCCCCGACACTGATTCCACGAGGGGACCCGTCTCCTCGCCCCAGCAGGCAAAGCCCGCCGGGGCCCCACTCCTCTGACTCGCTGCACTCGGCCGCGCTGCGCGCGGATGCTAGGAGACATCGCCCATGGACCTCGAGCTCGACGAAAACCAACGTGCGATCGCCGACCTGGCGCTGCAGATCCTGCGCGAGTCGCTCACCCGCGAGCGGTTGCGCGCAATCGAGGCGACCCCCGAGCGCTTCGCCGCCGACGAGTGGCAGAAGCTCGCCACGGCCGGGCTGCTCGGCGTGCCGCTCAAGGAGGACGTGGGCGGCGGCGGCTTTGGGCTGGTGGAGGCATGCCTCGTCCTCGAGCAGGTCGGCCGCACGGTGGCGCCCCTGCCCTACCTCTCGACCGTCGTCGTCGGCGCCATGGCAATCGACGCCTTCGGCACGCCCGAGCAGCGCACGAAGCTGCTGCCGCGCGTGATCGACGGCTCGCTGATCCTCGCGACCGCGCTCGGCGAGGACGGCAACGAGCTCACCGCGACGCTGCCGGCGACCACCGCGACGCGCGACGGCGCCGGCTACCGCCTCGACGGCGGGAAGCACCTCGTATCCGCGGCGCACGTCGCGGGCCTGCTGCTGGTCCCGGCGCGCACCGGGCCCGACGCCTGCGCGGTGTTCCTGGTCGATCCGCGCGCCGCCGGCGTCACGCTGGAAATGACCGAGACCAGCGCCCGCGAGCCGCTGTCGCACGTCCGTCTCGCTGGAGTACGGATCGGCGCCGACGACGTGCTCGGTGATCCGCGCGGCGGCATGGACGTCGTCGGGGCGATGACCCGCTGGGCGACCGCGGGCCTGTGCGCCACGCAAGCGGGTGTGTGCGCGGAGGCGCTGCGCCTGACCGCGGCACACGTCTCCGAGCGCGAGCAGTTCGGCCAGAAGATCGCGACCTTCCAGGCGGTCGCACAGCGCGCCGCCGACGCCTTCATCGACACCGACGCGGTGACCCTCACCGCGCGTCAAGCAGCGTGGCTGCTCGGCGACGGCCGCGACGCCGGCGAGGCGCTCGACACCGCGAAGTTCTGGGCCGCCGAGGGCGGTTTCCGGGTCGCGCACGCGGCCCAGCACCTGCACGGCGGCATCGGCGTCGACACCGAGTACCCGCTGTTCCGCTACTTCCGCTGGACGCGCCAGCTCGAGCTCACGCTCGGCGGCGCCGCGGTGCACCTTGCGGCGCTCGGCGACAAGATCGCAGGCTGAGTGACCTCGGCCGCTGACGTCGTTACCGACGTCGTCCGTGAAGCCGAGGCGCTGCTGCGTCGCGTACCGGCCTTCCCGGGCTAGCTCCGGTCGCACCCGGAGCGTCGACGCATGTCACCACATCCCAGGATGTGGTAGCGGGAACGTCGTGCGAGCCGGCATCGACGTCCTCGACCTCGCGCACTACGCGCGCATGGGACCACCCCACGAGCTGTTCGCGCAGCTGCGCGCGGAGGCGCCGGTGTACCGCCACGCGGAGAAGGACGGGCCCGGCTTCTGGGCAATCACGCGCTACGACGACGTGGTCGCGGTGTCGCGCGACAGCGCGACCTACTCGTCGTTCCAGGGCGGCACGATGGTGCCCGATTCGAAGCCCGAGCAGCTCTTCGTCGTCCGCCAGATGATGCTCAACATGGACCCGCCGCAGCACACCAAGCTGCGCGCGCTGGTCAACAAGGGCTTCACACCGCGCATGGTGACGCGCCTGCACCAGCGCATCGGCGAGCTGGCGCATGAGATCGTCGACCGCGTCGCCCGCCAGGGCGAGTGCGACTTCGTCACCGACGTCGCCGGCGAGCTGCCGTCGTACGTGATCGCCGAGCTGATGGGCATCCCGCTCGAGGACGGCCGCGAGCTCTATCGCTTGACCGAGCGCATGCACACCGCGGCGCCGACGCCGGACGGCATGGCGGACGGCGCCCGGGCGATCTTCGAGATGATGTCGTACTCGAACGGCATCCGCAGCGAGAAGCGCACACGACCTGCCGACGACATCGCGACTACCCTGCTGGCGGCCGAGGTCGACGGCGAGAAGCTGACCGACCTCGAGTTCGACATGTTCTTCATGCTGCTGATCAACGCCGGCGGCGATACGACGCGCAATCTGGTCGCGGGCGGCATGCTCGAGCTGATCCATCACCCCGAGGAGCGCCGCAAGCTCGCGGCGGACCCCTCGCTGCTGCCGGGCGCGATCGAGGAGATGCTGCGCTGGGTGACGCCGGTCATCCACTTCCGGCGCACGGCGACCCGCGACACCGAGCTGCATGGCGAGAGGATCGCGGCCGGCGACAAGGTCGTGGTGTTCTACTCGTCGGCGAATCGCGACGAGGCGGCGTTCGCGGAGGCCGGCCGCTTCGACGTCACGCGCAGTCCGAACGAGCACGTCGCCTTCGGCGGTGGCGGCGTGCACTTCTGCCTCGGCGCGAATCTCGCACGGGTCGAGATCCGCGCGCTGTTCGCGGAGGTGCTCGCCCGGCTGCCCGACCTCGAACTCGCCGGGCCGGTCGATCGCCTGCACTCGAACTTCATCAACGGTCCGCGGCGCATGCCGGTGCGCTTCACGGCGCGCTGATCAGCGGGGCACGGGGTAGCCCGATGCCACGACAGCCCGCGGACGACGGCGGGGAGCAGCTCGACCTCTTCGGCGGCACGAGCGCCGCGACGCCGCCGCGTACGCGGGATGCCGCTGCAGCGCGGGCGGGCGCGGCGGTCGAATCGCGGGTACCGGACGCCGGGCACGTCGCGCTCGCGCACCGGCTGCCGCCGGGGCTGCGCATCGGCACCTCGTCCTGGTCGTTTCCGGGCTGGAGCGGCATCGTCTACGACGGCACGCCCTCGCCGGCGCGGCTCGCGCGCAGCGGCCTGCAGGCGTACGCGCGGCACCCGCTGCTGCGCACCGTCGGCCTCGACCGCAACTACTACGCCCCGCTGACGGTCGACGACTACGCGGCCTACGCGGCACAGGTGCCCGTGGGCTTCCGCTTCCTCGTCAAGGCACCCGAGGTGCTGACGATGGTGCGCTACCCGCCGCACGAACGCTACGGCGTGCGGCGCGGCACGCAGAACGAGACCTTCTTCGACGCCGCCGGGGCGGAGGAGATGCTAATCGGCCCCGTCTGCGAGGGCCTCGGCGACACGCTCGGCGTGATCCTCTTCCAGCTCCCACCGCAGCCCGCGTGGGCCGTCGGCGGCCGGCAGCGCTTCGCGGAGCGCTTGCAACGCTTCCTCGACGCGCTGCCGGTCGGACCCGTCTACGCGGTCGAGCTGCGGACGGCAGCGTTGCTCGGCGCGGACTACGCGCAGGCGCTCGCGAGCGTCGGCGCTGCGCACTGCTGCAACGTTCACCCGACGATGCCGGACGTCGAGCTGCAGGCGGCGACCGTCGACCCCGCGGCAGCACCGGCGCTGGTGGTGCGCTGGATGCTCGGCGGCGACCAGCGCTACGAGGCCGCCCGCGAGCGCTACCGCCCGTTCGACGCGCTGGTCGACGACGACCCGGCCGCGCGCGGCCAGCCGAGCTACTGCGTGATCAACATGCCGACCGCGAGCCAGGCGTCCTGCTCGCGCTGCTGCGAGGCCGCGAGCTCCGCTTCGCCCAGGCCGATCCGGTTGACCTCGTGCAGGTATGCGGCCGCCGTGCGGTGCTCGAACTCCTCGGCGAGATGCCAGCGCCGGAGCTGCATCGGGATCGAGCCGTGGTCGCCGCACTGCGCCGCGATGTCGCCGTCCACCCAGGCGCGGGCCATCGCCGCTACGGTTTCCGGGCGTGTCCGTCGGGCGCGAGCCCGGGCGGCAGAAGTCCCGCGGGCGCGGATTGCAGAACCGCCCGCTCGAACGCGCGCTCCGCATCGCGGCGGCCGATCGTCGCGGAGTCGCTCTCCGCCACGACCACCCCGTCGTACGCGACCCAGCGTGCACCCTCTGGCGCTCGCAGCCAGCAACCACGGTAGCCGATCGACGCGCGCTGCGACGGCCAGCGCTCGATCGACGGCAGTCGCTCGCCGAGCGCACGCAGCGCACGCGCGCTGGTCGCGTCGACCGACCACGTCGGGTCCGGCCGGCCCGCGTAGAGCCGTGCGCCTGCCGTCCACCCTTCGTCCGCCACCGGCGTCCCACTAACCGATCTTGACGTGTCCATGCAGCACCGTCAGGAAACCGACGAAGCGCGTGTAGGGACCACGGTCCGCGGTGCGCGGGTCGGTGATCGGAACGTTCGCGTTGTCGAGCTGCGTGATCGGGTCGGGGCCGGGCTTGTGCGTCCAGTTGCCGCTGCGCTGCTTGCGGTACCAGTGGAAGTCCCAGTCGCTGACGCACAGCGCGACCAGGTGTCCCTTGCGCGGACACTTGTTGCGCAGGGGCGCGTCGAGCAGAGCGTCGGCCAGCGCCGCCGCGCGCACGTTCGCGGGACTGATCGACGCGTACATCGCGCCGTTCGCCCGCCCCGGCTGCGCGTAGGAGTCGCTACGGTAGTTGACGGCGTAGTTGTAGCAGTTGTTGCCGGCCTGGATCGGACCGCCGTCGTTCCACCACTCCGGCTCCCAGAGCGGAGCGCACGCGCAGCTCTCGTTTGCCGCCGCGGCGCGCGCGCGAGCCGTGGCGCGGAAGCCCTCCGCTTGCCGGACGCGTGCCGTCTCGGCCGCCAGGTGATCGAAGAAGCGTGCCTCGAGGCCCGCCGCGCGAAACGGCCCGGACGGGCTGCAGACGAGATCCTCGAGGTCGGGGGCGCTCGCGACCCGTAGGCGCGTTCGTTCCGCGGCGCGCGGCGCGCGCTTGCGGGTGCGCGCGGCCGGAGCCGCGTGCTCGTCGATCGGTTCGACGAGCAGCCCGCGGTAGCCGAGCGCCGGGCCCGCCGGCAGCGCGGACGTCGTCGCCGCACGGCCACGGCCGGCGGTACCGGCGAGGCGCTCGAGCAGCTCGCGCTCCTCGAGTCCGGTCACGACGACGGACGGGTTCGGCCGTCCGCTGAAGAGGTCGATGGTGATCCGCAGAGCCATGCTTTCCCCCTTGTCCGCGACGGTTGCGACCATACTCCAGACGCGTGGCGGGCCGAAGTCGTGCCGTGCGCGGGAATCACGGCGCACCCCAGACGAGCTGTGGCACGTAGAAACCGTGCCGCGTCTGCAGCGCCTGCACCGCGGCGTCGAGGCCACCGCCCCAGGTGTTCACGTTGTACGAGACCACGTAGCCGCCGGGCGCGGCGAACTCGGGATGCGCCTTCGGCGCGTACGCCGCGTAGACCGGTGCGCACGCCGGATCGGCCTCGCCCCACGCGGGCTCTTCACCCGCTCCTTTCGGTTCGGGGCAGCGACCGCGTGTGGCACGCCACACGGCCGGGATCTCGTAGACCGTGCCGTGGTCCTGCCAGGGGCCGAGCAGATTGGACGCGGTGTAGAGGCGGATCTCGTACAGCAGGGCCGGGATCTGGAACGTGTACCAGCCGACCCCGTCGGCAAAGTCGATCGTCCCCTCCGAGGTACCGGGCAGTCCTTCGATCTCGTGCAGCCGGTCTGGGTCGAGGGCACTGCTCCAGACCGGCGGCGCGCCCGTCGCACCGCGCTGCAGGTACTGGAGCGCGGGCTGCCAGGCGGGGTCCGCGACCTCGCGCGTGTCGAGGCGCGCCAGCACGGTGCGCGCCTCGAGGCCGACGCCTTGCGAGCCGAACACGTAGACGAAGTCGCCGATCGAGACCAGGGCACTGGTCCAGCTCAGCAGCGCCCGGCCGTCGCCGCCCGCCCGGAAACCGGTGATCGGCTGCACGTCGTAGAGCCAGGCGTCGGGCGGAGCGTCTGGGTTGCTCACGCGCACGAGCAGGTTGCCGACCGGCAGCAAGCCGCTCTCCGGCGTGTGACGGTTCGCGACCACCAGCAGGATCGTGCCCGCACGAACACCGGCGAGCGGCCACAGGAAGCCTTCGCCGGGTGCGCTGAAGATCGGCGCCGGGGCACCGGCCTGGTCCGTACGCCAGTACTTGACGACCGGCGAGAGGAAGCCGTCGGCGCTGCGGATCATGGTGCCGGCGGAGTTCGCGATCATGCCGGCATCGGGCCCCGTCACCGAGCGCTGGCAGTAGGACAGCGGCACGGCACAACGATCGCTCACCGTGCCGAGCAGGGTGTCGCCGAAGATCCATACCCAGCGGTCGTCGGCGAGGCGGATCGAGCTCGCGACGTCGCCGCCGAGCCAGCTCGGACCGGACTCGCTCGGGTAGGGGTCGAGCAGCCGCTGCAGCGACGGGTCCGCAGCGAGCCGCGCGGCGGCGGCGCCGCCGACCGCAGCCGGGGCGGGGATCGGCTCGGCCGTCCGGCGCGAGGCGGTCGCCCCGCAGCCGCAGAGCACGAGCAGCGGCAGCGCGAGGAAGAAGGTGCCTGCGCGCACATCCGCTGACCGGGCCGTGGCACGACGAAGCATCGTGGGGTCTTCCCCCGCGACGCATCCGGGCGCAACCACCGGTCGCTTCTTCACCGCCGATCCCCGATAAGAAACCACGGTGGCGCATTCGTATCCGGCAGAGCTCGCGGACTTCGTCCGCGCCAACTGGCACGACACGAGCGACCTCGCGCGCGAGTATTGCAAGGCGGTGGACGAGGACGACGCCCTGCCCGAGCCCGCCGTCCTCAGCAGGATGCTGTCGATCTGCTACCAGGCGAGCCTGCTCCGCGAGGAGGAGCGCCCGGTGCGCTTCCGCGTGATCCTGCGCTCGCCCGACGGCTTTCCCCCGCCCGGCGGACCGCCGTACGGCCTGCACCGCCTGCTGTTCGCCGAGCCGCGCCCGTTCACACCGGACGAGCTGCGGCGGCTCGCGCCCGCGGTCGATTTCTATCGCGGCCTGCTCGGCGCCGACATCGGTCCCGACGGCAAGCCATTCGTCTGGGGCATCGTCACCTGCAAGGGCCTCTTGACGCTGGCGACATTGATCGGCGGGCGCATCGTGCAGCCCTCGCTCGACATCTTCGACTCGGAGTGGCTGCCCGCGTTCTTCACCGACGTACGCGACGAGCTGATGGGCATGCCGTGCGCCGCATCGTCGGCATGATCCGCAACAGCCATCACGGCGGCACGCTCATCGTCCTGCCGCCCGAGGGCACCGACTCGCTGGCCGCGCTCGACGCCGAAGGCCACGAGAAGGTGCTCGAGTCGGTCGAGAGCGTCGGCCAGCGCCACCGCTCGGCGTACCGGCTGTGCAGCTTCGTCCACGATGCGGTCGCGATCGTGGTCTCGCAGGACGGCACGGTGCGCTTCGTCAAGTGGCACGACGGCGTGGTCACCTACTGGGACAACGTCGCCACAAGCGTCCTGGATGTTTAAGTGATCGACGACGTCAGCGGCAGATGACGTTTGCCTCGATTGCGGCGCAGCTTGGGCTCGTTGCCGGGGGGGCCGCGAAGTGGGCCGTTGCGCACTCGCCGGCGACGCCGAAGCCGATCGACAGATCGTGCGCGCCGAGCCCCGGCAGCGCCGGCGCGTTCTCGAGGCGCACCGTGAACAGGAGCTTGCCGTCCTGCAGCAGCGAGCGATCGGCGACGTCGATGCGGCGTACACCGCCGTGCTGCCCCGATCCGCTGTAGCGCCAGCGCGTGCCACCCGGATTGACCGTCCAGCCAGCGCCGCCCGGAACGACGACGTCGAGCACGCCCGCGATCACCACGCGCAGGCCGTTCTGGTGCGGCGCGATCGCCGACCACGGCTTCGCAATCGTCGCCTTGCCGTCGATCATGACGAGCCTCTTGGCCGACTTGACGCGCAGCCGCGGCTTGTCGATCGCCGGTCCGTCACAGGCGTCGCCAGCGACCGGCGTTGGCCCGGGCGTAGCGGTGGGGACCGGCGTCGGCATGGGGGGCGCGGTCTCCTTCCACTCCTGGAGCAGGGCGCGCAGCGCTTCGGGTGCGTTGGTCGGCTCGCCGGCCCCCGTCTGGCTGAGCTTGTTGATGCCGTGGCAGCTCGAGCAGACGCGGATCTCGCCCGCCTGGAAGCTCAGCCAGTTGCGCTCGCGCACCACGCCCTCGCCGTCCGGACCGGTGAGCTGCCAGGTGAGCGCGCGGCGCGCGGGCACCAGCGCCGCCACCGAGCCGTCGGCAGCGACCTCGACCGCGCCGTCGGGCGCGCCGGGCGCCTGCGAGGTTCCCGGGTGGTGCATCGCCCGCGCCAGCAGGCGGCGGCCCGGGCTCGGCTGGCTCGGGTTGCCGTAGCCACGCACCGCGTCGGCCTGGAAGATCTGCAGGTGCGACACGTCGTAGACCGTGCCGCTCTTGCCGATCGCGCTGGTGCCACCCGGAACTCTGAGATTGAACGGCTGCTGGCGGTCGGCCCGGTCGCGCTGCGTCACGTTGCGCGTGACGATCAGCGCGAGCGCGTTGTCACGCAGGAAGCTCCTGAAGGTCGCGACGTCGACGCCCTCCTGCGCGAACACCTCGGCCTCGATCGCCGGCAGCACCGCAGCACGCGGCGTGGGAATCGTCCGCGCCGCGACCTCGACCGGGTCGAGCTCCCAGAGCGGACCGTTGTACGAGGCGAGGACGTCGGGCGTCCACCAGCTCAGGTTCTTCTGGATGCCGGCCGTCAAGCTTGCGGACGGCGCCCAGAACCCGCCCTGCTGGGTCAGCTTCTTCAGGCGGTACTGATACGACCAGCTCGGCGCCGGCGTGCTGCCGGTGTTGGTCAGGTCGCCCGTCGCCGCCGTGTGCACCGCGACCAGGCTGCCGTCGGACAGCGGCAGCGCGTTGCGGAAGTACCCCGTCTCCTGCGGCACCTGCGCGCTCGCGCTGGTCTCCGTGACCGCCGTCAAGACCATGTCGTCTGCGTTGATCGACGGCGCGCCGGTCAAGCGCAGCAGGACGCCGCCAGAGCCGGTGCCGAACTCGCCGGAGTAGGTCGCCAGGAAGTCGCCGGGATGCGTGGGATCCTCGCGCAGATGGAAGAGACCTGCCGATCCGCCGAGCATGAGCTGGTTCGCGTGCAGGTGCGCCGGGACGTAGTAGCTCAGGTTACCGTCGGCGATGAAGCTGCCGTCGGTGTAGCTGCCGCCGAGCTCGTGGCGGCCGACGTGGTTCAACGTCTCCTCGGCGGTGCCGTCCTCGTTCATCTCCCAGGGGAAGAAGTGGTTGAAGCGGTGCGGCGCGAGCGCCGGGGAGTAGGCAGGATCGCTGCTGGTGCGCGGCTCCGGGAAGACCTCCGCTCCGGCCAGGCTGGTCGAGGTCGCGGCATCGGCCGCCTCGCTCGCCCAGATGAAGGCCTTGTAGGTCGCGGCCGTGCCGGGCGCGTCGCCCTGCTGGTCACGCTGCAGGTGATCCCACTTGGTGAAGATCACGCGGCCGAAGCTGTCGAGCGAGAGCGAGAAGGCACCGCTCGGCGAGTGCTCGAGCAGGGTCACGGTGCCGGTGGCCTCGTCGAGCGCATAGATCCCGACCACCGTCGGCGACGACTCGTACTCGTCGCGCACCGGGTAGTGGTGCGTCGCTCCGCTCGGCGGACGGTCGGACGTGAACAGGATGCGGCCGTCGGTCGCATAGATCGGGGAGACGTTGTTGAAGCCCACGGGCTGGCCCTCGACCAGGCGGATGCTCGTCGTCTCGCCCTGCCCGAGACCGCTCACCTCGTAGATCTGCCAGCGGTACTGCTTGATCTGGTAGCGCTGCGTCGGCGCGCCGACGACCATCGCGAACAGCGCCTTGTCGCCGCTCCAGTGCACGCATGGCTCGCGCACGGCGATCGCATTCGCACCCTGCATGCCGCTGCTGCCGAAGCCGGCTTCCGCGGTCAGGAAGCGCAGCGTGCCGTCGCCATAGCGGATGACCAGATCGCCGCCGCGCGGCGCCTGCTCGAGCCCCGCGACGTGGTTGCCGAAGGTGCTGGTCAGCGACGCGAAGCCACCGACCGGCACCTGGGTGACGAACAGGATCGGATTCGCCGTCGGTGGTCCGCCCTGTGCCGCAACGCGGCCCACCAGCAGAAGCGAAAGCAGAAGCGCGCTGATCGTGATCTTCCCTCGCATCGACAGCTCCCTCGTGATCCGTGACGAGCGACAACGATGATTCGCTCGTCGACCGGTGCTCGCGTCGGTTCCAAGAACCGGGCCACGACCCCGCGCGGTGGGCAGCGAAAACCGCTATGACGGATGCACGAGAGAGGAGCGTGTCATGAGCCACCGTTTCGCCGCCTGGTCGACGATCGCCTCGGGCGCGGCCTGGTGCATGATCGTGGCGTCCGCGGCGCTCGCGGCGGGCGGCCAGCAGAGCCCGTTCGCGTACTGCGCCGCCGTCGGAACCAGCGACGCGCCCGAGGCACCCTACAGCGGCCCGGCTGTGCCCGAGGCGGTCGCACGCGGCCTGCAGAAGGCGTTCGGCGTCGCCGCAGCGGAGCCGCTCGCACCCTTCGAGCGCGGCACGTCCTGGCGCTGCATGGAGGGCGCCGTGTACGCCTGCAACGTGGGCGCGAACCTGCCGTGCCGGGAGAAGCCGGACGCCGACCCGGAGCCGACCACCGGCATGCAGTCGTACTGTGCAGAGAATCCGGGTGCCGACTTCATCCCCATGTACGTGACCGGCCACGGCACGATCTACGACTGGTCGTGCGATGGACCGGCGCCCAGGCGCGGCAAGCGCACGTCCGAGCTCGACGCGCGCGGTTTCATCGCCTCGATCTGGTACCGGATCGAGCCGCCACACGCGGCACCGTGAGCGCGCGCAGTGGCGCCGTGTCGCGTCGCATCCGGCGACGCCGGGGTGCGCTCCTGCTGCTGTGCCTAGCCACCACTGGGGCCGGCTGCGCCGCGACCCGCCCGACGCAGCTCAACGACGTGTGCGCGATCTTCTCCGAGAAGCCCGACTGGTACGAGGAGGCGCACGACGCATACGTCAAGTGGGGCGTACCGATCCCGCTGCAGCTCGCGGTGATCCACCAGGAGTCGCACTTCGAGTCCGACGTGCGGCCACCGCGCACGACGTTCCTGTGGGTGTTCCCCGGCCCGCGACCGTCGAGCGCGTACGGCTACGGCCAGGTGCTCGATGCGACCTGGGACGAGTACCAGGAGACCAGCGGCGGCATGTTCGCCGATCGCGACGACTTCGGCGACGTCGTCGACTTCATCGGCTGGTACGGCGCGGCCGGCGAGCGCCGCTACGGCATCCCGAAGACCGATCCCTACGCGTTCTACCTCGCCTACCACGAGGGCCACACCGGCTACCTGCGCGGCACCTACCGCAAGAAGCGCGAGCTGCAGGCGATCGCGGCCGAGGTGGCGCGACGCACGCAGCGCTATGCCCGCCAGCTCGGCGACTGCGAGATCTCGTTGAGCTCCGCCGGCGGCGCTTCCGCGCACCTCGGCTGATCACGGACGCTCAGGGCGACAAAGCGAGCGGGTCCTGGCGATAGAACAGCTTCAGCTCGTCGTAGAGCGCGGGGTGCTTCTTGCGCAGCGGGGCCGGGCGCTCGAAGAACGCCTCGGTCACGACCGCGAAGAACTCCGCCGCGTTGGTCGCGCCGTAGGCGTCGATGTCGGACGGACGTCCCCGCTCGGCAGCGCTCTGCAGCCCTTTGAACTCGTCGCCGAGAATGCGCGCCCACGCCACGTACTGGCTGCGATGCTCGAGGATCGGCGCCCCGTTGGAGGTCCCGTCCTCCTGATCGAGCTGGTGCGCGAACTCGTGCAGGACGACGTTGTGCCCATCGTTCGCGTCGCTCGCGCCGGTGCGGACCGCATCCCAGGCGAGCACCACGATGTCATCGACCCAGGACTCGCCGAGCCGCCCCGACGGCTCCTCGCTGACGATGCCACCGGGCAGGCGCTGCGCCGACCGCGCGACGTAAGCGTGTGGATAGACGAGGATCGAGACCAGGCGCGGGTAGTAGTGCGGCTCGCGGTGCAGCAGGAGCAGGCAGGCCTGCGCCGCGATCGTGACGCGAATCTCGTCGTCGATCTGAAGGCCGCCACAGCCCTCGAACTTCTTCTCGTCGAGGAAGACCTGCATGTGGCCGAGCAGCTCGGCCTGGTCGTCCGCGCCGAGGCGACGGAACAGCGGGAAGCCGCGCTCGACGATGGCTCGCCACTGCGCCGGGAACGGCGTCTCGCGCAGCCGCCGCCGGCGCCGCTCACGCAGCCCGAACACATCGCTCCCTGCGTTGTCGGCACGTCATCGCCGGGCATGATTCCGTACCGGCTCCGGTCCGGCAAGCGCCGGCCGCGTCCTCGCACTGCGCGGCAGATGCCGATCCACGAAAATGAAAAAGCCCACCGACCCGATCGGGTGGTGGGCTGTCATTCCGTCCAGGAGCGCGTGCTACGCGGCGACTCTCGGCCAGAGGCCCGACCACCCCGGCGCACGGCAGTACGTCCTGGAAACCTTCGCCATGCGATCGGAAGTACGGTGCGCGGCGAGCCGAGTCGGGCAAGTTTCCTCGACGGCCGAGGAAAGTGCGCCGCTGACGTCCGGGACGTGTCGCGCGGAGCGCATCACTGCTGCGGAATCGCCGCGCTCAACACCAGCGCGTTGAAGAGGAGGACCCACTCCTCGTGCTCCGCGTAGCCGTTGATCTCTTCCTGGGTGCAGCGGAACGGCAGATCCGGGTTCTCCCAGATCTCGACCTGCTCGCCCGAGATGTAGACGTGACGTGAGTTGACCTGAGGTTCCATGATCGCTCCTCGACCCATTCGGATCTTTTCTTCAGTCTCAAGCCGCGGCGAAGCGCCCCGGCGGCAGGGCGCGCAGATCGAAGTGGGCGCCGCGCAGCTTGCCGTCGAGGCGGACGAGACCGGTGTTCACCATGTGAACGACGGTTGCGACGACCTCTGCCTCGGACTTCGCGTTCTCGGCGACTACGGTGACCAGATCCAGCATCGTGACTTGGGGTGCCATCGGGGTCTCCTTCTCGGCGTCCCCTCCGAGCAAGTCCGATGCCATCTGCCGCATTTGCTGGCAATGCCCCGAACCAGGCCCTACAGCACTGTTTTTCCTCGTGAACAGGCAATCGTAGAGCGTGCAGCCCGGACCTCGCGGTCTCGAATGAAGACTGCCGTCGACACCCGAGCTGACAAAGCGCCTACTTTTGGACACCGAGCCACGACGTCGAGCAGTGGCCTGCTCGACGCCATGGCCACTATCGCGCACACTCCCGACACATGTCCCTGGCACCCCACCGCCGCGGCTCGACGCGCGACCACCCGACACTGACCACGCGCCTGGTCGACGCTCTGCGCGCACTGGTGGGACCCGACGCGATCGTCGATCGCCCCGAGGCGCTGCTGGTGTACGAGTGCGACGGTTACACGCTCGAGCGCGGCGCACCCGAGCTGGTCGTCCTGCCGCGCTCGCCCGAGCAGGTGGCCGGGGTCGTGCGTCTGCTGGCGTCCGAAGGGATTCCCTTCGTGCCGCGCGGCGCGGGCACCGGACTGTCCGGCGGAACCCTGCCGATCGCCGCGCCCGTGATGGTGTGCACCAGCCGGCTGCAGGCGATCGAGTCGATCGACGTGCGCAACCGGCGGGTGGTCGCCCAGGCAGGCGTCGTCAACCTGTGGATCACCCGCCAGGTGCAGAGCGCCGGGCTGCTCTACGCCCCCGACCCGTCGAGCCAGACCGCGTGCACCATCGGCGGCAACGTCGCCGAGAACTCGGGCGGTCCGCACACCCTCAAGTACGGCGTCACCACGAACCACGTGCTCGGCGTCGAGCTGGTGCTGCCCAGCGGCGAGGTCGTGCAGCTCGGAGGAGCGGTCGAGGAAGGTCCGGGCTACGACCTGACCGGCATCGTGGTCGGCTCGGAGGGTACGTTCGGCATCGTCACGCGCGCAACCTTGCGCCTGACGCGCGCGCCCGAGGCCTATCGGACCTTCCTCGCCGTCTTCGAGTCGATCGACGCGGCGAGCGAAGCCGTCTCCGGCATCATCGGCGCGGGCATCGTGCCGGCAGCGCTCGAGATGATGGACGCGCTGATCCTGCAGGCGGTGGAGGCAGCCTTCCACGCCGGCCTGCCACTCGATGCCGGGGCCGTGCTGCTGGTCGAGCTCGACGGCCCCGCGGCCGGACTCGACACGCTCGCCGAGCGCGTGCGCGCGGTCTGCCTGCGGCACGGCGCGCGCGAGGTGCGCGTCGCGGCCGACGACGCCGAGCGTGCGCTGCTGTGGAAGGCGCGCAAGCGCGCCTTCGGCGCGGTCGGCCGGCTGGCGCCGAACTACTGCACGCAGGACGGCGTCGTGCCGCGCACGCGCTTGCCGGAGATCGTACGCGCGATCGCCGCGACGGCGCAGCGCCACCAGCTGCGCATCGGCAACGTGTTCCACGCCGGCGACGGCAACATCCACCCGATCATCCTGTTCGACGAGCGCGACCAGGACGAAGTGCGGCGCGTCCTCGAGGCCGGGCGCGAGATCCTCGAGGCCTGCGTCGCGCTCGGCGGCAGCGTGACCGGTGAGCACGGCATCGGCGTCGAGAAGATCGCGCAGATGCCGCTCCTGTTCTCGCCCGAGGACCTGCTCGCCATGACCCGCGTGCGCGCCGTCTTCGACCCCGACGGACGCGCCAATCCGCACAAGATCTTCCCCGACGCGAAGGTCTGCGTGGAGACCCGCGCGCCGCGGCGCCAGGCGGCGATGTGAGCGCCGCGGCCGAAGGCGCGGCGGGAGACGCCACGCACGACCTGGACGAGCGCGACGGAACGATCGCCGACGCCGTCGACGCCATCGTACCGGCCAGCGTCTGCCGGCCGGCCAACACCGGTGCCGTGCGCGAGATGGTACGCCGGACCACCGCGCAAGGCCTCGCCCTGGTCGCGAGCGGGCGTGGGCGTCACCTCGCGATCGGCGCGCCCCCTACGAAGCTCGACCTGCTGCTGCGCCTCGACCGCCTGGACGAGATTCTCGAGCACCACGCCGCGGACATGACCGTCAGCGTCGCGGCCGGCTGCACGCTCGCGGCGCTCGATCGCGTGCTCGCCGCCGCCGGGCAGTGGCTGCCGCTCGATCCGCCGGCGCCGGACGCGACCACCATCGGCGGGCTGATCGCCGCGAATCTCTCCGGGCCGCTGCGCGCTTCGCAGGGCACCGTACGCGACCTCCTGCTCGGATTGCGCTGGGTGTCACCGCAGGGCGAGCTGGTCTCGGCCGGGGGCCGCGTGGTCAAGAACGTCGCCGGCTACGATCTGCCCAAGGTCCACGTCGGCGCGCTGGGCACGCTCGGCGTGCTGGTGGAGGCGACGTTCAAGGTCCGTCCGCGGCCACCGTGCGAGCGCGCCCTGGTGCTCGCCTGCGACGACGCGCAGAGCGCCGTCGAGCTCGCGCTCGACGCGCGGGACGCCGTCGAGCCAGCGTGGCTGGAGGTCGCGTCGGCCGGGGTGCTCGCGGGAGTCGATGCGCCGTTCGCGGTGGTCGTGGGTTGGCTTGGCCTCGAGGAGGAGGTGGCGGATGCCGAGCGCCGCGTGCACAGCCTCGCCGAGGCGGGCCGTGCCGTCGTCGTCGCGACCCGCGACGACGCGGACGCCGGTGCGCTGCGCGAGCGTCTGGCCGCCTTCGCGCTCGAGCCGGCGGCTGCGGTGCTGCGCGTGGCGACTCTGCCCGATGCGGTCGGCTCGCTGCTGGTCGAGGCGACGCGTTTGGCTGGCGAGGCCGGCGAGACGCTGCGCTGTGTCGCGCATGCCGCGAACGGTGTCGCGCGCATCGCGGTGCGAGAGCCCCGCAGCGTCGCGGCTCTGGTGGCTGCGCTGCGGCCGCGGCTCGAGGCGGCGGGCGGCTCGCTGGTCGTCGAGCGCACGGCTGCCAGCGTCAAGCACGAGCTCGCGTCGCTCGGCGGCATGTTCGGCGACCCCGGTCCCGGCCGCACCCTGATGCGCCGCCTGAAGGACGCGTTCGACCCGCAGCACACCTTCGCCCCGGGCCGATTCGTGGCGGGGATCTGAGCATGCGCTTCGTCGAGACCGAGAAGCTGCTCTCGTGCGTGCATTGCGGGCTGTGCCTGTCGTCGTGTCCGACCTACGTCGAGCTCGGCACCGAAGCGGATTCACCGCGCGGCCGGATCCTGCTGATGCGCGCGCTCGAAGAGGGCCGGCTCGAGCCCACGCCCGAGGTGACGCGCCATCTCGACTCGTGTCTCGGCTGCCGCGCCTGCGAGACCGCGTGTCCGTCCGGCGTCCCGTACGGGGAGCTGATCGAGGCTGCACGGCCCTTCGTCGAGCAGCACCGGCCGGTGCTGCAGCGCTTCGCGCGCCGCGCGCTGGACGCCCTGCTCACCCGGCCGCGCGCACGCCGCCTCGCGCTCGCTCCGGTACGCGCCGTCGCGGGGGCGAGCTGGCTGCGGGCGCTCGCGCGCCGCTTCCCGGCGGCGTGGAGCGCCTATGCCGCCGCACTGCCACCGTCGCGGCTACGCACGCCGCTGCCGCCGGTGATCGAGCCCGAGGGAACGCCGCGCGGCACGGCACTGCTCTTGACGGGCTGCGTCGCCGACGACCTGTTCGCGCATACCAACGCCGCGATCGCGCGCCTGCTGGCACGCGCGGGGGTGCGCGTGCTGATCCCGCCCAGGCAGGGTTGCTGCGGGGCACTGTCGCTGCACCTGGGCCAGCGCAACCGCGCGCAGGATCTCGCCCGCGGCGTCGTCGCGCTCGCGGCGCGCACCCCGGCGGACTGGGTGGTCTCGACCGCCGCGGGCTGCGGCGCGCTGCTGCGTGAGTATGACCACGTGCTGGCGCACGATCCCGGTGCGGCGGAGATCACGCGACGCGCGCGCGATCCGCTGGCGCTGCTCGCCGAGCTCGACCAGGCGCAGGGCCGGGATCTGGCGCAGCAGATCGCGCACCTGCGTGCGCA